>QLAH01000720.1_pt1 | contig 12976 bp, 10 predicted proteins | sample 4693081 | NCBI WGS metagenome assembly QLAH01 (sample SAMN09425401, study PRJNA476045) | Lake water metagenome, whole genome shotgun sequencing project.
GTTCAACATGCGGCGCGAGCCGAGGGCATTGCGGGCTGTTAGTCGGGCTAGGCAACCCCATCCTCAGGTCGAAATACTACAGTTAGGTGAGATGCAGGTGGTTCCTTTTCGTAGAGGGCCACCACTTCGGTTGGAAAGCGGTCCAGATCAGAGCTGCGCATGAAGTCACGCAACACCGTATTCCGATGCACCGTATCCACATTGGGGGCACCCGTCTGGGTGACAATTTCGTCCCAATGCACCGTGCGAAAATCAATACTGTAGCGGGTGAAGCCAGTGGTATTAGGAACGGTGGAGTGGAGATGAGCCGATGAAAACAAAATGGCCCCGCCTGCCTGACAAACTAAGCGAGTCTGCGGCTCCAGGTCAAGCGGCTCCTCAGCCCGAGGCTGCTTTCGGGTGTCTTGCTTGATATGCTGAGCTGCCTGCTTGCGACCGTAGGTATTCCATTCGTAGTAGTTGAACTCGCTAGAGCCGTTGCGAACCGGCCTATCCCAGTAGTTGGGATGGAATGCGACACTGCTTTCGGCCTCGAAATCATAGATCGGCAGCCACCAATTGATCTGACACATGGGGGCAGCATACCAGGTGTCGCGGTGGGGATGCAGGGCGTAGCCAACGCCAGAAGTGAGGTACCGATCGCTGGTGCTCATGCGCAGGCGCGGCACATCCAGGTAGGTCTTGTGGGCATCGCAGCCTAGATCGGTCAGAATGTTCTGGATCAGCAGCTTGGTTTGGGGATGGTGAATAAACCGGGGCTTCAGCGGTGCGGCAATGGCTACGTAGTCATCAACGCTGAGGTGATGTTGAGCCGTACGGGGGTCGAGATCGCCAAACGCTGCTTCAATCATCTGCCGGGCATGATCGCAAAGTGCCTGAAAGCTAGGCTTGGGGCTATAGACAAACAAATCGCCTGCGTAGAGCCGCTGGCGTCTGTGGTCATCTGAACTAGCTGAATCAAAATAAATTGCAGTCATGACCAATTCCAAAACATGATTAGGAACACTAGCTAACCTGACTCTCTAATCTAATCCTCAATCGACCTGCCTTAATTAATTTCTGCAACTGCGTCACTCGCCTACCGATTATAACCCGATGCATCAACCTAGAATAGGGAAAACTCCAACCCCCAAGATGACTCGATGGATACAATCAGAACTATCAATCATTAAATTAATTGGTATTAGATAAAGATTCAAGAGAACTGCTGTCAAGTTTCAATTAAATCCTTGGACGGACTCGCAAAACAGCCTCCCTGAGATAGATTGAATATATTCTAAATAGAACGAATCAATTACAGCATTCGCCACGTTACTAGGGTTATAAACAATTGCTATGAACACCAAATTTTGCCACGTAGGGGGTTGGAATGGTGCAATACATCGCTGAACGCCTCAGGAGGAGGATACCAGGCCCAGGGAAGCAAACCCAGGGAAGCAGAACTGTAAAAGCGGCAGAGTCGGCGTTTTGAACTCAAAATGGAGAGGGTCTTTAGATTAAGATAGGGCCAACTCAGGTTGGGAGGATGTTTGAGTAGCCAGATACTGCTGAATGACTTCTACAGCTCGACCCACTCCGTCTTCAGCTCGCACTTTTTGGCCGACACTGGCGGCGCGAGTTTTGAGCGTGACATCTTGGGCCAGGGTGCGAATGCAATGGGACAGATAGGGCACCGATACCGCTTCGGCGGGCAGCACCGGCAAACCAAGCCCCAGATCAGCGATTCTTCGACCCCAGAACGTGTGGTCATAGAACGAAGGGATCACCATAGAAGGAATCCCGGCCCTAGCGACCGCCCCGATCGTACCAGAACCACCGTGGTGAATTGCTGCGGCCATCTGAGGAAGCAACCAGCGGTGGGGCGCATCTTTTGAAGCAATCTTGAGCACCGTGTCGGGGAGGTCAATGTCACCAATGCCGCCCCAGCCCAGGTCAAGAATGGCGCGCTGGCCGCTTTGCTTCACGGCAGCGACAATTTTCTCGGTCAGAGCTTCCGGGTCTTTCCAAATCGAACTACCAAAGCCAATGTACACAGGCGGCGGGCCGTCCTCCAGAAAGTCGGTCAGCCAGGATGCGGGCTGCCAGTCGGTCTGGGTTTCAAGGTTCCAGAACCCAGGCACATGGATATGCGCACCCCATTCTGCCGGTCGGGGCAGGAGGGCCGAGCTGTAGGCATAGAGCGTGGGGATAGGCTGGCTGTAGAATTCCTTCAGGGAATCTAGCGGGCGGGGCTTGCGGTTCAGGGTTTCGGTCTGCCATTGAGTTAAAATTGGCCCTAGGTAGCGCAGGCAAAGTGTATCTACAAGAGCGTAGGACAATCGGTTCAAAATTCCCAACGGCAAGATGCCCTTCAAGTAGGGGTGGGGAAAGGCCGAGGTAGGCGTATTGGGAATCGTCCAAACACTGATGAACGGCACGCCTAGTGTTTTAGCAATCAAATAGCCACTGGGCACCTGCGGCATACTGATAATCACATCTGTGCCCTGGCAAACCTGCCAGGATTCATCGAGCAGTTCACGCAGCGTGGGCGTGACAAACTTGACCATGCCCTTGGAAATCGTGCTGATAATGTGATCGGTTTCATGGGTCAGGTAATACTTCCAGGCTTCGCTGTCGTGCCGTTCGCGGCTGCAACCCGGCAGGCGGGCAAACTCCAAGCCTGAGCCGGTTACGAAGGATTGATAGTCTTGTTCGGTGGCCAGACAAACGCGATGACCAGCTGCTTTTAGACCAACCCCTAAAGCCACATAGGGCTGAACATCGCCTCGGGAGCCAATCGTGAGAATAGTGATGTGCATAAGCTGATTTGGATAACAACCAGGGAAAAAAGTGGAGAAAGCACGTTCAAAACAAAACCATCTGGGCCTGAAGTCAGAGCGAAACGGTGGAGCTAGCCTGCTCTACGGGCTGGTAGGCATCGTACTGCAAAAGCTGGATTTGATCTGGGCTGTGAATTTGATAGCTAATGCCACGCCAGGTGATCTGACGAATCGGCTGGGACGAAATTAGGGCTAAACCGCAAAAAACTTGGCAAAGCAGCAGGGTGGGCAGCAGCTTCAGCAGCGCTAAACCTGACAGCGGTGTAATTATCTCACCTCGTTGGGCTAGATTGCAGCAGACCTGGCGGTGAATGTTGACCAACAGCAGCAAACTGATCAGCAGGTTAAGCACCAGAATTGCCCCGGCCCAGGCCGCAGCCTGCCACTGGTGGCTAATGCTGGCCATGATTAAAATGCCGTAGGTGCAGAGCAGCGTCGTTAGTAGAATGGTGTTGTAGCCCAGGCTCTCGGACCAGGAAGGATGGTAGAGTCGCACAAAGACAAACTGGCGTTGCAGCCAGCGGAAAAAGTTGGGCAATGTACAGCTTTCCCGATTCACCATCAGCGCCGATAGCACGGGCTGAATTTCTAGCCCCTGGTTTTTGATTACCTGATACAGCGTCACGTCTTCGACCAGCGAATGCTGCCATTGGTGGAGTAGCTTGGGCTGCCGCAAAATATCGGCCCGGACAGCCATCGATCCTCCCCAGGGAATTCTGTACTGATGCATATAGACAATCACAGAGCTGTTCCACAAATAGCGCATCAGTTCGCCCCAGCCGCTGCCTCGTGGCATATACCAGCGGTTGCCTGTCGTTGCTCCGACCCGAGGGTTTTGCAGGGGTGCCATGAGTTCTTGCAACCAAGTCGCATGGGTGATTGTGTCAGCATCAACGAGCGCTACGGCCTCGCAGTCTGGCGCGAGTTCGGATAGGGCTTGTAATAGAGCACTGCATTTGAGGCTACAGGTACTATATCGGGTTCGCAGGGAATTAATCTGGATGGGAACAGAACGTCTTCCCGGCTGCTGCTGAACGGTTTCGATCGCCGTTCGCACTACCCCCCAAGCCGGATCTTGGGGATTGTCAATCACAATATGCAGGCTATAGTCGGGGTAGTCTTGGCTCAGCAGTCCTTCCAGACAGTCGGCCAGAAACGGATCGGAGCCGCGCAGGCACAAAATAATTGCGGCTTTAGGAAGCCTTTGGTCAAGCTTATGATCCGCTTTGCTTGCAGCTTCGATTGAACCGGACCAGGATTGGTTTAGCCGCTGGTTGAACCTTAGGTGTTCGGCCTTGAGCCGTCGCACAAAGTCGATTCCATAGGGAATTTGCAGCCCAAGGAGCAGCAGCAGCAACCCAAATAGGCTAATCGAGACTACTAGCATAGGACTTTTGAGAATTGCTTAAAAAACCACCTAATCTAGAAACTAATCCATCCTGAAACCAGCTGAGCAATCACTAAAGCAAGTTGTTGATTCTTCTGATGCTCACTAAAATTTGGAAAGGCCTGGAGGAGGCAGCTCAATCAGAATTTGTACTTTAAAGCCTTGTTCAGGTTAATTCCGTAAATGCCGCAAGTAGGTGTTATATCAATATCGAGTCTAGATCGAGTCTATAGAGCTCTAGCGGAGATCTATAGCGGTCATGCTCCATAGTGATTGGGACAAGCCTGAACTAAGCTGGATGAGTGGGGTGGCTGGTATTGCCACTGATCAATCGTAAACTGCCAAGCCTGATAGATCGCTTTAACCCTACCCGGTTCGAGACTATATTGATTTTTGCGATAGTTGGTTTGGGTCGTTAGATAACGTTCAAACCGAGGACTGGCTTCAGTAAAATTCGGTAAGTTGAGGTTATCATATATCCTTGCTAACCCCCCGATTGGATCAGCTTCCAAATCTTCATACTTTACCTCGACTAAATTTGAAGCTGGGATGAAGCTACGCTCGGCAAAAAAGCGCTGCATGAGCTGCTGATAGATCCAGAGAATATTGGCCTCGATCTCAGGCTCGCTCAGAGTCTGAAACCCGGCAATAGGTAGAAATTTGCGGTAGAAATTTCTTGTTGAAAAGTAGACAGTGTATGGATTGCGGTAAATATGGATAAACTTAGCGTTGGGAAACAGCTCTAGCAACAGTCGAATCCGGGCCGTATTGGTGGGATTTTTGAGCAAAAGCTGACGATGACCTGACGCAAGGCTGACCTTTTTGAGAAACTTCAGATAAATTGCCTTCCAGTTCTCTCGTACGGTGGGCGACACGTTTTCAAATAGGGCATAGCGCGTGAAATGGGACTGCATCTGGCTGGGGAAAAACCATCCGTTGTAGAAGCTGTAAGGCGACATACAGCTCAAGGCGAACTCTTCCTCTTGAGGCGCATCCAAAGTGAGGGGTATGTCGTCCATGGGGCGCTTGGCTGGCATTAACCGTGTCATGATGGGTTTAGTAATATAGCCACTGCCCATAAAGAGCTCGGGCGCTAAGACCTGATGGCAGGAGGCATAGGCCAAGTTGCAATCTTGACTGATTTAGGTTATGTAGAAACGTAGTGCCGCTGCGCCAATGACCAATCACAAAAATAGGTGGCTTGTCTAAGGTAATTTTGGCCAGCCTTGAATCATAGGCGAGACGCTCGATTACTCGCCCCAAACTGCCCGTGAGACTGATACAGGATATGCTCAGAGCTTTAGGGAAATAGGCTGGATCAACTCCACCATTGCCAATTAATAATCGCAGCCAATTGGTAAATGAACCGCAAGCTAGAGGATAGAGTTCCATAATTTCGCAGGTTTAAAGATTTGGAAAAGCAACCCCCTGGGGGAGTTTTCGTCTTGTCCCATCAACCTGGCTAGATCCGAAAACGCGCTAGATTGTACGCTTGCAGCAGTTCTCTGCCCGCTCCAATGGTCTAGCAGTCGGAACGGGAATAGCGCTACTGTGAAAGCTGTTTGTTAGGAACCATGCTGTGCAAGAGCAGGTTTCAGCTCATGCATTTTCTAAAATAACTAGGTTGAGGGCCAGAAATCACAACGTGCGATTCAGGAACGTTCGGTCAAACTCAATTTTAGTATCAGCTCAGGCATTAGCTAGGGCATTGGCGCAACTCAACTCCTTCTAGCCCAACATTGAGCTATGGTTGCACGAGTCCATTCTGCTGCATCCAGTCGGCAGTAATAGCCATCCCCTCATCTAAGCTAATTCTAGGACTATACCCCAGGGCTTTAATTTTCTCAATCGAGAATGGATAGGGCCGCGATACGGCATTGATAGAAGCCAAAGAGGCTTCACCGCCGATATTCATTTTGACAAAGGTTCTGGCCGCAAATTTAGCCAAAGGGATCGGGGGTGGATAATGGGCAATTTGGGCCAACCGCCCGCCAAACTCTTTCCAGGTGGTTGCACGGCCATCCGTAATATTAAACACCTCGCCGTAGGCTTCTTTTTCTAGCGTCAGAAACAGGGCATCCAGAAAATTATCAATATAGAGGTGATTCATGATGCCCTTGCCGCCATCGATTAGCACAAACTGCTGCCGCTGCATCATGGCTAGAGAACGGGTAATCCAGGGTGCATCAGGCCCATACAGGTCGCCCGGTCGTAGGATAATCAGCCCAAAATCAGTCGGCCTGTCAATCGCCAGTAAAGCCTGTTCAGCCGCCAGCTTCGATTTGCAGTAGGGGTCGTTGCCCCCATAGAAGGGGCCAGTCTCTGTCACCTGATTGGGATAATCGTAGCCATACACCATCGCACTAGAGAGATGCACAAAGCACTTCACCCCAGCCCGAATCGCCGCCTCGGTCATGGTGACTGTGCCACCCACATGGACATCAATGAAGGTTTGCAGGTTGCCAGCATCGCGAAAAATTCCTGCTGTGTGCAGCACAATATCAACGTCTTCACAGGCTTTGGCGGCCATTGCTGGATCGGTAACGCTACCCACCAGCACCTCGGCTCCTAGGGCTGCGGCGGCTTTGGCCTTCTCCTCGGTGCGTTGAATTCCTTTTACAAGCATGCCTTGTGCCATGGCCCGCTCGGCAGCGCGCAGACCCACAAATCCGCCGATGCCGGTGATCAAAAGCCGTTTGCCTCTTAAATCCATGACCCAATTACCTCATTACCGTCATCATCACCGTTCCCTCGAACATCACCGATCGATCTGGAACATCTTGCGGCTTAAGTTGTTTTACCTTCTGAATCTACCAAATTTTCTAAATAGACTTCTCAAGAGAAATCTACCGGGCCAAATTGCGGCAGGCAAATTAGCGTTTACCAGGTGTAATTGACGCTTTGGCCCGTTCCGACCACTCCGGGGCATAGATATCTGTCGTCTTGAGCCATGCTGCGGTTCGCCTCATGCCTTCCTCTAGACTAATTTGCGGTTGGTATCCCAGCATCTGGCGGGCCTTCTCGATTGAGTAGGCATAGGGACGGGTCAAGGTATTGATCGAAGCCGCCGTGACGCTATCATCAATCAGCCGCAGTCGAATAATCAGCTTCACCAACCAGCTTGGCAGGACCAGAAAGGGTTTAGAGAGGCCGCTAATCTCGGCCAGACAGTTGATAAAGGTACGCCAGGAGGTTTCACAACCATCGGTCACATTGAAGGTTTCGCCGTAGACGTCTCGTTCAATCGCCAGGAAAATGGCGTCGATTAAATTATCGACGTAGACGTGATTCATCACGTTGTTGCCGCCATCCAGAAGCACAAACTGCCGTCGTTTTAACGTGCGTAGAGGCCGCACCACCCAGGCAATGGAGCCAGGACCGTAAACATCACCGGGGCGAATATTGATCACGCCAAACTGAGGCGGTTGATTGAGGGCCAGCACCCGGCGTTCTGCCTCCAGCTTGGTTTTGCAGTAGGGGTTATCGCCCTGATAGAATGGCCCTGCTTCCGTTACATGGTTGGGGTAGCGATAGCCGTAGACCATGACGCTCGAGAGGTTTACAAAACACTGCACCCCCGCCTCGCGGGCTGTTTTGGCAATGTTGACGGCCCCACCTACATTGATCTCCATAAACTGGGCCATGTCTCCTTCTTCGCGCACGATCGCGGCTGTATGGAGGACGAGGTCCACGCCTTGGCAGGCTTGCTCGGCAGCGACTGGATCGGTCACACTGCCCAGTACCATTTCTACGCCTGGGATTGAGGCAGGGGCTAAATCTAGGCCACGCACTTTCATGCCGCGCTCCATCGCTCGTTCGGCGGTACGCGAACCAATTAATCCACTGCTGCCGGTAATTAAAATTGTTTTACCTTCAAGGTTCATAGAAGCTGCGGTACCAGAATAGTCCTCATAGTTCGGACAAGGGATAGAAGGCGAAGGTTAATCAGGCTTTATATACGTAGACATTGTAGTAGCTTCAACCATAATACAGTTTAAAGATTAAGCAAAGTCCCCAGATTCAACAGTAGAGCCGCTCCAGCAATCTTGAGTGGATTGAAAGGGGCAGAACGCTTGAAACCGGCATGGCTCAAACTTGTCTTTTGACGCCCTGTGACTGCCCCGTGACTTGCCCCGTGACTTGCCCCGTGACTTGCCCTGATAATAAACGCTAGAGAAAAGACTCAAGAACAGCAGCTATTGCAAACCGTTCTCCATCAAACGTTAACAACCGGGCAGATTTGCGCAACAGTCTGTATAAAATATTTCTTGGAATTAGTGGTATAAATAGTGCGTGAATCAAGAATTCCTACAGCGCTAAGTTGATAAAATGACGCCACTACTAGATCGGAAAACAACAGCCAGTCGATGCTATTGTCAGCGTTTTAAGATAGTTGCGTCCATCTTTGAACGATGCAGGTAGCAAAATTGAATGGAGCCAGCCTGAACTGATCTGGGCTACGGTTCTGGGCTACGGTTCTGGGCAGCACTGCATCTTGAAAACTGGCTACCTGGAAACTGGCTGCCTGGAGACTCAAACTTTAAAGCAGGTCCAGAAAGCAGGTTCAGGTGGCGACTGGTTGCCAAAGTAGGTCAGTCTTGTGCCGCAGCTTCCTTCAGGTTATCTGAGCTGTCTTCTTCTGAGGTTTTCTGCAGTCCTAACTTGGTTTAATGGCCGTTTTCCTAACGGCTTCCTTTAGCTTAGGTGCTTGTTCTGTGTCTCCATCTCTTGCTAATGCAGCCCATTTCAACCCCTCCGCTTGGCCTGATCAGAAGCGTGCCCTCAGCCTCGTTGAATCCTCTTTGGAGGTTTTGAATCGCGAAGCTCGCACTTGGTTTATTGTCACCACCAGCCAGGTTAGAGGACGTCTCAGTGAAGCCAATCTGCGTCTTGCACTTAACCAAGTACAGCAGCGACATGCTTGCTTAAATTCCTGCATTGTCAAATCTGAAGGTAGTACCAACCCCTCCCCATTTCATTTTGCCCCTGCCCCTGCAGCCATTCCCCTGCGCATTGTCAAGAAAACTGAAGCCCAAAACTGGCAGGCTCTTGTCAACCAGGAGCTAAATCAGCCTTTAGATGCTAGCCAGAGCTTAATTCGAGCGGTGTTAGTTCGAGATCATCAAGTTCGAGACCGCAGCTATTTGATCATCACAACCCATCATGCCATTAGTGATGGCAGTAGCTGTATGGCGCTCCATGCCGAACTGCTGAGCATCTGTCAGGCTCCTGCCCAGCCCTGCGACTCGTCCTGGCTCCGGCCTAGCCCGACCCTACCGCCCGCCACCGAACAATCCGTACCTGCCTCACTGCAGGGCAATTTGGGCAAACTCAAAATCTTGAGGTTTTTCTGTCGCTCATTTCTGGAGCAGATTTTTTCCCCAATTGTCACCCTTTTACCAGAGCAGCCCTCTACAATTTCTGAGAGGCAATGCTACTGCCTGCATCATGTCCTGCCTCCCGACCTCTATCAAGCCCTGCTGCATCGCTGTCGAGTTGAACGAACTACGGTACATGGCGCGCTCTGTGCGGCAATGGCGCGGGCGGTTCTAGCCGAGATGCCTAACCAAAAGCGGCGGCGCATTAGCTGCCAGTCTGCCCTAGATATGCGCCGCAGCAAATTGGTGCCTCCAGAAGCTCGTCAAACCCTGGTTAATCTGGCTTCTTCAGTGCGAGCGCTTCATACCATTGGCCCTAAAACAGCATTTTGGGATTTGGCCCGCTGTGTTAAGCGGAAAATCAATCACGCAATTGCCCAGAACACACCGTTCAAGCTCTGGTTTATGGGCAAGGTCATGGTCGATTACTGTTTGACCCACCCTAACTTTGTCGGCACTACGCTGTTTATCTCAAATATGGGCCGGGTTGATCTACCTCAGCAGTATGGCGAGCTGGAGCTGGAGTCGATTAGTTTTGCCGCAGCGACTTCTCTCTCGGCAGGTGTTTTTTATCTATACACCTCAACCTTTGCCGATCAGATGCAGCTGAATTTCATGTTTTCAACGCCTTCCTTCAGTCCTGAACGCATGGAACGCTTGGTCAAAGCTACGATAGAGCAGATCTGGCAGGCTTGCTGAACCAGCTGTTTGATCCTGCCAACCCTACAGCACTTCAGAGGTTTAACACCAAAAAGCAGACAGGTTTAGCCTGCCCGCTTTTCAATATCAGGTTTCAAGATCAGGTTTCAAGGTCAGGAGTTGCTAGCCCTGCGTAGATTCAGCAACATTGGGTAGCTTAATGTCGCTAGCCAAACCCAGCTTGCCCAAAAGCGAAATCATCATCCAGGTTATATCAATCTCCCACCACTGCAAACCATGACGGGCCGAATATTGAAAGGCATGGTGATTGTTGTGCCAGCCCTCGCCGTTGGTCAGCAGGGCCACCCACCAGCAGTTCGTTGAGTAATCACCGGTATCGTGGCTGCGGTAACCAAAGCGATGGGTGGCACTGTTGACGAAAAAGGTGCAGTGTAGGGTATAGACCAACCGCGCAGAAATACCCCACACAATAAAAGACCAGCCGCCTAAAAGATAGAGCACAACAGCCACAGCAATCTGGATCAGCAGAAAATACTCGTCCATAGCCTTGTAGAACGGATCATCGGCAATATCTTTCGTGAAGCGAGAAATTTCGGCTTCGGCAGGCACATCTTGATAAACCCACCCCATGTGGCTCCACCAGAACCCCTTGCGCGAGTCATGATGATCGGTCGGCTGATCGGAATGTAGATGGTGATGTCGGTGCAACCCAACCCACCAGATCGGTCCTTTTTGCAGCGAGAGCGTTCCGCAAAACACTAGGAAGTATTCTAGCCACTTGGGCACTTTAAAACTACGATGTGCAACCAAGCGGTGCCAACCCAGGGTAATACCCAGAGTGCCCGACATCCAGTTGAGTAGCACCGCAATGCCAACCGCTTTCCAACTAAAAAATTGGGGCAGAAATGCCAGCAGAGCGGTGGCATGGAGAAGGACATGAACAACGATATTACTCCAGTTATATTGGGGCTTCGCAGGAATCGCACTAGTCATCGTGTAACCTCAATGCAGATAGTTGATGATAAAGATAACCGGACAACACCGAAACGCGCGCGTTTGCACGGCTTCAGGTCAACCAGAGCAGGGGATCTCAACGCGGAAGCCATAGCGTTTTGCCTAGCTCACCTCGCAAACCCGGATCAGAGGAGCGGCAAAAACGCCGGTTGCTTTGGCCAAAATGCTCTAGGCAATTCCTCATTCTTGGCAAAAACTCAGAGGCTATTACAACTCAGCGAACTATTTAGCTGGCGCTACCCAGCCTCCCAAGCGCTTACATTCAATGGGCTTGCTGCTGATTGGAGTGACTGCTCTCTAAAAGGATGCAATCCAGGCTTACATAGAATGCTGAAATCCAAGGTAAATTTGCCGAATAAAAGGGCAAATGTCGTTTTAACTAGCTCAGCTCTATTTTAAGGTTGAGGCAGAGGAAGCGGTTGGAGCAGGAACTTTAGCTTGCCGCTAATGGAGTTGCAAGGAATGCACTTAAATTCAGCAGAACCTGAAATCATCTGGAAAACAACAGAATTTCACCCTTTTCACAGGTCTAATTCCGGGCTATGTCTAATCTAGTGATCTAGCATCCAGAGCTACTGAAAGCTAGCGCCATGTTAATTCAAAACGTCGAATACAAACATCTCTACTTAGGCTAAGTCACTAGGATTGTAATAAAAACTGCCCAGAATCTATTTACAGTAAGGGAATGTCTTTAGGTTAGAATTCCACATGATGCCACCCTATAGAATTTTAACATCTAAAAGTATTAATTTCAAGCTATGAAAGCGCTATAGTGGCTGTTCTGAATGAATTTCTGGTTTCCAAATCAAAGTATTTAACCAAGTTTGATGAATTCATTTTGAAGTTCATTTTAAGTTCATCCAACTATGCTGTAATTCGATCTAAACAGCGTTCGGTGATATCAGAATAGATATTTGCTGAGTATAGAAGAGGTGGATGATCAGCCTACATATTGCCACAAAACATTTCAACTTTATTTGATCACAGCCCCAGTAGCTAAGCCACATCATCCTTTAGAGAGAAGACGAACTCATGGCTCGCTCTAGGGGTTTGTAGGGGCGATATTCTACAAGCTGCACCTTGCGATTTGCAATTCTATAGGTGATGCCGCGCCATTCTACTTGCTTTAAACGAGCTGAAAACACGAGCACCAGGTTTCCCCACAGCTGGCCAGCTAACAAAGCTACAGCTAGTTTGAGAGATGCAACCCAGGAAAATGGCAGAACTTGAATCTGACGCGCTTGCAAAATCTGCCCTAGCTCTTTTTCCACCCACCGTTGTAGCAGCAGTGTAATAGCAAAATTCAAACCCAGAGGGAGTGCAAACCAGGCAGCTTTATCCCATTGCTGGGTGATCAGGGACCAACCTAACCCACCATAGGCCAGTAGCAACAGCCCAATCAACACAATGCAGTAGGCGATTAATTGATTATAAGGAGGATGGTAAAGCCATGTGGCCAGTTCCTGGCGCTGCCGCCAGCGCGTAAAGCTGCCAACCGTGCAGGATTCTTGGTTGATCATAATCGTTGAAGGAACCAGATGGACCCGCAACCCTTTCGCTTGGATAGCGCTGCGCAGAGGCACGTCCTCCACAAACGCTTCTCGCCATTGCTCTAGCACACCGCAGTCCTGCAAAACTTGGGTTTTAATTGCCAGTGAACCACCCCAGGGAATCTGATGATTAACCATGTAGATAATGGCTGAACTTCAGCCATTATC
>QLAH01000721.1_pt1 | contig 12974 bp, 11 predicted proteins | sample 4693081 | NCBI WGS metagenome assembly QLAH01 (sample SAMN09425401, study PRJNA476045) | Lake water metagenome, whole genome shotgun sequencing project.
TCGCCAGCTAGTGCCCGATCGTAATTTGTTTTTTCATAATCTATAAATTCATCTGGAAGCACATCAAAAACACTCATCCCCAAAAACACTTCTTTATTCAATACGTTTTTTGCAAAAGAAATATATGCATCTGAAAATCCTAAAAAATTGTATTTTTTATCAATTGCAACAATGAACAAATCTTTAGGGCTATTTAAAACAGCTTTCAAAAATGCATTGTCTTTAATAACTTGTTTTTTAGTCTTTTCAAATTCGCTTTGTGTAATGCTAAAATTAGTAGAAAGCTGCTGTGTTTCAGTAATATCTAGATGGGTTCCAATAATTATTCCCGTTAAATCACCAGTTTCATTACTCATAGCCATTGTCCTACTCAATATAGTTACCCAATTGCCATTGGCATGCAACATCCGAAACTGTTGAGTGTATTCTTTTTCAGGATTTAATATATAGTCAGAAAAGTATTCTTTGGCTTTTTGCAAGTCAGCAGGATGCAACCAACTTTCCCAAACTTCTTTAATAGAATATTTTGCCCAGTCGGAGACAACATATTCAGGACGACCCAGCATTTCAAAGTAATATCTATTACACCAGAGTTCCTGTGTTAGAACATCGTATTCCCAACCTCCTAATTGACCTACCGCTAACAAGGTCTCATATTTTGAACTATAGGAATTAGTGGACATTCTAGGGGGAATTGGTTGTTGTAAAGTTACCAATAAGCCGCTTCATTAAAGAAGGATGCTCAAGCTAATTTCAATAATATCAATTAAACGTCGGAGATTCTAGGTTTATCCGCTATTGATAATCATCAATATTGGTGAGTATTTCATCCAGAGCGCCAGTACTAGTAACAATATCTCTGATTACCTGATCTAATTTTTCTGCTGACTCGTGCAAATCTTGAATGAGTTGTAATTTTTCTTCATCAGTAGCTAGATTCTGATTTATAATTTTAGTGATGCCTAAAATGGAGGACAATGGTCCTCTAACTAAGTGCGATTGCGACCAAGCAATATCTCTTAATTTTTGATTCTGTAATTTTAAATTCTCTAAAGTTGCAATCCTGCTAGTATTATCTTTTATTACTCCAATAAATTTAACCATTTCCCCTTGAGCATTTTTATAAGTAACGCCACTAACTATTACATGCTTAATATTATTCTTAAAGGTTTTTATTTTTACTGATATTGGGTAAGACTCACCTTCAGAGGAAATGGCTTTCTCTGCCCATTCATTAAATCTTGCTTTATCTTCTTCACAAACTAGGCTGGTGAGTTGATTCTTTTGTCTCGGTATTTTTTTGGGAGACAATTCTACTATCTGAAACATTTGATTGCTCCAAATTGCTTTTCGTTCTGGAAGCAGTACCTCAAAACTACCTACCTGTGCAATCCCTTCGGCCTTCGAAAGCATCATTTGAACCATTACTGATTTTTCAATTATTGCTTTTTCTTTGCTAATGTCTAAATGAGTGCCAATAATAAATCCTGATAAATCTCCTGCATCGTCTCGCATGGCGATTGCCCTATCTAAAATAGTTATCCATTCTCCATTGCTATGCAGCATTCTAAATTGTTGCGCGTATTCCGCACTTGGATGTAAAATAAAATCAGCAAAATATTCTTTTGCCTTTTCTAAATCATCGGGGTGTAGCCAATTTTCCCAAACTTCTTTAATAGGATACTTAGCCCATTCTGCGGTATCTGGGTTTGCCCTTCCTAATATTTCAAAATAAAATTTACTGCACCACAGTTCTTTAGTAAGCACATCATACTCCCACCCTCCTAACTGACCAACCGCCAATAGGGTTTCATATTTTGAACTAAAAACTGAACTATTAAACATTGAACTATTTATATGTGAATTAAATCTATTATTTTATTTCGTAAATAAATTTATCAGAAAGAATAAAATTGAAAATATAATTTATACGTCTGTTGATAAGATTAATTCGTTACAAATTCTATCTTAACTTGTAAACACAAATACAGCACCATGAAAAATTGGACACTCTTTTTTATATTAAATGTCATATCATTTTCGTCAAACGCACAATCCCTTCAAATTGTTGAACAAAAATTAATAAAAAAAATAGAAGAGCACTATCCTTCAATGATGGAGCTCCTTAAAAATTCGGTGAATATCAATAGTGGCACTTTTAATGTGGCCGGAGTAAAAGCAGTGGGTCAATTATACAGTAAAGAATTAGAAAAATTAGGCTTTACCATCGAGTGGATCAATATGCCCGATTCTATTAAGCGTGCAGGTCATTTGGTAGCAACCAGAAAAGGTAATAAAGGAAAAAAGATGATGTTATTGGGGCATTTGGATACTGTTTTTGAACCAGATATGCCTGCAAATCCATTTACTGTTTTAAATGATAGTACCATTACGGGTCAAGGTATCAATGATATGAAAGGAGGTGATGTAATCATTATTGCGGCAATGAAAGCAATGCACGAATTAAACTTGTTGGATAATACTACCATCACCATTTATATGACCGGAGACGAAGAAAATGCAGGAGAGCCAAGAAGTATTACCAGAGGAGATTTTATTGAGCGGGCTAAGCAACACGATGTAGTACTTGCTTTTGAAGGGGCTGCTGGCTTTAATACTATAGCAACAGCAAGAAGGGGTGCTAGTTCATGGGAGTTAACAGTAGAGGGGAAGCAAGGACATTCTTCTGGTGTTTTTGGCGCAGCAGGATATGGTGCAATTTATGAAGCAGCCAGAATTGTAAATAGTTTTAGAGAAACATTAAGTAAAGAACAATACCTCACTTTTAATCCAGGCATTTTTATTGGAGGCTCTGAAGTTAGCGCCAACTTTGAACAACAGCGTGGTGAAGCATCAGGCAAAACCAATATTATTTCGCCTAAAACATTTGTAAACGGAGACCTCCGTTTTTTAACTGAAGAACAAAAAATCAATGCAAGAAATGCTATGCGCAAAATTGTTTCTACAAGTTTGCCAGGCACTAACGCAACCATTCATTTTCAGGATGGAATTCCTTCTATGGCACCAACAAAAGGAAATGAAGCATTGGCGAATATTTTAAGCAAAACCAGTGAAGACATGGGATTGGGGAAAGTGGTACCAGGCAATCCTGGCAGCAGAGGAGCTGGAGATATTTCTTATGTGGCAGCTTATGCAGATTGTTTAGATGGATTAGGCGCTTCAGGAAAAGGGGCGCATGCGCCAGGTGAAACACTTAATTCAAAACAGTTTCCATTATTAATGAAAAGAGCAACTGTATTTATATACAGACTAACGCAAGCAGTGAATTAAAAAGTTTCTAACAAGTTTACGAAAACACCGCTACTTCCATTACGACCCATTCCGTAGTCAATAGCAATATTGGTATTGGTTTTCTTGCTCATTTTAATACGCAAGCCAAAACCAAAACCTGCAGCAAATTGATTGGCTAATTTTTGTTTTTTAGCTTCATTAGTAGCCGTTGATAAATTAACAAAACCAACGCCACCCAGTAATCCATTTTTAGAAATAGGGAAACGATATTCCGTTTCGCCATACCACATATTTTCACCGCGAATTCTACCTTGAATATAGCCCCTACCCGTTCGATTATACATGTCCCAGCCAATAGCCGGCATTTCTAAATACGGCTGTTTGCCGCTCATTAGCAAACTTCCCATTGTCCAGAAACCAATAATATGGGGCCTTACCCGCATTTTAGTAGGGTTCCAATAAGTTCTATATTCATAATACAACGTATTATGAGAACGAGTGCTTCCAAAAATTTCATTATTGATTCTAAAAGTCATTTTTGCATACTGCCCTTTTCTTGGATTAACCGAATTGTCTCTGGTATCATACAATAGATTGAGGCTAATACCAATAGAAGCGTATTGATCTTGTCTAATATTATTTAGTTTGGAATACTCGTAATGTGCAGTCAAATACTGGTTAGCACTAGAAGTATCTAATAGTTGGTCTACTACACTATAATGACGATCAATATTAACCCCTATTCCTGCGTACCATGTTCCCCATAGTTTTTTATACAAAGTTTGATAGAAACGCAAATAATTAAACTTCATGGGCTCTTCATTCGCAGTCGTATTAGGCAAATCATTGAAATTAATTCCTAAACCATACGTGGGCTGCGAAAAAATAAGCCAGCGCCAATCCCCCTGTAAAACCCATTCATCATCTTTTAAAAAAATCATGTTTCGGGCATACAAATTAAACTGATTACGAGTGGTAATGGTAGCATTGGCCAATATATTAGACAAGTGGGTTTTATTAGCAGTTCCCGATAAAAAATTGGTACTGATACCCGCACCTATCACAAAACCCAATGCAGGATTGTAGCCCGGAATGGGTAAGATACTTGTATATAATTTTCTGGGAATTAACGAATCGTTCTCTGGCTTTTTATTCGTTTTTTTGACGCCAAAAATCACGTCAATAATATCTTTTTCAGGAATTTTTACATTCTGAGCAAAAGATGAATTAAATATACACTGCACTAAAATAGTCAGTAAACAGAGAGAAAATTGTTTCAATAAGCGTGGTTTATTGGCAAAATAAATCGTGTATATTACAAAGGTACAATAAAGACAAGAATATGAACAAGCATACCCTACTATTAGCACTGAGCCTATTTTTTATGGGGTTCATTCCTTTTGCAGTTAATGCGCAAATACTCCCATTAAGAGAACAAGCAAAATTGATTGACGAAGTAGTAGATGACCGATTAAACAACTTATTGCCACAGTTAATGGAGCGAACTGGCATAGATATGTGGGTAATGATTACCAGAGAATATAACGAAGATCCAATCGTAAAAACCCTATTGCCAGCCACTTGGATCAGTGCTAGAAGAACCACTATGTTGGTGTTTTATTACAACCCACAAACAAAGGAATACACCAAATCAGCAGTGGCCAGGTATAATGTAGGAAGTTCTATTAAAGCAGCTTGGGACATGACCAAATATCCAGATCAGTGGGATGCACTAATGGCTTTAGTGAATAAACACCAACCAAAAAAAATAGGCCTTAATATCTCTAAAAGCTACGGGCATGCAGACGGTTTAGATCATACAGAATATGAACAATTCATGCAAAAACTGCCCGCTACTTTTAAATCAAAAGTGGTTTCATCAGAACCGCTGGCAGTGGCTTGGTTAGAAACCAGAACGGCCAGAGAAATGCAATACTATCCACAAGTAGTGCAAATTAGCAAAGCCATCATTGCTGAAGGATTTAGCAGCAAAGTCATTACACCAGGCATTACTACTTCAGAAGACCTAGTATGGTGGTACAGACAAAAAATTAACAGCTTAGGATTGGCTACTTGGTTTCATCCATCAGTAGAAATTCAACGCAATGACCAAGTTGAATTTGATCATTTAAAAGCATTCAGCAATAAAGGGTATGATCCTAAAAATATTATTCAACCGGGCGATTTATTGCATGTAGATTTTGGAATCACTTATTTAAGATTGAACTCAGATATACAAGAGCATGCTTATGTACTAAAACCAGAAGAAACAGATGCTCCAGAATATTTGAAAAATGCATTAGCCATCGGTAATCGATTACAAGATATTTTAACCAATCAATTTGCACTCAATAAATCGGGCAATAAAATTTTATCAGACGCATTAGCAGAAGCAAAAAAACAAGGAATCAACGCAACCATTTATACCCATCCAATTGGATCACACGGACATGCAGCAGGCCCTACGATTGGTATGTGGGATCAGCAAAATGGTGTGCCTGGAAGTGGCGACTACCCTATGTATTACAATACGGCCTATTCAATAGAGTTGAATGCAGCAGTAGAAATTAAAGAATGGAAAAAATCAATACGCATCATGTTAGAACAAGATGGATACTTTGACCAAACTGGTTTTAAATACATCAGCGGAAGACAAACTAAATTACATTTAGTAGGAAATCCTAACTGGCAGTAGTGTTATTAGTATTATTTAAAGGTATCAGCGCACTCACAAAATAAGCAGGTATAGTACAAATTAAAATCCAAATATAGAAATCATAGAAACCCATGTATTCACTGAGTAAACCACTGAACATCCCTGGAATAATATAAGCCAGGTACATCACTGAACTGGCAAAACTAAAGTAGGCCAATTGGTATTTACCAGGTGCAATTTCTTGTAGTATATAAAATACCAAAGCGAGTAAACCAAAGCCATAACAGAAGTGTTGAAAAGCCACCATTAACATAATGGGGGTTTCGTCAACGGGCTGGAATAATGCTAGATAAACATAAACCAATAAAGAAAGATTCATTGCGGTGCATAAAAAAAGTAGGGTCTTTCTATTAAAAGTACGGGCTGCAACAAAATAGCCAGCAACAAAACTACCCAACACAAATGCTATCACGCCAAGTACACTAAAGGTAAAGCTGGTCTCTTCTTGATCAAAAGCAAGCCCACCTTCAATTCTAGGAGCACTAAAAAATAGCGGGGCTATTTTAATTGCCTGTGCTTCGGCTAAACGGTAAAAGAAAATAAACATTAAACCAATGACGATATTCTTTTTCTTGAAAAATTGAACCACCACATCCCAATAAATAACTACCGATTCAGGGGCAGATTCAACAGCATGAACTGGTCCACCACCCATTGGTAAATTATATGCGCTAATTACCCCCAATAGCATCATTGCCAAAGCATAAATCATCATAATAGACATCCAAGCAGCTTTTAACCCATAGCTTTCTTCAATAACAAAAGCCAGTGCAACCAAAGCAGGGCCAAATAAAGCCTTGGCTATACTTTTAAAGACCACTTGCCAACCTACATATTGTTGTTGTTCTTTTTGATTCAATTCGTTAATATAAATTCCATCTGCAGCCAAATCTTGGGTAGCAGCAGCAAAGGCAATGGCTGTAAATAAGCCAATTGAAAGTCCAAAAAAACTATCAGCAATTAAACTCACTGCTACCAATGCAAACAAAGCCCCTAAGAAAAACTGAGACACATAAACGAAGTAGCGTTTGGTCATGAACATTTCTAAAAATGGGGCCCATAAAAACTTAAATGCCCAAGGAAGCATGATGAAAGAAGTCCAAAATGCAATTTCATCATTGGGCAAACCCAAAGAATCATACATGATTGCAGCTGTACTAGACAGGGCAATAAAAGGAATACCAGAAGCAATCCAAGTGCTGGCAATCCAGCTAATCGGAGCAATTTTATTTGTATTAATTTCAGACACTATGAACTATTAAGCTTATTAAATGATATGAATATACACTATTTTATCCCTTATATGGATCGTTTAAAATTAGGAATCTTTCTATGCTTAGTTGCTTGCTCATAAGCATACGCCATTCCAATAATAGTTCCCTCTTGATAAGCAGAAGCCACAAAAGAAAGACCTGCAGGTAAACCATGAATATCACCCATCGGAACAGTAATATGCGGATAACCAGCCATGGCAGCAGGAGGACAAAAATAAAAGCCCGGGTCTTGGTCTCCATTTACCCAATCAATACAATGTGCAGGACCATAACTCGTACCCACAATCGCATCTAATTGATTGGCCTGCATAGTGCGATCTATAATACCACGAGCAGAAGTAGATTTAGCCAATGCAGTTTTATATTCTTCGCTGCTCAAGTTGCCTTTAGCATTGCTCATTTCAACCAATTCCTGTTTAAAATAAGGCATGGTTTTTTCCGCATTTTTTTTATTGTATGCAATTAATTCGCTCATGCTCTTAACGCCATTTTTTACCGTAGATAAATATTTATTGAGTCCATCTTTAAACTCATAGAGCAAAACCTGAAACTCCGATTCGCCCAAAGGACCTGTTTCTTTCACCAACTCAACAGGAACAATGATAGCCCCCATTTTTTTCAATTGCTCAATTTCCTTTTGGTATAATGCCACTACTTCCTCTTGACGGCCTCTTAAAAAAGATTGCTCTACACCAATCCGTTTACCTTTTAAAGCATCCTTATTTAAAAAAGTAGTGTAGTCTTTCGCAATTTTATCTTTTGCATTTAACGTTACTGCATCCGCAGGATCTACACCCACCATCGCATTCAACAAAACCGCCGCATCCGCCACGGTGCGGGTCATAGGACCAGCTGTGTCTTGCGTAGCAGAAATAGGAATAATGCCTGATCTGCTCACTAAACCAACCGTAGGTTTAAGCCCAACAATTCCACAGAAAGAAGCAGGAGCAACCACCGATCCATCTGTTTCAGTACCCACGGCTACTGCACATAAATTTGCAGAAACAGCCACTGCAGATCCAGCACTAGAACCACAAGGAGAGCGATTGATTACGTAAGGATTTCTGGTTTGTCCGCCTCTGCTACTCCACCCACTACTAGAACGAGTAGACCTAAAATTTGCCCACTCACTTAAATTGGTTTTGGCTAAAATAATTGCACCCGATTTACGCAATTGTGATACCACAAAAGCATCTTTGGCAGCAATATGATTTTCTAAAGCCAAAGAACCAGCAGTCGTATGCATTTTATCGGCAGTATCAATATTGTCTTTAATCATGATCGGAATCCCGTGCAAAGGCCCGCGTAATTTGCCCGCTTTGCGTTCCTTATCCATTTGCTCCGCCAATTGCATAGCTTCTGGATTCACTTCAATCACCGATAAAAGATCATGTCTTCCTTGATCTATTTCACTAATGCGGCGCAAGTATAATTCGGTCAATTTAACAGAAGAAATAGTACCCGCTTTTAAACCAGCTTGCAATTCGGCAATCGTGAATTCAGAAAATTCAAATTCATCTCTTCCAGCAGCAGCAGCAGCAGCTATTTCGGCACTATCTTTTTTATTTTCTTTGGAGGGATCACTACCGCCGCCACATCCAGTTAAAACAGTTGCAGCAGTGCCCGCTACTGTTACAGCCGCCGCAGCCGCCAAAGAACCATTGCGCAAAAATTTTCTTCTGTTCATAAATCAAAATTGAATATTGAAAATAACATAAAAAGGTCAATCCACTTTGTACATTTGCCGCATGCAAAAACCAATTATATGTGTAGGAGCCATTTTAGTAGATGAGCTCATTCATGCCGGACACGCGATATTACCGGCAACCACTGTTGATGCAAATATAACCAAAACTGCAGGTGGAGTAGCCCATAATATTGCCAAGCAATTGAGTATATTAGGAGCAAATGTTCAATTAATCAGCGTATTTGGAAACGACAGTGATGGAGATTGGCTAAAGCAATCATGTGCAGCAGCTGGGGTAAAAATAGATGCCAGCATCACCAAAGAAGGAATTTCTGGCAGGTATTCAGGAGTTATGAATGTAGATGGATCACTGTATGCGGCATTCTTATCTAATGCAGCAGTAGAAATGGTTACACCTGCCCATTTAGAAAAAAACGAAGCCCTATTATTAAGTGCACAATATATCATGGCAGATGCTAATACCAGTGTAGAAAGCATGGATTGGTTATTGCAGTTTAGTAAGAGAACAGGTATTCCATTTATTATTGAACCCGTATCGGTACCACCGGCTTCTAAATTAAAAAACATGAATTTAGAGGGCTTGTATATGGTAACACCCAATGAAGATGAATTACCTGTTATGTGCAGCGAAAAATCATTCTTAACCCAATTACAAGTAGAAGAATTATTAAAAAGAGGGGTACAAAATATTTGGTTGCACAATGGAAAGCAGGGCTCTGCATTTTATAATAAAGACAAAGCCATTACGCTACATGCACCAGATATAGAGGTAGTAGATTGCACAGGCGCAGGAGACGGGTCCTTATCTGGATTCTTATTAGGTAAAACCCTAGGAAAAACAGATGATGAATGTATCAAATTGGCCCATACTTTATCTGCAGAAATACTACAAGTAAATGGAGCCATTGTTACCCATTTATCACAGGAAGAACTATTGTCAAGGGTTAGTAAATATTATCCATCATAAAGCAAGCAACCAATCCAATGCATCCATCCATTCATTTACACCCAACAGTTGCAGCCGCTTTAAGAGACGGAGAACCCGTAGTAGCTCTAGAAAGTACCATTATAGCACACGGAATGCCTTACCCGCAAAACGTAGCAACAGCAAGGGCTGTAGAAGAAATAGTGAGAAGTAATGGGGCCATTCCAGCAACCATTGCCATCATCAAAGGAAAATGTACAGTAGGATTAACCGATGAGGAGTTGGAATATTTTGGACAAGCAAAAGATATCCTTAAAGTGAGTTTGCGCGATATGCCCTATGTTATCAGCAATGGCTTATACGGAGCAACAACCGTTGCAGCTACCATGCGCATCGCAGCCATGGCAGGTATACCCATATTTGTAACAGGAGGAATAGGGGGCGTACACAGAGGAGCAGAAACCAGTATGGATATTTCAGCGGATTTAACCGAAATGGAACATACTAATGTAGCGGTAGTTTCAGCAGGTGTAAAATCGATTTTAGATATTGGGCTCACATTGGAATACTTAGAAACAAAGGGTATACCTGTTGTAACCATGGGCCAAGAAGCATTTCCCAGTTTTTATTCGCAAAACAGTGGGTTTAAAAGTCCGCTCAACTTAGATAACCCCACAGCAATTGCTGCCATGCTGAAAGTGAAGTGGGATATGGGTTTGAATGGGTCTGTATTAATTGCGAACCCAGTACCATCCAACCAAGAAATTCCATCGGATATCATGGAAGAGCATATAGTGTTGGCTTTGGATGCAGCAAAAAGAGCAGGTGTTACAGGAAAAGATATCACCCCATTTTTACTCAAATACATTGCAAGCCATACCAATGGTGAAAGCTTAGAAGCCAATATAGCATTGATTAAAAACAATGCAGCACTAGGCGCAACAATTGCGGTAGACTTATCTTCAATTACAGATTAATCGCGAATGATTTTTCTAGTAACAAAATCGTAACGCTGCGGTTGAGCCATCATTAGAAAAGGCTTGAGTACACGCCCCCATTGCTTTTTTTGTTCCTCCCAATTTTGGGCATCATACACCATTGCATAAGATTTACCCAATACAGAAAACTGATTCCCTTCAACCACAATAGCAGTAGACTCATCAATAGCAATACCCAATAAATGAGGATGCTGTTCAATCACTGGAATTAAATCGAATTGACGATTTCTAGCCAGTACGTGTTGATCAATAGCTGTGTTCTTAAATAAATTTAATGCATCAGGAAAAGCAAAAGGCTTGGTCAAATCTTTTCTTGCATCACCTCCTACTAGCAGCGTACCCATAATAGTAGCACCAGCAGAAGTACCCATGAATACACCACCCCTAATAAATAAATCTAACATGGCAGCGTGTACCTGTGTACCCAAGAATGCATCCGCAATGCGGCTTTGATCGCCCCCGGAAAAATATATACCTTTTGCATTGTTTATTGCTTGTATAAATGCTGGTGCATCAGCAGCTTCTTTAGTGCGTGCATGCACTGTTGTTAAATTGGTAAAGCCTTCTTTTTTAAAACGAGTTAAATGTGCGCCCGCATTAATAGCAGAGTCATTGGTTGCCGTAGGGATTACCACCACCGATTGATCTTTCCCACCAATTGAATTCGCAAACAACTGATACATGGTATCGGGCATGGAGCCACCGCCTACAATAATAAGTTTGCCTTTTGCAATTTCAGGCACTCTTTTTTTAAGAGATGTAGGTCTTTGCGCAAAACTAGATGAATCAATTTGCGCGAATGCAAATACCAAGACAACAATAAATAATTTTCTCATTAATGAAGTTTAAATAAAAGGAATTCCCAATAAAGACTGAACAACTAAAGTAGTTACGAAAGCGAAATATATTAAAGCAATCATCCAAACATAGATTTTTGCTTTACGCTCTTCTTGTATTTTTTCTGTAATAAAATATCCAGCTAAAGGAATCACTTGTAAAGCATGAATACCAAAAAAATGAGCCACCCGTAAATCACCATATAAAGTACTCCAATTTAAAAGAGGCAATCCCGATTCACCCATTTTTCCACCAATATTATGCGTGTTTAAGACGCTCATATACCCACCAAAAAAACTAAAGACTACAAATAAGAACAAACCAATTTTAATAGATAAAGCAAATGGTGCAGGAATACTATACGATTTTTGAAAAATAAAACGGATGGTTAAAACCAATGTGGCGGCTGTAACCCAAACAATCAATACCCCCATCAGCCCATATAAAATACCTCCTAAAGAAGCCGTTTGATTAAAATGCGAAAGCCCTCCTATAAAAGCCTGACCAATAATGACGCTCAATTCAAAAGTCATCACAAAAACAGACAAATAAGCAAACCATTTAACCCTTTTTTGATTGTTTACATAAAATAGTAAATAGGCCATTGTCCATTGATAAATCCAAATGCTCAAACAGAATTTAATCGGCTTTATCATTGAGTTCAAACCAAGGACTTCTTTACTATTAAATGGGGCGTAAATGCCTAATAGAATAGCGACTAACAAAGAAATTAGTCCGGCATAAGCCAAGAGCTTATTTCGCTCAAAAATTGCATTAATTAGATTCATTCAAGGTTTTTGTTTTGATGGTCTTGAAAATGAAAAACAATAAATAACCCATTGGGCCAAACATAAAAGTAAAAGGCAGGGTAATGGTATAGAGCACTCTAGAAAGGCCTATTTCCCTTGATTTTTTTACTATATAAGTACCCACAAATAAATCGAAAGCCAAATAATGAATCCAACCAGCAGTTATTGCTTCATCCTTTTGGAACAAGGCTTTAACGTTGGCTAAAGTGCTAAAACTTTCTGGATTAAAATTGCCAATATCTTTTAAAATCAGGAAAGCATAAATACATGAAAACAGAACGATTAATCCATTCAATATAATTGTTTGCGTATACTTCCAATTTGGTAGAAATATCAACAGTACCCATCCCAATAAAATCACTTGATTACAAATGGAGAAAATTTGAGCAGCTTCCATAGTGATTAATTTTTAGCAGGCGTGATAATAATATTACGATACTCAACAGGACCATGAT
>QLAH01000722.1_pt1 | contig 12939 bp, 12 predicted proteins | sample 4693081 | NCBI WGS metagenome assembly QLAH01 (sample SAMN09425401, study PRJNA476045) | Lake water metagenome, whole genome shotgun sequencing project.
ACCGCTCGATGGTCACGGCTGCTGGGCTGTGGAACTTCTATTTGGAAGCGGCCTAGGGGCAGCACACAACATCACCAGCCCCTAACAACAACGGAATCCATTATTCACTGTTTCACAACAACTCTAATAATGCATTGGATGAGAAGGTGCCTATTCTATATTATGCGGTCAGATCTCACTCTGACGAGAAAGTAAGGATAATGTTGGAATCCGGTGCCACATGGGATCAGCTATCTCAAGAACAGCTAAATGATGCTTTGATAGGGGCGTCTTGTGATGGTTATCTATTCACCGTTGAAGAACTTTTGAATGCAGGAGCAGATCCAAATAGTTCTAATCGTCAGAATGAGACTCCGCTGCTATTAGCTCAAGACGCTACTTGTAGAACGGTTGATGGTAACGGAGGGAGAATCGTCGATGAACGTCAGCATAATGAAGTTGCAAATTTATTGAGAGAGAAGGGAGCGCTTTAATAAAAGGGGACGTAGGATTGATTAGCGAGGCATAATCCGCACTGGGCAAGTATTGGATGCGTTACGCTGTCGCTAACACTCCTGCGAACTTTGCAAATGTCTCCAGAATTTAGAGATTAGGAATTGCAGGCGGGAACCACTGGCTGAGGGCGGTGAGGGTGGTGACAGCCGTGAGGTTGTATTGCAGGGGCGTAATCGAAATGTAGCCCTCCTGAATGGCTTGGACATCGGTGGAGATAGCGAGGAGGGAATCCCGCTGTTCGGGGGGGTAGGGCAACTGGTCGGCGGGGTCTTCCACCTCCTCCAAGACTTCTCCGGCTAGCCAGTAGTAGGTTTTGCCTCGGGGATCGGTGCGTTGCGCGAATTGTTCGTGGTAGCGGCGAATGCCCTGGCGGGTGACTTTTGCGCCTTTGATATTCGCTGGGGGCAGGTTGGGCACGTTAACGTTGAGCAGCAGCGCTGGCGACAGGGGCAGGTGGCTGTCTGAGGCGAGCAAGCCCCGCACAAAGGCCGCTGCGAGCTCAAACTTGCCGCCTTTAGAGTTGGTGAGGCTGACGGCGATGGCGGGCATTCCCTCCAGGGCACCCTCCATGGCCGCCGACACGGTGCCGGAGTAGAGCACGTCCGTTCCCAGGTTGGCCCCGTGGTTAATGCCGGAGACCACCACGTCCGGCGGCGCATCCATCAAGGTGCCTAGGGCCAGCTTCACGCAGTCTGAGGGAGTGCCAGAACAGGCCCAGGCTTGGATTTCGGGCGGATAGAGGTCGGTGACGGGGTCGGCCCGCAGGGGCTTGTGCATGGTGAGGCCGTGGCCCGTGGCGGATCGCTCTCGGTCGGGGCACACCACCGTCACCCGATGCCCTGCGGCGACCAGGGTTGTGGCCAGGGTGCGTACCCCCAGCGCCAAAATGCCATCGTCGTTACTGATCAGGATGTTCATGCAGGTGCCCATACGCCCTTAAAATAGTCAAAGCTTAGCCATCTTTGTGTCCTATTGTCCCGCACTGCGTAACCCAGGATGACCACCGCACCCACCAGCCTAGAATCTGATTTGATGGCGCTAAAAGCCGCCGCCCAGGAGGCCATTGCCGCCGCTGCCACCCTCGATGACCTGGAGCAGTTGCGGGTGGGGTATTTGGGCAAAAAGGGACAACTGTCCAAAGTGTTGGGGGGTATGGGCAAGCTGTCCGCCGAAGATCGCCCCCGCATCGGTGCCCTGGCCAACGAGGTGAAGGATCTGATCCAAGGCCAGCTAGAGCAGTCTAAAACCGCCCTAGAAACCGCTAAGTTAGAGGCCCAACTGGCCACCGAAACCCTGGATGTCACCATGCCGGGGGTGTTTCGGCCCCAGGGGCGGGTGCATCCCATCAACAGCATCATCGACCGGATTGTCGATATTTTTGTGGGACTGGGCTACACCGTTGCCGATGGCCCCGAAATCGAATCCGACTACTACAACTTCGAGGCCCTCAACTTTCTGCCCGACCACCCCGCCCGCGACATGCAGGACACCCTCTACCTGCCCAACGGTGACCTGATGCGCACCCACACCTCCAACACACAAATTCGCTACATGCAAAGCCATGAGCCACCCCTGCGGGCCGTGGCCATTGGCCGCTGCTATCGGCGCGACACCGTAGACGCCACCCACGCCGCCGTTTTCCACCAAATTGAATTCTTCGCGGTAGACAAAAACATCACCTTCACCGACCTGCGCGGCACCATCAAGGTATTCCTCGAAGCCCTCTATGGCGATCTGCCCGTGCGTTTCCGCCCCAGCTATTTCCCCTTCACCGAACCCTCCGCCGAGGTGGATGTGCAGTGGCAGGGGCAATGGCTAGAAGTGCTCGGCTGCGGCATGATCGACCCCAACGTCCTCAAAGCCGTGGGCTACGATCCCGATGTCTATACCGGATTTGCCGCTGGCCTAGGGGTAGAACGCCTCGCCATGGTGCAGCACCAAATCGACGATATCCGCCGCCTGTATTCCAGCGACCTGCGCTTCCTGCGGCAGTTTTAGGCTAACCTCAGTTCGGGTTAGACCTAGTGACCAGATCCCCTGGTAGCCCACCCTGCGGTAAGCAAGCTACACCCCCAGCCCCTCTCCCACAAGGAGAGGGAAGCTAGAAAGGCTCAAAGTCCCTCTCCCTTGGGGAGAGGGATTTAGGGTGAGGGCTAAAGCGCAAGTCGAAAGCAGATTTCTAAAGATGGCAGTCCTTGGCTTATCCCGAACTCAGGTTAGGCTACGAACTTGAGGCCCCGTTGAGGGCACTGCCCAAACGTCAGAGCCGAGCACAGCCCCAGTCTAAACTGGGGCCTCATCTCTAACCGTCGGTCAATCCAACGGCCAGAGGTTAGCCGTGGAGAGCGTGGCGTTCCTCAGATCTACTCCGGAGTTTCGCCCCCACTGGGGCTTAGGGGCGGGGGTGGGGCTGAAGCCGGGGCAGGCGCAGGTGGAGCTGGAGCCGGGGCAACAGGGGCGGGGGGCGGCGGGGCAACGGGGGCAGGAGCCGCTGGGGCTGGGGCTGCTACGGTTGGAGGGGGGGCGTCAATGGGGGCTGGAGCCGCGACGGGGGCTGGAGCCACTGCCGGAGGCTCTGCCGATGGTTGAGGACTAGGGGAACTGGAGCGACGATTGGAAGGAGCATTTTCGGTGGAAGCAGCGGATCGTCCAGAGCCACCTTCGGATCCGCTAGGGGCTGGATTACCCGATCCTTGACTGCTCGACCCTTGACTGCGGCTAGGCTCTGGTCGAGAAGATGAGCGACCCTGCTGACTAGGGGTCGTTGATGCTTCATCGGAACGAGAGGAACTGCGATCTGCCGTTACTCGACCGGGTTTGATGGGTTTAGCTTCAACGGTGGCTTCCCGTCCGCCGATGCGGGGTACCTCTGGAAACTGCGCCACCGGAATATCGTCGGTAATCTGGGACATGAACATATGCCAAATGGCCGCTGAGGTCGTGCTAGCCCCACTGCTGGGGCTGCTGTCGTCATTGCCCATCCACACCCCCGTAGCCAGTTGGGGAATGTAGCCAATGAACCATAGATCGCGGTTTTTCTCGGAGGTACCCGTTTTGCCCGCCACTGGGCGACCAATGTAGGCATTGCGGCCCGTACCGCTCTCCACCACACTGCGTAGCATCCAGGTCATGATGGAGGCCGTGTCTTCGTCAATCGCTTGCACCGCCTGCTGAGACGCATCGGTTTCATAGAGCACTTCACCCCGGCTATTGAGCACTCGACGAATGCCGTGGGAAGGGACATGACGCCCCTTATTAGCCAGGGTACCGTAGGCACTGGTCAATTCCAGCAGATTGACCTCTGAGGCCCCCAGGGCTAGGGAATAGGTGCCCAGCAGTGGCGACTCAATCCCCATCTTGCGGGAAACCTCGATCACGGGGTCAAAGCCCACATCCACGATCAGCTTCACGGCCACAATATTGATGGAGTTGCGCAAGGCTCTCAGCAAATCCACTTCACCGCTGAAGGTGCCACCGTAATTTTTCGGCTCGTAGCCATCTACCACATAACGGGTGTCGGAGTAGGTTTTGTAGGGGGAAAAGCCAGCGGCGATGGCGGTGGTGTAGAGAAAAGTTTTAAAGGTGGATCCAGGTTGACGCTGGGCCTGGGTGACACGGTTGAACTGGCTTTCGTTGAAGTCGTTGCCACCCACCATAGCCTTGATTTCGCCATTGCGAGGATCCACCGCTACGAGGGCCACCTGTTCAATGCCCTGCCAGCCGCTATAGCGCTCGATGGCTTGTTCTACGGTGTCTTCAGCCTTGCGTTGCCAGCTCACGTTGAGGGTGGTTTCCACCGTTAGCCCACCCGCCGCCAGTTGTGCAGGGGTGAGCAACTGCTCAAGCTGCTTTTCGACGTAGATGGTGAAGTAGGGAAACTCGCTATAAAGGAATTTCGGCTCGTTTGGCGTGACCTCAATGCTGGTGGCCAGGGCCGTTTCAGCCTCGGTCTCGCTAATTGCTCCGGTGTCTAGCATTCGCCGAATCACTCGATCCCGCTGGGCGCGGGCGGCGTCGGGGTTCACCTCTGGCGAGTAGAGGCTAGGGGCAGGGGCTAGCCCCGCAATCAAGGCCGCATCAGCGACGGTCAACTGTTCGAGGGGCTTACCAAAGTAAATCCAAGCGGCATCGGCTACCCCGTAGGCTCCAGACCCTAAGTACACCAGATTCAGATAGCGCTCCATAATCTGGCTTTTGGCCAGATCCTGCTCTAGCTTGTGGGCCATCAAGACTTCCCGAGCCTTGCGCTGCACACTGCGCTCTTGGCTGAGGTAAACAATGCGAGCCAACTGCTGGGTGATGGTACTCGCCCCCTCCACCACATCCCGCTGGCGCAGGTTGGCTAGGGCGGCTCGGGTGATGCCGCGATAGTCTACCCCCCGGTGGTCGTAGAATCGCTGATCCTCTGAGGCGACAAAGGCGGCCACCAGATGATCGGGAAGGTCGTCGTAGCGGGTGGTTTCGCGGGAGGCTGGCCCCAGCTTTTGCAAAATCACCCCATCCGCCGAAATCATGGTGATGGTGCCGTCCCGTTGATAGGTGAGGGCGTCTTCAGAGGCGGGGAGTTCGGCCCAGGTCGCTTGCACTAGGCGATAGGTGCGCGTTCCCCCCCCAGCGGCGAGGGCCGTCACCACCATGACCATGGGCAAAACGAGGGCACGTAGACGCCGATGCCGAGGCGGGGGGGGCGGGGGGGCAGGATCTGGCGATGGGGGTTCTGGGCTGGGGGACGCTGGCCGCTGGCCCAGGGGCATGGTTCGAGTGTAGTTTACTGGCCCCGCCTGGGAACCCTGACCAGACTGGGAAAAAAGCCGATTCAACCAAGACTGTGTCATGCGCGTACGGCCCTCTGCCACCTCAACACCAACCCTGGGACAATCCCCAGGGGATGCCCCAACTCTAAAACCTTAGTCGGAACCCCCCAGCCCACAGGCCAGAGGCTTAACCATAGACAGGGGGTTCCTGCCTATGGCCAACAAAGCTAAAGAGCACTTTAGGGGGTTTCTGAAATTTCTTCAAGCGTGGTGAGGCGGATCATGGGCCAATCCGCCGTAGACGGGGCAGATTGCCTCACCTACGGTGGCGTTTGTGGGGATTGCTGGAGGCAGGGAAATGGACTAGGTTAGAGGGCACCATGGCCTAGGGCCAGTCCTGTCACTAGCATTCCTAACACCAAAAAGGGCTGGGCGCTGGCCTGATATTTCACATCGTTTTTGAGCGGGTCGCGCAGGAAGTACATATCCTGGAAGGTGATCTGGGGAATGATCAGCAGGATCAGCAAAACGGCGTAGAGATTTTGGTGAATGGCCATCAGGTAGGCGGCGACCCCCCCCTGGAAAATGTCGATCATCAGAACGCAGATCCAAGCGGCGGTGGTCACACCAAACATCACCGGCAGCGACTTTAGGCCCATCTGACGGTCGCCCTCTACGCTCTTAAAGTCGTTGACCACGGCAATGCCCAGCCCCGCCAAGCTATAGAACAGGGTGAGAATAACGATCTTCCAGGTCAATGCACCAAATAGAGCATGGCCCGCCCACCAAGGTAGGGCAATGTAGCTGGCCCCTAGGGCATAGTTCCCTAGCCAGCCGTTTTGCTTGAGTTTGAGCGGTGGCGCAGAGTAGATATAGGACACAAACGATCCGCCGATGGCCAAGGCGGTGATGGTGGGAAAATCGTGCCCTGCCCAACGATCTAGCCCAAAGGCCACACCAATGCCGGCAGCTAGTAGGACTACAATCTGCGTCACCACCTGGGGCACGGAAATGGCCCCGGAAGGGATGGGACGATAGGGTTCGTTGATGGCATCGATTTCGCGGTCGTAAAAGTCGTTGAGGGTTTGGGTATAGCCCGTCAACAGCGGCCCCGACATCAGCATACAGGCCGCCGAAATCAGGACACATTCCAGCGTCCAGCGAAATTCACCGCCAGAGGCGGCTCCGCACACCACCCCCCAAATCAGGGGAATCCAGGTAATCGGCTTCATCAATTGCAGGCGAATCTTCCAGATCGAGGTTTCGCCCGACTTAGCCCCTTTCATCCCTAACAACTGACGGGCGGTGCTGCCCTCCCCTGAGGTCGCGGTGGGCGTGGGTTTCTCAATGACATCCTCTGGCGGCAACGAAGGCGACGGGTCAACCATGGTGCGATATACCTCCTACAACGGCGATCAACTACGGGCATCCAAGACGGACGCTCTCGGCACGGGCGCTCTAACGGCGACGGCAAGACTCTGTTTATTATGCCGAGGGGCTGGCGTTATACCAAGCTGAAGATGGGGAGACAAGCCGCCAGTCAGACTTGATCGGGTTCTGGGGGATTAGGGTAGGATGGGCCTGCCCAGGGGGAACGCCGCCCGCCGCCCAGCCCCCGATTCCGCCTATATCCCCTAGCATCCTTGCACCGCAAGCTGTGGCGATGACCTTAGAACGCTTATTTTTGGCCCTCGCGGCTCTCTTAGGAGGCAGTGCCGTCGCCGCCGGAGCCTTTGCCACCCATGCCCTACGGGGGCAACTCTCTCCCCGTCTGCTAGAGGTCTTTGAAACCGGAGCCCGCTATCAGATGTACCACGCCCTGGCCCTGGCCCTGGTGGCCCTCGCCCTAAAAACTTCCCTTGGTAGTGGCCCTTGGCTGATGGCGGGAGGCTGGGCCTTGGTGTTGGGAACCGTGTTTTTTTCGGGCAGCCTCTACGCCCTCAGCCTGTCGGGGATTGGCATTCTGGGCGCGGTGGCCCCCCTGGGTGGGGGGGTGCTGATGGCGGGTTGGGGATGCCTAGTGATCGCAGCTTGCCTTGGGTCGCCGGATATTGTCCCCTAACCTCGGCCCATCCTAGGAGTCAGGCTATGATACCCCTAGGGCTTCCTGGCCCTGCCCTAGCCACCTCCCTAGCCACCTCCCTAGCCAGCGATGTTTGAATACCTCCGTCCCCGATCCCTAGAGACCTCCCAGGAGGTGATCGAGTATTTGGCGCTGCACCAAACGGCCCAAGACTTTCGGCTGGAGGTAGCCTATCGAGAACAGTTTGAGGCCCATTGCCAGTGGTACTACCAAACCGCCACTGAAAACCAGGCCGCCCTAGCCCGAATGCGCCATGAGGCCAACCTTTTAGCGTGGTTTGGTGGGCATCTCCCCTCGGCAAACAAGGCTCCCCGTCAGGCGAGGTAGCGCTAGGTTGACAGGGCTAGGTTAAAGCACCTCAAGTTCTTCGGCCTTGAGGTGAGCGCGGAACGGTCGCTTCGCTCCCTCAACCCCAAACTCCACCTGCACCGGAAAATTGGGGCTAATGGGACGGCCTTGGTAGTCTTTCAGAACACCCACAACGGTGCCCTCTAACCCCTTGGCATCAAAAGCTTCGTTGCGGTGTAGCGGGTGGTGGTAAAAAACAACCGACGCTTTGATGCGAACTCGATTTCCAATATCCATAAACGCACACTTGCCTTTTCGGATCCTCCCAAACGCCTAAAAACAGCGGGGACTCTCATCTACACAGCCCTACCATCTTGACACAGGATGGCCCTCGGCCTACATGTCCTAGGCATAAGGATTTTTGCGGGCTAAGGGTGGCCGAATCGCAGCAGATCGACGGCAGGAAGACCTGGGGAAGATCGCCTTCCTGAGACGGAGATGAAAAACCCCAACCGTAGATAAAGAACCCTGTGGTTTTCTATCATCTTCGACACAATGACCACCTCCTTAGGCAGACCATGGCGTAATAGGAGATGAAGCGTTAAGCAATTATACTCATGATTGACTCATCGGACACCACCTTCATGGCCTCCCTTCAGCAACTCGTGATCAAGCTCCTGTCGGATCACGCCTACAGCATTTGCGAACTGGCCCAGGAATGCGCTCAACAACTCCATGAGCCCATGTGTGAAATGATGACCCCTCTGGCCGACAGCCTTTGCGACATGATCGATGGTGGTCGCGTTCACTACGACCGTCAGCATCATTTGGTGATGTTGGGCTAGCGGTAGTCCCTCGCCTTAGCCACCCCCTAGGTTTTTAGAAGTTCCGCCATCCGCAGCGCCATGACCGCCATTTCAGGATCACGCTGGGCGGCTAGGGCACTTTTTTCCTGAAAGGCATGGCCAATTTCCGTGGCTTGCAGCAGGTGGCGGGCTTCCTGCATCAGTTCCTCCGCCCGTATCACAGGCTGGTGCTGCTTGGCCATCAGCACCTCATCAATTTGCACGATGAACTGAGAAATGGGGCGCAGCCAACTAAATTGTTCGTGGCTTAAAACCAGGCGCAAATACTCGCCCTTGTGGGGAATGGGGCCATGGGCGGCTTCGTAGGCGTCCTTTTCGGCGTCCATGAGGTACTTATGGGCTTTCAGCAGCAGGGGGCGCAGTTCGCGCAGGGAGGCAAAGGCTGGGTCTGAGGCAGGGTTAGCAACGGTCATGCAGCAATCGGGGAGCATCAACACTGCCTCCACCTTTTCACGAAAGACCCATGATTTCAAGGGGGCCGTAGGGGGAAGAACCCAGCATGGGAGCAGTAGGGTTTGGTGCAACAATAACCCTAGATGTTTATCAATACCTATGACTTTCACGACAGCTCATCCTGGTCAACTGTCGATTATTGCCAGCAGTTTTGATGCCCGCCCCATGAGCTTTTTGCAAGGGGAAACACGCTTGGGCTATGAGCCAGCGGTGGCAAGGGCGGTGTGTCAGTTGCTCGATCTCAACCCGGTGTGGTTTGACTACCCCATCGAGCAGTTTTATGCCGTGCTCAGTGCTGGGCAGCATGATGTGGTGTGGTTTAACCAGGCTATCACCCAAGAACGACGGGCCTGGGCCGACTTCACACGCCCCTACGGTCGTTTTGATGAAGCGGTTCTGGTGTTGGAAAGCAGCACCATCCACGATATCCAAGATCTGACCGGAAAACGCCTAGGCACCCTAGAAACAAGGCCAGCCATGCTGCTTCAGGAGGATTTCCCCGATTTAGATTGGGTGACGTTTCCTGACCGCGACGCGGCCTTCGCTACTATGCTGCAAGCCCTAGAACATGGCGACATTGATGCTGTCCTAGAGGATGCGGTGCTGCTGCTCACCGTGGAGGCCGATAATCCGGGTCTGCGGGTGGCCTTTCAACGGCCTACCCAGCAACCCTTTGGGGTAGGCGTGTTGCCAGGAAGCCGAGAACTACTGGAGGCTCTCAACCAAGCCCTCAACCAACTCATCATGAACGGCACCCTAGCCCGACTCTGGGCGCAATGGATTCCCCATAAACCCTTTCCTTTTTAACCTGGCCTGGGCCAAGGCATTCCGATGCTATCGGGCACCCCGTTAGCACTAAGAGCCTCAATCGCCCTAGGCCATCTCTCCCATCCCTGTCAGAAACCGAGTGGCAAGGGTGGCCGAATCATCCGTGAGGCCAACCAGAAGGGCCACATCGGTGCCCATGCCCGCATCGGCCCCCTCATAGCGGATCACGATTCCTTGGGCAGTGGGCATAAACGACAGCATATCAACACTACTAATCCTGTCGCTGCTGAGCCAAGCTGTCGATAGCTCAAAGTCTTGTCAGTCAGTAAATAATCTGCCAACTTATCTCTGTTGTATTGCCTGACTTAATACTGCGGTCAATCTACTTGAGATAGAGCTTTTGATGCGTTTTTAGACCATCATCTATAGGTGGAATATTTCAATAAACGCTTATGTTTTGAATTAGCCTTATAGAACAGAGATAAAATGCGATTTTGTTAGGGTTTATGAATCTTGATTTTATGAGAGTTAGTGTGAGGTTTAATCTTTGTTCGTAGTAACGATCCTTCAAGCCCACTAAGCCCCAGCGCATCGTTGAGAACCCAGAGAATTGGCAGAGAGTGACCTTCAGTAATTTGAATCAGGCTCTATTTATCTATAAGAAATTTATAGCGATCCGTTCATGCTCTCATCTATAGCAGTCCTAAGCTATTCGTAATCAAAAAGTCTTGTATAACAAAGGGCTTAAGCCCCTTGCCTGCTCACAAATCAGCTAGGACGGCTATAGCTAGGCTGTGGTAGGCCTCTATAGCGGTTCTCGGTTCAGTGAGCTACAAATTTTGCGGCTTCAGATCCCCCAGTTTCTATCTGTAGTCAATTTACCTTGTACCCCCCTTAATAAGGGGGGATGGAGGGATCTTCACGGTGCACCTCATTCAAGTGAAATCCGCTATATTAAGGCTGCTACTATACTCAAAACCTTTTCCTAAGCCCCTTTGGTTTGTATGGATCAACCCAACCCGGATCAACTATTTGTCGTTGGCATTGGAGCCTCTGCCGGGGGCTTGCGGGCGCTAGAAGACTTTTTTGACCACATGCCCGACGATAGCGGCGCGGCCTTTGTGGTGGTGCAGCACCTTTCTTCCGATTTTAAGAGCCTGATGAAAGAGCTGCTAGAGCGCCACACCACCATGGGCGTCCATCGGGCTCAGGAAGGATTGGCCCTGCAACCCAACAATATTTATCTGATTCCGCCGCGTCAAACTCTGGTGGTGCGCGAGGGGCAGCTTCACCTACTGGCCCAGCCCGACTTGCCGAGGGGTCAGCCCAATTTTTCTATCAACCTCTTTTTTGAATCTCTGGCCAAAGCCTATGGCGAGAAGGCCGTGGGGATTGTGTTGTCGGGCACGGGCAGCGACGGCAGCTTTGGCCTAGAGGCCATCAGCGAAGGGGGAGGCGTGGCGCTGGTGCAGTCGCCCGAAACCGCCGAATTTGATGGTATGCCCCAAAGTGCTCTGGCCACGGGAATTATTGATCAGGCCTTAGCCCCTAGAGATCTAGCCCGCTTTACCTACGACTTTGTGCAGCGGGGTGGCCAAGGCTATCCTCTGGTTAGCGACGAATTTATGGGCGAACTCGACAATATCCGTCTCCAGCAAATTTTGTCGGTGCTTGAAGAGAAAGAACATCTCGACTTTTCTTACTACAAAATTTCAACCCTAACCCGTCGCTGCTTTCGCCGTTGCTCTATGGCTGGGTGCGACAACATTGATCAATACATTGAATATCTAAAATTGTCGGTGGAAGAACAACACCTGCTGAAGGCTGATCTGTTGATCAATGTGACCCGGTTCTTTCGCGATCCCCTGGCCTGGAATGTTCTAGAAATAGAGGTTTTGCCCAACCTAATTAGTCAAATAACCGAGTCAAATTCCGTTTTTAGAGCCTGGGTAGCCGCCTGCTCTACGGGCGAAGAAGCCTATTCCATGGCCATGCTGATCGATTCGGTGATGGAAACCATAGGCAAGCGCTTTCCGATCAAGATTTTTGCCACCGATGTCGATACCTATGCTTTGCAAAAAGCCAGCGATGGTATTTATCCCGAAACCATTGCCACGGATGTGCCTAGCCACCTTTTAGACAAGTATTTTCACTGGCAGAATGGTCATTTTCATGTCAAATCTAACGTTCGTGAAAGCATTATCTTTGCCCCCCACAATCTCACTAAAAATGCAGGCTTTGCCCAGATGAACTTGGTGAGCTGTCGCAATGTGCTGATCTACATGCGGCCTCAGCAGCAGCAGCGGGTACTGCACACCTTCCATTTTTCCCTGGCAGCCAAGGGCGTTTTGTTTTTGGGCGAGTCGGAAACAACGGGCAGCCTAGCCGAGGAGTTTATCCCCCTCAACGAGAAATGGAAAGTATTTCAAAAGCGGCGGGATATTCGTCTACCCTTGCTGAATCCAGCGTTTGAGGGGCGCTTTAGTCCCCGTTTCTACGACGGATTTGCCAGTCAACGCCAGCCTGCCCAGTCGGAGAAATCGGCCATCAACCCTATGCTAGAGCGGGCTTTGGCCGAGGTGTATGCCCACCGCCATGCCACCTGTGTATTGCTCGATAGCCATGATCGAGTGCTGCACTTGGTGATTGATGGGGCTGACATCCTGCGGGTGCCCCAAGGCACCATGACCAACAAAATTAATGCCATGCTGCCGCCCGAACTGCATGTGCCGGTTAGCACGGCCCTCAACCGGGCACGCCGCAACCCTGGAGAGGCGATTATCTACACCGACATCGGGGTGGAATCCGCTGCTGAGGGCGGCTATCTACAGATTACCGCCACCTATTCCGAGGGCCAACGCCACGACGACAGTTTTAGTACCTTGGTGATCGAACCCAGCGGCACTATGCCTACGGTGCCCCATCGCGGTACGACGTTTCTGGTTAGCGAAGACGCTAGCCAACGGATGCTAGAACTAGAGTATGAACTCCAGCAAACCCGCGAAAATCTACAGACCACCATCGAAGAGTTAGAAACCACCAACGAAGAACAGCAGTCTACCAATGAAGAACTGCTGGCCTCTAATGAAGAGTTACAAAGCGCCAATTCTAGAATGAAGTGCAACACCTAGACGCTTCCCGTAGAGGGGCTCATAGGATAGTCTGATGTTTCCTACAACAAAAAGACACCCTATGAGCTATACCCAGCTTAGCGCTTCTGAGCGGAATCGAC
>QLAH01000723.1_pt1 | contig 12935 bp, 10 predicted proteins | sample 4693081 | NCBI WGS metagenome assembly QLAH01 (sample SAMN09425401, study PRJNA476045) | Lake water metagenome, whole genome shotgun sequencing project.
TTTTTCTACATAATAAATTCTCCATAGCTAATTCTGCTAAAATCCGTGTGAAAATTCGAAATTCTACAGCAAGGATGATTAGAAGTCTAATTCAGGCTGAGCTTTGATTTCGAGTTTCAGCTTGATACCATAGACGCAGATGCCTTCAGGTGGCCACAGTTTTTAGGCAGACACAGTGATTTTGGTAAAGCGATATGGTTGCAATTCCCCACCAGTCAAACCAGCCGGACGAGCCAGAGCCAGGGAATGGGCTACCTAAAACGCAGACGGTTCAAGCCACTCTGCCCACGATGTATGATTTGCCCAGCGAGAGTTTAGAGGAACCTGGCTTGCCTGATGAATTTCATGATCTGCAACCGCAGTTGCTCAGCCGGACGCTACAGCTCACAAGATACAGCCGTGACCAGTGGTTCACTGCCTCGGATTTGAATCTCTACTATGACCCGACGCATCCTCTCTGGTATAAGCGGGCGGACTGGTTCCTGGCGACCGATGTGCCGCGTCTGTATGACCAGCGCGAACTGCGTCGCAGCTATGTCATCTGGCATGAACCCCATCCGCCCTCAGTGGTGATTGAATTTTTGTCTGTGGGCACCGAAGCCGACGACTTGGGCCGCTTTCGCTCTGCCGATGCAGAGGATCTCGAATCGTCTGGAGTAACCCAGAAGGATGCCCAGGAAAAGCCGCCCAGCAAACTGGAGGTGTATGAACTCTACCTGCAAGTACCGCATTATCTGGTTTACGATCGCCGCACGCTGCAACTGCGCTACTTCCGCCTGATTGAAGGTCAATACCAGGAGCAGGCATTGCACCCCAGTAGTCCGCTGATCTGGCTAGATGATTTGCAGATTGGTCTGGGCATCTGGGAAGGCATATTCGAGGGCGCACCCGGTTTTTGGTTGCGCTGGTGCGATCGTCAGGGCGTCTGGTTGCTCACAGACACCGAACGGGCAGAATTGGCTGCTCAGCGGGCAGAACTGACGGCTCAGCAGGAACAACGGGTCGTGCAGCAAGAACGCTTGGCCAAAGAACAGGCTCAAACCCAGCTCATCCAGACCGCTCGGAATCTGCTGGCGGCGGGGATGACGATGGCACAGGTCACGGCGCTGATGAATCTGTCAAGCGAGCAAATCCAGCAGCTAAATGACTAGCTATAAAAGCCATCTTCTCAACCTCCAAAACCCAAAAGCCGTTTCTGATCCAGAGTAAACCCAATTCGGGGAAGCGTATTTCCAAAGGGGGGAACACCGATCCGGCGGGCTGAAAAACTCCCCTACAATGGGGTCAACAGGCGTCAGGCGGAGGTATCGCTCTTGCACATGCAGGGAGCAGGCTTGACTCCTGGCTGACGTTTATTTGATCTCTGAGTCTATGCAACCTACTAATCCAAACAAATTTAATGAAAAAGCCTGGGAAGCGGTTGTTCGTACAACCGACATCGCTAAGCAAGCGCAGCATCAGCAACTTGAATCTGAGCATTTGATGCTGGCCCTGCTGGAGCAACCCGAAGGCTTGACTACGAGTATTTTCAACAAGCTGGGCGTCAATGTCCAGAAGGCCCGCGACTACGCTGAAGCCTATATCCAGAGGCAGCCCAAGGTGTCGGGGGCGGGTAGCTCGGTCTATTTGGGCCGCTCGCTCGACACGCTGCTGGATCGGGCCGACTCGGCCCGGAAGTCTTTTGGCGACGATTTCATCTCAGTAGAGCATTTGCTGCTGGGCTACATTAAAGACGACCGGATTGGCAAAGCCCTATTTTTAGAATTCAAGCTGAACGAAGCCACCCTCAAAAACGCGATTGATCAGGTAAGAGGAAACCAGAAAGTGACCGACCAGAACCCAGAAGGGAAATATGATGCCTTAGAAAAATATGGTCGCGACCTGACCGAGGCCGCCCGTCAGGGCAAGCTAGATCCGGTGATTGGCCGCGACGACGAAATTCGCCGCACGATTCAAATCCTGTCGCGCCGCACCAAAAACAACCCGGTCCTGATTGGCGAACCGGGCGTCGGTAAAACCGCCATTGCCGAAGGACTGGCCCAGCGCATCCTCAGCGGCGACGTGCCCCAGTCCCTGAAGGACCGCAAGCTGATTGCTCTTGACATGGGGGCGCTGATTGCCGGAGCCAAATACCGGGGCGAGTTTGAAGAGCGGCTCAAGGCTGTGCTGCAGGAAGTGACCGACTCGAAAGGGCTGATCATTCTGTTCATCGATGAGATCCACACGGTTGTGGGCGCGGGTGCGACCCAGGGCGCGATGGATGCGGGTAACCTGCTGAAGCCGATGCTGGCCCGAGGCGAACTGCGCTGCATTGGCGCAACGACCCTGGACGAGTACCGCAAATATATCGAGAAAGACGCCGCTCTGGAACGCCGCTTCCAACAGGTCTATGTCGATCAGCCGACGGTGGAAGACACAATTTCGATTCTGCGCGGCCTGAAGGAGCGCTACGAAGTTCACCACGGGGTGACAATTTCCGACAGCTCGCTGGTTGCTGCCGCCACCCTGTCGAATCGCTACATCAGCGATCGGTTTTTGCCCGACAAGGCAATTGATTTAGTAGACGAAGCTGCCGCCAAGCTGAAGATGGAGATCACCTCCAAGCCAGAAGAACTGGACGAAGTGGATCGGAAAATCCTTCAGTTGGAAATGGAGCGGCTGTCGCTGCAAAAGGAAACCGACTTGGCCTCGCGGGAACGGCTGGATCGCTTGGAGCGAGAACTGGGCGACCTGAAGGAAACCCAGAGCACGCTGAATGCCCAGTGGCAGGCCGAAAAGGACGTGATTGGCGATGTTCAAAAGCTGAAGGAAGAGATCGACCGGGTCAACCTGGAGATCCAGCAGGCCGAGCGCGACTACGACCTGAACAAAGCGGCTGAGCTGAAGTATGGCAAGCTGACTGATTTGCAGCGCCGGGTGCAGGAGGCCGAAGCTAAGCTGGCCCAGACTCAAACCAGCGGTAAGTCGCTCTTGCGGGAGGAAGTCACCGAGTCGGATATTGCCGAAATTATCTCGAAGTGGACGGGGATTCCGGTCAGCAAGCTGGTTGAGTCGGAAATGCAGAAGCTGCTGCACCTGGAAGACGAACTGCACCGCCGGGTGGTGGGCCAGGATGAGGCCGTTACTGCCGTGGCCGACGCGATCCAGCGCTCTAGAGCTGGTCTGGCTGACCCCAACCGCCCGATTGCCAGCTTTATCTTCCTCGGCCCGACCGGGGTGGGTAAAACCGAGCTGGCCAAGGCGCTGGCCGCCTACCTGTTCGACACCGAAGAGGCGATGGTGCGGATCGATATGTCGGAATACATGGAGAAACATGCGGTTTCGCGGTTGATTGGCGCGCCTCCGGGCTATGTGGGCTATGAGGAAGGCGGTCAGTTGACGGAGGCGATTCGGCGGCGTCCCTATGCGGTGATCCTGTTCGACGAAATCGAGAAGGCGCACCCGGATGTGTTCAACGTGATGCTGCAAATCCTGGATGACGGTCGCGTCACCGACTCCCAGGGCCGTACGGTGGACTTCAAGAATACGGTGATCATCATGACGAGCAATATCGGATCGCAATATATTCTGGATATTGCCGGTGATGACGACCGCTATGAGGAAATGCGGGGCCGGGTAATGGAGGCGATGCGCGCTAACTTCCGGCCTGAGTTCCTCAACCGGATCGATGAGGTGATTATCTTCCACGGTCTGCAAAAGTCCGAGCTGCGCCACATTGTCCAGCTTCAGGTGCAGCGACTATCCCAGCGCTTGGCCGACCGCAAGATCTCCCTGCGGCTCTCGGATGGGGCGCTCGACTTCCTGGCCGAGGTGGGCTATGACCCAGTCTATGGTGCCCGTCCGCTGAAGCGAGCCATCCAACGCGAACTGGAAACCCAAATCGCCAAGGCCATCCTGCGCAGCGAGTTCCATGACGGCGACACGATCTTCGTCGATATCGAGAACGAACGGCTAGCCTTCAAACGCCTGCCTGCTGAGCTAACGACGGTGTAGGCCACCTAATCTACACCTCCAAGCAGACTGAAATCTCTCGTACGGGCAGGTTTAGCAAACAGATAATTTGCCTACAAACAGCATCTCTGCAAAACCTGCCCCTACCGTCCACATGCTGACGATCGCTCTCTTGGAGGGCGATCTTTTTTTGTGGCTGAGGCCGTCTCAACCGGCTAGGAAAAATCAGGCGACAATTGTACTATGGGAAAATCTGCCGAGGCTGAACCGATGATTTCTCACATTGTAAGCGTCTTGCCTTTCACAGCCAACTGCACCGCCGAACGCTCCGACGAGCCGCTGACGCCGTTGCAAGAGCTGCAAACCGAGGCAGAATAGAGACAGCGGGTCTTTTTACAACTGTTTGAATAGACTCGTTCAACAAAGCCAGCCCGTGAGCCAGTCCGACGAAATTGATCAACAGGATAGCTGGACTGAGCAGGATCAAGCCGATATCACCAATTTCTCCTTGCAATATGCCGCCTCTCTAGGTTTAACCAATACCGGACGCTGGACAGCCTGCAAGCATATGTTTTGATCAGCTCAGATCAAATCAACGTCGAATGTTTCCGGCGCGGCGAAGGCAAATGGCTCTATACGCCCTACAGCCCAGACGAGAACCCAAATGCCCTAACGCTTCAACTTGTTACCCTCGGCAGCCTACGACCGAAAATCGTCCGGTAATTCTTTCAGTTCGACGTTGAGTAACTGACAGAGCTGCTTGATCTGCGGCACGGTCAGGGTGGCATCGCTGACACCGCGTTCCCAGTTGCTGACGGTTTTGCCGGTGATACCGAGGGCATGAGCTAGTGATTCTTGAGAAAAGCCTGCCCGCTCTCTCAACTGCTTAAACGTTAATTCGGGTTCTTGCTTAGGCTGTTTGGGCATCTAGAAAATAATTTCCAGAAATTAATTGACAGGCAGAAGCTTTGGATGGAAAATGATTTCTAGTTGCGAAGTGGAACTCTATTAGAAGCCTCTTCATAAAACAGGTAACGCTTGGGCGAGCACTTTACCTCAAATCATTCTGCCTAAATCATCTTATGACTTATCCCAGTCCTCTACACGTCTGGGCAATCATTCGTCGATTGCCAAATATGCAGCGAGTCGTCGTTCAACGGTTTCGTCAAAGATCGCAAGCGGAGAACTGCCTACTTGTACTGCGGTGGTATGCACCTGATGCAGACTTTGTTATTGTTTTCGATCCACCAATGAAACCAAAGCCAATACAAAAATTAGAAAGTTGAGTGCCTTTTTGAAGATGAATTTTAATGACATTAACTATGTTGCAAAAACACTCAGTCAACTTCTTCAGAATCAGTCTCATTAATTTCAGCAACAGGAACTACAGAAAGCGCTGTTTTCATCGTTGTTTCATCTAACGATTCTGATCCCATAGTCTTTAACAAACCTGAATAAGCACTGAAAACTTGCCTGAAGATTTGCACACGCTCCTCTTTTTCTAAATTCTCTTCTAGCTTTGTGTTCTGCTTGCAATATGTGGATTTGTAAGAGTTATAAAGCGCTGAAAATACCTGTTCTCTGCACTTTTGCTGTTCTTGATGAATTACCCTAGCTAAGGTAACGTTTTCAGGCTTCCAAATTTCCAGAAACAAATACTTGTATTTTGTCCACTGCTCAGGTTGCATTTCTCCACGATAGACAACTTCTCTGAAAGTTTGATTACTTTCAACAACCTTCCAATCAGAAATCTCCCCATTTAGTTCACCCGTAAAAGTCTGGAAAAGCTTTCTCAAATGGGCTGAACTCTTTGGAACAAAGAAATCATTTAATTGCTGAATATATTCCTCAAAGCATCGCCTCGTATCTAAAACAGTATTACCATTTTTAGATAGTTCTCGATTTGCTTTCTCAAGTTCGCCGAAGAAACCGCAAATGAGACCAGCTTGAAATGCAACAGTAGTCAAAACATTGTCATAAATTGTGTTGAACCAATGAATAAGTTGAGGAAGCAACTTTCCATCAGCATCCTTCAACTTACCTTTGTCATAAACATCTTGAATGCATAGTTCTGCTCTATCTTCACGAAAACTTTCGATAGAAGCCTCAATCCTTCTTGCAGTTGCATCTAGCCGCTGATTAATAGCTTGAAGCTCTGTAACTTTTGCAGCAAAATCTCTATCCTCTTTAATTCGCCTCTTAATATTGTCTCTATGAGTTTCGAAAACGTAGCTAATTCCTTGACCTCCGAATAAAAGCTGAGAATCTTGAATTGAGTCTATCTTATTCGAGAGATTAAGAGTTGCCCTAGAATGAATCTCATAGAGCCTAAATTCTTCTAAAGTGGAAACTATAAAATTTCCATAGCGAGCATCAAAACTACTTCCCAATTTCTCAGCAACTTCTTCAGTGTAGCTGTCACGTTTAGTAGAATTAGCAATATCGGCACCTAGAATATTCCTACCGTCAAGACGTTCCATACAAACAAAAGTATTTAAATTTGTACGTATACTGAAATTTCCAGATCTAGGTTTAAGCCCATCTACTTCACTTCCACTATTCAACAATAGATGTTCAATTACATAGTAAAGATGGTTAACTCCGGACAAAGCAATGGGGCTTTTGATTTTCATCTTATCCCCTTGCTGGTCAAGTTCAATATTGTGAATTCTTAAGGAGTAGGGGGAACGTAGATCTTTCTTTTTGACATTAGAGAGACAACGACGTAAAAAATCAGCTATTAAATCATTGTCATCCAGCAGAATATTACGCGAATTGGAAACTTTTCTTGCATTCTTATTCAAAGTCAGAAAAACAGCTCGCGAGGCTTTTCTTAAGTCGTAATCACCGGAATAGTCCTCATCAAGTGATGGAAAAGTGCAAAGTATAACAGGAAGATTAATCTCCTTGAGATTGAATTGCTGAATATATTTTGAAGTCCACTCTGAGTAATATTCTTTGTAAGGAGCGCGTCGCTCATCTGACCATTGATCTTTAAGATTACGATATAAGGCTAGCAGTGCCATAGCACGATGTTGCCCATCTACAATTACAAGGCGAGTTCTCTGAGTGTTGAGACGAAGACGAACTAAGTCATGTTTCAAAATTTTTCCTTCATCTATAGGCTGTTCAAAGCAGAATACTTCTTGACCTACTGCTCCAGATTGCACAATATACTTGCGTGGCTCATCAGCGGTTTCTTCTACTTCGCTTTCGGATACTCTCGGATAAAGTCTTGCAGGGCGATTCTCATTCTCTTGAACTGGAAGAACCACTACTACTACTGGTGGAAAAAGCTTGATTAAATCTGCTGATTTCTCATCAAGAAGATAAGGTATTAAATCAGACGAAACCCTTGCATCATCAATATCTCTTTGCATGATCTCATCAAAATCGAGTTGATTGAGATCGAAAATTTCCCTGACAGGTGCAAGGTGGCTTAGAAGGGCTTCATCAGAGCCGCTAGAAAAATCTAGCCCAACATGAGTTAATAGATATTTAACCTCAATTGATCTTTGCTCCTTTTGTGCCGTCCCAACACTGAAAGAGCCTGTAGAACCTTCAAGAGTAAGGTTTAGTGCTGTTTCTCTTTTGAGTTTTAGTGCCATTTCTCAATTCCTTCCAAGTAGGGGGTAATGAATTCTATTTAGAATGTTTTCAATGTCTACATATCTTTTACCAAGATTTTCATAGGGATGAATCACTACAAACAAGCGAGTTGGAGGAATGCTTAGTTTAGAGATACGCATTGCAAAACTGCGATCTCGTTCCCCCTTATCTTCCTTGCTAGAACGATCACCTGAGATACTAGCGCTTGAACAATATTTCTCAATGAGTTTCTTATGAGTTTTTATTCGTTGACTGAGGTTCTCAGACATTCCGATATAGATCGGACTAGCAAAATAAGGAGCAGATTTTTCAAGTACATTCTTAATGGTAAACAACCTTTCAGGCTCTTCTACTATCCTTCTAACTAATTCCTCTGAAAGTTCGGGAGTATGTTCAAAGTAGCCCTCGTATCTTGGTTTAAGAGGGCCGCGTAAAGAAGCTTGGTATGGCTCTTCTTGAAAGTAGCGGAAGAGGTTGTTGTGCAAAAAATCCTCAACAATTTGTGAGGCTTTATTTGTGTCATCAGTTTTCCGACAGACCATCAATTCAGAATTAATTTGTTCTAAGTCAAAATCAGTAATTTCAGGTGAGTAATACCAAGCATACACACCAGCCTTTTCGGGCACTTCGCCCAATTCTGTCCACCAATAAAGCATCCTATTTCAGGCTCGCGAGCAACACACTTAAAAGCTAAGTTTAACTAATTGAAATTATTTTCATTATAAACTGCACCTATAAAATTCTTAAGTTTTGTTCCTATTGAAGATCTTTCGTAATCATCAATCGCCCTACCGTCGTCAACCCCCGTTGATCGGCCAAGCCCGCCGCTACAGCCCAAGCCCGTGCTGTCTGGTGCTCCGATGAGAGAGGCGCGTGGTTTTCCAACAGCGTCAGGAACTGGCGGAGGGTGGGTTTGTGGAGGGGATGGGGAGGCATGGCAAGGTGAGAGGAAATGGGGCAATGAGGGGTGGCCTGCTCGTGGGGTTTAGGGAGTGGTTTAGGAGACGACGAATTCTGTGAACTGGCAGCGTTCGGGCGACTTGAACCCCAAAATCTGGCCCTTGCTACGCCAATATCCCCCCATCCCTCCATTCCCTGGTCATAGGCTCAAGCGTGACATCCTCATAGAGGTCACTCATCGTCCCAGAAAACTTGACGCTCTCCAGATCAAAGCTGCCGGATTCCGTCGTATAGGACTGCAACACCCAAAGGCCCGCTTCGCTGCGGCGAAAACATTCAACCCGCTGCTGGCGAGTATTGACCAAAACATATTCCTGCAAACTGGACAGAGCCTGATAATCCATAAACTTATCGCCCCGATCAAACGCCTCCGTCGAGTCAGAAAGCACCTCGACAATCAGCCGGGGAAACCGCTTGTAGGTAGAAATTTCAGCATCCTGTGGGTCGCAAGTCACCAGCAAATCGGGGTAGTAGAACCGGTTGCGCGCCTCAATTCGGGCCTTCATATCCGAGATATAGACCCGTCCCCCCGTCCCCCGCAGATGGTTGCGGAGCAGGGCACACAGATTTCCGGCAATCGTCACATGGGCATCACTGGCCCCGGCCATTGCATACACTTCACCGTCCCTATATTCGTGCTTGACGGCGCTTTGAGCTTCTAGCCTGAGGTAGTCGTCGGGAGAGAGGGAGGGGTGGGCGGTTTGCATGGGGTGGGGGAGGGGGCGTAGTTCAACCTGTAGAGCAACCTGTAGAGCATCAGAGCAAAATCGAGAACCCTTCCTGGGCAAAATGCTTGTCGTGAGTCAACGCCTCCTGCACATTCTCCTGCCGCATTACCACCATCAAAACACAGTCCGTCAGGCTGTAGCCTTTCTCCAATCGAGCTTTATAAAACGCCAGCCCTGCTTCAAACAAATCCTGAGTTTGCCAAACCACTTCGACGTCTGGAGCGTCCAGAATATACTGACTAGCAGCAGCAACTTTTTCTCGCATCTTGGGGCCGAAGTTACAAAAGTAATTTAGAACCTCGATTAGCACTAGCTCAGAAGTTATAAACCTGACGCTAACGAGCTGCTGCTCTACTTCCAGCGCTCTTTGGTGCCACTGGTCCCTTCTGTTCGTTTGGGCGATCCAATAAGAAGTATCAACAAATACGGTTCTCATAGCTCCCGCTTGGGTGCGCCGTATAAGTAGTGATCATGCTGATAAGAGCCGTCAGTTGGCATCTTGTCCCACTCTTCATCAGGCACTTCTGCCATTGGCTCGCGAATCTTCTCCCAAATCGACTTTTCCGGCAACTGGTGCTTTTGCTCCAGGAACTTGACAAAATCCAATACCTGCTGCTGCTGCTCTGGTGGTAACCCCTGCAAACTCTGCACCACCTCCACCAACAGCGGCGTCATCATCGGGTCAATCCTAGAATCAGAAGGTTGAGCAACCATAGCAATCAGATCGAAATGGATTACCTTCATTATGCCAAAGGATCACCGCCCCCTCTCCCTCATCCCCGAAACACCCGATCCACCGACAACTCCCCGCCCAGCAGCGCCACCGTTCCCGTCGTGATAATCCGCCGGTTCAAATAGCCAAACTCGCTGCCAATCATCGCCGGTTCGCTGTAGACCTCCAAACAACGGTCGGGCAGATTAAACAGCCAGTAAAGTGGAATCTTGGCCTCCGCATAGAGCGACAGCTTCACGGTCCGGTCGTAGTCCAGCGACGAATCCGCCACCTCAATCACCAGCAGCGTCTCCTCAGCCGTCGGATGGGCCGTCGCATAGTCATCCTCTCGGTTTTGCACAATCGAGAAATCGGGTTCCGGTTCCCCATCAAACGCGATTCGAATCGGTGACTGACAGCGTAGCATCGCCTGGTCACCCACCAGCGGCACCAGGATTCTGATCAAACGAGTAATACAGGTTTCATGCGCCGTGCCTCTGGCCGCCATTTCAATCAGCTCCCCACGAATCAGCTCAATCGGGTCATCCTCCCGCAAAAAACCCAGCTCCACAAGCCGGTGATAGTCTTCTACCGTGAAGCGTTTGGGCCGAGTCGGGCTGGCAGCTGACAGAGGAGACAAAGGCATGGAGAAGCCAGAAGGCTGAGCAACCATAGTAATAGTAGGAGCAGTAATAGTAGGAGCAGTAATAGTAGGAGCAGTAATAGTAGGAGCCAGAGTTAAGACAGGTTGCCTTCATTATGCCAAACGATCACCCCCCATCCCCCTCACAGCTGACAAATCAAACAGGGCAACCCCTCATCCTCCTCATCCAGCACCGTTTCTAGCACCGCCGCCAGCGGTTGATTAGGCCGGATCTTTTGCTGCTCCCTCGCCATTGCCCGCCCATGCTCAGCCAAAATTTCCTCCCGGCGAGCCACCAGCTCCAGCAGCGTTTCGCCCTGGGTCCAGGTGTAGGTGCGGCCATCCTTGTGCTGCTGTTCATAGTCCACAGCACGGGCAAACAGATCCGGGTGGTGGTCATGCAGCATCAGCCATTCATACTTGCGCTGAAAAAAGCAAAAATAGCAGCCCGACCGACTGCGCCACTCGTAATATTTGGGCACCCCAATCCCGCTTTCCTCCAGAATTCGGAAAATATCCGCCTTCACCAAGCCCCGCTGCTTAAACGGGTAGACCGGCGTAATATTTGGCTTCGTCGAAACGTAGCCGTCCCGCTGTTCGTCGGCCCGGATGCCGATATAGCTAATCGCTACATCCTCGCCGATAAAATCCTCCAGCGGCTTGATCTTCATCTGTTTCGTACACCAGCGCATCTGGGGCGAAGGCAACACCCCGCCATAGATATCCAGCCAGTGGTCGAAGCCCCGCGCCGCGCTCAAATATTCAATCTTGATTCCCAGTCGGGCCTTGATCCGCTCCATGTATTCGTAGGTTTCCGGCAGCTCCTTGTGGGTGTCGCAGAAAAAATACTCCAATTCAGGAATTTCTTGGTGCAGCAACACCGCCAGCGCAGTGCTATCCTTGCCGCCGGAGAGTCCGAGAATTTGCCTGACTGGTGCCATTTTTCTTGTCATTTGCTTTCTCCTTTGCGCTCCCCTTTATGGTCTCCTTTGCGTTTCCCTTTCGCCCTCTGACCGGTAGTCGGGACAGGTTCTGATCCACCTCCGAAGCTGCACCCAGCACCCGTTCCGCCAGTCTAGCGGCAATCGCCTGCTGTAACTGGGCGTCATCATACAAATCCAGCGACTCCAGCATTTGCTCCACCAAGCGTTCAACCCGGTCACGCTTGTCGTGATCCAGCCAGACCATGCGGTGAACTTCCTGGCCATCCGCAGCGGTAATTGTCACCCGCCGCACCTCAAATCCCTGCTGCTGGGAAGCCGCCACCTCGGTCCGCAGCGCCTCTAGATTCCGAAACCGGCGCGCCAAATCGCTCAGCTTCAGCTCAAAGGCCGTTGCCTCTTCATCGCTCCAGGATTCTGCTGGTTTATCCGCCACAATCATCACGATGGCCTCAATCCATTCCCGATCCGATCGCGATGACTCTACCGCCGCCAGCGTAAACCGCCGCAGCAACGGATCAATGCAGTGATCGATCAAATATCCCGACCTGACCCGCAAGTCTTCCCGCAGCCGTTCCTGATCGCGCACCCCAAATGCACTGTGCAGCAGCATCTGGCATTCACTCAGCAGGTTGTCATAGGCGTTCTGGATCTCCTGGAGCGCCTGCACCAGCTTTTGGCGCAGGGTTTTGGCCGTTTTGCCATCCTCACCCTGCTGATTGGCAATTGGCGGCAGGCCGCAGGCGACGGGCAGGGCCTGAAACAGCAAAACATCCGGCTCCTGGGCTTGCAGCAGCGTTTGCAAAACCGCCTGGGCCGACCGACTCAGCCGTTTGGTTTTCAGCGTATAGGCAGGCAGGCGACGCACAAATTGAAACAGCGGCTTCACCACCGACAGCAGCGTCGTATTGCGCAGTTTAGACGGCTTGGCTTGCCCCGTCCGCAAAATCGACTCCAGCTCGCGGAACACCTGGGCGCGCAGACCTGCCACTTCAACTGATTTGACGCCATAGCGCGACGGGTCTTTCACCAGCAGTTCAAAATGTTCAGAACTCAGCACCGGAATAAAGCTGCCATCCCGATAGACGCTGACATCATCGCCGTGGTAAATCAGCACTGCCGCCAGCAGCACCGGAATCACCCCCTGCTTTACTCCATAGGGCGGCGCTTCCAAATGCCGATAGAGCCGGTCGAGCGGCTGCACCTGGTCTTTGGCCTCCAGACAGAAAGTTTCAATCGCCTGCCAGACCGTCCAGACCCCGGCAGTAGGCAACGGCGGCTGAAACCCCCAACCCTGGCCCTCCTGACTCGCCTGCTGCTCCTGCTGAAGACTCGCGTGAATCCCCGACTCGGCCAGCACCGAATAGTAGATCGCCACTTCCGGGCCATAG
>QLAH01000724.1_pt1 | contig 12915 bp, 7 predicted proteins | sample 4693081 | NCBI WGS metagenome assembly QLAH01 (sample SAMN09425401, study PRJNA476045) | Lake water metagenome, whole genome shotgun sequencing project.
CGTGCTTCGCCACTCAGGCGACTGACCCGGCGACCAGCCCCTGGGGAAGACGATCCCGTCCATGATCTTGCGGGCGGTGCGCAACGTGCCCGCCCCACTGACCGCACCGTCCGGGGCGACGTCGAGGAACACCTCGAGCGCTCCGGTAGGGTGTTCGATGCGGAAGCGACCATCCTGCGGCTCGGCAGCGAGCGCGGCCGCCGGGCTCCCCGGCAGCAGGCATGCCGTCGCCACGCTTACGGCAGCGAACACGCCAACCGAGGCGTGGACGCGGTGCGGGATGAAGCTGCGGGTGCTGATCGCTCCGCCCGCTCTCGGCGTCGAGACCAGTGTCATCTTCGGCACCGTCCCATACCTCGGTGATGTCGAGGAACACATCCGGCTTGGGCCGCTTGGTCGCCGCCGTCCGCCGATACCCCGGCGGGACTGAAAACCGCATCATCTTCTTCACGCTCTCGCGCGGTATCCCGAAATGCCGAGCCGCTGCCCGCTCGCTCATGCCCTCCCGGCAGGCAAGACGAACTTTCCGATAAATCTCCACGGTGAAAATACTCCCGCCCTCCCTGATGCCAGAAAGGGTCAAAGTGGCAGAGTTTTGATCCGCCAACAGCGGGACTATCCCGCCGCTAGCGTCGCAGACTTTTCCACCGCCGTTCTCACCTTCTTCGCCTATGCCACTAACTACCCGATCGACACCGACCATGCGGTCATCCTCGATGTTGAAGCGAGCTGGGCCATCCGCCAGGCCGAGGTGGCCGCCTCGCGCATCATGCTCGACCGCACCGCCGAACGCTTCGGTCTCAAGCCTCAGAGCCTCGTGGCCGACAGCGCCTATGGCTCGGCCGAGAACGTCGCCTGGTTGGTCAAGCAGCGCGGGATCGCGCCGCACATCCCGTTGTTCGACAAGTCCAACCGCACCGACGGCACCCTGTCGCGATCCGACTTCGTCTTCGATGCCGAGCAGGACCGCTATACATGTCCGGAAGGCAAGCACCTGGTGCAGTTCCACCGAACCTAGGCAACGCCGCGCTCCGGCATCACCAAGGACGGGACGCGTATCTACCGGGCCAGCAAGCGCGACTGCGATGTCTGTGCGCTCAAGTCCAGGTGCTGTCCGAATACACCGGCCCGCTAGATCCCGCGCGACCTTGACGAAGACGCCCGCGACGTAGCCCGCGCCTTGGCAGGGACACCGGCCTACGAACGCTCGCGGCACCGTCGCAAGAAGGTCGAGATGCTGTTCGCCCACCTCAAGCGCATCCTCCGGCTCGGTCGGCTCCGACTGCGCGGTCCAAGTGGCGCCCGCGACGAGTTCCTGCTCGCCGCCACCGCCCAGAACCTCAGAAAGCTTGCCAAGCTCAGGCCGATAGCGGTGCTTACATAGGTGAAGCAGGTATCCGGCAGCCTTCCGCGCCGCCGAGCCAAGCTCACCCAGCACGAACGGGCCTCTCAGAAGGACCGAACGCAGCCAAATCGCCGAAAAAATCAACACTATCGGCCCGAAGTGTCATTGCAGGATGGGCTCGCGCTTGTCTGAGATGGGTGGGAAAGGAGACTGATCGCTTTCATCCGCGGGGCCGGAGAAGCGGACGCCGAAGCTTCTTTAAGTTCAATGTCAAGGATACCGCGAACGCGAAGGCCGCGACCCCTCCAACGCTACGGGAACTGTCACGCCGGGGTTGCTGATAGCGCAGCATCAGCCTCTATTGCTTCGACCGACCCTAGCCCAGCGCCTCCGCCAAAGGCTTGATGAGCATCAATCCGTGACCGGAAGGATCCGCCGTCGCATCAGCACATGCAGACCGACAATGCCGACGAGCATGGCACCGGCCAGCGCCGGCGCCCGCCAGTCGCCGGTGCTGACTCGAACCGCAATGAGGATGATGCAGACCAGGGTGCCAAGCGCGGGTACCCAGCGGGGCACTTCGAACTTGCCCCTGGCTTCGCCGGTCCGGCCCTGGAGGATGAACAGGGCGCCATTGACGATGGCGAATACCACCAACAGCAGCAGAACTGTGGCCGACGCCAGCTCGGCGATGCTGCCGAAGAACGCGAGCGGCACCAGTAGGACCAGGAGGGCTGCCGTCGCCATATGCGGAGTCTGCGTTCGCTCGTTCACGCTGCCCAGAGCCTCAGGCAGCAGCCCCTGCCGAGCCATGCCGTAGACCATGCGCGAGCCGGTGACGTAGTTGACCAGCGCCGTGTTGCCGACCGCAAAGAGCGTAATGCCGGTAAAGATCAGCGCGGGAACGGCCGGTGCGGCCCGCTCCATCACCTCGGCGAGCGGCGCCGGGGCTGCTGCGAGTTCCTGCCAAGGGACCACCGAAACGGCGGTGATCGCCACGGCGACGTAGATCAGGGCGCCCAGCACCATGGCGGAGATGAGCGCGATCGGAATGGTGCGCTGCGGGTCGCGGCACTCCTCGGCGACGTTCAACGTGTCTTCAAAGCCGATGAAGGCGAAGAAGGTCAGCACGGCGCCCTGGATCACCAACACGATCAGCGCATCGCCGCCGGGCAGCGAGGGCGTTTCGAGCAGGTTGACCGAGCCCCAGTAGGGAATGCCGACGGCAATGACGAGGAGCAGGCCCGCTGCCTCGATCAGGGTGCAGACGACATTGACCCACATCGACTCCCGGATGCCGCGGAGGACGAGGCCGGTGACGATGAGAAGAAAGCCGATGGCGATGGCCCAGACCGGCAGGGCCGTGAGCCCAAGCATTGCGAGATTTACGGCGAAGACCTGGGACTGCGTGGCGATCGAGGTGAGGCCTGAGCACACCACGGCGAGACCGACCACGAAGCTAAGCAGCGGCATCCCGAAGGCGCGTTCGGCGATATAGGCGGCCCCGCCGGCCCGCGGATAGCGCGATCCCAGCGAGGCGTAGGACAGCGCCGTCAGCAACGCCGCGACCATGGCGACAATAAACGCCAGCCACACCGCGTTGCCGGTCCCGCCGGCTGCCTGGCCGATCAGGCCATAGATGCCCGACCCCAGCATACTGCCGAGGCCGTAGAGGGTGAGCTGGAACGGGCCGATCGACCGAAGCAATGTTGCCTTCTGGGGTGGGGCGGTCGCCTCGATCTCAGGCATCTGGCGGGCTACTGTGCCACGTAGCCGCCGTCGACCAGATGGTAGCTGCCCGTGATGAAGGAAGCCTCGTCCGACAGCAGGAAGCAGGTCAACGCAGCGACTTCTTCGGACCGGCCGAGCCGGCCGACCGGGTGCATTCCGGCAATCGCCTTCAAGGTCGGCGCGTCGAGGTTCCTGGACAGAAGTGGCGTATCGATGAAGCCCGGACCCACCGCCGTGACGCGCACGCCCTTGGTCGCATATTCGATCGCAGCCGCCTTGGTAAGGCCGAGTACGCCGTGCTTGGCGGTTACATAGGCTGACGAATTGGCAAAGCCAACGGATCCGAGGATCGAAGCCATGTTGACGATGGCACCACCACCGGCCCTGAGCATAGCGGCAATCTCATATCTCATGCCGTAGAAGACGGAGTTGAGGTTGACGTCCATGACCTTCTGCCAGCCGTCGAGAGGATAGTCGGCCACCGCGGCGCTGGGACCACCGATGTCGGCGTTGTTCACGGCGAGATGCAGGCCACCGTAGGTGCGCTCGGCGAAAGCGACGAGGGCTTCGACTTCCATCGGGTCAGCAACGTTGGCTTCGAAGGGCGCGGCTTGTCCACCACCCGTTTCAATCGCGTGAACGACCCTGGCGGCTCCCTCGGTGTCCATGTCGGCGACGACGACCTTGGCTCCGCCCTTCGCCAGCTGCAGAGCTATCGCCTCGCCAATTCCTGAGGCGGCGCCAGTAATGAGTGCCACTTTTCCAGCAAATCTATTGGTCATGTTAGCGCGTCCCTGTGTTGTTTTCGCGCCCGGCGCCCAGTCAACCAACCCTAAAGCCGTCGAACAGGGATCTGACGAAAAATTCTGTCTGAGTATATAGCGAAGCTCGATCCTATGATCCACCTAGAAGCCGCTAGATATCTATAGGTTGCATTCTCGGCAGCGGTCTTGACGAACCGGTCCGCTTTAAGATGCTGTGGCAGAAACTGATGAACCTCATCGGCGAAGCGGCACATGCCCGTGGCGACGGCGCTCCCCGCCGTCTGGTGCCCATCCATCTGCGGACGAAACCCTGGTCGTGCAGGCGGCGAACTACCGGGGCGGATGGCAGGGGACGCCTTGTGCCCTGCTGCTGCTGAGCTCGACCCCAGCACAATCAACACCGCGCTGGATTTGTCCCTACTGGGGCTGCCCCTCTTGCGAAACGTCAGATTTGCAATCCATCCCTGCTGCCGTGCAGTGGCCAGAAAGCCTGCCGCTCTACGAGCACTTCAGCAGCTAGAGCCATACAGTGCCTGCCGGCAGCGGTGAATGTCCTTCAAGCGCACAGCCCCCTACTATGCGAACTTCTTGTCCGCTCAGCAAGACTGGCGGCTGAGACCAGTCGTGCCTTTTAGCGCTCCGACAAGTTTTTCGAATCTGTTGTCTGGAAAGCTCAACGAGTGTTGATGTCCTCACACGTAGCTGAACGGACAGTGCATCGATCTTCTGAAATATTTGAGCCCGAACCAGGGGGGCCGGCTCAATAAGGTCCGGGCCGAGACCTGAAACACGAGCGATGCTCAAATGCTTCGCCAGGTACAATGAGGCCGGCCGGATGTGGTTGCATAGAGGTACCGGCGGCGCGAACTCCCCTCAAAGCTCGAGCGCCGCCGTCGCCTCCTCCCAAAGGCTGCGTGACCATACATCGATAGGGCCCGGCCCGTGATAAATTCTTGATAGACCGCCGACGTAACGGCGGGCGAACGCGCGTTTTGCTATCGCGATGATGTTGCGCGGACCTGTGCGGCCAGTCTCTTCGCCCCCCGTATGGCTTGGCTGCCGCCCGTAAAGCGATAGGCCGGCTCTGCTGCCGATCTCCGGTAGGGCCGGCCTTATACTTCCTTCAGATGCATTGAACCCGGAACGTCGGAGCGTTTCCGGTAGCTCAGCCACCAGCACGTGCAGATCGGCCTGCGGCCAATTCTGTCTACTGCGTTCCATAAGTGGAACAGTTGTCCCGAAATAGATCGCTGTTTAGAAGTACCCTCTCGCCAAGACGCCATAGGCAACGATCACCCGCGGTCAGATGGGCCCCCACCTAGGGATCGGCGTGATGTGATGAGGGAGGGAAATTTGAAAATCACCGACGTATCGGTAACTGCGTTTCGCACCTACGCAGACCGCTGGGATATGGGCCATGCGCGTCCGATACCAGGAGCCGAAATCCGGCAGACGGTTACAACGATCACCACCGACGAAGGGATAAGCGGGCACTACCTCGGAGGGGCCTTCCACGGCATCGACACTGAGGGGCTAACGGTCACTGATGCGGAGATGATCCAAACGCGGATGCGTAATCTGCTGGTTGGGCAGGATCCCCTTGATCGCGAAATGATCTGGAAATGGATGTGGGTGGCCAACATCCAGGAGAACGTCGCCAGCGTCATCGACAACTGCCTGTGGGACCTTGGCGGCAAGCATGCCAGCGTCCCCGTGCACAAACTCATGGGCGGCGCGCGTGATCGCATTAAGGCGTATGCCTCGACCTATCCAAATATCGGTCAGCCTCAGGCCTATGCAGACCATGCGATCGCGTGCATCAAGGAAGGCTACCAGGCGTACAAGATCCACCCTCATTATTTCTGGGATCCGACGATCGAAATGCCGACGCCCGGCCGTCCTTCAAACATCAAGGCCGATCTCGAAACGATCCGGCTGGTGCGTGAGGCTGTCGGGCCTGACTACATCCTCATGTATGACCCGTGGGGAACATACATGAGCCTTGAGGAGGCCGTAGTCGTGGGCCGCGAGCTCGAGCGGCTCAACTACTATTGGTACGAACACCCGATGCCGGAATACCGGGTCGAAAGCTATGTCCGGCTCTGTCGGGAACTCACCATCCCGATCCTCTCGCCCGAGATCGCGGCGGGCAGCGTCTTCACCCGAGCTGAGTGGATGATGCGCGGTGCCAGCGACATGACGCGCATTGACACCACCCGCGGTGGCATAACCGGCGCGCGAAAGACCTGCATCGTCGCCGAAGCCTACGGGCAGCGTTGCGAACTCCATGTCGGGGGGTGGGCCAATCTGCAGGTCCTCGGCGCCACGCATGAGGACACATCAGAATGGTATGAGAAGGGGCTTCTCGCGCCGGGCGTCGACTACGATGCTCCCCATCCCTATCTGGCCAAAAGCTGCGACTTGCTCGACGAGGACGGTTGCGTGAAGATCCCCGATGGTCCCGGTCTCGGCTATGACATCGTCTGGGATTACATCAAGGACAACGTCATTGCCTAATAGGGCCACCATGTCGCTCAAAAAACGTTCGCTGTACGGCCCCTGCTATGTGCGGTAGCGCAGAAGTGAGCTGCGGTGCGCGCTCGAAACCGCCGCGGCGTTAGGCTTGAAATATCCGCCTGAACCCGGAGTATCCAAGCCAGCATAACTGACAGGATCGCTGCCGCAGTCGTGGGCGTCATTGCTCAACGGGAAGGCGCCACATTCTCAGCGCGGCAACCTGTGGCGAATCTGTCCCCTCCGGGCTTTTTTGTGAGGTCACCGACCAAACGACGACGCTGCCAGCATTGGCAGCAGCCTAGGGCGCGATGCGCGCTAGTGGCTATTCTTCGAGTGCGACTTGCGCAAACCAGTCGGTGACGCCAAGCCGCAGTCGCTGTCCCGCTGGATCGCCTGCAATGACGATGCGCTATGTGCGGTCAACAGGTCTGGAGATCAGGCGCTGCCATAGGGGGAATTGCTTGAGGGTGCCCGGGTCGGCCATTCCCACCCGCAGATAGGTGACACATCGGCACGACAACGATTGACTATGTGACGCGTTGCCTGAGTCTAAGCGCGTAACGGCTATGCTCTTGGTACCAGATCAAGGCCCTGCAACCCGCTGTCTTGCCCCCAGGCATCGAGCTCATCGACGAGACCCTTATCGGCCTTGACGGCATCTCGGCGCGGGTGCTCGGCGTCGCAGCTCCCGGCTTCATCTGGGATGGGCGCGCCTGTGCGGGCGACAGCCGGCACGAGGTGCTGGCTCGCGAGGTTGGGCAGGTCTTCGGCGTGGCGCTCGATGACGCGGAGATGCCGAACATCTATCTGGCGGCGACCTCCGCATACGGCCTGCCCGTTGTCGCGCCTGACGCCGATGACGATGGCCGGCCAGAACGGCTCGAGACCGGCGAGCCTGATGCACAATTCATGGAAGGGCTGTTCGGCCCGAGTCCGGATGGCGGACCGGGCAGCATCTGGAAGATCGACGGCGAAACCGGCGAAGTGTCGCTGTTTGCCAATGTGATCCTCGATGGAGATGAGAACCCCGGTCCCGGCCTTGGCAATCTCGCCTTTGACCCGGCGCACCAGCAGCTTTTCGTCTCTGATCGTGCCACCGGCATGATCCACCGCTTCGATCTCGACGGAAACGACCTCGACTACTTCGATCACGGCACCACTGGTCGGGCCGCGGCTGACTTGCCCATCGTTGAGCACGACCCTGCCGGCGCGCTCGACATCACCCGCAGCGATTTTGACACTGAAGACCCGGACAGCTGGGGCTATGCAGCGCCCGACCGTCAGGTATGGGGCCTGGCGGTACACGATGGCCGCCTCTATTACGCTGTGGTCGATGACAGCCAGATCTGGTCGATTGGCCTCGACTCCGAGACCGGCGCCTTTGGCGACGATCCGCAGTGGGAACTGGATGTCCCAAAGCGTCCTGAGAAACTGCCGGTCAGCGACATCGTCTTCACCGAGAAGGGCGCGATGATCCTCGCTCAGCGAGGCGCGATCAGCTCGACCTACGACTACACCGGCTTTGCAGATCCTGGCCAGTCGCGGCTCTATCGCTACTGGCTCGAGAGCCCGGATGATCCGGAAACGCCAAGCCGCTGGATCGAAGAACCGGAAGAGTATCCGATCGGTTTCGGCGGTGAGCATCGCCAGACCAGTGGCGGCGTCGATCTCGACTACGGCTTCAACCGCGACGGCCTGCTCGACCTCGGTTACTGCGAGGCATCGCTGCTCACAACCGGCGACGACCTGCGGCTGGCGCCCGATCTGGCGGATGAGTTGCTGGCCAGAGGGCCGTTGGCGATCGACGGCCTACAGGTGATGCCGGCCGGCCCGGTCAAGCCCGAGAACACGCCGCCCTAGGCCAGCTACATGGTCGATCTTGAGCCGCGCGCCGACGACGCCGAGGTGGACGGGCATGTCGGCGATGTGGCGGTCTATCGCACCGGGTGTGGTGGAGACCTGCCCTATGTGTCCGAGTATGGCGGCGCCGGCTATCCGCTCGATCCGCCCTATATCAGCGGCGATCCGCCGGATGGACCGGACGATCCGGAACTCTGCACCGATCTGGAGGGCTGCCCGGAGCCGGAATTCAAGATCGAGAAGACCTGCGAAGCCTGCACCATCGACCCGTTGACCGGCAAGCCGCGCTGCCAGTGCCAGATCGAGGTCACGTCCAACGGCGTCCCGTTCACAGGCCTGCTGTCGGTCAACGAGGGCGTGGTGTTCGGCTCGAGCACGCCGTTCAACGACACGATTGTTTCTATCGGCTCAGCCGATGCCTGGACCTGCGACCAGCCGCCGTTCGCCGCTACAGATCCCGCCATCTGCTCGATCGACTGGCCAGGGCTGAGCGTGGCCGGCAACAGCTCGACCATTGATGTCGAAGTAGAACTCCCCGATCGCGGCTTTCTCGTCGAAACCACCAACTGCGCCACGCTCGTCCTCGATGGGGTCGAGCTGGACGAGAGCTGCACGGAGTTCACCGGTGAGGATTCAGATCCGGTCGATGTTTCGATCACCAAGAGCTTCGCGGAGACGCAAGGACCGGTCGACGGCCTCGGCGCCTTCACGCTGGTCGTGACCAATGTTGGCGCGCCCTTCGATGCCGCCGCGGCGGTGACGGTCACCGACGCGGTCCCTGCCGGCATGACCATCAGCGCTGCGACCGGCTCCGACTGGGCCTGTACGCCGCTTCCAATCATCGGACCGGCAACGCTGACCTGCCAGTACACCGGCACCGGGGTGATGGCGACGGGCGCCACCAGCCAGGTGGTGCTGACCGCCTCCACCGAGGGCGCGGGACCATTCGAGAACTGCGCCGAAGTCGGCATTGCCCTCGCCTCGGGCTATGAGGATACCGAACCCGGCAACAACCGCGCCTGTGCCGGCGTCGAGGGCCCCGATGATCCGTTTGAGGACGTGGACGATCCGCCGCCGCTGAACGCCACTTGCGGCGTGAACGTCATCTTCGTTGTCGACGAATCCCGATCGATCGCTGATGCCAACGCCACCTGGTACGTCACCAATGCGCTGGCCAATGCCGCAAGCGTCTTCAACACGAACGGCTCGCAAGCCGCAGTGATCCGCTTCTCCGACGCCGCCACGGTCTCATATCCGATGGCGAGCGCGACATACGGATCGGTCAATGCCGGCTACAACCCCAACGCCGGTGGCGGCACCAACTGGGAAGCGGCGATGAACGCGGCGCTCGGCCTGTTGCCGAGCCCCAACACCATCATCGTATTCATCACCGACGGTACGCCGACGGCCTATCTCGATGGCGGCAACGCCGTCACCTACACGACGGATTCCGTTCTCTCGACCAACGAAGCGATCTCGGCCGTCAACGCCATCTATGCCACCGGAACGCCCATCGTCGGCATCGGCATCGTTAACGTGTCGACCCATCTCAATGCGCTGCTCGGCACCACAACGCAGGCGAGCAGCTATAGCAGTCTCGGGGCCGACCTGACGGCGCTGGGGCAAGGATTGTGTCCCGACCTCTATCTGAAAAAGCAGATCGGCCCGAACTACATCAACTTCCACGGACTGACGGCCGATCCGCAGGTGACCGTCACCCTGTCGGTGACCAACACCGCTTCGGTCGCGCTTACCAACGTGACGGTCGAGGATGCTCTGCCCCCGGAGCTGAATACCCCCATCGGGTTCAGCCAGCCAGCCACCGTAACGGGCAGCACCATCAGCTGGACCATTCCCAGCCTTGCGGCCGGCGCCACGGCGACGCTGACCTTCCAGGTCACCGTGTCACCCAATCCTGCACCGACCGAGCCATGGCGGTGTTTCTCCAACTTCGCCCAGGTGACGGCGTCGGACAGCACGGTGAACTCCGTGCCCAACAACATGGCCAACCCGGTGACCGGTCCGGTGCACGAGCATGACGAGGCCTCGAGCAACATCTGCGTCCGGGACAGGGGGCCGACCGTCCCCACAGACTGCGGCAGTTCGTACCTGTGGGTGACCAAGAAGACGGCTTTCCCCGAAGTCTGCGTGCCGGGTGGCAGCCCCGCCTGCACCTTCACGATCACCGTCAAGGCACAGTGCAAGGACTTCAACGGACCCGTGCTCTTCGGCGATGGCATCAGCAGCGGAACAACACCAGTGCCGGCGACGATCGGTTCGATCTCCAATACCGCCGTGCCACCAATCTGCGCCTGGAGTTCCGGCTGGAGCGGCACCACCTCGCCCGCTACCTGTGCTTCCAACCTGACGTTGCCAGTCAACCAGAGCATCTCGTTCACAGTTACGTTGGCGGCGCCCCTCACCGCCGGCAGCGGCTACACCAACTGCTTTGTCGCCGATGGCAAGACACCGCAACCGGCGGACTTCAACGCGGCAATGATCGACGTCAATCCATCGACCTCGCCATACGGAGGGGCCTGGGGCAACTGCGCGCCCTTCAGCGTCGCCGCCCCGCCCCAGCAGATAGTGCAGCCTGTTGCGGAGGAACCAGAACCGCAATGCGGCGATGGGAAGGTGCTGAACAAGCGGGGTGTCTGCATTCCCGACCTGCAGTGCAAGGCGCCCGCCCAGTCCAACAGCACCGGCACTGCGTGCATCTGTCCAGACCAGTCCATCGCTGGCCCGAAAGGCTGCGCTCCGGACGAGCCCGATCCAATCTCCTGCAACGCGCCCGCCGTTCCCAACAAGGCTGGCACTGCCTGCATCTGCCCCAAGGGCACGGTTGCCGAGGGCAAGCGGTGCGTTGAGGTGGCCGACGAGCAGGAGGACGAAACGCTTCAGTGCCGTGCCCCCGCTAAGTCCAACAGCACCGGAACCGCGTGCATCTGTCCAGACCAGTCCATTGCCGGCCCGAGAGGCTGCTCTCCCGACAAGCCCGATCTGACCTCCTACAACGCGCCTGCTGTTCCCAACAAGGCTGGCACCGCCTGCATCTGCCCCAAGGGTACGGTTGCTCAGGGCAAACGGTGCGTTGAGGTGGTGGACGAGCAGGCGAATGAGGCACTTCAGTGCCGTGCCCCGGCCGTGCCCAACCGGAGGGGTACTGCCTGCGTATGCCCCAAGGGGATGATCGCCGACGGCAATCGCTGCCTCGAACCAGAGATCAATATCGAGGTGCCCGAGATGGATCTGCCAAAGTTCGATTTTTCGGACGGGGGTGACAAGCCCAGGCCCTGAGAACTGAACTGAGCGCATGACCCATTCAGCGCCTTACGCAAATACCTGAACTCGCCGACCGCTGCTCGGTGATATGCTCGGCGCTCTAGATCAGTCGCGCTTCATGTCATCCAGAAACAATTTGGTGGCGGCCTGGCTCTTTTGCGCGAACTCCGGCGGGGAATTTCGGGGCACCGATGGCCGCTTACCATGATCGGCACGATCAGACGCCTTGCCCCGGTTGCGAACGACCAGTGCTGCCGCAATTAGGCAAGCGGCGCCTAAGGCAAGGGCAAGCGCAAGGTCCAAACTCATCGAAGTCCACGGGTTACGGGTCCCCGACTTTCCAAGCAGTTGTGCTTCCAGAGGGCAACTGACTTGCAACTACTTGGTTACTGGCGGCGCCCTCGGGTCGCGCTCGACCAACGGCCGCACACAGGCCAAAGTGGTTCACATGCGAAATGCCGGGTCCGCAGGTTTGTTGGATAACGAAATGGAGTTTGGACCACTCGGAGCACGCGCGCGCCACCTCCGTGCTATCGACGAACGAATTGGTTCGTTCCGGTCGAGGCTGAGCCTGACATCGACCACGCGGCCAGCCTGATGCGTCACGTCTTCGAGCGATAACAGGAAGCGAACGAGAAGGCCCACCTTCTGTCGCAACGACTGCGCGTCCGTTTCTCGGAAGCCGAGATCATAGCAGCCTGGAAAAGGGCGCTGACGCGGTCACGTCGGGCATGCCATATGTCTACCAGTTCGTGTGCTACCTGCGCGAGCAGACCGAACCTTTCCATCTGATGCACTACATCTGCCTCAAGTCCTGTCGGGACCTCATGCAGCCCGACGCCATCCGGTTCTAGTAAAAGAACGAACCTTTCGGCCCCCTGTAGAAGGCGATAACGCCGCACCTTGAGTTGGTTCAGTGGGCGCCCGACCGGTCCGACCAGTTGTTGCTCACGAGCGTCCAACTGGCCGTACTCATGGATGGTGGCCAGGTCCGCGGCATCGTCACCCTTGCTAACAAACTTGGTCGGGTTCCCCCAGCTAGCGCTGCGCTGCAACAACCCACCGCCAAGGCTCCCACTTCAGCCCGCCCCCGGTAGGCGCTAATGTCTAGGCTCAGGACTCATTGATCAGAGCCAGAAGATGAGGTCGCGGCGATGCAGATGGCCGACATGAATGTGTGGGCGCAGCGGTCGTAGCGGGTGTGGATGCGGCGCCAGTCCTTGAGGCGTCCGAACATATTCTCGATCTTGTGGCGCAGACGATTGACGGTCGGATCGTATCCGACCGGCATCCGCCGGTTGGACCTCGAAGGGATGCAGGGGACGATGCCGCGTTGCTTGAGGGCGGTGCGGAACCAGTCGGCATCATAGCCCTTGTCGGCGAGCATGGTCCCGGCGTCCGGGATGGCATCGAACA
>QLAH01000725.1_pt1 | contig 12883 bp, 7 predicted proteins | sample 4693081 | NCBI WGS metagenome assembly QLAH01 (sample SAMN09425401, study PRJNA476045) | Lake water metagenome, whole genome shotgun sequencing project.
TAGAGACCCAATACTGAATGATTTTCTAAATGAAACTATCCCATATATTTTATCTGAAAATACCGGATACACCGCATATGCTGGAACAGCTTACAGTGAAGAAGATATTGTAAAAGAAGTCAAATCAATCTCGTTTAAAAACCATCCATATTTTAAAAGCAATTATAAAACTGTTTCTTTTTCATTGTTATTAAAAAAGCTTAATCACAATTGTATTGGGCATTATGGTGCACAGGTTTCATTTTCATACAAATCAGTTACAGATTTAAATATTTCACTAAAAGATTTGAAAGACTGCTATTTAGATTTTCCAAATACACAGATTGTTACTTTAGTTGATAACATTATTGAGATAAGTACTACTGATGATAATAATTGGCCAAGCATTGTGTATTTAAAAACCGGAACAAAAAGCAATGATGAACACTTGTTAATATTTAGCGCAACTGATTTGTTTTTTTGACAGATTATGATTGAAAAGATTCCAAATGGTTTTTCTAGAAAGGTTAAGCACTTTTGGATATTTATGGATATAAATATGGGTATTTCTTTATTTTTTAGGTATTTTTGGGTAATAATATGGGTATAAATATAGAAAGTCTCAGAATAACGCCAGAAATTCTCTCACTGATCTCTGAAATAGACGAGTTCAAAGGGGCGTGGCGTGCATTGGGGCAATTAGCACCTGAACAGCTTTCCTCGCTTAAAAAAGTAGCCACGATTGAGAGCATTGGCTCTTCTACCCGTATTGAGGGTAGCAAATTGACCGACAAAGAAGTTGAGATTTTGCTCTCTACCCTTGAGATACAAAAGTTTGAGACACGGGATGAACAGGAGGTCGCCGGATACTCCTCTGTGATGAATTTAATCTTCCAGAGTTATGCCGATATTCCCCTTTCTGAAAATTATATCCAGCAGCTCCATTCTATTCTGTTGCAACACAGTGAAAAAGATTATTGGCATAGAGGTAATTATAAGAAGTCACCCAACCATGTAGAGGCATTCGATACCTTTGGGAAAAGTCTTGGCGTTGTCTTTGAAACAGCAAGCCCTTTTGAAACCCCAATCAGGATGCGCAATCTTGTTGATTGGGCAGTACAAGCCTATGCTGAGAAGCAACTTCATCCACTTTTAATAACCACTATCGTCATTGTTGAGTTTTTGGCGATACACCCGTTTCAAGATGGTAATGGCAGGCTATCCCGCATATTGACGACATACCTTCTATTAAGAGAGGGATATCATTATGTGCCGTACAGTTCACTTGAAGCTGTAGTTGAACAAAGTAAAGAGGGATATTATTTAGCCCTTCGCCAAACACAAGGAACATTGAAAAATAAAAACCCTGACTGGCAACCGTGGGTCTTGTTTTTTCTTCGCGCTTTGAGACATCAGAAAAAAAGACTGGAAGCAAAAGTTGAACAGGAAAAACTGTTGCTTATGCAGCTTCCCGACCTGTCTTTAAAAATTCTACAACTCGTACAATCAAGGGGCAGGGCAACAATCAGCGATATCGTAACGGTTACTAAAGCAAATCGCAACACAGTCAAGAAGCATCTTGAAACATTAGTTGAAAAAAATCGAATTAAAAAGAATGGGGTTGGTAAGGGTACTTGGTATTCGTAAGAAATACGTAAAAAAGTTGATTATTGTTTAAATTATAGTGTTTGACATATGGGAGTACTTATACTCTTTTTTCTAGTTTACCATTTAAAAACTGAATGGTTTCTACTATTGAAAAAATAGCTAATAAATGAAAAAGACTAATATTAACCGAAAATAATAACGAAGAAATAAAAGTAAAAAATATCAGTACAATACTTATAGAAATTATATTTACTGGTATCAAAAAAGGCTCAAAGAATTTCACTTTTAACTTCAATTTATATACTAAGCTTTTATTTGCAGCATGCATCCAAACAACTAAATATATTAATAGATATAGTAAAAGTAGATACCATATCGAAAGGATTTGTTTTTCATGTTTAATATGCAGGTATGCATTGAACAGAATAAGTAACCCGGGTTGAGAGTTCAAATAGGTATCGTGTACATCATTTTCAAAATCACCAATTAGGATATATTTGTTTTGAAGATACTGGTCAAACACTTCAGGTGAGATTGCTAATAAAGAAACCAATTCACCCAAGCCTATTTTAATATACTCACCATTTATAAAATCATTTCCGCGAAGCAAATAATCATGAATTTGTGTATTAAATGCAAGTCCTTTATTATTAAACCAAGTATATAGGAAATTAGAACGGATCTTGCTACCACCCATATCCTGGTACATTTTATATGGAATAAGCGTATCCCCCAAATCTCCAATAAATGATACTTTATAAACAGTTTGGTTTTGAAGATTCACGCTGGCTGTGGCCGAACGTACATTTAAAATGTTTTTTTGAAGACTATCTTCTTGCCCATAATTATTGATACAAAGTATTTTATTTTTCAACGAATGAATAGATGCAATTAGAGCACTATCATCTGAAGAAGGTGCATCAAATATTACATCTGTTAAAACATACTTTACTTTGTTTTGTCGGTCGGCTATAAATTGAAAAAGGCTGGTAAGATACTTGCGGTTCACTATAACATCGTTCTCGGTTGAGTCGCTATTTAGTGGAAGCAAGTATCGAGACTTTGACACATCAATGAAAATAACATCATTGGGTGTTGGTTTATTTTTTTCTGGAAGTGCCATTTTTACCCCACCTATCCATTGCTGAACACTGGTATCTAATTCGTTACTATAAGGAATGGCCATCCACACGAAAGTGAATAGTAATAATAAAAGACTATACAGGTGAAGTATAGGGTTGGCGAAAAAAAATTTTATGAATTTAAGTACGCGAATAGTAAATTTCATTTTTTCGTTAGTGTAGTTATTATTAATGGTAAAAAACTAACTTACTCATTTGAAATTTTGAAAGTTATAGATTGTTTATGCCTAAAATTTACAGGAGCCCCATTTTTCATAGCTGGCCTCCAATTCGCTTTATTTATTACCCTTATTGCTTCTTCCTTTGTCCCATAGCCAGGATCATTTAAAGCTTTTAAATCTCTAATTGAACCATCTTTTTCAACAACGAATTCTACTATTACCGTATATTTTCCTGCAGGAGCTCCATTTCCTATTATATCGTCAGCATTTAAATTCCTCTCTAAAAATCTTATCCAGCCAGGAATTCCACTTTCATATGCTGCCGGAATTTGAACATCTTCAACGATTTCCTCATCCCCATCAATAACGGAAGCATTTGGAGTTTCAACAAAAAATACTTCGCCCAAGCTTGAAAGTATTTTTCCATACTTTTTATTTAGTTTCATTTCATTTAAAGCATCTTCTCGAGTTGAAAACTGATTGGTTGATTTAACACCATTTTTATCAACATAATAAAAATATTTTTTAGCGCTAGTAGTTGATTGTGGCTTGGTGTTTGTAGAAGTAAGGCGAAAATAAAAAGTTTTTGTGAGGCTACTATTCTTGAAAGGTATTTGCTGGTTTTTGGTAAGCTCTGCCACAGAGCCTGTAACATTGTTGAACACCTCATCAATAGATATACCTTGTTTTAGAATCTCTTGTTTTAAATAATGAGTGAATACCCCATTCTGTAAACGGTAATTACCTCCGTCTTGTGCTGTAAAACCAGGGGAGGCTGCAAATGCAATATAAGTTCCTTTTGTAGCAGAGAGTTGAGCCAACCCTTTAGAACCACCACCTCTTGTCCAGCTTCTTTTAAATGGATTGTCGCGACAAGCGTCTAATATCAGCAACTTCATACCAACTTTTTTTTCATCCATATTTCCGAGCACTTGGTTAACATTCAAGGTATTATAAACTACATCCGTTTCAGAGTTCATATCAGCATCTACGGGTATTAAAAAGTTGTCGCCATTTACTTCCATGCCATGGCCGGCAAAATAAAAAATAGCAATATCATTTCCTTCAATACTATTGTACCATTTATTTAAATTCTCTTTTAAATTTCGGAGGTCATTATTTTTTAGCAGCGTTACCTCAAAACCAAGTTCAGAAAGTGAAGCAGCCATATCATTGGCATCATTTAGTGTGTTACTCAAATTTCTATCTAATCCATAATCACTCATACCAATAACCACGGCTTTACGCTTCTGCAAAGTAGGATTTTGGGTGGATGATTTTACCAAACGAAAATTTCTAGTTTGGGCGTTAATTATATAGCTACTTAATAATAGTAGAATCAGTAAAACTTTTTTCATAGTAATTAATATTCCCAATTAGATAATCTTTGTTTAGCTGAACGATTTCCATTCTCCGCCGCTTTTTTGTACCAATATTTTGCTTGTTCATAGTCAATTGGAAAATCACTCGAACCATATTCATACAAATACCCTATATAATACATGGCAGTTGTATTTCCTTTATTAGCTGCTTTCTCAAACCACAATTTTGCCTTGGTAAAACTATATTCTCCATGCAAACCAGTCCTGAACATTGTTCCAACTTCAAACATTGCATCTGTGTTACCCAAATTAGCAGATTTTATATACCAGTTTAAAGCTTCGGTATAGTCACCAAGTGCATTCGCGTATAGTTTTCCCAGTCCAATCATTGCATCTGTGTTACCCATTTCTGCTGATTGTAAATACAATTCTTTTGCTTGTAAATACAATTCTTTTGCCTGCAAAGAATCGCAATTACATTCAGGGTATTTTTGATAGTATACATGCATATTTGCCAAGTCAATCATTGCCGAAGGATTGCCCCCATCAACTAACTGCTGATACCATTTTTTAGATTTGACGAACCAATTTCTTGCGAGTATTTCATTTTTTTTAACGACTTCTCCTTTTGCATAAAAAGCTGCTATCCTTTTCATAATCTCACCATTTAAATCTTTTTCACTTAAAGTAATATAAATTTCAAACGCTTTATTTTTCTCCTCTTCGCTATTATAATACTTGTTGGCTTCAGCTAATTTTTGTTTTACATCAGCTAGTTTTTTTGAGGCTGGTTCAGAACTGGCATTAGGGTCGGCTATTGCAATCACATCACCCATATTAGAATATATTTTGCCGTACAATTTTTTTGCTTTCATCTCGGCCTCTGCTTGCTGGCGGTTATCGAAATGGTTTTTCGATTCAATACCATTTGCGTCTATATAGTAAAAATATTTTTTTACTTTCTCTTCCGTTTCTGTACCAGAATAATCTCCAGAAGGATTATTTTCTGATGGCAAAAAATAAAAGTTTTTTTGTAAACTGCTATTCCTGAATGGGGTTTGTTGTTCTCCCGTAAGTTCTGTTACCTGATTGGCAACATTTGTGAACACCTCATCTATTGAAAGCCCTTTTTTTACAATCTCCTGTTTTAAATAATGGGTAAACACGCCATTTCTTAATTTATAATTACCTCCGTCTTGCGCTGTACTACCAGGTGATGCTGCAAAAGCAACATAAGTTCCTTTTGGCGCTAATACCTGAGCCAAACCTTTTGAACCAGTCCCACGAGTCCAGCTCCGTTTAAAAGGATTGTCGCGACAAGCATCTAAAATAACCAATTTCATTCCTATTTTTTTTGCATCCATATTTTCTAAAACATTGTTCACATTGAGCGTGTTATAAACTACATCTGTTTCAGAACTCATATTTGCACCCACTGGTATTAGGTAATTTTCGCCTTTTACTTCCATGCCATGCCCTGCAAAATAAAATATGGCCATATCATTTCCTTCGATAGTACCATACCATTTACTAAGATTTTCTTTTAAGCTTCGCAAATCATTATTGGTAAGCAGAGTTACTTCAAAACCCAATCCCTTTAGCGAATTAAACATATCGTTGGCATCATTGATGGTATTATTTAAATCGCGACCACCCCCATAATTGCTCATGCCAATTACTACAGCTTTACGTTGTTGTGTGGCGATTTTTTTTGTAGGTGCATTTACTAAACGAAAATTTCGTGTTTGCCCTATAAGTATATGGCTGCAAAAAAACAGAACAATAAAAAGATATTGTTTCATTGTTATTTGTGTTTAATTTTTATAAAGACAGGAACTGCAGTTTTATTATTAGATGCCGATTTAAAGGCAATCTTATTTTTTTCAAAAACAATATCCTTATCGTCCACAATTTTATCCCCAAGCGATTCTTTCACAATTTTTACAAAACTCTTGGTTGGGTTTTTTGCCAATGTTTCTTTAATAGCTGAAACATCAATTTCTTGTTTTGAGTAAATTACACATAAATAATCTTCCCCAGGGTTTTCGTCCATTTGAATATACTGGTTTCCTTCTGGAATTGAGATTGCTACCTCAGATTTGAAATCGAGTAAAGCCGAAATATTGGCTTCAGGATCGGGGAAGAGTTCTGATAAAGGGCTTTTTTTAGCATCTGTACCAATCACATATACATAAGCAGGCTGATTACTTGTAAACTTAATTTTAAATAATGTACCCGATGGATATGAGTTGGCCACATTATAGGTCATGTTGTCTACCTGTGCAAGCTTCAGGCCGCGTGTGCCCGCTTCATCTATCTGTATTGGCATCGTGGTTCCGTCGTTTAGTAGCAAATTCAAAGAGCCCGACAATCTCAACGTCGTATCAACCTTTATTGGTCTGAGAGTATCTTTTTTTACTTCAGGAATAACGGGTGGGATGAGTGGTGCAGGTTTGCTATCGTCGTACAAAGCAATGGCCGAATTAAGGATATTTTTAAGATCGGCATACTTTACATATATAAATCCACCATTGCCCCAATAGGGGCCCCAACTGTTTAATATTTCAACAGCGCCCTCGCCATTTGAAAAGTTATCATCATACCCAATGATGCATACCGCATGGCCGCCTCTATCAACATCTAACAAACCGTTCCAAGTTTGACCGCCGAAAGAACTATAACATTTTATAGATGCCAATACTGGCTTTTTTTCAGCAATTGCATTTTTAATAGTTTGTAAGTTTTCTTTGAACTCATCATTAGAAGCTGCTAATCCGTACACTTTGGTTAAGGCTTGAAAATCTTTAATTGCATACTTCGATGCGATAGTAGTAAAAGATGATACATCTGCATTACAACTAAAACCAAGGTCGCTATAAAAAGGTACACCACTTTTTTTTAATAATCTTAGTGCAGAATAGAGTGAAGCCCCATTAGAACAATTAGGATCTGATGCACTTTTTATTTGTTCATAAATAAAAGTTGGCGAAAATGCCTGATTGGTTATGTTAGAAGTAACCGTATCGTTGTTCTTTATTGCCCAAGAAATAGTTCTTGCCCCGTAAGCCGTAGACCAGCCTACACAAGTACCATAATTGCCTTGGTTTCCGGGTATTGGGCAATACTTTTTTAAAGAAAACGAGGCAGGGAGAAATGCCCTCGTAGAAACTTTTGCAATCTTAAGTATTTGGCTGTATTGATCTGCTGTTAGTGTATTGCCATTTGCTGTATAAAAATTGAAACTGTATTTACTGAGCAACAGATTGCCTATTTCCTTCCAAGCTGGTATTTTAAACTCAGATACGCAGTAAGGGTTAATATAGGTTGAAACAATATAATCAATGTTAGCTTCATTCGCATTTAGTTGCTTACACAGTGAGTCAATGATTCTTACCTGTTCCTCAGGAGATGGCGCTAGCTCAAAAGATCTTGTACCCAGGGTAGCTACAGAATTAGCGTGTATGGTCAGTTTAATAAAATCGAATAGTTCGGATTGAGGTCGTGATTGATAATCACTGTACCTTATTACGCAAATTCCTTTAGGGGTTAGGAGTTTAACCTCGGGCCTTGGATAACGAGTATCTGGCTGGAATTCAAAACGCGTGGCATTTTTTAAATTATCTCCTTTACGAACAGGTTGAGAGCTATTGCCTGTAGTTTTTACATTACCTTTTACATCTATTATAATATTCTGGCAGTATGTATTAAACTGGATTAACAAACAGAATGTAAATATGCCTATTACTATTTTTTTCTTCATGTTAATTATGAAAACTATATTGTAATTTATAAACTAAAACAATAGCATTATGGTATTAGATGATCATTTTGCACTAATATGAACCTTATAGTGGTACCTTTTCCAACAAACATGACTTTATGTGGGTAGAAAAATCATTCAAATCTTTTATCAAAGCATCTGGTGAAGAACATGCTCAAATCATGAGGACTCATTGGGAAAATAACGAATTGAAAAAAGACAAACCGCGCACGGAAGGGTGCACTAAATAGAAAAACCCACGACTAGCGTGGGTTTCCTGTTGTTTGGGTGGTGTGGGCCGGGATCGAACCGGCGACACAAGGATTTTCAGTCCTTTGCTCTACCGACTGAGCTACCGCACCTTCCGTAGATATTTCCCCTTCGGGGTTGCAAATATAAGGAGTGGAATGGTTATTCACGCATTATCCACTATTTTTTTCTTTAGAATTCGCAATTCTTTGGAGTTCTTGCAAATGCAATCACGTCTCTGATATTAGTCATACCCGTTACAAACTGCACCATGCGCTCAAAACCAAGGCCAAAACCCGCGTGTGGCACGGTTCCGAATCTGCGGGTATCTAGGTACCAGCTCATTTCTTCCGCAGGAATATGCATTTCGGCCATTCTGGCTTCTAATTTCTCTAATCGCTCTTCTCTTTGAGAACCACCTACAATTTCTCCAATTCCAGGTGCTAAAATATCCATTGCTGCTACAGTTTCTTTACCTGGTTCGCAACCGTCATTCAATCGCATATAAAATGCTTTTATTTTGGCTGGATATCCCGTTACAATCACCGGCTTTTTAAAATGCTTCTCTACCAAGTAGCGTTCGTGCTCGCTTTGCATATCAATTCCCCAGCTAACATCATATTTAAACTTCTTCTTTTTATAGGCAGGGCTATCTAATAAAATTTGGATGGCTTCTGTATAAGTGATTCTTTCAAACTGGTTGCTGATGACAAAATTTAATTTATCTAATAAACCCATTTCGGCACGCTCATTCTGTGGTTTCTGCTTTTCTTCTTCGGCTAAACGTTGATCTAAGAATTCTAAATCCTCTTTATTATGCTCCATGGCATAACGAATTAAGTATTGAATAAATTCTTCCGCCAAATTCATATTGTCTTCTATATCATGAAAAGCCATTTCGGGCTCAATCATCCAGAACTCAGCAAGGTGGCGGGTTGTGTTCGAATTTTCTGCTCTAAAAGTTGGTCCAAAAGTGTAGATTTCAGAAAATGCCATAGCGCCTAACTCTCCCTCTAATTGTCCACTCACCGTAAGGTTAGTGCTTTTGCCAAAAAAGTCTTCAGTATAATCAATATTACCTGCGGCATCTTTTGGAGCTGAACCATCCATCGGTAAAGTGGTAACCCTAAACATTTCACCTGCTCCTTCAGCATCACTCGCTGTGATGATGGGGGTATGTAAATACACAAAGCCTTTTTGATTAAAAAACTGGTGTACTGCAAATGCCAATGAATGACGAATGCGGAATACTGCCCCAAATGTATTGGTACGAAAACGCAAATGCGCTTTCTCCCTTAAAAATTCTAAGCTATGTTTTTTCGGTTGGAGCGGATACTTCTCTGCATCTGAATCTCCTAGTATTTCTAGCGTTACTGCTTTTACTTCAATGGTCTGTCCTTTACCCACACTTTCTACTACTTCCCCTACCACTTTTAGCGAAGCGCCTGTAGTAATTCTTTTCAAGGTTTCATCATCTAATAATCCCAACGCAACTACTACCTGTAAATTATTATTAGTGCTTCCGTCGTTCAATGCGATAAACTGATTGTTGCGAAAAGTTCGCACCCATCCCATAACCGTTACCTGATCACCTGGCTTACCTGAAGCCAACAGGGTTTTTATCTTGATTCTAGTGTTAAACATGAAGCAAAGATAACCAAAGACTACTTCAGAAACTGCATTTACAGCGGTTTTGACAGAACATCTTTAAATTTTTATGACCAATTAGTGTGGATATTCTCAATATTTTGTAACATTGCAGTGGAAACAATGCTGATTAGCCCGTTACAGAGCTCCAAAATTTCAGTTACTCTCTTTCCAAATCAACTCAATAAACCTTTCTGAGCTTTTTTTCCTTAGACAGGCATAACCTTTTTTATCGTTTGAATTTGACACCCCCCAAACAACTTTTCCATTTATGTATGACATTCTTCAATTAAACGACATGCTGCTTCCAGAGTTAGTGGATATAGCAGAACGTTTAAAAATTACTGGTGCAAAAAAACAAGACAAACAGGGCTTAATTTATAAGATCCTTGATTCCCAAGCGGTACAAGAAAGTACTGCTAAAGAAAATGGCGTAGCCAAAAAAGCAGGTCGCCCAAAAAAGGCCGTTAACATTAAAACTTCAACGGGTGCTACAGAAGAAGCAGAAGTAATGCAAGAAGCGCCTCCAGCGCCTATCGCAAAAGTTGCAAAAGCGGCACCTATTGCAAAAGCAGCTCCTGTTGCTAAAGCGGCGGCTCCCGCTCCCCCAATAACTCCTGCACCCATAAGAAATAACAACGAACAAGCAGGACCTAGTAGACCCATCCGTAAAGCAATGCCTCCTAAAAAAGGACCTGTGGGGCCTGGGCCAAGACCTAGAATAGAGCAACCAACCGAAGCTGCCGAGGCAATCAACAACGGACAAACAGAAAACGATCCAACAACCAATATAGCTGCGGCCATTATTCAAACATTGGAAGCCAGCGACAATAATTCCGAAGCTGCACAAGCTCCTGAAACTACTTTACAACAAGAACGTCCTAGACATCAACCCGTTAAAAAAGAACCTGTTTTCAATATTGAATTTGAAGGCGTAATTCCTGGTGAAGGGGTGTTAGAAATGATGCCTGATGGATATGGTTTCTTACGTTCTTCTGATTATAACTATTTATCTTCTCCAGATGACGTATATGTTTCTCCTTCTCAAATCAAATTATTTGGTTTAAAAACAGGAGATACCGTAACAGGATCTGTACGTCCACCTAAAGAAGGGGAAAAATATTTTGCTTTATTAAAAGTAGATTTCATCAATGGTAAGCGCCCCGACGAAGTACGTGATCGTGTACCTTTTGACTACTTAACACCTTTGTTTCCATTCCAGAAACTAAATTTATTTACTTCACCTACCAACTATAGCACCCGTATTATTGATTTGTTTACCCCAATAGGTAAGGGTCAGCGTGGATTGATTGTAGCTCAACCAAAAGTGGGTAAAACCATGTTGTTGAAAGAAGTGGCCAATGCCATTGCTGCCAATCACCCCGAATGTTATTTGATGGTGGTGTTGATAGACGAACGTCCAGAGGAAGTTACCGATATGGAGCGCAGCGTTAATGCGGAAGTAATTGCTTCAACTTTTGATGAGCCTGCCGAAAAGCACGTAAAAGTTTCTGCCATTGCTTTGCAAAAAGCAAAACGCTTAGTAGAGTGCGGACACGATGTGGTCATTTTATTAGACTCTATCACCCGTTTGGCTAGAGCACATAATACCGTTGCCCCTTCAAGTGGTAAGGTTTTAAGTGGGGGAGTTGAAGCCAACGCTTTACTAAAACCCAAACAGTTTTTTGGAGCGGCTCGTAAAATTGAGAACGGCGGATCATTAACTATTTTAGCTACTGCTTTAGTAGAGACTGGTAGCAAAATGGACGAAGTGATTTTTGAAGAATTCAAGGGCACAGGTAATATGGAATTACAGTTGGAAAGAAAATTAGCCAACAAGCGTATTTTCCCAGCCATTGATTTAGTAGGTTCTTCTACTCGTAGAGATGATTTGTTATTAGATAAAGATGTATTACAAAGAATGAATATTCTGCGTGTATTCTTAAATGATATGAATCCGGAAGAAGCCATGAATGAATTGCTCAAGCGCATGCGCGGAACCAAAAGCAACGAAGAGTTTTTGGCGAGTATGAATCGATAATTTTCATTCACTTATATAATTGACAAGGGCACCGCTAGAAAACGGTGCCCTTTTTTTGATGTCTGCCCCCAGAAATCAACTTAACATAAACGCTTCTTCAAATATTTTTCCAAATCGATCAGTCGCTTGTACCTTAATTGACTTTGCAGTAGCAGATGGTTTTATAAAAAACAAATGATCTGTTAATGTGGGTTCTATGAACTTATGTTTTTGGGGGAGTGATGGACCCTCATACAATTCAACAGCCCAGGGATCTTTAGCAACCCGTTGTTCGGGAGCCCCTTTAGATACTCCATCTTCAAACCACTCAATGGTCCACTTAGCATCCCAGTTCCAAATATTCACCGCCATTTCTTCGGGATAAGCTTTTGCATATCCTTTAGGATAAATACGTAATTGATGATCGATTGCTTTATCAGTGCTTTTGTAATACCATTTTATATCAGATCCATTTACTTCATATACTCCATAGCCTCTTGGGGTGCCATCACCACAAATTGGACCAGTCCACCATGCGCCACAAACAGTGCCGTGGTTATGTTCCATGATATTTCCTTCTTCCCAGCTTTCATTAAAATGCGTATGCCCCGACATAATATGTACTTTGTATGGAGCTAATAAACTGTATAGTTTTTTTCTATTAGAAACAGTACCCCCAAAGTCTTCTTCTTTTTTATTTCTTTTTGGTGCACCCGTAAATGTGGGAATATGTAAGCTTACAATTACGGTTGTTCCTGGAGCCACCATCTGTAAATCTTTTTCTAACCAAGCCAACTGGGGCTCGGTTAAATATCCAATATACTTTTTAGCAGTACCAATAAAAAACACATCGTCTAATACTACGTAGTGAATAGCCCCTCTATTAAAAGAATAATACGTTGGTCCAAATTGCTGTTTAAAAGTTTCAGCAGAATAATCATCGGTTCTAGCATTCAAATCCATATCGTGATTACCAATCACGTTATAAAATGGAA
>QLAH01000726.1_pt1 | contig 12849 bp, 15 predicted proteins | sample 4693081 | NCBI WGS metagenome assembly QLAH01 (sample SAMN09425401, study PRJNA476045) | Lake water metagenome, whole genome shotgun sequencing project.
CGTTTCCCGCTCGGGAACCAGGATTGCCCCGGCCTCGAGATCAGCTCGCCTGCTGGTCAGTACTGCCGTAGCCCGATCGAGAGCCGCTTCGAGCATGTTGCGAACGGCAATATCCACTTCGCGGGACGTGGCCTCCGAATACCCCCCTTCGACCTGAACCTATAGCTGTCGACAGAAGGGGCTGCGACACCTGTTCCAGCACCGGTTGACCAAGTGATCTCGGACATACGGAACGGGTGACGTATCGGCGGCCAATGTCCGTAGCCTTCGCGAGATTATCGGCAGCGCAGGTTGAAAGATCCCCGAACACCAGCCTTTCCGCTGCACGTCCGCCAAGCAGCACCGCCATCCGGTCGCGAAGCTCACCAGCGGTTATGACATAGCGATCATCTATGGGTCGTTGCATGGTGAAGCCCGGTGCACCCATTGATCGGGGTATGATCGAAACCTTCTGAACGGGATCACTGCCCGGGATGGAGGAGGCGACGAGCGCGTGCCCGAGTTCGTGAGAGGCGACGCGGCGGCGCTCGGCAGGCGTCAGCACCCGGCTGCGGCGCCCGTAGTGGTCCTCCCTGAAGTATGGCTTTTGGGCCAGTAGGAGGACGAAATGGCAGGCAAGAAACTGACATCTGAAGAGATCGTGGCGCGTGTCAACGGCGGATCAAAGACCAGCCAGATGGCGGCGGTCTCGGATGGGTATTCTTTGAACGCCTGCGATCTGGTTCGGCCTCGTTGTGGCGCTCCCATGGTGAACCTGGCCCATATTGCCTCCTTCCACTCCTGCGAAAAGACTGCACCATCAAAGCCCGGGATCAAACACCTAGGAAGACCATCGACTATACCGCCGACACGGATCGCATCCTCAAGGTCTATGTCGCCAATCCAAGCTTGGCGGCTTCCAATCAGATCCTGGATGCCAGCCATAACCTGATCATTTCCGGGCCACCGGGCGTCGGCAAGACGACGTTGTCCAAAATCATAGCCGTCTATCACATCGAGGCGGGCTACCAGTTGGTAGCGATTGGCTCGATCGATGACGGGCATCGTGCCCGAAGCCTCGATGACGACACCAAGCAACTGTTCGTCTTCGACAATTTTTGGGGAAGATCCGGCTCGACCAGACCAGGCTGGCCGCTCGGGACAACAGAATCGTCGGCTTCATGAACATGGTGCGCAGGAACCCCAACAAGCGATTCGTCCTGACGACGCGCGCCCATATCAGGCACGGTGCATTGACCGTCTCCGAGGCGCTAGACGATCGCTGGGTCAAGCTGTCGGAGATCGTGCTGGACCTGGCGCACTATCCCCGCGAGCTCAAGGCCCTGGGTTGGTTCCCCCGCCCGGCGTTACCGTCAAGCGGCCGATGACCGACAATGGCTCGGCCTACCGCTCAAGGCTCTTTGCGGCTGCACTCAAGCAGGCGCGAGCCCGTCACATCCCCATATGGCCCCACACGCCGCGCACCAACGGCAAGGCCGAGCGCTTCATCCAGTCATGCCTGCGCGAATAGGCTTACAGCAGGCCCTACCCGTCCTCCACTCTGCGATCCCAGGCCGCACAAGCCTGGACAAACGCATACAACCTCGTTCGGCCTCACGCCGGCATCGCTGGACTCAGCCCGTTCCAAAAAACTGAACAACCTGCTTGGCAATAACACCTAGCCGGGGACCGTCGCTGCCGAACGGCGCCGCTGGTGTATGGAGTGGAGGAGGATCAGGCCGCTCGATGCGGCCGCAAAGAAGCACCAGACAGAGACGAAAGCCTCCCAATAGAGCAGGTAGGTGACAACGGCGCCGACCAGCACCACGGCACCGAGTGCAGCGACGGCGCGGTACGACGAAAGCAGCAGCGGCAGGGCGGTCGCACCTAGATAGGCCAGGCCGATTGTCAGCGGTGACGATGTTTCCGTGACGTAAACCAGATGCCCGTCAATGATCTCGGCTCGATGCTCTCGCAAGACTATCGCCCAGAGCAGGTATGCGGCCACCGTCATTCCCACGGTGAGCCCGATGGTCATCAGGCGGCGGCGTATCCCTGTCGGCTCTATCAGAAGCACGGAGATTGGCACGACGACCGGCCACCACACCTGGGCAATGAGCAGGTAGATCAGTGCCAAGGACGATGCGAGCGCATCCGTCCCGTCCTGCGGAAGCCGCAGCCACAGCGAGCCCTCCACTGCTTGCTGCACTGCAAAGACGAGCGGAGCCGACGCCAGGGGCAGATGCTCCGGCGACGTGGCGCGACGAATTGCCATGACACCGACAGCTCCGGTTATCGCAGCGGTGACGAAACTGGCGGTCGCCGAAAAGCACATGTCTTCCTCTTGGCGATCACCGGCCTCGCGAGGCGGCGCCGCATCACTTCACGCCCCGCGCCGCCATGACCATTGACGTCATGGCGCAGTTCGAAAGTCTCGATCGAAACGCTGCGATGTCCCGGGCGGCAAAACCCCCTCACCCGACAGTCAGCTTGTCTTCCACCACAGTGACGCCGGAGGTCGCCCACGCCGCCTGCTCAGCAATCTCGCGATCGGTCCAGGTCCTGACCTTCCCCGCGAGCGTGACCTTGTTGCCAGCTTCGTCGACATGGATGGCCTCGGCCTCCATGGCCGCGTTGCGATGGAGTGCCGAGACGATGTGCTTCTTGACATCCTTGGGCAACACACGCTGGCGCAGTTCGATGAGGTTGCCGACGCCTCTGACGCCGTTGAGATCGCGGACGGCGCGCTCGGCGCCGGCCTTCTCGTAGTTCCAGTCGAGCGTACCGGTCAGGTCCTGGACCTTCACCTGCACCTTGTCGTCCGGAACCATCGTGTTCCACTTGATCGTGTTGACGGCGCGTTGCGCGATCTCGTCGTCCGAGGTGCCATGGGCGCCGGCGTACCGAACCTCGATCTCCTGAGCGATGCCCTTGACGCGCTCCAATCGTCCTACCGCGCGCTCGACAGCCAGCTTCCGGCTGTAGTTGGGAACGTGACCCGTTAATGTAACGATGCCGTTCTCAACCGTCACGCCAATGTCGTTGGCGTCGATCTCGGGCTGGAACTCGAGTTCATCGAGGATGTGCTGCTTGAGTGACGTATCATTCATGATCGATCTACCCTAGGGCGAAGCCTCGCCCTAGAGTGACAGTCAATCCTATCGAGGGTGTGATACGTTGATCTGCGTCAAGCGCTGAAACCGTCAGCCGAACGACACGTCGAGAAAGAGCATTGCCACGAGCCCGATGGTCAGGCCCATCGTCGCCTCATTCTCGAACCCGTGCCGATGGGTTTCGGGAATGATCTCATGGCTGATGACGTAGATCATCGCACCGGCAGCAAAGGTCAGCGCCCAGGCGAGGATGGAATGCTTGAGGCTGACGGCGTGCGCACCCAGGAGACCGGCATTGGGCTCCACTAGGCCGGTCAGTCCCGCGATCAAGAACGAACGCGACCTCGAGTAGCCGATGGACAGCAGGGCAAGGGCAACCGCCAGCCCCTCCGGCAAGTTCTGCAGCCCGATGCCGATGGCCAGCGTCATCGCGCCGGCAGCGTCTCCGCCACCGAAACCAACACCGACCGCGAGGCCTTCCGGTAAGTTGTGGAGGTTATGGCGAGGACGAACAGCCAGACACGAGCGAGCGTCGTCTGCGGTCCCTGGCGCCCCTGAAAGAGGTGTTCATGCGGTACGCGCTCGTTGAGCATCGCCATGCAGAAGACGCCGAGCGAGACTCCGATGGCTGCAATGGCGGCCGGGATCACGCGTCCGCCAAACTGATCGTGCGCACCTTCGATCCCGGGGATGATTAGGGAAAAGAACGAAGCGGCGAGCATGACGCCCGCTGCGAACCCGAGAAGTGCGTCGTTCAGTTTCTTGGAGATCGAGCTGCCGAAAAGTACCGGCAAGGCACCGGCCGCAGGCATCAGACCGGCCAGCAGGCTCGCCAGAAAGCCACTGAGGATAGAACCCACTTTCCCCTGCTAGTCTGAAAGGGCCGATGGCTGCACGGGCGCGGCAAGCGCGCGAGCGGCAGCGTCACTTCAGTTTCGAGTCATATCAGCCCCCGTCTCCTGGACCGCCGGCGAACGGATTGTCCGCATCCGCCTGAAGAGCGGCGAGGATGTTGCCCTCGGTGTCCTTGAAGGTGACGAGATGACCGATGCCGGGAATGGCCGTCTTCGGGAGCACGATGTTGCCTCCCTCGCGCACGATCCGTTCGGCGATCTCATCGGCAGATCTCACATCGATCGTCGGAATGACGGTTTGCCAGGGCTGATCGCGCTTGCCGATCCCGGCCCCCGATCCGGATCCATCGGTCGGAGCAACCAGCCAGTATGGCGTCGGGCCTGCCAGCTTGGTGACTGTCCACCCGAAGACGCGATTGTAGAATCCGGCCGCACGTTCGGGATTGTCGGCGGCGATATCGACGTGGACGAAACCAGGCATTGGATTTTTCCTCTCGAGCCTTGGGTACCATTTGGCCGGTCGTCGACCTTGACCCTGGTCAAACGGGTCGCCTTGGGTCAAGCGCCGATCCGACCGCGTCGGCAAGGTGCGGTCGGGCCGACTACAGTCCCGTGGGGATCAGCGTTCCGAGCCAGCCGCAGGCTGCGACAAGGACAAGGCCGGGAACCAGGCGAACCGCGAAGGGGAAGCCGCCACCGACAAGGGCGAACACGGCCTTGCTGACCGAATTCGTGGAAAAGGCGACTAGAAGAGGCAGCACGGCCTCTTTCGCCCCGATCTGGCCTGTGGCCACCTGGGTGGCGATGGCAACCGATACCGAATGGACGTCGACGAAGCCGGCAAGGCCTGCGGTCACCGCGAGGCCGGCGGCGCCGAACTGGGCTCCGACAACCGATGTGGCGATCAGAACGGCGGTCAGCATCGCGGCAAAGCCAATCGCGCTGGCGACGCTGAAAGCGTGTCCCCTTTCGGGCTCGGCCGTCTCGTCCGCTGCTGGCTTTCGGCGAAGCCCAAATCCAGCCGAATAGGCGATGGCCGTCAACCCGGCGAGGGCAAGGGAGGGACCATAGGCGAGCACCGTTGCCACGCTGGTTGCGCCCAGCACGGCAGCCAGTTGCACGACCGTAGCGACGGTGGAGAGGATTGCCGCCATCGTTGCCGGGTGAAGGAGGTCCGGGCGTGCGCGTACCCGGCTGCCCATGGCGCCGATCGTCGCGGTGCTCGAGACGAAACCGGCGGCGAGACCGGCTATCGGCAGACCAGACCTTGCTCCAAGCGCGCGCGTCGCGATGTGCCCGATGGCGCCGACAGCCATGACGAGGACCGCGACGGTCCACACACTACGCGGGTTGACCGCTCCGAACGGGTCGATCGGATGATCCGGCAAAAGCGGCAGGACAATGAAGGTCGCCGCCGCGAAAACGAGGCCATCACGCAGTTCGGTTTGCGTGAGGGTCTGGCTGACGAAGTGATGAAGGCGGGTGCGAGCCGCGAGCAAGGTCGCTGTGGCCACGGCGGCCGCGCCACCGAGTACGGGATGATCCAGCGACAGACCACCCAGCAGGACGGTCAGAACCAGAGCAATCTCGGTCGTGAGGTCCGGGTCGTGCTCCTGCGCGGCCATCGAGGACAGGACGGCGAGCGCTGTGGTTGCGACCAGCGTGACGGACAGCAGAATGACGCCGCCCACCGTTGCCGACACCAGCCCGCTGAGGCTTACCAGCGTGAACGTCCTCAGCCCGGCAGCGGCACGATTGACTCCGTCGCCCTTGCGGCGCTCACGCTCCGTGCCAATGAGCAATCCGATACCCAAGGCGACGAAAAAGCTGACGAACCAAGGGGCAATCGAAATCGCGGTTCTCCGGTCTCGCAGGGCGAGGGTGGCTCTCGCCCCCGGCTATGCGGCGATGGGCCAGATGACATCCGTCCTGATTTCGGCGGGTGGCGTCTCGGGAGGGCTGAAGTAGACTTCCCACATATCCTTGGCCGGAACGAGCCCCTTCGCCTGCATGGCCGCGATCATGGCGTTATAGGTCGACCCGACCGTATCATAGGGGCCGATATGGGTCGCTTTCATGTTGCGGCCTTCCGGAGACCTTCCGATCGAGAGCCCGGCGGCGCGGAGAGCGTCTTCGTCTTTGGATCGACACGGGAACCCGAGCTCGAAGGTCGTGGAGGTATCGTCATAGGTGAGATAGTGGGCCATCGGCATACCGGCCATCGGCGCCTTCGCCCTGGCAAAGAGCTCGATCAACGTGGCGAAACCGTTCGCCATCGACTGCGGAATTTCGGTCATCCTGGAGATCAGGGTGATGTAGGCCCTGGGCGCAGCTTCCATCGTCTCGATCGAAAAATCGGTCATGAGAACCTCACGTGGGATGAAACAGCAAGGACTGACCCCGGCCACGAACTCGGAGAGGCGCAGCCGGGAGGTTTCGACGCCACTAGGCAGCCTTGACCTCGATCTTGGTGGCCGGCTTCCGGGCCTCCATGGTCTTGGGCATGGTCACCGTCAGCACCCCGTTGTTGAAGCGGGCCTCGACGGCGCTCGGGTCGATACCCTTCGGCATCGCGAAGCTGCGCTCGAAGGCGCCGTACTGGCGCTCGTGGAGGTAGTAATCCTTGGATTTCTCCTCCTTCTCGGACTTCTTCTCGCCCCTAATGACGAGGTTGCCATCCTTGACCGACACGTCGACGTCCTTGGCTTCAATGCCGGGAAGTTCGGCGGTCAGCTCAAATGCGGTGTCCTTTTCGAGGACATCCACCGCCGGCGCATTGAGCGAGAAGCCGCGCCGGAAGATCGGATCGAGGGCGGCGCTCTGAAAGGGGCGCAGCCAGGCGCCGCGACCGAAATCATCAAACAGATGATCGATCTCACGGCGAAGTGCATCAACAGACGGCCATCCGAATGCGGCGGGTGCCGGTGTCTTTTCGTCAGTCTTGACGGGAAGCTTGGTGGGGGTGTCGGCCATGGTGTACTCCATCGGTTGAAAGAGGAACACGTAAGCTTCGCGCTTTCGGTGCGTCGCAGTTTTGACGTGGATCAACTTGTGCCTGCCGAACCGAAACCGCCCGGCTGCCGCCTCCTGTCGTTGCGTGACCATGCTGTCTTCCGGCAAGATAGTCTCCTGCGGGCGGTCAGGCGGGTTGTGGCCAGAGGTCGCGCAACGGCTTCTGCAGGGCGTTTCGCATCTGTTCGACCTGCCCCGCCGAGATGTGCCGATTCAGAAGCGAGAAGACGGCACGGACGCCATGCTCCGGCGAGCGCATCGGATCGGCGGCAAGCGCGCTTTGGATGGCCTGCAGGAAGTCATCCTTGGTACGCGGATGGACGGGCGTCGCCGAAGGATTCCAGCCCTCGTAGTAGAGGCCGCGAATGAGGATCGGGAGTTGTGCACCCAGATCGGCGGCCTCGTCGGCGTTCAGCCAGTCCCGCAACGCATGCAGCGTAGCGCGAAGCAGGCGATAGGCCTGCTGCCGGTCGTCGAGGTGAGACAACTGCTCCAGCTCGTTGAGCCAGGCGCTGGTGACGCCAGCCGCACCATCCAGAACCGCGATACCCGTCTGTGTCATGATCTTCTCCTGCGCTTGTTGAAACCCTTGTGGCCGTCCGACTCGCCCCGGATCAGACACTCACGCCGCCCGGTCCGAAGCCGCTTCTGACGATGATGGCCTTCCGCCGGTGAGTGCGGGGAAGTCGGCTGGGGTCAGCACCTCTCGCTCCAGCAGCAGGCGGACGCCTGCTTCCAGATCGTGCTGCCGTTTGATCAGCAACTCATGCGCTCGCTCGTAGGCGGCCTCGATGAGTGCGCGCACCTCCAGATCGAGTTCACGAGACGTTGCTTCCGAGTAGTCGTGGCGCGCCGGGGCGAAAGGCGTGTCCAGGTACGGTTGTACCCCCTGCTCCAGCACCGCCTGGCCAAGTGCCTTGCTCATTCCGAAGCGGGAGACGAACTGGCGGGCGACGTCCGTGACCTTGGCAAGATCGTCAGCCGCGCCCGTCGAGAACTCGCGGAAGCCGATCTGCTCGGCCGCGCGCCCCCCCATCAGTACCGCCATGCGATCCGTGAGTTCACCTGCCGTGATTACGTAGCGATCGTCGGTCGGTCGCTGCATGGTGTAGCCGAGAGAGCCGATGCCACGGGGAATGATGGACACCTTGTGAACCGGATCACTCCCCGGAATCGATGCGGCGACAAGGGCATGCCCCAGTTCATGGTAGGCAACCCTGCGGCGTTCGTCGGGGGTCAGCAGGCGCCCCCGCCGTTCGGCTCCGGCAACGATGCGCTCGACGGCGGCGGTGAAGTCCTCCATTGCGACTGCTTCAGCGTTGCGGCGGGTGGCAAAGATGGCGGCTTCATTGGCGAGGTTCGCGAGGTCCGCGCCGGTGAATCCCGGAGTGATGGCCGCGATCGCCGACACGTCGATGTCCGCCGCCAGTTTCACTCGTTTGAGGTGGACCGCCAGGATGGCCTCGCGGCCCTTCCGGTCGGGACGATCGAGGCCAATCTGCCGGTCGAACCGGCCGGCGCGTAGCAATGCCGGGTCGAGAATCTCCGGCCGGTTTGTGGCGGCCAGCAGAACGATGCCAACTCGCGGATCGAACCCGTCTAGCTCCGCCAGCAGCTGATTGAGAGTCTGCTCCTTTTCGTCGCCCCCCCCGACGCTGCCGAACGCCGAGCGCGCCCGGCCAAGCGCGTCCAGCTCATCGATGAAGATGATGCAGGGCGCGGCCTTCCTCGCCTGTTCGAAGAGGTCGCGGACGCGCGCTGCGCCCACGCCGACGAACAGTTCGACGAATTCGGAGCCGGAGATCGAGAAGAACGGCACCCCCGCCTCGCCCGCGACCGCGCGCGCCAGGAGCGTCTTGCCGGTGCCCGGAGGTCCTACGAGGAGCACGCCCTTAGGGATGCGAGCGCCCAACCGTCCATATTTGTCCTTGTCCTTGAGGAAGGAGACGATCTCCTGAAGTTCGGCCTTGGCCTCGTCGATACCGGCGACATCGGCGAAGGTAACACCGGTCTTTGTCTCGACATAAACCTTGGCTTTGGACTGTCCGATCGCCATCAGCCCGCCCACGCCACCGTGCCGGGTCATCCGCCGCATGACGTAGTACCAGATGCCTGCAAAAAGGAGCGTCGGCAGGATCCAGGAGAGGATTGCTGTCAACCAGTTCTGGTCGGTCGCACCGGTCACCCTTACGCCTGCCTCGCTGAAGAGGGCTGCAAGCTCGGGATCAACCCGGTAGGTGATGAAGTACTCGTACCCATCCTCGGGCGCCACGAAGCGCCCTTCGATCACCGACTCGGTAACTGAGACCTCAGCGATTTCGCGGTTCCTGAGGTGATCGAGAAGATCGCTGTAGCTGATCGGGGTGACGGAACGGTAGTTCAGCCAGACCTGGAAGACGCCCAGAAGAAGGATGGCCCCGACAGCGTACCAGAGCGTGAAGCGGCTCTTTTCTTGCATTCCATGTCTCCGATCTATTGAACATCGAACCAGCGGAACGAGCAGCGCCTTTGCCCGGTCGAGGGGCGAGAAGGCGCTACATCGCTGGCTCGGCGAGGCCAGCGTGTTCGGCCTGGGTTTCTGGCAACTCGGTCATCGTTGCCTCGGTGAGCAACAGGACACTCGCGACACTTACGGCATTTTCGAGCGCAACGCGCACGACCTTGGTGGGATCGATGATGCCGGCCTCGACGAGATCGACATAGCGTTTGCTGCTCGCGTCGAAGCCGACGTTTCCCTGGCTCTCGAGCATCCGGGCAACCGCAACCCCGCCGTCGGCGGCCGAATTCTCGGCGATCTGGCGGGCCGGTGCCTCAAGCGCCCGGCGAAGGATCTGGACGCCGGTGCGCTCGTCGCCCTCGCATCTGGTGCTTTCGTCGTCGACCGCCGCGGCGCAGCGCAAAAGGGCGAGTCCGCCGCCGGGAACGATGCCTTCGGCGACTGCCGCCTTGGTGGCGCTGACGGCGTCATCGAAAGCGTCCTTGCGCGCCTTCATCTCGGCTTCGGTGGGGGCGCCGACCCGTACGACTGCCACACCGCCGGACAGCTTCGCCAGCCGCTCTTCGAGCTTTTCGCGATCGTAGTCGCTGGTTGTCTTCTTGATTTCACGGCGGATCTGCTCGATCCGGCCCTCGATCGCGTCCTTCTTGCCGCCACCGCCGATAATGGTCGTGTTGTCCTTGTCGATGACGACCCGCTTGGCACGGCCGAGGTGCTCGATGGTGACATTCTCGAGCTTCAACCCTAGGTCCTGCGAAATCACGCTGCCGCCGGTCAGGACCGCGATGTCCTCGAGCATGGCCTTACGCCGATCACCGAAGCCGGGCGCCTTGACGGCACAGTTGCGAAGGGTCGCGCGCAGATTGTTGACGATGAGGGTGGCCAGCGCCTCCCCTTCGATGTCCTCTGCCACGACCAGCAGCGGGGTGCCGGCTTTCGCGACCGCCTCGAGGAGCGACAGCAGGTCGGTCAATGCGCTGACCTTGCCATCGACGATGAAGATCACAGCATCTTCGAGGACCGCTTCCATGTGTTCGGGGCTGGTCACGAAATAGGGCGAGGTGAACCCCCGGTCGAACTGCATCCCCTCGACAACCTCGAGGGCGGTCTCGGTGGTCTTGGCCTCTTCGACGGTGATGACGCCTTCGCCGCCGACCTTTTCCATCGCATCGGCAACCAGCTTGCCGATCTCGATATCGTTGTGCGCTGAAATGGTCGCGACCTGTTCCTTCTCCTTGCGGCTCTCGACGGGCCGCGAGAGCGCCTTCAGCGCCTCGACAACGCGCCTGGACGCCCGGTCGAGGCCGCGCTTCAGGTCGACTGGGCTGGCGCCGGCGACGACGTTGCGGATGCCGTCCGCGAGGATGGCGTGCGCCAGGATCGTTGCTGTGCTGGTTCCGTCGCCCACCAGGTCGCCGGTCTTCTCGGCGGCCTGCCGCAGCATCCGGGCGCCAAGATTCTCCTCGGGATCCTTGAGGTCGAATTCCTTGGCGATGGTCACGCCATCGTTGCAGACAAGCGGGGTGCCCCACTTGCGCTGGATCAGGACGGACTTCGATCGCGGACCGAGCGTGACGCGCACCGCATCCGCCAACTGGCTCGCGCCCCTGAGGATCCTGTCCCGCGCTTCCGACCGGAAGAGAACCTGCTTATGCGCCATCAATCGCTCTCCTGAAGAATCAAAATCGGATGCACGTGCGCAACCTCGTCGGCTGCATCCCGTGGTCGAGGACATCTAGCGCCGGGGTGGGCGTCTACACTTGACGAGGATCAAGTTGGGTCGCGACGATACCCGCCATCGTCGCTTCCCAGACGGTGCGAGCGAAACAGGGTGGGGATCCGGATGCGTGCCATGCGACTGCACAAGATCGGCGGGCCATTGTGCCTCGACGAGCTCTCGACCCCGACCGCCGGCGCCGGGTACGTGGTGCTGCGCGTCACCGCCTGCGGGGTTTGCCGTACCGACCTGCACGTCATCGCGGGCGACCTGCCGACGCATCGCCTGCCGCTCATCCCCGGCCACGAGATTGTCGGCGTGGTCACCGCGCTGGGGGCGGGGGTCACCGGCATCAATCTGGGCGACAAGGTGGGCGTGCCCTGGATGGGCGGCACCTGCGGGCGCTGTTCCTACTGCCTGTCGGGACAGGACAATCTCTGTGACGCCCCGACCTTCACCGGCTATGACGTCGACGGTGGATATGCCGAGTTCACCAGGGCACGCTCTTCCGCCTGCATCCCGCTGCCCGAGGCGTTTCCGGACGTTGAGGGGGCGCCGTTGCTCTGCGCCGGACTGATCGGGTTTCGTGCCTACCGCAAGACCAACGGCGCCAGGCGGCTGGGTCTCGTGGGTTTTGGCGCGGCGGCGCATATCATTGCTCAGATTGCCCGCGACGACGGCGTCGAGGTCTTTGCGTTCACCCGGCGTGGTGACGTCGCCGGCCAGCGGTTCGCGCGGGACCTGGGTGCGGTGTGGGCGGGCGGAACGGACGAGGTCCCGTGCTCGCCGCTGGATGCGGTGATCATCTTTGCACCGGCGGGCGAGCTGGTCCCGCTGTCGCTGCGGCTGGTCCGGAAGGGCGGAGTGGTGGTCTGCGCTGGAATCCACATGAGCCGCATTCCGACGTTCCCCTATGAGGACCTCTGGGGCGAACGGCAGATCGTTTCGGTCGCCAACCTGACGCGGGAAGACGCCCGCCTGTTCTTCGGCGAGGGAAGAGCCCGGGCCGTCCGCACGAGCGTCAGGCGCTATCGTCTCGAGGACGCCAACGACGCGCTGCGCGACGTCAAGGCCGGCGCCGGGAAGGGCGCGGCGGTCCTCGTCCCCTGAGTCGCTTTGATGCCGATCAAGGGGCGGTCCGCCCGCCGTGCGATGCTCAGCTATCCCAGATGAAAGGCCTCGCCATGCGCTTCTTCGCACTTCATGGATCGCACATCCTGGCAAATGCCGTCGCGCGGTCGGCTGGTATCGAACTCGACGACCTCGAGGAGCGAGAATTCCCCGATGGCGAGCACAAGTCCCGCCCGCTCGTCAGCGTGCGGAACGAAGATGTGTTCGTGCTGCACAGCCTTCATGGCAATGACGGGCGGACGGCAGCTGACCGCCTGCTTCGGCTGCTCTTCTTCATCGGGACGTGCAGGGACAGAGGTGGCTCGGTAAATCCGCACAGCGGGTTAAGTGGAGTTTCTGCCTGAAGGCGGCCAAGATGGCTGCCGAACAGGAGATCAGATGACGAAGCGAACACGCCGGAACCACAGTCCGGCATTCAAGGCGAAGGTAGCGCTGGCTGCCGTGAAGGGCGAGAAGACGCTGGCCGAACTGGCACAGCAGTTTGACGTTCACCCGAACCAGATCACGACCTGGCGCGGTCAGCTCATGGAAGGCGCTGCCGGGGTT
>QLAH01000727.1_pt1 | contig 12831 bp, 10 predicted proteins | sample 4693081 | NCBI WGS metagenome assembly QLAH01 (sample SAMN09425401, study PRJNA476045) | Lake water metagenome, whole genome shotgun sequencing project.
CGGGCTGCTGGATCGGCTGCCGGCGCAGGGCCGCTTCGATGTGATCGCCGACGTCGCCTTTCCGCTGCCGGCCCGGGTCATTGCCCGCCTGCTGGGCCTGGAATCTGACGACCTGGAACGCCTCAAGCGCTGGTCCGACGACTTTTCGGCGATCTTCGGCACCGATCCCTCCGCCGTGACCCCCGAGCAGTACCAGCGCGCGTTGCAGAGCACCCACGAGCTGACGGAGTTCTTTGGCGCGGAATTCGAAACGCGCCGGGCGACGCCCGGCGACGATCTGTTGAGCCTGCTGGTGCACGCCGAAATCGACGGCGATCGGCTCAGCGAGACGGAGCTGATCGCCAACGCCAATCTGTTCCTGGCGGCCGGCCACGAGACCACCACCCACCTGATCGGCAACGGCCTGCTGGCCCTGCTGCGCCACCCAGAGCAACTCCAGCTGCTGCGCGACGACCCGTCGCTGATTCCGAATGCGGTCGAGGAGTTCCTCCGCTACGACGGCACGGTGCAGTTCATGTATCGGGAAGCGGGGGAGGATCTGACGATCGGCGGCCGCTCGATCCGCAAGGGTCAGCTGGTGTACCTGATGTTCGCGGCCGCCAATCGCGACCCGGCCCGGTTCCCGGATCCCGACCGGCTCGACGTGCGACGGCGGTTTGACGCCCACCTGGCGTTCGGCCATGGGCCCCACTACTGCCTGGGGGCGGCCCTGGCCCGGATGGAGGCCACCATCGCCTTCACCGCACTGCTGCGGCGCTGCCCAGAACTGCACCTCACCGGCGAGCCGCTGGAGTATCAGGACAACCTGGAGCTGCGCGGGCTCAAGGCGTTGCCCGTGGCGCTTGCTGGGCCTTGAGGATCTCCGGCAGGTTGATCTCGATCCAGTCGGTCATCGCCTCGACCTGACGGCCGATGCCCACCCCCAGGGGGGTGAGCGAATACTCCACATGCGGTGGCACCACCGGATAGGACACGCGCCGGATGAAGCCGTCCTGTTCCAGCTGCTGCAGCGTCTGGGCCAGCATCTTCTCGCTGACGCCCCCGATCCTGCGGCGCAGCTCGCTGAAGCGATGGGTTCGCTCCATCAGGGCCACCAGCGCCAGCACGCCCCAGCGACTGGTCACATGCTTGAGGATCTCCCGCGACGGACACTCCGGCGCCAGAACCTCCCCCCGCCGCAGGGTCTCACCGAGCCTGGAGGCCGCTGCTGCTGCTGCTGCTGCCTCTGGCCTTGCCCCTGGCCCTGCCCCCATCCCTGTGCCCGTCACTGGACTTACCTTTTTGTAAGTACTTACGAAAAGAAATTGTAAGGGGTAGCTTGCCGCCGTCCCATCAAGCCAAGCCATCGAAGGGGAATGACCAAGTTCGTCGTCACGGGAGCCACAGGCCAGCTGGGCCGCCTGGTCATCGATGTCCTGCTCAGAACAGTGCCCGCTGACAGCATCGTCGCCGCCGTCCGCAACGTCGAAAAGGCCAGCGACATCGCCGCCATGGGCGTACAGGTTCGCCAGGCCGATTACAACCAGCCCGCCAGCCTGGAGGCCGCCTTTCAAGGCGCAGAAAGGCTCCTGCTGATCTCCTCCAGCGAGATCGGCCAGCGCACACGCCAGCATCAGGCCGTCATCGACGCGGCCCAGCGTTCAGGAGTCAGACTGCTGGCCTACACCAGTGTCCTGCACGCCGACACCTCGGTCCTCGCTCTCGCTCAAGAACACCGAGAAACCGAAGCGGCCATTCTTGAATCCGGCCTGCCGTTCGTGCTGCTGCGTAATGGCTGGTACACCGAGAACTACACGGCAGGCGTTCCCTCCGCCCTGTCGCTGGGGGCGGTGTATGGCTGCGCCGGTGAGGGGCGCATCGCCTCGGCGGCCCGTGCCGACTACGCCGAAGCCGCCGCCACCATCCTCACCAGCGATGATCCTGCCGGCACTGTGTACGAACTCGCTGGCGACAGCGCCTACACCCTGGGTGACTTCGCCGCTGCGATCTCACGCCAGATCGGTAAACCCATCAACTACGTCAACCTGCCCGAAGCGGACTACCGCAACGCCCTGCTCGCCGCCGGCCTGCCGGAACCCCTGGCAGGCCTGCTGGCTGATTCCGATACGGGAGCCTCCCAAGGCGCCCTGTTTGATGACGGCAGGCAGCTCAGCGCACTCCTTGGACGGGCAACCACGGCCCTGGAGGCTGCGATCATGGCGGCCCTGTAGGTCGTCCCAGGGAGATGGGTGGGCCCTAGCGTTCCGTGGTGCTCACCTGCGTTATCACGATGTCCGTGATTGCCGTCTTCACCTATCAGGTGCGTCCCGGCCGATTGGGCGACGTCATGGCCAAATTGCAGCAGGCGGGCGGCCCGGAATTCGAGAGCCCGGTGATGCCCAGGGCGGTCCGCCTGCTGCGCAATGCGGTGCCGGGCCCGGACACGACCTCGCTCATTCTCCACATCGAATACGACGACATGGCGGCCTACGGCGCCCGAACGGCCTGGGAAAACCAGAACCCGGCCTGGCAGGAGCTGTTCGCCGCCAGGCCGGATTCCCCGGAGAAGCTGGAGTCCGTTCAATTGCTCGTTGAACTCTGACGGTGGGATGGCGTCCAACACCAATCCCAACCTTTCTCCTCCCCACCGTCCTCCCACGGCCTGTTGCTCCCCATCCATCCAGAAAAGCCACTGACATAGCCTTCCTCCCTTGCCCTCCCCAACGCCAGGAGCCGTCGCGATGAGGTCGTCCCCCCAACGACGCACGGCCCTGGCCGTGGCGGCCCTGGTGGCCTCAGTGGCCACCACCGCCTCAGCCCAGACCCTCAGGACGCCAACCCCGATTCCGCCTGGGGTGGCCACGCCGGATCGGCTCGACACGTCCATCGGCCCGTTGCACCTCATCGATGGGTTCCCGAAGCCCGACACCATCGAGAAGATCTACGACAATCTGGATCGCTCACGGGCCCTGCAGGCCTACCTGCTGGCGATCCCGATCGTGAATCAGGCCGGCATGCGGGAATCGCTGCGCAAGTTCGGCCCCGAGAACACCACCAATGTGATCTGGGAGAACCTGGTGGATCCCCGCACGGTGGAACTCACGGCCAACGACAACACCGTGTACAGCTTCATCTGGCTCGACACCAGAAAGGGACCCCTGGTGGTCGAAGTCCCCCCCAAGGTGCTCGGTGCTGTCAATGATTTCTGGTATCGCTGGGTGGTCGACGTCGGCATCACAGGGGCCGACAGGGGAGCGGGCGGGAAATACCTGTTCCTCCCCCCCAACCACCAGGGCCCCATCCCCCAGGGGTATCAAGTCGTCCGGCCAAAGACCTACGGCAACTGGTTGTTCTTCCGCTCGTTTCTGGTGGATGGCTCCCCCAAGCCAGGGGTGGAGTCGGTCAAGGCGAACCTGAAGATCTACCAGCTCTCCGCTGCGGCCAACCCACCGGCGATCAGGTTTGCCAACGCCTCCGGGGTGCCGGCCAACTTCGTGGCCCCTGGCGACTATTCCTTCTGGGCACTGCTCAACCAGGTGATTCAGGAAGAACCTGCCGCCGGCTCCGACCCGACAACACTGGGCCTCTTCGCCTCGGTGGGGATTGTGAAAGGGAAACCCTTCAACCCCGACGAACGCTGGAAGAAGATCCTCAGTGACGCCGCCAACATCGGTGCGGTGACGGCGCGGACCCTGGCCCTAAGGATTCGCGAGCCGGATGCCTACTTCTACCCGGACAGGTCTTGGCGCCTGCCGTTCTTCGGTGGCTACAGGTTTGAAGTTTCTCCAGGGGTGGCCAACCTGGATGGAGCCATTTTCTACTACTACTTTGCCACCGGTGTCACACCGGCCATGGAAGTCAAGAATGTCGGCAAAGGCTCCCAGTACCCCTGGGCCGCCCTGGATGCCAAGGGCGAGCGCCTCGATGGCGGCAAAACCTATCGGCTGCGCTTGCCTGCCAACGTCCCCGTCGCCGATTTCTGGTCCGTGATCGTCTATGACACCCAGACGCGATCCATGCTGCAGACCGACCAGAAGGCACCGAGTGTCAGCAGCCAGGGCAAGGGCCTCAAAACCAATGCCGACGGTTCTGTTGATGTCTGGTTTGGCCCGAAGGCCCCTGTTGGATTCGAGAACAACTGGGTCCAGACGATTCCTGGCAAGGGCTGGTTCACGATCTTGCGTCTGTATGGTCCGCTGGAGCCCTGGTTCAACAAAACCTGGCGCCCCGATCCCATCCAGTTGCAGCCTGGATGAGGGGCGCGTCGCGGGTATCCATGGTGATGGCTTGTGTGCTCCTGACGGGCTGCTCGCTGCGGCAGTCCGATGAGCGGGCCCTGCGGCGCGAGTTCGCCATCCCCGGGGCCGCCCGAGCCATCACCTACCAGGCTTCGCCCTCGGAGTCCGGATGGTTCGGGCGTGAGGGCCTCAGGATCACGATGGTGTTCGCCCTCAGCAGGGCCGACTTTGATCGTTACGCCCGCACCTCCGAAAGCTCCGGGCTGTGGCAGCCGCTGCCGATCCCGAAGGAGACGCGTGCCCGGCTGGCCCTGCCGTCGCTGCCCTCGCTTCCGCAGACCGGCCTCTATCAGATCCGAACCGCCGGCACCGACATCCTGCGGGCCCCCAAGAGGATTCGGCCGACGCTGAAGGAGGACGTCAACGACTTCATGCTTGCCCTGATCGATCCCGGGACTCGGACGATCGCCATCCGTGTGAGCACCAATTACTAGGCCTGCCGCTCAGCCGGCCTCCGTCTCCACCGAGGCCATGGCGGGGCGTCCGGCCAGCACCCGTTTCAGCCGCTCGCGGAACCACTGCAGGGGGTGGCCCATGTCGGCGTCCACAAGCAGGCCGCGCTGGCGCAGGCAGTCCTCGTAGCTGCGCAGCACGTCGCTGCGGCGGGCCACCTCCCGGGCGACGGTGTCGGCGAATTCGGGCCGTGAGGCCAGCAGGGCGCGGAAGCTGCCGCTGGGAACGACGAACAGCGTCGTGTCCTCGGCCGCCACCATGGTGGTGGGGTAGGGCACCTGCAACAGCAGCGGCAGTTCACCGAAGAACTCCCCTGCGGTGAAGGTGAACAGCTTGCGGCTCACCCGGTCGGTTTCGTGGATCGCATCCACCGCGCCGCTCAGCACCAGGTGGAAGGAGCGGCCCTCATCCCCCTGGTGCACCAGCACCGTGCCGGCGGGCAGGGAGCGGCGGGCGCCGCTGCCCACCAGTTCCCGCAGGCGACGGTCATCCATGCTGCTGAAGCAGGGATGGTCGGGCAGGGACGCCCGCAGGGGGCTCCAGTCCGGGCCCGCTCGCTCCTCTTCTCCCGCGCGCCGGGACGACAGCAGCTGGATCTGCTGGCGGGAACCGGCCAGCTCGATGCGGCGCTCGCGCAGCCCCTGCTCGATCGCGTAGTTGAGCGAGCTGCGCAGGCTGAGGCTGGCGTGGATCGCCGAGGTCCAGGCCCAGAGCTCGAAGGCCATCCCCTGGCCCTGCAGCCCGTGCAGCAGCACCTTCGGCGGCGGATCGGCCAGCACCGTCGGTTCGGCCAGGGCCGCCTCCAGCAGCACCTCGGTCACGGCCAAAGGGTCGCTGCCGTGGGCCACCGTCACCTCCACATCCACCCGGCCATCGGAGCTCAGATAGCTGAGGTTCTTCACCGGCGCATTGGTGATGGCCGAATTGGGCACCACGATCTCGGCGCCCTGAAAGGTGCGGATCACGGTGGAGCGGATCGAGATCTCACGGATGAAGCCGCTGGTGTCGCCGAACTCGATCTGATCGCCCACCTTCAGCTTCCCCTCCATCAGCAGGGTGAGGCCACTGGTGAGGTTGCGGGTGAGCTCCTGCAGCCCGAAGCCGATCCCCACCCCGAGGGCCCCGAAGATCACGGCGAGGGCTCCGATGTCGAGCCCCATCCCCTGGGCCACCACCACGTAGCCCAGGGCGGCCAGGCCCATGGAGACGAGGGTGGCCACCGCCTCGCGCCGTCCCTCCGGCAGGGAGAACCAGCGCAGCACGCGTCCGGCCAGCAGCCGCTTCAAGGCCCGCGCCGCCAGGCTCACCGCCAGCAACAGCAGCAGCACCTCCACGATCCAGAGCAGGGAGAAGCTCTGGCGGCCCAGGGGCAGCAGCGGGGCCGTGAACAGCTTCTGAAGGCGTTCCAGATCCACCCATGTGCTCCGCCGTTGCACCCTTCTAGCCCGAGGGGGCGGCGTGATGCTGTGTGCGGCGGGCGGCCGCGCTGAGGATCGCCCCTAGAGTCGATCCGGATGTCGGCCATCTCTGGTGCAGCCCATGCAATGCCGACTGCTGGGGATGGCGCTGGCGCTGGCCATGGGTTCAACACCGTCCTGGGCGGCACCCGCCACACCAAGCTGTGAGGCAGCCCTCGGCACCTGGGACTACGTGGCACCCAGCAAGCCCGGGCGGGCCGTGGTCACGAAGCTGGCCGACGGCCGCCATCACCTCGTTTGGATCGTGTCGGAACGGGGAGGCACCGCCGCCGGCGCCTGGGAGGGAATCTGCGAGGGCTCCCGCCGGACCTGGCGGGTGCTGTTCCCCTCGGATCCAGGCATCGCCGGGCTGAAGGTCGTGGAGGAGTTCGAGGTGGACGGCGATGCGATCCGCTTCTGGCTTCTTGGGCCCGATGGCAAGCGTGGGGCGATGGGTGGCGCCCGTCGTCTTCCCTAGGGGGGCCGCAACAGACAGGCTTGACCTGAACCGGCCCTACGACCCGCCCGACAGCCCCACCTGCACACTCTGCTCATTGAGAAAGTAGTTGGGGTCAAAGGCCTTCAGCTTTCGATCCATCGCAAGGTCCTGCTTCACGGCATCATCAAGGCGGAGACAGTCGCCGGGGTTGGTCTCCCTGCACAGCAAGGGGATGACCATGTCACTCCTGTCATATCCCCACTCCAGCACCCTCCCGCCCAGCAGGCCATGTCCCCTGGGGGGCTCGCGCGTCAGAACGGGAACCAGCACGTCGACCTGGGCGGCATAGGCACCCGAAGGCAGGGTGACGATCAGGGAGCGATGGATGGTTTCACCCGGATTGATGTGATCGTCGAGGAACAACTTGCCGGCCGCTTCCGTTGGATAGGGCTGGAGCACGGCCCCCCTCTCCACATGGATGGCATCCAAGGGGCCTTGGACGCGTTCCGCGAAGGTGGATCGATCCATCGCCTGGCGGCGAATCGGGAACAGCTCCCAGAAACTGCTGAGCAGGTACAGCCTGCGGTTGCTGGCGTTGGTGGCACTGACCTTCAGTTCCCGTTGCAGTGATGGTGGCGTGGGATCGCCTTTGCCGTCACCGACGATCGGCGTCAGGCTGATCTGAAGACTGATGCTGGCCGGCGCCTGGGAGGGCACATAGATCTCCTTCCAGATGAAGGTGTAGATCCCCCAGGAGGCGGCGATGATGATCCCCAGCGTCCTGACCCATTCGTGCAGCGACGGCGAGCGCATCCAGCCCGGCAGGCGGAACGCCTCCTTCCCGCCCCGGGCGCCGGGCATCCCTTTCCTGGGCAGCCTCTCACCGTTTCCAGGGGGCTTGATCGGGGATTCGCTGCTCACGGGCTCGGGAGGTCCTTCACTTCTGTCCGGTGAAGCTGGGCACGCGTCTCGGGCAGGGGGAGTTGGGCAGCCTCCTGCAGCGCCGGTTCATCACCCCCATCGTGTTGAACGCGGCCCGGTCCGTTCCCGCGGCCAGCTCGCCCAGCAGCAGTGGATCGGGCACCTCGTCCCTGGCGAGCTGGGCCATCGCGCCATCGGAGCAGCTGCCCAGGTCCGTCCCCCCAAGGCCGGTGAGCAAGGCATAGGAGCGCTGGCTGCGGGTCCCCATCTGCCCGGCCATGGCGGTGGCGTAGGCCCCATTGGCCGGGGCCACGAGTTGATTGGGCTTCGGCGGATCCTGGGGCCTGGGTTGCAGGGTGGTGCCACCGATCAGCACCCCCGCCAGGCAGTTGGCCTGAAGGTTGGTGGCGGCTGGTGCCAGGGGCGACGCCGGACGATTGCCCAGGATCGCCGAACCCAGGCCGACCCCGACCCAGTAGGCCACCCCCCAGTCCCCGTGGCGGCTGACCTGCATCTCCAACCGGTTGCGATCCAGCAGCACCTTGCCGCTGGCGGCGCAATACAGGACAGGGCTCTGGGCTGCAGTGGCCGCGTTGGGCGCCGCGGCAGCCCCGGGGCAGGCCGACAACGGCGGCTGGCCGGCGGGGAGCACCTCGATGGCCGGCCAGGGCCGCCTGGCGGTGCCTGGATCGGCATTCCAGCTCTGGCGCAGCTGGCTGGCGATGGCCGCCGTCGTGCTGTCCAGCTCTGGGGCGGCGGCCCCAGGGGCCACAGGCACGAGCAGCGAGGCGGTGACCAGCAGAGCGCCCAGTGCCGCAGACCCCCGTTGGCTTCGCATGGGTAGGAAACAACAACAGTTGGCCGCCATCTCAGTCTGCCTGGTGTGCAGGGGATGGCTCACAATCCCGGTATCGGCCCCCCGTCGCCCGTGAGCTGCCAGGCGGCCCAGAACTTGTGGTCGGCCCAGTCCGGCTCCGGCGGGTTGCGGCGGAACTCCTGCTGCACCGCCGCCAGCGCCTCCATGCGACCCATTCCCTTCTTGAGCAGGGCGATGTAGCGCTGCATGAACGCCGCCGTGGCGTCATCGTCCACCTTCCACAGGGACAGCAGGGTGGAGCGGGCGCCGGCCACGGTGAGGGCCCGCTGCAGGCCGTAGACCCCTTCGCCGGTCTGCAGGGTGCCGGAGGCGGTGTCGCAGGCGGAGAGCACCACCAGCTCGGTGCCATCGAGCTGCAGCTGGGCCGCCTCCTTGGCGGTGAGGTAGCCGTCGTCGCTCGCCATCGCGGCGGGGGCGGCCGGGCTGCTGCGGTTGGCGCCCGCGAGCACGATGCCGCTCTTCAGCAGTGGGTCGCCGCTGCCCGTGGTGAAGAACCCATGGCTGGCGATGTGCAACACCCTGGGGCTGCGCGCCTGTTGCAGCACCCCGGTGGTGGCGTCGGATCCCTGATAAAGAGCGGCCCCAAGCCGTTCGGCGATCCAGCTCCCCTCGGCGGCCGTGGCGGGCAGGGGTTGCCACTGGCCTGGGCCACCGAAATCAGGGGCGGCGAGCACCAGAGCCCGCTGGGCTCCAGCCCCGGGGCTGCCCAGCGTGAGCAGGTCACGGCCGCTGGTGAGGATCCGCAGCTGCACCTGCTGGCCCAGCGTGGGTTCGGAGTCGGACTCGGCCCCGCTCGCGCCCCCAGCAGGAGCCGGCAGAGCCGTGAACGGGATGCGGCTCAGCTCGCCATCGGGGGAGACGAACCATCGCCGTCGCCCCCGCAGCTGCGGCAGCAGGGGCGCCAGCAGCTTCTGGCTCACCTGGGCCCAGAACGGTCCGGCGGGGCGGTTGCGGGCCAGGCTTTCGGCCAGTGCCTGTTGGATCAGGGGGTCGATAGCCGCCGCCGGGCCGAGGTCCACCGCGCGGGTCGCCCCATCGGGGAACAGCAGCATCGCCAGGTAGCGCGCTTCCCCCCGGCTCCTGGCCTCCGGTTGACGGGCGTCGTAGGGGCGGAAGCGCTGGAATTCGATCAACACCCCATCAGCCGGCAGGGCGGCGGCCACCTGGGCGGTGTCCACCAGCCGAGGGGTCAGGGCCGGCAGCTGGCGGTAGAGCGCCTGCTCCAGCCGATCCCGCTCCTGCTGCAGCGTCTGCCGCTGCGACTCGCCGAGGTTGACATCGGCCAGCCGGGCCGTCATGGCCGTGAGCTGGCTCACCAGACTCTGCTGGGCCGGCGAGCCACGGCCGAGCTGGGCCTGGCGCCGTTCGATGTCCTGCAGCAGGCCATGGCGGTTCAAGCGTGTGAACAGGGCCAGGGAGGCGCCGGCCGGCGTTGTGGCCCCAAGGGAGTAGGGGATCTCCCAGACGTTGCCGAGGGCCTTGATCTGCTCCTGCCGCCGGGCCTGGGGCAGCAGGGGAGCCTCCCGTTGCAGGAACAGGGACTGGCTGCCGATGCCACGGCGCAGCAAGGGGTCGGCTTTGGCCTCGGCCCCCTGGCTCAGGTACAACTTGGCGAGGTTGTTGAGGCTGAGGGCGGTCGTGGGGTGATCGGGGCCCAAGGCCTTCTCGAAGATCGCCAGGGAGCGGAGGAACAGCGGCTCGGCTTTGGTGTATTCGCCCTGGCTTCGGAATAACTCCGCCAGGTTGTTGAGGCTTCCAGCGGTATCGGGGTGATCGGGCCCCAGCGCCTTCTCCCTAATCGCCAGGGCGCGCAGATAGAGAGGTTCGGCCTTGGCGAAAGCACCCTGGCTGTCGTACAGCACCGCAAGGCCATTGAGGCTGGCGGCGGTGATGGGGTGGACTGGCCCCAGCGCCTTCTCGTTGATCGCCAGGGCGCGACGCAGGAGCGGTTCGGCTTTGGCATCGGCGCCCTGGCTCCTGTAGACAGCGGCAAGGTTGAGGAGACTGAGGGCGGTATCCGCGTGATCGGGCCCCAGGGCTTTCTCCTTGATCGCCAGAGCGCGAAGGAGGAGCGGCTCGGCTTTGCCATAAGCACCCTGACTATGGTAAAGAGTCGCCAGGTTAATGAGGCTGGTGGCAGTGTCATTGTGATCGGGCCCACGCACCTTCTCCATGATCGCCAGGGCGCGTAGGTAGAGCGGTTCGACCTTGGCATAGGCGCCCTGGGTGTCGTAGAGCACCGAGAGGTTGTTGAGGCTGGTGGCGGTGAAGGGGTGATCGGTCCCCTGCGTCTTCTCAGTGATCGCCAGGGCGCGAAGGTAGAGGGGCTCGGCCTTGGCGTAGGCGCCCTGCTTGAGGTACAGCGACGCCAGGTTATTGAGGCTAAGGAAGGTCTCCTGATGATCAGGACCTCGCCGCTTCTCCATCATCACAAGCGCGCGCAGATAGAGAGGCTCAGCCTTGGCATAGTCACCCACTTCACTGTAAAGAAGACCAAGGCTTACCAGACCAACTGCGACCTCAGGGTGGTCAGCATCCAGTGTTTTCTCCCTGATGGCCAGAGCACGAAGGAGCAGGGGCTCGGCCTTTCGATAGAGGTTCAGCTTGCTGTAATGCAGCCCAAGACTGATGAGACTTGTGGCAGTGTCAAGATGATCAGGGCCCAAGGCCTTCTCTCTGATCATCAGGCCACGCAGATAGTAGGGTTCCGCCATCGCATACTTGGCCTGACTGGTGTACAGCAGTCCGAGGTTGTCGTAGCCGAGGGCGAGCCCCGGATGGTCAGGACCCAGCGCCTTTTCGGCGATCGCAATGGCTCGCAGGTAGAGCCCTTCTGCCTTGGCGTTGTTGTTCTGCTTGAAGTACAGCCAGGCGAGGTTGTTGAGGCTGAGGGCGGTGAAGGGATGGTCAGGCCCGAGGACCCTGGTTCTGATCGCCAGGGCACGAACAAGCAGGGGCTCTGCCTTGGTAAAGGCACTCTCCTTGATGTACAGGAGCCCGAGGTTATTGAGACTGGTGGCGGTACCGGGATGGTCGGGCCCCTGCGCCTTCTCACGCCAGGCCAGCACCTGTTCCCATGCCATCGCCGCCTTTCCATAGTCGCCCTTGGCTTCGAAGGCGTTGGCCTGGTCAATCCACTCCCACACCTGCGCCGGGATCTGGGGAAAGCGCTCGCCCAACGGCTGGGCGATCCACCCCTGCTGCCGTGGCCGTGGTGACAGGCCTTGGTGATCGACGGCAGCAGCCAGCGGCCCCTCGGCCAGCAGGAGCATGGCGAGGGCGGTTCCCCAACGGAACAGGGCCAACGGGAAACGCGCTGATCGCGTCATGGGCGAACGGGGAGGCTCCGGCGTGATGCCAGAGGTGACTGGAATCCTTTGGGCACCAACGACGAAAGTCTCCCATCCTCCGCCAAGGGGTTCACCATGGGCTGTGCCCAGGGCGCTTTCTGCTGGCCAACCGGCAAGGAGGAGAAGCCGATCGGCCTCTTGCGGCTCCTGCTGCCGGTGGACTGGCTGATGGCCCGTCTGGGATTTCAGCGCACCGATACGGCGGCGCATGCTGCTGCAGAGCGCTGGGGTGGGCGTTGGGTGCATCCTGACCAGATCCCGACCTGGAACACATTGGCCTGAGCTTGTGGATCAGCACGTTGTGGCAAGCCCATACGAAGTGTTGGATCTGAGATGCTCGGTAAGTCGCCAACCTCTCAAAGTGGTTCGCAATGCGATCCTCTGGCCGACAGGCTCAGATAGCCGAGGGCAAGCCGCTTGATCTCGGCAACCATCCGGAGTCGCTTCTCGGGCTCTTGCAGGCGGGACAGCCAGATCAGCGGTGTGATGGCCTTGACCAGCACGAGGGCCATCAGCTCCAGATCCGCCGTGGATGGGCTGGCGCTCATGCTCTTGCCGTCGCCGATGCCGCGCCCGGCGAGCGAAGCGGCGAGGTCAACGATGAGCTGCGCGTCGGCGGCGTCTTCGGTCTCGCGGAGTTCCGGTACTGAACCCTGGGTTTCCATGAAGATCGCGTGATACCCGGGATGGTCGTCGAAGAAGCGGGACGTGATGTCAATCAGGTGGCTGACGTACTCCGGTAAGGACAGCTGCACCAGTTCGGTGTTGTCGGCCAGGGCAAGCCGCTCGTGGAGCAGACGGTTGTACCGCTCCATCAGCAGGAGAACGATCGCCTTCTTGTCGGAGAAAAACTGGTACAGCGAACCGATCGGCACCTGGGCCTTTTTGGCGATTTCGTTGGTGGAGGTGGCACCGAAGCCCTGGGCCACGAAAAGCTCCTCGGCCACGTCAAGGATGTGGTTGACGCGCTCCTGGCTACTGGCCTGTTGCGGCTTTCTGCGGATCCCACTGACCCGGGTCTGGCGGCTGGCCATGGGCTCCCCTTCAAACAGAGCAG
>QLAH01000728.1_pt1 | contig 12827 bp, 11 predicted proteins | sample 4693081 | NCBI WGS metagenome assembly QLAH01 (sample SAMN09425401, study PRJNA476045) | Lake water metagenome, whole genome shotgun sequencing project.
CCCCAAAACCCCAAAACCCCAACGCAGTTATGATAGCATTAGTTTTGAATCAATAATAAATAGTACAATGGCTTCTACATCTCAAAAGTTCACAGTAGTTCCCTTCAAGACTTCAGCTCTCTTTTGTGCTAATTGTGGCATGATGCTACGTCTCTCCTCAAGTTCACCTTAGGTTTAATGTCGTTTCTGCCATCATACTACCAATGTCTTAGGTATATATATTTTCTCAAATTCTATTCTAGATCTCATTGGCAATGAAGTGTCTACTAAAAAAGTTCTGAAAGCCAAAGATGACCCAAAAATATAGTTGCTCAAAGCAGCATTGGTATCGGCTCTATCACGGGTTAATTCTTCTAAATATTTTTCGGTAAATGAGCTGAAATTATTTTGGCCACTAAAACTTACTTGGTTATTATAATTGGCCAATTGGTTTACCGAAATGGCAAATGCAGAACTAGTCCATTTACTATACCCCGATCTATTCATTCCTCCTAAAACAAGTCCACTTGTTCCTAATGCCAATCCAGATTTGTTGGTACTAGAGTCTGTTCCTCGGTAATTGAATTTATTATTATTGAGTAAAAATCCTGGTGATAAAACCAGCTCTCTTGTTTTATATAATCCAATACCCGCGGGGTTTACGTGGTTAGCAGTAATATCTCCTCCTAAAGAGCCCATCACTCCACCTATTGCCATATTTCTGGCAGTTCCGTTAGACGTAAACCATGAAGCTCTAAGTGCTTCTTCGGGTGTTTGTGCTGTTGCGGTTTGAGCAAAAATGGCCAGTCCGCTTAATAAAAAGCCGAAATATTTTTTCATACAAAAGGTTAATTAGTTTCTACCACCACGTCCTGTGCTGGCACTAGATCCAGTGCTTTTAAAACCACCACTTGCGCCACCAGCATTACTACTAGTTGCAGGAGTTCCATTAGAGCTATTTCCAAACGTTCTAACAGATCGATCAAAAGTGGTTGCAGATCCACCAGAAGTGTTAGGATTTGCAAATACACGTTTCACTAAATTTCCAAAATTATTGCTGCTATTGGTTCCACCAGGAGCGTACCAATTTCCACCTTTTACATTGTTACTATTGTTATAGTTTCTATTTCTCAATGCATTTAGGTTTGATCCAGCATTAAAAGAAGGGGTGATAAATTTAGGATTTGCATAGTTTAAGACAGAGAACATAGGATTTCCCCAACCCATTCGATTCCCAAAAATTCCGCCATTCCATCCACCACCATAAAAGTTATTCCATGCATTAATGCCTGGTCTAAATCCAAAGCCAATACTCCATGGGTTCAAATTAAATCTGAATGGGTCTTGAATCCAAGGATTAAACGAATTGAAATGATTAAAACTATATGGAGCGAAATCATGACGCATATCGTTCCAATAGCTAAAATTATCGATGGTGCTCCAACGATTCCTATTAGCTACCCTCATGCGTAAATAGCGATCATCCATAGTGCTCACAAATTCTTGATAACGTTCGTCGTTATTATTGTTTGAGGCAGAGGATTCTACTTCTTGTCCTGGCGAAAAATAAACATCATCAGGAGTTTGTCCTATTTGATAGGCTGTGCTACATCCACTCAGAAGGGTAGCAGCAATAAAAGCACTTAATACTATTTTTTTCATGATTTTCCTTTTTAGGTTCATCAATTTGGTTGGGTGAAGTTACATACATTTGCGATTAGTAACTCCTTTCAATATAATGGCAAAATACATGCCAACTAACAAATGTTAGTGTTGAGTAGGTTAAAAAAAACAAAATATTTTATGGGCAAGGAAATAACGACTAGGGCACAAGACTATTCACAGTGGTATAACGACTTAATTATCAAGGGTAATTTGGCAGATTACTCTGCTGTTAGAGGATGTATGGTAATAAAGCCCTACGGTTTTGCATTGTGGGAAAACATGCGAGATGTGTTAGATAAAATGTTTAAAGATACTGGTCACCAGAATGCTTATTTCCCGCTTTTTGTGCCCAAAAGTTTATTTGAGGCAGAAGAAAAAAATGCAGAAGGTTTTGCAAAAGAGTGCGCAGTAGTTACCCATTATAGATTAAAAACGGATCCCAATAATAAAGGGAAATTAATGGTAGATCCGGAAGCAAAATTAGAAGAAGAATTGGTGGTGCGACCAACAAGTGAAGCCATTATTTGGAATACCTATAAAGGATGGATTCAAAGTTATCGCGATTTGCCATTGTTGATTAATCAGTGGGCCAATGTGGTAAGATGGGAAATGAGAACCCGTTTATTTTTAAGAACCGCAGAGTTCTTGTGGCAAGAAGGTCATACTGCACATGCAACAGCAGAAGAAGCAATAGAAGAAACCAAGCGCATGTTAGATGTGTATGCAGACTTTGCAGAAAATTGGATGGCGTTGCCGGTTATTAAAGGAGTTAAATCGCCTAACGAACGCTTTGCAGGAGCCGAAGACACTTATTGTATTGAAGCTTTAATGCAAGACGGTAAAGCATTACAAGCTGGTACTTCTCATTTCTTAGGACAAAATTTTGCAAAAGCATTTGATGTAAAATTCAGTGATAAGCAAAATAAATTAGACTATGTATGGGCAACCAGTTGGGGAGTTAGTACCCGTTTAATTGGGGGATTGGTGATGGCGCACAGCGACGACGACGGCTTGATTTTACCACCGCGAATTGCTCCAATACAAGTGGTGATTGTTCCTATCTATAAAGGCGAAGAACAGAAAGCCCAAATTGATGAAGTAGTACATCAAATGAAAAAAGAAATGGTTTCATTGGGCATTACAGTTAAATATGACGATTCAGATAATAGTAGACCAGGGTGGAAATTTGCAGAGTATGAATTAAAGGGAGTACCTGTAAGAATTGCCGTAGGTGCAAGGGATTTAGAAAATAAAGTAGTAGAAGTAGCTAGAAGAGATACCAAAGAAAAACAAACGGTAGCATTAGAAGGAATATCTGCTTTTGTGAAAGACTTATTAGACAATATTCAAGTGTCTATGTACAATAAAGCAAAAGCATTTCAACAAGAGAATATTCGAAACGCCAATACTTGGGATGAGTTCGTTCAAATCCTAGATACCAATGCGGGTTTTGTGTCTGCACATTGGGATGGTACGGCAGAAACAGAAGATAAAATTAAAGAGTTAACAAAAGCTACTATCCGTTGCATTCCTTTGGATAATCCTCAAGAAGATGGGCAATGTATTTTTTCTGGAAAAAAATCTACCCAAAGAGTTCTTTTTGCGAGAGCATATTAATATATTTATTAAATGGAATATAATAAATATAATCTCGTTTTCAAGGGCAGTGGATTTGAGTATTTAAAAATTCAGTTAGTGAATATTATACTTACCATTATTACCCTTGGTTTGTATTATCCTTGGGCTAAAGCCAGAACGCTTCATTTCTTTTATGGTAATACCCTTTTTAATAATCAACCTTTTGTATTTACTGGTACAGGATCAGAAATGTTTAAAGGATTTATAAAAGCATTTTTACTCTTAATGGGGGTATATGCAATAGTGGTTTATTTAGCTTTAAATGAGCAGGAATTGGTAGGGATTGTTTTGTTGTATATTTTTCTAGTATTGATTATTCCATTTGCCATTCATGGTTCTTATAGATATCGGTTTGCCAAAACAGTTTGGAGTGGTATTCGATTTGGCTACATGGGGGATAAATGGGAATTGTTTTTTTTATGTATAAAAGGAACGATATTAACCATTTTCACATTTGGTATTTATGGGGCTTGGTTTGCCATGAATTTGAGAAGATACCTACTCTGTAATGTAAAAATTGGGGATGCAAGATTTGCATACAAAGGGGTAGGAGGTGAATATTTTTGGTTAAATGTTAAAGGATATATCTTAACTATTATCACATTTGGTATTTACTTTTTCTGGTGGCAAAAAGACCTGTTTAATTATTTTGTTGATAATTTAAGGCTTACCAAAGATGACCAAACCATGCTTATTCGATCAACTGCTAAAGGCGATGATTTTCTTGTTTTAATTCTAGTTAATTTACTCTTGTTTGTATTTACCCTGGGATTGGCAACACCTTGGATTATTGTGCGATCTACTAAATTTATTATGGAACATATTTCATTAGATGGAACAATTGCATTTGATGAGCTAAGACAAACACAAGCCAATTATAGTGATGCTACAGGAGAAGATATTGCAGACTTTTTAGACTTTGGATTTATTATATAATGGAGCAAGTTTATCCCGTAGACTTTTTTGATGGAATGCAGGCTGGTGCAAAACCTGCTTTGATGTATTTTAATGCGGAAGGTATTTTTATTCAATTGGGTCAGTACTGGAATAAAGAAGATTCGGTATTGTTTTATAATTACCATCAATGTAAAACCCAACAAACTGGCAATGAATTATTTGTATTCTTGAATAAAGATGCTACCAATTATATTTCTTTTAGCGTAAACGGATCATTTGTTCAGGCATTGAAGCAACAACTCGAACGGAAAGATTCATCTTTTGCAGGATCCTTATTAAGAATGAATGCTTTTACATTATTGTTGATGGTCTTACTCTTATTTTCTGGAGTGTACTGGGCCATTTCAACAATTGTTCCCTGGGCGGGCTTAAAATTAATTAAACCTAAAACAGAAACAACGCTGGGAGAAAAAATGCATGAATCTATGATGCGAGGAGAAACCATAGATGAAAAGCGGACAGCTCTTTTGCAACAATTTGCAAAAGAATTACAGCTCAGTAAAGACTATCCCATTAAATTAACGGTTGTCAAAAACAAAGAAGTGAATGCTTATGCAATACCTGGTGGAAATATTGTGGTTTATACTGGTATCATAAAAGCAATGAAATCTCCAGATGAGTTGGCAGCTTTACTAGGACACGAAGCAGCCCATATTAACGAGCGACATAGTTTGAAATCAATATTAAGAAGTGCTGCAACAGGATTATTGGTATCTGTTGTATTAAATGATGTATCTGGTATTTTTTCAATTGTTGTTGAAAATGCAGAGGGACTTAGAACCATGCACTTTTCTAGAGGAATTGAAGCCAATGCAGATGAAGAAGGAATGAAGCTATTGGTGAAGAACGGTATTCATCCATTAGCGATGAAGAAATTAATGCAACGATTAAAAGAAAATACTCCTGAAATTCCAGATGCATTTTCTTTTATGCTTTCTCATCCTGCAACAGATGAAAGAATTAAACATGCGAATGAATTTGCGATTCCTTATAAAAAGAGTTCCTTTGCACCCAATCCAGTATTGGATTCTTTATGGAGTGAACTAAAATAACATGAAGCAAAAAGAAATTCATCCTGCTTTACAACCCTATTTAGAAGGTAAAGCAATATTAATTGATAAACCACTGGATTGGACTTCTTTTGATGTAGTAAGGAAAATCAGGAATATCACCAGAATCGTGAAAGTAGGGCATGCTGGAACATTGGATCCATTGGCAACTGGCCTATTGATTGTTTGCACTGGAAAGTTTACAAAGAAGATTAATGAATTCATGGGTATGGAAAAAGAGTACACGGGTACTTTTACCCTCGGAGCTATCACGCCAACTTACGATTTAGAATCAGAGCCAACCCAGTTTTGTTCATTTGAACACTTAACCGAAGCAGAAATTCATCAAGCTACACAGCAATTTATTGGCTTAATTATGCAAGTGCCGCCCATCCATTCAGCCATCAAGCAAGACGGGAAACCCGTTTATTTAGCTGCAAGAAAAGGGGTGGATGTAGTGCTAGAGCCCAGACCTATTACCATACACGCTTTTGAGATTGAAAAAATTGAATTGCCAATTATCCATTTTAAAGTGGTTTGTTCAACAGGTACTTATATTCGAAGCCTAGCCAACGACTTTGGAAAAGCCTTGGGTGTTGGAGGATATATGAGTAGCTTAAGAAGAACCCGTATTGGTCATTGTAAAGTAGAAGATGCCCAAACCATGGAAGGCTTTGAATCCGCAATAAATCAGCTTAAATCATTAGAAGGGTAATCCAATACCTAATTGTAGCGCAAAGTTGGGTACCCTAACTCCATTGGGGCGTATATCGTTCCAGGTAAAGTCTTTGATGCTCATCCATCCATTATTTGCAGCCCTTAATGGGTCTTTTAATTTATAAGCAAAATCTAGTCGGATTAAAAAATAAGACATATCGAATCTTAACCCTGTTCCAATACCGATGGCCATATCTCTAGTAAAACTATTTAAAGAAAAGCGCGTATCGGGATCGGTAGAAGCTGCTTTTCTAATATTCCAAACGTTACCAATATCAGCGTATAGTGCCGATCCAATTTTGAAACTTCCAATCGTGGCCAATTGAAAGCGATACTCCATATTGAACTCTAGTTGCATATCTCCAAAGCGATCACGAAACGCGTTAATAGCAGTATCCTGTTCACTTTGATTAGAACTACCTAAGCCCAGCTGCCTTAATCTCCATGCGCGCATACTATTTGGGCCACCTGCAGAAAACTGTTTAAAGAAAGGGAGGGTTGGGCCAATGATGGTATCGCCCCCATAATTATAACCTAATCCGGCAAATGCCCTATACGCTAGTTCTGACTTTGGAAATTTTACTGATTGCTTGTATTCTGTTTCTACTTTTAAGTAACGATAGATATTGCCATTAAGACCTGGAATAAAACCGAATAAACCACCTGCTTCTTCAATGGCAACTCGATAAAATTTATTTTTATTCGGATTGTTTATTCCATTGGTTGTTCTAACAAAAGATAAACTTTGGCTTACAATACTTCCTTCGTTAAAAGATGCTTTTAAAAAAGGATTTTTAATAATCAATTGGTCCAGCGAATCTAATTTGTCGATAAAATACAATTCTACGTTGATGGGCTTATATAAAAAGGAATTATTTCCTTTCTTCCATTCATATCCAAAGCTGGTAGTTAAGGTGCGAATGGTGTAAAAATTTCTTCTATCTACATACCCTCCGTTAACAGACCAAAGGGTTCTTCTATTATCAATTTTGTCTAAGCCTTTCCACCTTTTAAAAGGCTGAACAATACCGGGGAAAACATAGGTATGACCTATATTAATTAAGAAGGTTTGTAATAACTGATCGGGTTGATTACTCGTATTTAAGATATTTAATTCGACTCCCGTTCTAAAAGTGGCTATCGATTGAATCGCGTTCTTCCAAACATTGCGATTGTTATAAGATAGGTTAGTGGTGATCCCCAATAAATTCGTAACACCAATATCTGCAATATTTCGGCTGGCTTCTAAGTCTACCGTAAAACTTTGTTTAACCGCAGGAGTCATATAAAAATACATGTCTAAAGTATCTTTATCTCTGATGGAGGGCCGAATGTCTACGTTTTGCCAAGCAGCTAATTGCCCCAACGCATTGGCTGTTTTGAAATACTTTTCTTCACTATAAATATCCCCCTTTTTTAAATAGGTATCTTCTTTTAATGGCCTAAAATTAAATAGCCCTTTCTTGTACCGCATGATTGATTCGTTGTTTCTTTTTTCTAGGAAAGAATTATCACGAATCAAACTATCTGGCACATCGGTGATTTTCGTTTCAGGATAATAATATAAATCCCCAATATGGTATTTGTAAAGTCTTGAACTGTCTTCTACTTCTCTTTGTCGAATGGTAATGTCCCAATTGGGATTTTCTTTTTTTGCTTTGGCAACTTCAGACAAAAGTTTAGCTTGTTCAAAAGGATCTAGGGTTAAAGCAAAAAGATTGGTATTATTCGAGTCTACATAGGCATATACGTCTTCTCTGGTAATTTTATAGTACCCATTTCTTCTAAAAATACCAACGATTCTATCTAATTCATTACTGATGATTTGTTTAGAATAAGCATTGCCTTTTTTTAGTAAACTCTTGCCCGATAATGTACTAGCTATTTTTTGTAAACTAGAGTCGTTCATTTCATATTTTACCTGATCAATGGTAATATTTTTACCCGCATCAATATTCATGTAAACACTTGCCCTGATTTGATCTTTTACCGTATCTAATGTGAAGCGATTCGTTAAAATAGCATAATAGTAACCTTGGGCATTTAAAAAAGAATTCATAAACAAAGCAGAGCTATTGATATTGGAAGTATCAAAAACGGCTGGATTTTTTATTTTATAAAATAATCCAAACTGCTGTTGTTTAGGAACTTTTAAGCTGTCGTCCCAATAATTTTGCAAGTCGTTTAATAAACGTTTTTTCTCATCTTTGGAAAAATTGCCTTGAAGATTGATTTGGTTATTGTAAACAAAAGGAGTGTTCTTGGGATAATTCCTAACCCAAGTTCGCTTTTGTTCAGAACAAGAGGCCAGTAGCATCAAGGTGAGGAACAACCCGAAAAATACACTGAATCTCTTATTTATTATAAACTGCATAGACAATGTTAAGCAAGATTGAGGCCAAATATATTCAAAGTTTGTACCACAAAAAACAAAGGGACGCTTTAAACTTGTTTATTGTAGAAGGGGTAAAAGGGGTAGATGAATTATTAAATAGCCATTTCAAGGTACAAAAAATAGTAGCAGTAGAAGAATGGGAGCATCCATTAATGGGAAAAGCCCCATTAGAAAGGGTTTCAGCCGAAGCCTTACAAAAAATAAGTGGTTTGCAAACAGCCAACAAAGTGCTGGCGATAGCAGAACAACAAATGGTTCAACCCGAAAAGCCTACAACAGGAAAAATCATTTTGGCATTAGATGGAATACAAGACCCTGGTAATATGGGAACGCTGATTCGTATTGCAGACTGGTTTGGCATCGATACCATTCTTGCTTCAGCCGATTCTGTAGAGCTGTACAACCCTAAAGTGATACAAAGTACCATGGGTAGTTTTATACGTGTTAAAGTGGGGTATGGTAATTTAGCAGCGCTTTTAGCAGACTCGCAAGTGCCCATTTATGGGGCATTACTCAATGGAGCTTCCATTTACCAACAGCCGGCTATTCAAGAGGGCGTGCTCTTAATAGGGAACGAATCAAAAGGAATACACGCGTCTTTAATGCCATTCATCAATTCGCCAGTACATATACCAAGAATAGGGGGAGCAGAATCGCTGAATGCCGCAGTAGCCGCAGGTATTTTACTGTCTCATTTAATCAAGCAATAAGCCTTTTATCTGAATTGGATAGCCCTAATGGGATTCACTTTTTTGATCAGTAAGGCAGGAATAATCATGACCGAAAAAGAGACCAAAAAAGTAGTTAGACAAACGGTAAGTATTTGCCACCAAATGATTTCCACAGGAGCAGTTTTTACATAATAAGCAGATTCGTCTAAGCTAATAAAACCAGTATACTGTTGAAGCCAAACGATTCCCATGCCTAAAATAAAACCACCAATAATGCCCCTGGTTGCAATGACAGCTGCATAATATAAAAACACTTTGATGATGGCAAGATCACTTGCACCCAATGCTTTTAATAAGCCAACCATTTTGGTGCGCTCTAAAATTAAAATGAGTAAACAAGTAATTAGATTAATGATGGCAACAATAGCCATGATAATGAAAATGACATTTCTATTCATGTCTTGAATAGCTAACCAATCAAAGACATTGGGGTAAATGGATGCCACTGTTCTACTCATCCATTCGGTGGGTAATTCATTCATTAAAATAGCATTGAGCGAATCATAATTGGAGGAAGGCCTTGCAAAAATTTCATAGCCCCCAATCTCATCATCGCCCCAGTTATTCACCCTCGCAATTAATTTAAGGTCTGCCAACAAAAATAATTTGTCGTATTCCTCAATCCCTGTTTTGTAAAAGCCACATACCCGAAGCTTTCTGTAGCTTGTATTGCTTTCGTCTGTTCCAACAAAATAAACAGTAACGGTATCGTTTAAATGGATATTTAATAAGTTGGCAATTTGCTCAGACACCAATATTTCTTTACTATAAAGGGAATCGGAAAAATGAATCCATCTGCCGCGGGTAATAAAAGGTTTAAAGCTGCTGCTATCATAGGCAGCTTCAATCCCCTTTAATAATACCCCTTCAATATTTTTGTTCGCTTCTAGTACTGCAGATTTAGTGGCAAATGCTTGAACGCTGGCAATTCCCACTTTTGATTGAATTAGTTTTTCAACAGCAATATTTCTTTTAATCGGTATTTCTTCGGCCATTAACGATTTGTCGGGCTCAAAATGTTGAACACGAATATGTCCCCAAAAGCTGTATACTTTATTTGCAACGGTTTGTTGAAATCCATTCACAAAACATAAGGTAATAATCATTGCAGCAATGCCAACCGTAGTTGCACCTACCGAAAGTCGGATGATGAAACGAGAAAAAGACTGCTGTTTGCTAAAGGCAAGTCTTTTGGCTATGTAAAAGGAAAAATTCAATTGGTACGATTTTGGCTATTCCAAAGCTACTAATAATAGAATAGTTTAACTAAGTTTATACTTTATGAAACAGATTGTTTGTATTGTTTTTATCTTTTTTAACACGATTGTTCAAGGACAGGTGCAGCCCGATAAAGTATTCATGACTTCTATCAGAACCGTCAAATTATTTCCTCAAAACAATCAGTTTGCATTGCCCATCATTGGATTAAATTCTACTGATCAACTCGAATTGCATTTCGATGATTTGGGGGCCTATCCAAAAAATTATTTTTATACTTATCAGTTGTGTAATGCAGATTGGACCGAAGCACAATGGAGTCCATTCGATTATATCCGTGGCTTTCAACAGAACCGCATTAGCCAATACCGCGTATCTTCAATTGCACAAGTACAATATGTGCATTATCAAGCAATGTTGCCTGAGCGATCCGCAGTTCCTACCCGTAGCGGAAATTATATTTTAAAAGTGTTTCAAGATGCTGATACGGCTAAATTGTTGTTTACGAGAAGGTTTTATGTGGTAGACAATAAAGTAGGAATAGCTGCACAAATGCAACAACCCTTTAGCGCACAACTAAATCAAACCCACCAAAAAATTCAATTGGCTGTTAACACCGCTCCATTAAGTGCCATTAATCCTCAGCAAATTCAAACAACTATATTACAAAATGGGAGATGGGATAATGCAGCGCAAAAACTACAGCCTAGTTTTATTAGAGGTAGTTTATTAGAATACAATGCCGAACAAGACTGTTTGTTTCCTGCAGGAAAAGAATACCGTTGGCTAGATTTACGCAGTCTAAGATTTGAAAGCGATCGAGTGGAGCGCATTGCTAGGACATCTATACCGGTATTGGTTTATGCTAAAACGGATGCAATAAGAACCAGTTTGCGTTATTTGTGGTATAGAGATTTGAATGGGTTCAGTGATATTTCTACTACTGAATCTATTAATCCATGGTGGCAATCGGATTATGCAGAAGTTGAGTTTACGTTGGCTACAGAAAACAAGCAGCCATTTAATCAGCAATCAGTATATATCGTAGGGGAATTATCTGGAAATCAAATTAGCGATTCCTCTTTAATGGAGTTTGATGAACGTAAAGGCGTGTATTACAAGCGTTTACTGCTGAAGCAAGGATATTATAGTTATACTTATGTAACCAAAGACAATAAGCGTTTGCAAGCAATTGCCAATCCAGCTTTAACCGAAGGAAATTATTGGGAAACAGAAAATAACTATACCATATTGGTGTATTATCGGCCTTTTGGTGGAAGACATGATGAATTAGTAGGACTAAGACAGCTCAGCAGTTTGCTACCTAATTCTCGACTTTAACAATTAACATTAGGGGGGGGAGCATATTAAGCTTATCTTTGCACTCTTATTAATTTACAATTTTTACAATGGACACACAAATTCAAGGAACTGTAAAGTTCTTTAACGAAGAAAAAGGTTTTGGTTTTATCAAGCATGATGATTCTAACAAAGAAACTTTTGTACATGCAAACGGTCTAATTGACCAAATTGAAGCTAACGATAAAGTTATCTTTGACGTACAAGAAGGAAGAAAAGGTTTGAATGCAGTAAATGTAAAACGTTTAAGCTAGTCTTAAATTACATACCTTACCTAAGGCCATCAACTTCTAGTTGGTGGCCTTATTTTTTTTATTTGAAGTATATTTGCCCTCTAATTTTTGAATATGAGCAATTTAATGAATCAGTTAGCAGAAACAACTGCCTATATTAAAACTAAAGTTGAATTTGATGCTGAGATAGGAATAATACTCGGAAGTGGTTTGGGAAACTTAGCCAATGAAATAAAGGTTGAAGTAAGCATCCCTTATAGCGAAATACCTTATTTCCCCGTAAGTACAGTAGAAGGACATGGAGGTAGTTTGATGTTTGGAGAATTGAGTGGAAAAAAAGTTTGGGTGATGAGTGGCCGCTTTCATTTTTACGAAGGCTATACGCCACAACAAGTAACTTATCCTGTAAGAGCCATGCATTTATTGGGTGTTAAAACCCTGCTGTTGTCTAATGCAGCCGGCGGCGTTAATCCCGCGTTTAGCGTTGGCGATTTGATGGTGATTACCGATCATATTAGTATGTTTATTGTAAATCCTTTATTGGGTAAAAATGAAGAAGCTTTGGGAACCAGGTTCCCAGATATGAGTGAACCTTATAGCAAGGCATTGGTATCAAAAGCTTTTGAGATTGCTACAGCAAATGGCATTCAGTTAAAACAAGGTGTTTATACAGGAGTAACGGGTCCTACCTTTGAAACCAGGGCTGAATATAAAATGATTCATGCATTGGGTGGAGATGCAGTAGGCATGAGTACCGTGCAAGAAAATATAGTAGCTGTTCATTGTGGAATGCAAGTGTTTGCAACAAGTGTAATTACTGATTTGGGCATACGCGAAGAAGAAAACGTTATCACACACGAGGAAGTGTTACAAGCAGCAAAAGAGG
>QLAH01000729.1_pt1 | contig 12813 bp, 13 predicted proteins | sample 4693081 | NCBI WGS metagenome assembly QLAH01 (sample SAMN09425401, study PRJNA476045) | Lake water metagenome, whole genome shotgun sequencing project.
ATCGAGCCTTCGCCGCGAAACTTCAGCAAGCTATCGAGCGATTGGAGGGCAGAAGACAGAGTAATCCTTCAGAACCTCGCAATCTCAGACGTAGCCGGCCGTATGCCGTTCTACTTGAGCAACAATCATACTACCGATGGCCTTTCAGACAGCGACGGCACCGGAGTGAAGGTCGAGGTCGAAGTCTGCACGGCAGATGCACTGTGCCGCCGGCTGCCGCCAGACGTGGTGAAGATCGACGTTGAAGGATATGAGTTCGAGGTGATCCAAGGCGCCCAAGAAATGCTGGAGAAGAGGGTGGCACGAAGCTACTTCATCGAGGTTCATTTCCAGACGCTTGCTGACCGCGGCCTTCCGCACGCACCGCAGTCGATTGTCCGCCTGTTGTCAGCTGCTGGATATGACGTCCATTGGCTCGACCCTTCTCATCTGCGGGCAGATCGTCGCGCCACATAGGGGCTCAGCGTGGACTATCCGGCTTAAGCGTCTCGAGCTACCGCCGCGGCCTGAAGACGCCAACTAAGACCACATGAACTTGGGGCGTTGGGGGTATGGTTCTGCTTGCCCATCTTCGGTCGGCGTTCAATCTCTCGAACGGCACGTATGGCAGCCCGCGCATGACGCGAGAGCTGCAGAATGAGGGGCATGCGGTTGGTCGCCGGCGCACCGCCCGGTTGATGCACGAGAACGGCCTGGTGGCTCGCCAGAAGCGCCGGTTCAAGCGCACCACCGACAGCGAACACGCTTGGCCTGTAGCTCCCAACCTGCTCGATCAGGTTTTTGAGGCAGAGGCTCCCGGTCAGACGTGGGGCGTCGACATCTCTTACATCTGGACCACGGAAGGCTGGCTGTATCTGTCGATCGTCCTTGACCTGTTCTCCCGCCGCGTCGTCGGCTGGACGACCAGCGATCGACTGCACCGTTCTCTGGCCTTGTCGGCTCTCAAGAAGGCTCAGTACCGCGCCTCCCAGAATTCATAGCTACGGTGCGAAGAGTGAAGCAGGCGGCAGAAGTAGTGTTGGCGGTGGGGTCAGGCCTTGGGGCTGACGATCTGGCTTACCCGTGCCTGCGTGATCTCAAAGCGATCTGCAATGGTGCCCTGCTTAAGGCCGCGCCGCCAAAGCAAGGCGATGGCCTCGCGATCGGCTTTGCTCAAAGGTAATGCTCGTCGTCTCTTTCCAGGCATTTGCTTGAAATACATGGCCGACAGCTCATAATCAAAGGGGATGTACCACCGTCTACCCGGGGATCGAGCATCTTCGTTAATTCAGGCGGGCTCACTATGTTGAGGCGTCAGGGGTCACTACCCGGCGCTGTTGATCTTCGGGCGAGGGGGTGGACAATCCTCTCCGAAGGCGTCCATCAATTCCGGATGTTCAGCACAATCCACCACGTTGCCATCATTTGCAGCGACATCCTGTGGTCGAGGGCCTTCTATGTCGGCACGCTTGGTTTCACCCTCATCAACGAGGAATGGCGAGCAGCTCGCCATTCTTGGAAGTGCGATCTGGTCAACGGATCCGTTCAACTGGAGCTCTTCACTTTCGAAGAAGCGCCGGCCCGGCCCACTAGACCCGAGGCCATCGGCCTTCGGCACCTGGCGTTCGCCGAAGTCGACCTAGAAGCGGCCATTGCGCACCTGGTCGCAGCCCAAGTTGACGTTGAACCGGTCCGTACTGACCTAGCGACCGGTCGCCGTTTCACTTTTTTCAACGACCCAGACGGGCTGCCTATCGAGCTTTACGAAGCTTAGCGATCGCCCGTCTTATATGAGGGCGTGGGGGCTCTATCGGAGCACGAAGCTAACACTCTCCCCCCGTCGCGGAGACGTGGAAAAGGTCGTAGCCCGCTTCTTTCAGCTCAGAGACCGCCGACAGCTTTTGTCGGTGCGTGAGGTGGAGAACAGCTCTCACTCAACGTCGTCGCTGTCCGACCCTATGGAATCATCGAAATAGAGTTGAAAACCTGTACACAGGATAAGTGGGCGTGGGGGTGGGGGACGTTGCCTCCTTCCCCTCGCCAGTTATTGGGGCGTGGCGGCGCCCTACGGCTCGGCCCTGCCTACGGTGAACATGGCGAGTACAACGAATATCATCGCTGCACCGACAAAGAAGCCCAGTACGAACGACCCGAGGTCCATCACGAGTGCATCCATAAGAGCTTCTGACCCCAAGAGCCTGCGGCCGGTCGCGCACGTTGGCAGTGTTTCAGACCAGCTGGCGTAAGCACTACCATCGGGTCGTCCACGCCGATCCTGACCAGCTCGATAAGGCCTGCACGAACAGCCTCGTGCGCCGCCTCTTCTCCATGTATCAGCGTGGATTCGCCGCCGCGCTCGAATGCGTAAGCGAGCAACTGTTCAGCGTCGGGCGAGAGAAAGTCGGGCATTTAGCATTTCCCCGAGCGTGATGCGGTCGTGACACCTGCGTTATGTAGACGTTACGTTACACCTGCGAGTTGTGGCGGGCTAGGGGCCACGCGCCGGTACACGTTGCGGAGCAACGTTGATCGCCGTACACCGAAGATCTTGGGGCGTGGGGGTATCCGCGCGGTTCAATTGCGTCCATCGGCCAGTCTCAGCAGCCCAATGTGAAGGTGACAAAGCGATCGCCATGACCTTCGGATTGGCGAAGATATCCGAAGCCCCGGCAGTGTCACCCCCTGTCTCTGCAAACATCATGCGCTGCGCTTGGTTGTCTTGGTTCGCGGCAAACTGAGGCGGTCAACTCAATGCCTTGAGGTCGTCTATGGGGACATCGGTGCAGACCCGCGCGGACGTCACTGCGATAGCGGTGCTTCGGCTCTTCGGCACTCCGACGGCACTCAGCAGCCTCTGCCAGTAATACTCAAATCGGGTCCGCAGGCTCGGTTGCTCCACAAATGATTCGCCGTCAAAAAGATAGACAAGGTTATCGGAGCCGGCGAAGCGGCGGATGACGTCTTGATGGTAGCCATCGGACGCCGGCAACGCCACCACGACCCGACACTCGCCCCGCGTTGCCACGAATGAAGGCGGATCATTTGCCAGTTTATTTGTGGTGAAGCCATGCTCAGCCATCACCGTAGTCGCCATCGCTTCCACGTCGCGCGGGGCCTGCACCACGGCGTTGACAGCATGCACCTTTAGCGTCACCGACAGCGCGAGGACCGCGATGCCGCCGACCAACAATAAGCGATTAAGCCCTCGCGGCTTGAGCACGGCGGGCTCCACAGACGGATATGGCAACTGTAGAAACGAGTATTAGCCAGGCCGAGATGGTACCTCCGATCGGACCGTGGATCAGTTCGAACTGCTGCGGATACACCGCCATCAGCGCCAGTCGAACCACATTGATGCCAACAACGGTGGCGCAGGCGGCAAGGCACCAACTGATCGCACTCAAGCTCAACCGGCGATTGAAAAGTTGCATCATCGTCACCCAGCAAAGGATGGCGAGCGACACGTTGGCAATCGACGAACAGGCCGAAGCGATCCAGAGGTAACCCGAGCCATCCGTGAATTCGATGGCATTGCCCAGGCGGTCCCGGCGACATGGGAGCTATGCAGCGAGCGGAGTTCGCAATCGCGCACGATTCAGTCGAATCGCCCGGGCACTCGCGCCCCCTCACTATCCGTAAGGTCGCCCCGAGCCAACGCTGCCTCCCCTGAAAGGAAGCCTTGACTCAGTCAGACGGTGATTTTGTAGTCGCTTTTGTCAACGCAGCCTAAGAATCTTGGGATGTAGGAGTGTTTACCGACGGCCGAGGACAATCTTGCGAATCGCCCGGCGTGCCGTGCCCGCTATTCGGCGTAGTCGCTGAAGTGCTTGAGATGGCATCCCGACCGGCCGCAGCCGTCGGTAAACGACGTTGCCATCCACGTAGCAGTATCTTGTGAACTGCAGGTCCCGCATCATAGTGGGCTGATCAGTTTCCAAGATAATTTGCGGTGAGCAACGTGCGATGACCCTCATCGCACCGCGTAGCGCCTCTGCTTCGTGCCCCTCGACATCCAGTTGCAGAATCGCAACATCGGCGGTCGCTGGAACGACGTCATCAACGCGCATCAATTCTACTGGCTGTTCCCCAAATGGATCAATATGGCGCCCTCCGCCGAGGGGCGTTCCATCCCCAGCATGCGTCTTGATGGCTGACCTGCCGGTTCTGTCGCTCAATGCGGCGAGCTTGATCGCGACATTCTTCAAGCCATTGAGATCGATCGTTTCAAGCGCAGCATTGTAGCTCGTCGGATTCGGCTCAAACGCCCAGACCTTCTTCGCGGATGAACTCAGCGCTGGAAGGAAGTCTCCAACGACGTGCCTGCGTGGACAATACGTCCGGCCAAGTTTCTCCGAATGAACTCAATTGTCTCTCGCTCCCAGACGGCACCGGAGAGACTTGCGCCTGCAGCGGGCCTGCGCGCGAACTCAGACGGGACTGCATATTTTCCGTACTTGTTGGAAGCGATCAATTTGTGCATGCCCCTCACAATTGCGAACAAGAGGCGGATTGTAAACTGTCCCGAAGGGCGTGTCTGCCGGCGCAGTGTATTCGGTCGACGCAGCATCGCCATATGCCGAGTAAATTGGAGGCGCGGGGTTAGTCCTCTTGCGCAAAGATCGTCTCCGGTTCCAGCGCCGCGAACGGCTTACCGAGAGATACACCACTATGTCGGTGCGTGTAGGTCAGATACTCGGATCTTCTATGACGCGCTTCGACGTGATTAGGACGTGGCTAGGGTTCGCCGAACCCCCAGTTGATTTTGACGCTGGTCCCCACGAATTAGGCACAATGTCAGTGACCCGATCGGGAGCGTTTTGGAGTACGCGACGGCGGGCGTGGCGCCCCAGGACAGCCAGACACCTTTAGATGGCGAGCCGGGTGAGTATTGCCTCCGTGTCGTGAATGCGGTGCGTCTTGGTATTGGACCTCACTGCACTGACAGGGGTGCTGCGCCCTTCCCCCGCGCTGAATTAACAGCACCGCAAACTTCCGGCGGGGATCACAGGTTGCGGTGCAAGGACTCGCAACCGTTACCCGGCGCGCCATGCTGCTAAAACGGCGGGCATGTCGTCGTGCCTACGGTTTACGCACATTTTGTGGCGTCACCGACCTGTAGACGGCTAGTTCGCTATGCGAATGGGGAGCGCAACGTGCGGGAGCCAAGTGAAGCCGACCCTCAGCGCAGGCCGACTTCCTTCAGTAACCCGGCGCGCTTGGCATCGTAGTAATAGCCACGCGAGTAGTTGCGCACCGCCCCGTCGGAGTTGTAGCCCGCCACGATATAGGCGCCGCGGAGGTATTTCACCGCGTATTTGAGGTTCGTTTCCGCATCGAGCAGCCCCGACGCCGAGCCCGAGTAGCCCATCGAGCGGGCGGTATCGTGCCGGATCTGCATTAGCCCATAGTAGGGACCGTTGCGCGCCGCCGGATTGAAGCTGCTTTCGCGTTTCACAACGCGGCGAACCAGGGATTCCGGGACGTCGTAGATCATCGCATACTTCGCGATCAGAGCATCGACATTGCCGGAGGAGGCACGCGGCGCATCGGCATAGGCCAGTGGCACGAAGGCTTCCTCGACCTCGGCCTTCACGACCGGTCGCTTTGCGGGTTTTGATGCTGCGGCAAGCTGGAAGCCAGCCGGCTTGTAGCCCGGAAAATTGGCCATCGAGCAGGCACCGGCGAGCACTGCCAGCAGCGGTGCAACAATAACGGTGAGCGCGGCGCGCTGGAGGAAGGAGCCCCGTGTCATGGGGTTCTCTTAACAGAACTTGCAGGGCGGCGAAAGCGCCTGTGTCGGCCCCGGTCAGCCGCCCCGGGCGGTTGACCCGATCATCCGCTCCGGGCGCGGGCGATGACGAGGGCAGCCACACCGCCCATCAGGGCGGCGCCACCATAGAGCTGCGTATCGGCGCGGGCGAAGGTGAAGATGGGAACGAGATGATCGTACCACGGCCAGAGCAGGACAAGGCAGCCAGCCAGCAAGAGGAACAGACCAACAGCGCGCATCACGGGCTCCCTCACCCCGATAGACTGAGTGAGGTTACGTGCCCGGTGCGAATTTATTGCTAACGACGCAACACGCCTTGTCGCTAACGGCCGATCTTTGCGTCGACAAGCGATTCCGACAGCGGTGCGGGTCGCTCTACACTGGTGGTGATTTCGACCTGGCGGTTTTCCCGACTGGCGGTTTCGAAGGCTTCCATCACCTCGAGCACATGCAGCGCCAGGTCTCCCGAAGCGCGGTGCGGGCGACCCTCGACGATCGCGTGCGCCATGTCGGCAACGCCCAGCGAGCGGTAGTTCGCATCGGCATACGGGGTGGAATACTCGACCGTCGTCCACTCCTTTGAGGTAGCCGGCCGGGTCTTGATCTCGCCACCGAACATGTTGGGATCCGGTACCAGCATGCCCAGTTTCGAGCCGTAGATCTCGATCGGCACGTGCGTGTGGCCGGCCACGTCGAAACTCATCGTCATCTGGATGATGGCGCCCGAACGGAACTGCAGCAGGCCGGCGACGTGGGTGAAGACCTTCACCGGCATCATCTGGCCTTTCTTGGGCTCGGAGTAGATCGGGCGTTCTGTCTGCGGCGTGGCGCTCATCGCCTGCACGCGCGCCACGGGGCCCAGCAGGTTGACGAGGTCGGTGATATAGTAGGGGCCCATGTCGAGCACAGGACCGCCGCCGACATCGTAGTAGAAGGCAGGATCGGGGTGCCAGCGCTCGTGGCCCGGCACGCCCACAAAAGCCGTGCCGCCGACGAGCGAACCCACATCGCCTGAATCGATCAGTTCGCGTGCCTTCTGGTGCCCGCCGCCGAGGAAGGTGTCGGGCGCCGCACCGATGCGCAGGCCCCTCGCTGCTGCGGCTTCCGCCAGTTTCCTGCCTTCGGCGAACGTGACCCCCAGTGGCTTTTCGCTGTAGACGTGCTTGCCCGCCTCGAGCGCCCGGAGGCCAACCTCGACGTGGGCGCGGGGAATGGTGAGGTTGACGACGATCTCGACCTTCGGATCGGCCAGCAAGGCCTCGACAGTCACCGCCGACAACCCGAACTCCGCCGCCTTCTTGTCGGCGACCTCCGGCTTCATGTCGGCGATGGCGATGATCTCCAGTACCGCGAAATCGCGCATTGCCTTCAGGTACTGGCTCGAAATGTTGCCGCAGCCGATGATGCCGACGCCAACGCGACGCTGAGTGGCCATGTCCTCGCTCCTTTTGTTGAGGTGGCGCTACTCCAGCGGGTGCGCCATTGCCTGCCACAATTGCCGGTTTCGCATGGGAAGGAAAGCCCGATCTGACGTACGTAAAGCAGGGTTTGGGGCGCCGTGCTTTCCTGCTATGGAGCGCCCGATGCTCAATCCAGTCCCCGCCACCTACGACTATCGCCCGCCGACCGATCCGTGGCTGACCGTGATCCATGCGGACGAGGACATCGTCGTGCTCGACAAGCCGTCGGGCCTCTTGAGCGTGCCCGGCAAGGACCCGGCGCTCGCCGACTGTCTCGAGGCCCGGGTAAGGGGACGCTGGCCGACGGCGGCGATGGCGCACCGGCTCGACAAGGATACGTCCGGCGTTATCGTGATGTGCCTCAACAAGAAGGCGCTCGGGCATGTCGGGCAGGAGTTCGAGCAGCGCCGGGCGAGAAAATCCTATGTCGCACGCGTGTGGGGCGACATGGCCGAGGAAGCCGGCCTCGTCGACCTGCCGCTCGCGACAGACTGGGAGAACAAGCCGCGCCAGCGGGTCGATCACGAGCGTGGACGACAGAGCCGAACCGAGTGGCACGTCGAGGGCCGCGAGAACGGCATCACCCGGGTGCGTCTTCATCCCCTGACGGGTCGCACGCACCAGTTGCGGGTCCACATGCTGGCGCTCGGCCACCCCATCCTGGGCGACCAGTTCTATGCCACCGGCGCGGCGCTGGCCGCCGCCGACCGGTTGCAACTGCATGCCGAGGAACTCGGGTTCAATCATCCGCAGGGCGGCTGGGTCGAGTACCGGGTGCCGGTACCGTTCTAGGTCGGCGCCAGTCACAAAATGGTCACGCAGGAGCCGGATTTCGGCCCGCAACGGACCAAGACGGCGTTCTAGCCTGTGCGGCAGTGAAGCTCAGGGAGTCCGGTACCATGGACGATAACACCCGGTGGCAGGATGCCACCCTTTCCGCTGACAGCCAGGTTATCGGCCCGGTCCTTCCCTCCCCCGACGATGGGTACGACGAGCTGACATCGGGTATCGCCTCCATCTTCGCCGCCATGCAGACCAGCGGTCCCGACGAAGGGTCGGAGGTGCATACTGCGGAGGGAGAGGCTGCCGGTGAGGAGCACATCTTCACCCTCCTCGGCGAACTCGACCGCCTCTGGCAACGCCCCAGCCCCTAAGCGCCTAGACGGCGCGCCGGACCTCGCAGCGAGTCTTGCACAAGACGCGGCAATCACTTATTGGCTTGCTTCAGGCACCCGTAGCTCAGCTGGATAGAGCGCTGCCCTCCGAAGGCAGAGGTCACAGATTCGAATTCTGTCGGGTGCACCAATCATTTCAATGAGTTACCGGCCCTTACCGCGCTTTACCCCAGCTTCAACTCACCTAGGACTCACAAAGCTCTGCCCCAAATGGCAGGCAGACGCCCTTGTTGAACGGGAGTCGCCGGTGGATGGCGGGTGTAGCTGTTCATGACCTTCAGCTGGCGGCGGCCCAAGAGCGCTGAATCCTGCTAGCGTTTGAGTTCCGGAGTGCGTGACACTCAACCGCGACTGTTCATGCAAGGGGCATTGTAGAGGTCCGCAATTCTGCGTCCGCCGCTCTCGTCTGGGTCAAGCCCGTGCGAACCGGCAGGGCCCAAGCATCCGCTTCTACCAACAAGGGCAGGTCTTTCTTGCATCATGATTTGCGAGCGCGATCTCTAGGCGGGTCGCATGTGCCGCAATTGCGGCGTTGTGGGCTCGGCAAGAAAGATACTCGTGGGATGACGAACCAACATGTTCCCGTTCCACTTGTTCATTTCGTCGGCACCGTCGGCCCGAGGTCCAGCCGGCATCGCTGACCGCCAGGGATGGCCCCGCCTGGGTTGGGGAGCTCCACCCGAACGCCGAAGGTCGCCGAGGCGGTATCGAACACGGAATCGACCACCACGATCGACCCCTCGATCCGCGTGGTTTTTGGTCGGTCGAGTTCAACCGCGACTGTCGATCCGACCTGAGTTGATTCCCAGAGTTCGGTCGGCAGGTAGGCGTCCACCAGCAACGGGTCGGTGGAAACGATTGTTGCTACCACCGTATCCTGCCGCACGAACTCACCCACATGGGTATCTACGTCGGTCACGATACCACTGATCGGCGCGTGAATGGTCAGCCGATCAAGCATTGCCTGCTGCCGCGACAGCTCCTGCGCGGCGACTTTCGCCTTGCGCCGCTCGGTGGCAAGGTCAAGCTTAGTGATCTCCACGGCCGCTTCGAGTTCGTCGATGCGCGAACGTGTCACGGAGCCCGAGTCGAGAAGAGCGCGCGACCGCTCTAGTGTCGCCAGCGCCACGTCGAGCCTTTGCTGCTGCGACGCGATTGCTTCGTCGGCATCGGCTTCGGTGGCGGCCAGGCGCACATTGGCCTCCTCAACCGATGATTCGAGCCGCGCCACTTCCTGCCCCGCCGTCACCTGGTCGCCGCGACTTATGGCTAGCTCCGCCAGCAGCCCAGTCTCGGCACTGCCAAGCTTGACGGTCTTCGACGGCGTCGCCACGCAGTCGTAGAGCCGATCTGGCAAGGCATCCTGCGCCGGCGCAGGCGTTGCGAGCGCGAGCGCGAGCGCGAGCGCGGATACTTCAGACAGCGTGATCGGTCGCAAGTTCATTCTCCACGTCCCGAGAAAGCCAGCGTCTTGGCCTGTTGCGCGTCTGTGCGCAACAGCGAGCGGCGCATGCCGGCATGGGTGCGTTCGAGCCGAGCCTGCGCAACATCGATGCAAAGAGCTGCGGCGCGTGATCCGCCCATCGACAGTAGCGCCCTGGCGAGCCAAGCGAGCCACCTGCCGCCGCCATCGACGAGGATCGGGTCGTCGACCGAAAGGATCGGCTCGAAACGTCCGCGCTGCCCCTGCCTACCGCTGCGGCCGGCGAGCTGGCGGTCGATGCGTTTCGCCTCATGCCGCTCGATCATCAGAACGTGAAGACCACCCTGTTCCTCGACGCCGGAGCCGAGCTTTATGTCGGTGCCGCGCCCCGCCATGCTGGTGGCGATAGTGATGGCACCGCGCTGGCCGGCCGCCGCGACGATCTCGGCTTCGGCCTCGTCCTGCCGAGCATTCAGCACCTTGTGCGGCAGGCCGGCCGCCGCCAGCCGCTCGCCCGCTTCTATGGACGACGCAACCGAGCGCGTGCCGATGAGCACCGGAGCGCCGGTGTCGTGCAACTGCCGTACCCGCTCGATGATGGCGCTCCAGTGCCGCTCGGCCGAACCGTAGACCCGCGCCCCGGCCGTCATCCGCCTGACCTTTCGGTGCGTGGGGATGGTGACGACGTCGAGGCCGTAGACGAGCTTCATCTCGCCTGCCACCTGCCTGGCGGTGCCGGTGAGGCCGCTCAGATAACGGTAGCGGCGGAAGAAGCGCTGATAGGTCATCCTTGCCAGAGTGCGGCGGGCGGCAGAGGGCTCGAGCTCTTCCTTGATCTCGACCAACTGGTGCTGCCCGTCGCTCCAGCTGCGATCGGGCATGGCGCGACCGGTATGCTCGTCGATGATCACCACCTTGCCGTCGCGCACCATGTAGTGGTGATCGCGATGGAACAGGCGAATGGCTGAGATGGCCTGCCGGATCAGCTCTTCGCGCCTGATAACGCCCTTCCATTGGTCGCCCCGCCCCTGCGCGAACTCGGCGATCTGGTCGCGGCCGCTGGCAGTGAGCCCGACCCGGTTTTCGAGCGCCACCACCTTGTAGTCGCGCCCCTCTTCGAGCGACCCAGCAAGCTCCAGCGCCTCGACGGCGGCCTCCATGTCGAAGGGCAGAGGCGCGGCTTCCGAGATGATCAGCGGCGTGCGCGCCTCGTCAACCAGCACGCTGTCGGCCTCATCGACAATCGCCGCGACAAGCCCCCGCATCCGAAGCTTGTGCGCCCGTGTGTCGGCGCCGCGGAGCGCCTCGAAACGAAGCCGCGTGTCGCCGTCCTCGTCGCCGAGCACCAGCCGGTCGCGCAGGGCGTCGAAGGTCACCTCCTTGTTGGTGCAATAGACGATGTCGCAGGCATAGGCTGCCTGCCGCTCGGGCAGTTGCTGGCCGGAAATCACAATCCCCAGCGTGAAGCCGAGCCGGGTGAAGAGCGGCTCGCCCAATTCCGCATCCCGCTGGGCGAGGTAGTCGTTGACGGTCACCACGTGAACGTTGCGACCGGCCAGCGCGGTAAGCGCCGCAGCCATGGCGGCGGTCATCGTCTTGCCCTCGCCGGTCGCCATCTCGGCGATGTGGCCGGCCATCAGCACCGCCGCGCCGAGCAGCTGCACGTCATAGGCGCGGTTGCCCAGCGTGCGGCGCGTGAGCTCGCGGATCAACGCAAGCGCTTCTGCCCTAAGCGGCATTTTCTCGACGCCATAGCGCTTGAGCCGCATCGAGATTTCGCGCGCCGCCGCATCGAGAGCGGGATCGTCGAGGCCCGCATAGCGCGGCTCGAGCTTGCCCGCGACCTTTGCCGCGTGCCGCAGGGCCATCAGGTGGCGTCCGGCGAACGGCAGGCTCAGGCGCGACAGCAGCGCGTGCGCGTATTTGTCGAGCCCCTTGAGCTCGTCGGGCAGAACCACCGGATAGGGCTTCAGCTCCGGCAGCGTAAATCTCTGGCCCGCGCTAGGCACCGAACACCCTCAGCAGCGTCTGCCGTATGGCGCGCTGCACCCTCAGGTAGAGTGGCTCGGAGCCGTGGTCGAAGCGGACATAGGCGCGCGCGCCATAGGGTAGCATGCCCTCTGGTCGCGGCGTCGTCACATCGAGAAGGAAGAGCCGCTCAAGCGCGATCGGGGTGCCGTCGGCGGCGTGCGTAATGGGGATGTCGCCTCCGGCCCGGGCGGCGAGCGCCAGGCTCGGGAGGTCATTCTGTCCCGTAGGGATCTCGCGGGTGATGGTGGCGGGCAGCGACCGAGCGGGATCGAACGAGTAGCGCACCTCGACGCCCTCGGTGCGGGCCCGCACCAGGTCGACCTCGGACTGCGGGATCACCACGCGCACCACCGGCGCCGCATCGCTCACCACATAACCGAGCAGCTCGCCCTGCCGGACGAAGCGGCCGATAAGGTTGGGCTGGGCGGCGATGAAGCGTCCTCCGGTCTGGGCCTTCGACAGCAGCGCCGCCTCGCGGCTGTCGAGATCGCGCCTCTGGCCGATGACGTGCTCGCGCTGCTGGGCAGTTTCGGCCGCCCGCACGCGATCGGCGAAGAGCAGCGCATCGTAGCGCAGGTCGAGCTCGGCGAGGCGGGCGAGGATCGCCGCGTCCTCCCGGACGCGCTCACGCAGGAAGGCGTCAAGCGCGTGCTCGATGAGCTCACCGAACAGGGCTTCGACTACATCGTGTGCGATTCGCCTGCGGGCATCGAGACCGGTGCCCTCATGGCCATGCACTATGCCGACGAGGCGCTGGTCGTGACCAACCCAGAGGTTTCCAGCGTGAGGGATTCCGACCGCATCCTGGGTATGCTGGCCAGCAAGACGCAGCGCGCCATCGACGGCAAGGAGCCGATCAAGGAACACCTGCTGATCACGCGCTACAACCCCGCGCGTGTGGCCGACGGTCAGATGCTATCGCTGCAGGACATCCAGGACATCCTGCGCATTCCCCTCATCGGTGTGATTCCCGAG
>QLAH01000730.1_pt1 | contig 12808 bp, 13 predicted proteins | sample 4693081 | NCBI WGS metagenome assembly QLAH01 (sample SAMN09425401, study PRJNA476045) | Lake water metagenome, whole genome shotgun sequencing project.
TGATCGCCTCCATGGCGACCCTGGCCTTGAACTCGGGACTGTGGGTGCGGCGCTTGCTCATAGGTGGGAGCCCCCTTTCAGGGGTGGTGCCCCGCCTCAGAGGTTAACGATGGGGGCTGTCCAGGAAAGCCAGACCACCTCACACGGCCTGCTCACCGGCCAGCTCGTCTACTCGGTCGCCTTCGTCGGCGCCTGTGAGCTGCCGAACTGGCTGCTGGCCCCCGCCAGGTGAATGCCTGCCTGGAGAGGTGGATGACGGTCAGCGCCCTGTTCTTCCCCTCCGGCATGCAGCTGGTCGCCGCCAGCGCTCAGCCGGCCCTGACGCCCGGACGGCGGGGGGTGTTCCGATGAGCCGCCCGATCCCCACCCACGACTACGTGGCGCACTTCGATCCGGCGCTGAAGCGGCACCGGGCCTGGCTGCAGGCGGCGCTGGAGCGCCTGGTGGACCACGAACCGGAGGCGCTGGTGGAGGGCGGTCCCCTCTGGCGGCTCTGGAGCACCGCACCGCCGGAGGTCGCGCCGCCGGAGCTCGCCCCGGCCCTGATGGCCGACAACCCCGCCGCGGTGGCCCTCGCCCTGCCCCTGGTGCGGGAATTCGAGGGCTGCGAGCTCCTCGCCTATCCGGACCCCGAGACCGGAGGGGAGCCGTGGACGATCGGCTGGGGCAGCACCCGCTACGCCGACGGCCGCCCGGTGCAACCCAGTGACCGCATCGAGCAGCAGGAGGCCGATGACCTGCTCGCCACAAGGCTGGAGCGCGACGAGCAGCTGCTGGCCCAGCGCATCCCCGACTGGTCGAACCTCAGCTCCCACCAGCGCGCGGCCCTGCTGTCATTCACCTACAACTGCGGCCCGAACTGGTACGGCAGCGAGGGGTTTGCCACCCTCAGCCGCTGCCTGCGGGAGGGAGCGCTGGAGCAGGTGCCAGCAGCCCTGCAGCTCTACGTGAACCCAGGCGGGCCCAGCGAGGCGGGGTTACGGCGGCGCCGCAAGGGCGAGGCGGCGCTCTGGAATGGCGGGAGCAGCAGGCCCCAGGCCGAGGCCCTCGCCGGTGCCAGCGATAGCCGCCATCCCACCCCCCTGGTGGGGGTGCCCTACTTCCAGCAGCGGGACTGCGCCCAGCTGAGCCAGCGGGATCGCACCTGCTTTTCCTCCAGCTGCGCCATGCTTTTGGAGGCCCTCAAGCCCGGCACACTCCAGGGCGCCAACGGCGACGACCAGTACCTGGCGGTGGTGCAGCGCTACGGCGACACCACCGACGCGGGCGCCCAGCTCCAGGCCCTGGCCCACTACGGCGTCACCGCCCGGCTGGTGCAGGACGCGGACTACCAGCTGATCGAGGAGCAGATCGCCCGCGGCATCCCGGTGCCCTGCGGCTACGTCCACCGGGGCCCGGTGGAGCGGCCCACCGGCTCAGGGCACTGGCTGATCGTCATCGGTCACACGCCCACCCACCTGGTGGTGAACGACCCGTGGGGGGAGCCGGACCTGCTCAGCGGCACCACCCTGAACGCCAACGGCTTGGGGCTGCGCTTCTCCCGGCAGAACTTCGGCAGGCGCTGGATGGTGGGGCCCATCGGGGGTGGGGCCTACCGCTATGTACCCGGCAAGGGGTGGGCGGTGGTGGTGGATGGGGTGGGGTGAAAAGGTTGCCGATAAAAGGCTCATCGCTATATTGTGGCTTAACACCGTTGTTCCATTTGCTAAGCACAGAGGGCTTGAGTAGCTGGGAAAATCAGGCCTGGTCTTTTTGACTTGCAAGCTGATAATTGAATTGAGTGATCACTCATTAAGGCTGAATGTATTCACGTGTCACCAATCGGGCTCACGCATGCTGGACCTCTCTATCTCTGCGAGCAGGCTAAGCGGCACTCAGGCTAGATATGATGCAAAGGAGAAGTCTGGACGTTTCACATGGACCAAAAGTTTACGGCTAACTGCCAAAGAGTTGTCTGCGCGATCGAAAGATATATCTCAGCTGGCCTGGCAAACGACGGGATTGACTCTGATTCGTTTGCCCCCAGAACAGTTCGGACGACTGCAACATCAGAGTCGGCTACCATGCCGATCTCAGGGCTTCCAATAAGAGGAACTCTGGGAACCCAGATGACCTGGGAGCCTCACAAAACAGACAGATGGCTCGCACGCCAGCGCGTAATGATTGCACTAGAAGATAAAGGGAATCGGACCTATATTGCCCCAGCGGTGCCTTACCGGGCCATCGTTGAAAGTGTGAAGGCTGCGTATGCAGGACTAGCCAATGAGATTGTTTTCGATTGCAACTTGGCCAATAGGCTCTTTGAATCTGTGGGACGAAAATACCATGAACCATCAGAACTCATCAATCTGAAAGATCGTATTGCAGAATTGATTCGCGGAACCTATGGCAAGATCATCATGTCAGATCTTATCGGAGTTGCTCTCGTCGACGTAGGGTATGTCGACAGTGAAAGCCAACAGTTCTCGGCCTGGGGCCAAGCAGCAAGCTGCCTGGCCGAAAAGCTAGCCTCGCTTTCGGCTCGGACGCATCACGACTACTCTGTTGCTGTTTTTCTCAATGCACCGTTGTTGGACAGAGCTGAACCTATTGAGATAGCAGATATCTGCTTGAGTAATGCCCCTGTGACACTGCGACTTGGCTATGCAACTGATGACTTGATAAGTCATGCAAGTCCCGAAAAGGCACACACTAGGACTATTAACACTGTAATCACAATGCCAATTAGAATTGGAGTTGACGAACCGGTGGACAGATTTCTCTCGGAATATGAACAAGCGGAACGCATCGCCCAGAAAGCAGTTGACATCCTTCGACTCGTGTCCCCGGATGATATTGGTATTCTTGGCGTCGAAATGATTAGGGGTGATTCACTTACTCCATTCATTGCGAGAACATGGGAGAGTGCGTACGATCAAGAGCTCTCGGCCTTCTTCCCTAAGAGGTTCATGTTCCGCAGTCCGCATGGTAGCCCCCTGGCTGAACATAAGATTGACATCGTTCAGCGACTGACCAAGAAGCATATTGTGGATGAGGCAATATCTCCTGGCTGGAAGATAGCGATAAGGCGGTTTAGAGATATGTATGAACGCCATACTCCCGATGACCCTGAAATCATACTTACCATGGCAGTGGCATTTGAGGCGTTGTACCTGAACGACGCAGGAGATTCTAAGCATGAGCTATCTTATCGACTCGCCCTTCGGGCTGCCAGGTTTCTCCGCCGTTCGATAGATGAACGAGCAGAGGTTTTTGATATAGTTCGAGATCTATACACATTCCGCTCCAGGGTTGCCCATGGTATCAGCATGAAAAACTTGAAAAGTAAGGACAGCAAAAAATTGGATCGGGTCCTTGACAGATGTCCTGTCTACCTGAAGGAAACACTTCTTGCTTTCCTCGAAGGCAAGGGGCCCTGTGCTTCGAGTGATAAAGACCAGTGTCGGACTTGGCGCAATGTAGAGCTCGGGTGAGCACGCTAAGAATATCTTGCATTCTTAGTGCCGGATTGCATGGGATGCTCTCGCCAATGCTGCACAGCGTCTCTCATGCACATTGCCTCGTATCGAGGGACTAGGTAAATTACTCCCGATTGGCCGAGCTCTGATGCCCTACCAAGTCTATACAAATGTAGTCTGATTCGGTTGCATTGTCTTCCTGGGAATCTGATTGACTCCTTACAGCAAGACAACGACTCGGGCCAAGCGGACCAGATCATTAGCCCCTACCCCACCTCCACCTCCCCCAACGGCACCACCCCCACACTGCACGCCAACTCGATTTCCTCCCACCGGCTCTGATTCACCCCCAACCGCTGCGCCACAGCCTCACGGGGAACCCCACAGCTCTGCAGCTTGCGCCCCCTGGCATGCAGCTCCCGCCAGCTGGGCGGCACCTTGATCAGAAAGCCACGGTCCCGCAGGAAGTGGTGCACCTCACCGTTGGCGTAGCGGCGGGCAAAGGGCCGGAAGGACCCGCGCTCCGGCGCATAACGGCGTGCGGCCAGGATGATGCCCACCATGGCGATCTGCTCCAGGTCTTCCCGGGCATGGCCGGTGCGGCGCGAGAGGTTGGCGGCCACCGCTCGGGCGATGTCCTGATGCTGCAGCGCCAGGGCATTGGCGGCGGCATGGGGATGGTCGCAGCGATGGGGCCGGCGCCGGCTAGCCCCAGATACGCGGGCCGGGCCCCTGGAGCTGGTGCTCTGGTGTTGCCTGGCGCTGGGCCGATGGCTGGGGGTTTGGGTGACTTCGGCGCTGGTGTGTGGCATGAATCAACTCTCTCTTTCAAGAGTGTGCCGCAGCATCAAGCGGAAGGGAATTGGCTGCGGCGAATCTGCGGACGGCTGGAGAGTTGGAAGAGAGAATATGGCGCCATCTCAGCGGTTAATCATTAGCACCGCTCCGTGTCGCCGAGGAGGCGACCAAGGGCCACCGCACAACGCCAGCGTGATGGCAGGGCCGGGTTTCCTCTCTGGCAGCAGCGCGTTTCACGCGGTTTTCACCACTGATGCCACCCCAGATAAGTTGCGGCGTATGGCGTTTCACGGATTTCACGGTTTTCAGACCCCTTGAGCGAGCTGCGCATTCGGCAGACGCGTCTCGCTGGTCTGATGTGGCCGGCGGCAAGGCGTTCAGAAGCTACCGCTGAGGCCCTCCTCTCCTTTCCCGGCAGGGTGGATGTTGCCCGTCTGGAAAGAGCGAACCAGGTTGAGCGGTCTCTATTTGTGCATCCGCAATGCCGGAGCCGACTCGCTGGTGCCTTCGGGGGAAGTCGCTGCCAGCCATCACGCGGACAGCCTGCGCGCGGTGAACGCGATTGACACCCCACATCCTCAGCAATGCCGGCCTCCTTGCACTCCGTTTCTTGCACCTCGCTCCGAGTGGTTCCGCCCGTCTGGCTGCCTGGCTGGGGCCGCAGAAGCGCTCGGCTGGGCTCAAACGATGGCGCTCATCACCTCAGGAGTCTTGCTGGTCTTGATCCTCTTTCGCAGCTTACGGCTGTAGCTGAAGGCAGCTCCGACGCCGAGGAAGGGCAGGGGGCTGGGGACGGGGCAAGGCTGATTAACTTCGCCTCTGCAACTTGGGCAATCATAAACCTCGCCGCCAAGTCCAATTGCTTGGAAAAAGTCACCCTCGGACTCCCTGAACAGAAAACTAGAAAAACCCTCTTCACCGTTAATTGACTCGAGTATAACACTCGCCAAGTTGCCGGTAAATTCAGTAGTGGTTATGCCAGAGATATTCCCAATCAAGCCCGAAGTTAAATCCGTTAGGTCAAATTGGCCAATCTGGCTGAATGCCGGATTTAGATCAATGCGCTCGAGCTCCCATATTGATGGATCAAACTGGTAACTAGTTTTAAACAATAAACTTCCTACTTCCTTTATTTCGTCTGGGTCTGCTTCCCCTTCTGGGGACCCAAAGAAACTTAATCCGTAGTCACGCTTGGTTATCGTTTCTTTGCCAATTATTGGTGGGGGGCCTGGGTCCAGGATAATGTCTCTCTCAATTGTGAAGTTCTCGCAGGTAAAGCAAAATAGAAATGGGATCTTAACCTTTAATGCATGCGCGGGAGATGAAGGTATTGTAACTATGGCCCCGACAAAAACTACAGCTCGAAAAAGGGCTCCCAATCTAGACGAGAGAGCAGCAGAAACGGTATCACTGATGAGACCAACCCGAGAATTATTAAGTTGTCTCATTGAACTGTGTACGTAGCTGCTTGCCCATCATAAGCTTTCCACTTCAACTGTCAATGGAGATGACATCAAGGCTTGTAACTGTTCAGGGGCCGGGCAACCGGCCCCCCCCAATCAGCCCCTGCCCAGCTCTGCGGCTCCGTTGACCGGCGCTAGGAAGCCTGAAATCAGTTGCGACCTTGCCATGCCTCTGACGACCGCCGACATCGGCATCCAGCTGTTGATGTACAGCACGGTGAACCTGCAGGAGATCGAGGCCCGCCTCACGGCGCGGGTCTTTGCAGCAGTGCACCAGCCGGAGCGCGGCCCGGCGATGCGGGCAAGCGCTCCGCCGGGTTGCTCAACGCCAGCGGGTCCTCCCCCCGCCCTCTGCCCGTCATCCCCACACCAATAAGCCTGGCTGATGCCGCCTGGCGGGAAGAAGAACATGCCACCAGCGTTGTACGCCAAAAAATCGTGCGCGCTTCATACCCCCCAAAACGCGTGGAAACTGTGACTCACGTTCCAGCGCAGGGGCTCTCAGCCGTCGCCATAGGTGAAACGCGCCGAAAAACCGCCGTGAAACCTCCCTGCTTCGCCCTTCTCTGGGCCTCTGGAGCGCCGGAATCGAGCCATTCCCATCGCGTTGCCCTTGGTACGCGCCCGCAGTGCTCACAGGCCCTGGCCCAACAAAAAGGGGGCATCCCCGGGCCTTTCGGCCTGAGGATGCCGCCCCCTGGAGCCAGCCTGGGCTCCTGGCTTGGCTCAAGACCCGAGCACCTCCGCCAGCCACTTCGCGCCGGCCGTGCTCAGCGAGTAACGGAGGCTGTAGCCGCCGCCCTCCTCCGTCTTGCGGCTGCTCACCACAACGCCCTTCAGGTGGGTGAGCAGGCGGGCGAGGGTCTTGTAGCGGGTCAGATCCTCCCCTTCCAGATCCCGCATGCGCACCGCCGCCTCCGGCACCGCCCCCACCGCCTGGAGCAGCTGCAGCACCGGCAGGCCCTGTTCGCCCCGCTGGTGGCGCTCCAGCAGATGCTGCAGCGCCTTGTGCTGCTCATCGGTGGCCTTCTGCACCCGATCCAGCGCCTTCTGGCGCCCCTGCTGCAGCTCCTGCTCCTCCAGCACATCGCTGTAGGAACCGATCCGCATAAAGCGGCCGCCTGAGTCTTCCATCGTCACCACCAGATCCACCGGCGGCCCCGAGCGGGCCTCGCGCACCAGCCGCCGCTGGGGGGACTCCTTGAGCAGCCGATTCTCCTGGCTCATGTAATGCAGCGTCAGGATCGTGTTCGCCGCCCCAGCGATCGCGTTGTGCCCCGAGAGGGCCTCGGTGCCGGTGGTCTCGTTCGCCTTGTTGCAGTGGTGCACCAGCAGCACGGTGCCACCGGCGTCGGTCATCTGGTGCTTGAGGTCGTAGATCATCGTCCCCATCTCCGGATCGTTCTCCCCAAAGCAGCAGGAGCGAGTGATCGAGCGCAGCGAATCGAGCATCACCACCGCACCGCCCTGGCTGGCGATGCCCTGCTCCGTCAGGCACTCGCGCAGGGCTTCGAGGTTGGTTTCTGTGGCCCGGAAGCGCCGGGACCAGATCAGCAGCGGGTGGCCCCACATCCCCGAGGCCTGCAGCATCTGGGCGGTGTCGCCATCCGCCTGGTCATCGCTGATGAGGATCACCGGCCGCGGCCTGCTCGGCGCGCCGAACCCCAGAAAATCCTCGGCGCACAGCAGGCAGCGCAGCAGGGCATGGGCCAACCGCGTCTTGCCCACCTTCGCCCGGCCGCCCAGGATCGTGAGGTCCCGGGCCGGCAGGCAGTCGGGGATCTCCCACTCCAGCTGCGGCACGCTCATCGCCAGCCGCTGCGGCGACCCCAGCCCCTGGAAGCGGTTGCCGTGGCGCCGGTCGTGGGCCTCGAGGATCAGCTGGCCGATCTCCTGATGGCGCAGCAGGGCCTTGAGCTCCAGCGCCGCCTGGGCATGCCGCACCCGCGCATGGCGCCGCAGGCTGTTGGGTTCACGCCCCAGCAGGGCGTGGATGCAGTGATCGAGCGCATCGAGGCGCCGGGCCAGGGGGAGGTATTTCGGGCCGCGGCGCGGGCCGGGGCCGGGGCCAGAGGCCCCTGCTGTTGGAGCCCCTGCTGCTGGGGCGCCTGCTGCTGAAATCCCTGGGTTGGGGCCCTGGTCCCCTGCGCTGGGTGCTGCGCTCCCGGCAGCGGGTCGATGGATCAGGGGTCTGTGCCGACCAGGGGGCTTCCGGTGCTTCGGCTCTCCCTCGGGCTGCCAGCCCCAGCGGCGGGCGTGGAACCAGAACGTCGCGGAGCTGATCTCTTCCCCGCCGGAATACGCCACCTGGCGCACATCCCAGCCGCTCGCGCCGCTGGGGCTGTGGGCCTCCATCAACGCAATCGCCTCCTCCTTGGCGTGCCCAGCTTCCTGGCAGGCGCTGATCAGGCCCCAGAGGATGTTGCGGTAGGTGGCGTAGCTGTTGCTCCCCGCCACCCGCGGCGGGATCGCGGCCAGGGCGGCGCAGATGTCGTCCCAGCTGGGCGAGGAGTTGTGGGAGGTGTTCATGGTGATGGCGGTGTTGTGGTTGGTGGGGGTTGTGGAGCTGCTCTTGCTGGCGGAGAGCAGGGCCGCAGGCGACAACGCCGCGGCCAGCTCATCGGCGGCGTAGCGCTGGCCGCTGGCGGCCTCGATCACCACCTGGGCCAGCGGCTGGCCGTGTTCATCGAGGTACCAGGAGCCGGGCAGACGCATCACCCGGGCGGCGTCGCCGCAGCTCGGGTCGCCACCGGCCACCTCGATCAGCTCCCGCTGCAAGGGGGTCCACTGCGCTGGCGGGATCGGCTCGCGCAGCACCCAGTAGCAATGCAGCGAGCGGCCACCGGTGGCCACCAGCAGGGTGGGCTCCGGCAGGCCCAGCTCCCGCCAGGCCTCCCGTTGCCAGGCGAGCGGCCGGTCGTCCCACTCCACAAACAGCGCCCGGCACCGGCGGATGGCGCTGTTGCGATCGCCGCCGTCGTTGATCACCACATAGAGGCCGCGGCCCTCCCGCTGCCAGCGCTGGGCCTGCCGCAGATCGAACGGGCCCTTGCGGGCGCCGATGGCGGTGCGGCGGGGATCGCGGCGGTGGGGGAAAGCCCGCAGGCGGGTTGTGGTGGGGTCCTTGCCCAGCAGCTCCAGGAAGCGACGGGCCGTCTGGCCATCAACAGTCCAGGGGGTGGTGGTGGGTTCCATCTCAGATCTCCTCGGTGGTGGTGGATGGGGTGCTCGACGTGATCTCCAGCTGGGTGTGGCCCGAACCACCCCGCTCCAGGGCGCCGGCCGGGCTGGCGCTGCCCTGCTCCTGCTGGATCAGCGCATCGAGCGCAGCCCGCAGAGCGGCAGACCGGGAACGGTCGCCGCGGTGGCGGCGGCCATCGAGCCACGCCAGTTGGCGCCGCGTGAGCTGAACGGAGATCGGCGGTGAAAGATAAGCCATAGGACTTAGAAGGCTGAGGTCAACCTATAGCCGCTCCTGGCTCGCTAAGAGCTGAGCCGCTTGATCCATGGGATCCACGGCGCCTTGGGCGTTTGGGGGCTTGATCGCTGCAAAAGCCTCCCGGCACTGGGGAAACCTGCCCCGCATGAGCCGGAGACGGCTTTGGAACCCGAGAACAGAGCCCTGCACTCCCGCGCCTCCTCGCAACTCCATGGCTCTTGGCGCCATGCCCGTCTTAGAATCTGTCCATAGAAGCCGGAGCCGCTGCGGTGGACACGTTTCAGATCTATAAGCAGACCCATGCCGCCGCCCGGGAGGCTTTCGGTCGCATGCTGCGCCTCTGGCGGGAGCGCAACGGCTGGACCCAGTACACCGTCGAGCGCTGGGGCCGCGAGGCGGGCTTTGCCACCGTCTCCAGCGGCAACGTCTCGATGGTGGAGCAGGGCAAGGCGGGCGACCTGCGCGCCCAGGCCTACTTCCAGCTCGCTGACGTCAACCGCCGCCTCGCCGATCGCGACTGGGGGCCGCTGCACAGCCCCGAGCTGCGCCAGGCCCTCGACGGGGCCGAACCGATCCGCGGCGACGACGGTGCACTCTGGGGACCCTCGGAGTTCTGGTGCTGCTACGTCGGCCTGCTTCCCGTTCCCGAGGCCTTCCGCCAGGCACCACCGGCCCCCGCTCCAAGCCTCGATGTCAGCCAGGCGGCTGAGCTCTCCGCCCTCTGGCGCCAGCAGGTGAGCACAGAAGCCAGCCGCCGCAGCCTCGATCCGATCGAAACCCTCCAAGGCGCCGCCCGCCAGGCGCCGGCAGCCGAACGCAAGACATTGCGGGCCGTGCTCGCCGGCTTCCGGGACTACCGCCCCGAGGAACTGGCCCCCCTGTGGCAGCAGGGCTGGCTGCCGGAGAAGTGGATCGAGGCCTGGCGGACTTCCCTGCCCGAGCTGGCTGAGGAAGCCGCAGTCTCCCCAGGCCCGCTGGTGGGGACGGGGCCGGCAGGGAAAGCCTGAATCCGCTGGCGGCCGGGCCCATCGCGCTGCTGTGACGCTCAAGCCCTGGAGAGTCAGCGGGACTGGGGCCATCAGCAGCGCGGGCGCCCTGCAAACCCCCGCCACCCTGAGCCGTAACACTCAGTGAATCTGCGGCCTTTTTTTCTGAGCCTGTTGCTTGGCCTCAGGCACCTGAGCCCCTAAGCTCCAGATCAAGCAAGCGTCCGGCTCGGCCATGGCTCCGGAGTTCTTTCCTCCCTCCGCCCCAACCCCGCCCAGGCGGGTGCGGCAGGACGGCTGGAGTGCTTCAGAAGCCGTGACGGCTGGACTCTTGCCCCTGGAGAGCGACGACAAGTCGGGAACTGGGGCGACCCCAGCGGGTGGCCCCTTTTTTCAGCTTTGTTGCTCAGCCACACAAGGCTGAGGGTGTTGGGCATTCGTTGATCGCCCTGCTCCTCCCCTCCGCTGCCCATCCACGTCTGTCCCCGGGCCTGCAGGCCCCCCCTGGAGATCCCTCGATGAACCCCGTCCCCACCGATCACCGCAAGAGCCATGCCCGCCGGCACCGCAGCTACGGCGAGCGCCCCACCATCAGCCAGGAGCGCCACTACCTGCAGGTGATGGTCTACGCCGATTGCCACCACAAGCTCCGCGAGCTGATGGAGCGCCACAACCTCTCCGCCAGCGGCGCCGCCCACCACCTGATGCGCCTCGGCGCCGGCCTGCCGCCCCTGCCGCCGCTCGATCAGCCGGCCAACGCCCACCGCCGGGAGGAGCCCACCCCATGAGCTCGACCCCTTCCGCCACCCCTCCCCGCAGGCCTGCCCTGCCCGCCTTCCTCGGCGGCGGGCGGCCGCCGCGGCACGCCCTGGTCCGCGTCCGCAGCCTGCGGGGCCTGCACCGCCTGCTGCTGCTCTCCCTGGTGGGGCAGCTGGTGATCATCGGTCTGCTGCTTGGTGCCGGCCGCCGCGGGGAGCGCCGCCTCCTGATGCTCCGGGATCCGGGGGCGGGGGCGTTGCTTCGGGGGGAGGGACCGTGATGGAGCCTCACCTCAAGGCGATGGAATCGGTGGTGGTGGAGCTGACAGCCCAGCTATCCCAGCTGTCAGCCCAGCTGAAGCTGCTTACGGCCCAGGGCCAGCCCCCTGCCCCGAAGAGCAGCCCCTGGCTGCCCCTGAGGGAGGCTGCCCCGCTTCTGCATTTCTCCTCCTCTCGAGCCCTGAAGAACCGCATCCTGCGCGGCAGCTTCCCGCCCGACTGCTTCCGGCAGGTGCCCTCGCCTTCTGGCAAGCGCCACTCCTACCTGGTGAATGTCGAGCGGTACCTCAAGAGGCTGCGCTGAGTTCCGCCTGCAGAGATTCCATCTCGTGGGCATCGAACCAGCGCTGGTAGACGCTGCTGTGCACCGCCAGGCTGTGGCCCATCGACTTGGCCGCCAACGAGGGCGAGATCCTGGGATTGTGGATCGCTCGTACCGCCCAGGCGTGACGTAGGTCGTAGGGCTGGAAGGGAGCTCCGGCACGACGGAACATTTGCCCCATGAGAGAGCCCACATCCCGGTGGCTACGTTCCCGGTTGAACGCGGGCAGCCTTTTGCTTTGCAGCGACCATCGCGAGATCCATTCAGGCGGTAACGCGATGGATTGCCGGGCCCCTGTCTTCCCATCCGTGATGCGAAGCAGGCCCGACGCCTGGACATCAGCAAACAGCAGCGCTTCATGTGGACGGCAGCCATAGGTGGCAGCTACGGCTGCAGGCCACTGCCAGCGCACCGAGAGACGGTCAATCAGAGCTTCGATCTCACTGTCCTTAGGAGTTTGCTGAAAAACCCGGCCACCTCTGCGAAAATGGTGCAACCGCCCATCTGAGATGCGAGGTCACCGGGAGTCCAGCGGCTCCCTGTTCTCCTACGTGTCGATCGAGGAGCGGATTCCTGCCAGTCATCCGCTGCGGCGGATCCGGAAACTGGCGAATCAGGCGCTCGATCGACTCAATCCCACCTTCTGTGCGCTGTATGCGGCAGAAGGCCGGCCATCGGTTCCGCCGGAGCAGCTGCTGCTGGCGTCGCTGCTGCAGGCGTTCTACGGGATCCGCTCGGAGCGGTTGCTGCTCGAGCAGCTCCACTACAACCTGCTGTTCCGCTGGTTTGTGGGGCTGAGCCCGGATGATCCGATCTGGCATCCCACCACATTCACAAAAAACCGGGAGCGGCTGCTGAACGAGCAGGTGATGGGGAAGTTCCTGGAGAAGCTGATGGGAGCTCCCGAGGTCAAGCCGCTGCTCAGCGATGAGCACTTCTCGGTGGATGGCACGCTCCTGCAGGCCTGGGCGTCCCATGCCTCGCTGGAGCGGATCGATGGGCAGGACGATCCACCGCCGCCGCCGTCAGGCCCTGGCGAGGGTTTTGGTGTTCCAAAGCCCGGCAAGAAGAGGGCGAAAGGGGATTTCAGGGGCATCAAGCTCAGCAACAAGACCCATCGCTCCACTGTCGATCCGGATGCGCTGCTATGCCGGAAATCCAGGGCCCATCCAGCAATGCCCAGCTACCGGGGGCACGTGCTCATGGACAACCGCCATGCCCTGATCGTTGACTGCCGCGTCACACAAGCGACGGGTACCGGGGAAAGGGATGCCGCCCAGGCGATGGCGGCGGACCGTCCTGGTG
>QLAH01000731.1_pt1 | contig 12774 bp, 15 predicted proteins | sample 4693081 | NCBI WGS metagenome assembly QLAH01 (sample SAMN09425401, study PRJNA476045) | Lake water metagenome, whole genome shotgun sequencing project.
CTATAAGCATCAAGGAATACCACTTACGGTTCGAAGAACTCATGGAAGACCCTTAAGGACCTGATCAAGGCGATTTAGCTGGGTTAAAGGGCGCTCGTGTCCACACGCTCGAGTCTGAACATTCTCACACTCTTGACGGTGACAGTTGTCATAAGACGTGCGTTTCTCAACTCTTCGGTCTCATCAGGCCTGAACGGGACCTCTTCAGCCACAGTGGGTTCATTCTTCTTTGCTTGTCTGAATGCTGCAGAAAGCATATACACAAATGGTAAGGTGCGGTCACTGAGCAAGGTCTTTGGTTCTTTGCTTACGCCAGTACAAGTCATCTCTCCATCGCTTCTTATCCTCAAGCAGTTGTATATAGGCACACCTGGAGAGCTCTTACTCTGAGAAGATCTGTGGTTTGTTGTAGACAGTCTGGTTTCAATCAGGTAGCAACTAGGGCCATATAGAGGGTCGTCTAAGATTCCCAGGTCTATGAGAGCCTGCAAGTTTATTGCGTTGGGCATTGAGGATCGGTGTAAGAAGATCTCCTCGAGAGCCAAAGGCATGAAGTTCTTTCCAAAGACCAGGTTCATCATTCCTCCGATCTCCAGCTTGTCTGACATTAGATCGTCCTTCACCTCATTGAAAGTCCTGTTCTAAAGGACGGCGACCTTGGCCATGAAGAAGGACCTGGAGTTGTAAATGATTGTCCCCATCATTAGGTTCAGCCCATGCATCAAGTAAGCAAGTTGGTTTGGCAGGTTTTTCTCTAGAGAGAGCCTTGGCTTCGTATCTTTGAAGTTGATAGCAGTGTGCTTCCCTACAATTGGGCCTATTTCATCTTGACCATCAGCTTTCGTAGAGCAGTAATTGTTCTAACCAGCTATTGCCTTGGCGAGATTGAATACTTTTGGGAGAAATTTATCCCCTTGACCTGGCTGCACACATTGTCTCTCATGAAGGTTGTGAATGCCTTGTATTCCTTAGCGAGAAAAGAGAGGTCTAACTGTGGGTCTCTGGATGATGGCTCTGCTGCGAGACTATCAGAAGCCTTAGGGACACTGCCCATCTGTTAATTGGGACTGGGATTGAGAGATCTCGCTCTTTCAGCACTGGACGAGGAATTCAAGTTCCCATCGATTGCCGTTGTCTGGAGTCTTTGTGAATCTTGAGGTGGATCCAAAGAGCCTGACCTCACTTAAGGCGCTTAGTTGGTACCCTGGGTTGGCGTTTTCTACTCTTCTGCAGCTCGTTTTTTCTCCTTTTAGAGAGCTCTCCTCTTAGCTTTTTTCCCCATTTCGGGAAAAAGGTCAGGGATATTGTGCTGGCTAGGTGAGGTCTTAGCATCTGGGTTTCCCAATAGCTGTTTAGCATCGGCCGAACCAGGCTTGGAGCCGGAAGGAGTTGACTCGGACAATGTCTCGATCACAGGAGGTCTGTTTTAGACCGGCAGGTCGCTGGGAAACGTGAACATCTTCTCCTAAGAGTTGCCTTCACTCATAATTGCACTGCGCTCGGCTCTCCACATGATAAGCTCCTTGATGAAATCCATCACCTTGACTGCCTTCGGGATGCCCATGTTCTCCTTATAGAGGTTGAAAAGGAGGGTCTTGCCTTTAGGTTCTCTGGTATCAGTGACTCTCAAGAACTCATCAACGGGGAGCGTGAAGTTCATGTTCCCATAGTCAGTGTACATGGCTCCAGTCACAGTGAGCTGGCGCAACCAGGTCTCATTGTCTGTAGGCTGATGTCCAGCCATGGGAAGAGTGCAAGTCTACAGACAGATTGGAGCGTTAGGGAGTTGGTGGATATCTTCGGCAGATGCAGAGTTCTGTCCTCTTGAACTTTACATTTGAGATTTTAATTTGCATTAAAGCTCGAGCTTAAATAGCCCTGAGGCAGCAGCCCCTGAAGAGTATCTTTGATGAAAGCCTGGGATACTACTGGGAGCACCAGGGATAAGTATGAGGAAACGCTTGGCAAGCGATGGAGCTTCAAAACGGAGAGTCAATTCAGGGAAGCAGATGAGGATGACACGGTCATTGAGCGCCTTCAACGAATCCAGAGAGCTGTTTACAGATAATTCCTGGTATCCACTTAAGTTTAATTGCAACAGACTAAGATAACCGACACAGACAAAGCCAGAGCATGAAGCTCCAGGAATCTGCGTGAAAGCCCTGGCCTTGGTGATGAAGAAGTGAAGATCCATGCCTTAGGATATGGTAACAATTTTCTGAAATCAAAGAATGAGACTCTTAATTTAGTTAATAACTATGGAGACTTAATGATCATCAAATGTCTTAAGTTAAGAGATCATATTCATTTCATTATTTCATCTTACTTACCGACTCCAGACTACACACAGAGACTGCTGAGCGAAGTGCCATGGTCCAATCCAGATAGAGGACTAAAGTATTCAGTCACGAGCCTTGTTCTGGATGCACTCTCCGTAGACACTGCTGCTGGATTCTCTAATCCTAGTCCTGAAACTCTTACTTTCAGCTAAGATTGAACCAGTCTTGTTCGCAGACCCGGCAATTGCTCTGTGTGTTAGGCGCTCTGGAGTTTCTTACTCATGCCTGGACCCAATTCCTTTGGCAGCTTACTCTCTCTTAATGAATATAGGGCGTCAAGAACAGTCGCGGGAACTTGATTGGATACTTGGTATTTGAGCTGCGCCTATTTGAATTGCTTGGATCTCTGTTGCTCCATCGCCAAGGTATCCTGGACAAATCTTAACCTCTTCTTCAGGCGCAGATACGGACTCAGGTCTGACTCTGGACCATCAGCGAGTGCAGCTGACTCTTGTGCGACTTCCTCTAAGGTAAAACATCCAAGCTGCGTCTAGATTCTCTATAGTAAGCTCCTTAGATACACAGCACTTGACTTTCTCAGGGTCTCTACATTAAGAGTGTCTAACACCAACAAGCTTACCTTCATCATCCGCGAACAAAGAAGCAGGTATCTCAGCAGCAGTGACCGCCTGTGTGGAGACTTGCACTTCCCTGGCAGCAGGGTTCAGGCATTGGCGCTGCTTGTTATCTTCTTCGAGAGCAGCAACGACCGTCTTCTCAAGCGTCTCCATCTGCCATTGGCGGAGCTCAGCTTCTTCTAACTTTGCTTGCTCCAAGTAAGTTTGATCTCGTATTGAAACCACAGAGGGTTGCTCCACACTACTCACAAGGGAATCACTAGCTTTTGCCTTGAGTCTCACATCTAGGAACTCCACGAATTCTTCACATATCTCTGTGGAATGAGGCGCTTGGTTGTCTCCGGTGGAGTCGCTGTTGCCATCGGCCCTGACGGTCCATTGGATAAGGAACTTGTGCTGCAGAGCAGGGTCTACATTACTCAGGATGCCTCGAGACTGGCAGTACTTCTTCAGCTGTGGGTTCGATGTGAAGATTGATCTTTAGTTAACTAACTTCTCATTAAGTCGTTCTTTGTTCACACTCTTCCTCCTCACTAGGAAGTCATAGGTCTCACAGAAGACCCTGGTCGTCGGCTGTGACAGGAACTCGACCTCATCGACGAAGGATTTGAACTGGCGCCGTATGTGTGTCGCTTTCAATGTGTGAGCATCTCTTCCTTGGCGGTCGTAGTCCTCAAAGTCTTTGAGCATCTGGAGGAACAGCTGGTTGATGTACATGGGCAGTGCAAGAGACCTGCCTACAGATTTGTGGCTCTCTCTGTAGTGGATTCTTTGGAACAGACCAAGCAGCCGTCTCTATTCAGCTAGTAGTAGAATGAACTCTGTTCGCACATCGAAGAATCTCTTCATGGCCGAGGAGTAGATAAGTTTCGCATTCTTGGACGGGTTCTTCCTTTGTTTCCCAGTCGTTCTTCCAAAGGTCCATGTGAAGCTCTAACACTTCTTCTTCAGTTGAGGCTCAAGATTGTGCCAATCCATGATGATGTACTTGAGTGGCACCTAGATTTCTTCGATGCCGTGTGGTAAGCATCTTAGAGCGCTAATGATGTGTGTATTGTAGAAGTCCAATATGCTGTTGAATACAAGATTCTTTGTGAGCTTCATCACCGGTCTGAAGTAGTTTAGAAACACTCTTGAGTTCATGGTCTGAAATACTGGTAGGTACTTGCTTAGGTCTAAAGAAGGGTGGAGAGAAACTAAGTTACCTTGAGAGTATGCTATCATTCCAGATGCTGCTTGCTTCGACTCTTGATGCTCAATGAGTAAGTAGCGAAGCTCTTTCGACACATCTTCTGGGCAGTAGATTCTCTGAATGATTTCTTCTGGCTTGCTGAGAGCATCAACCAAGGCGTCGTGCTTGTAGTTCCAAGCTTCAGCTGGTTCCTGTACAAGCTTAGGAGTGTGAATAGAACTTACAGTAGCAGCTTTGAGGTTCACATCTTCGTCAAAGGGGACAAGAGAACTCAGCAGTCTTTGCAGATCTCTGTCAACGAAGGGCTCGTGAGGACCTTCACTCTTGTGTTCTTCGTCGTCTGCGCTAAGACCATCACTCTCGTAAGTAAATTCAAGGAAAGCATCAGCACCTAGAGATGGAGCAGTGACCTGCTTTGGAGATTGGTCCTTGAGGACTGTTGGAATGTCTGTAGAAGTAGGATTAGGTCTAGAGGCAGAAGCAGTCTCACACTCGCCTCTTGCGCCAATGCGAGCTCCACTCTCATCTTGTGCGGGTGCATCTTGCTACTCCTCGGTCAGATCAAGGAGTGTCTCCAAGAAGGCGCTCTCAGTGCTGTTCTCTTCATCTCCCATCTCAACATCTTCATCAAGGTCTCCATCCTCGCTCATTTCAGAAAATTGTTACCCTTTCAGAAAAATGTTACCTTCGTTCAGAAAATTGTTACCTTTGTTCAGAAAAATGTTACCATCCTTCTGAAGCATCTAAGACTCTTCCTTAGGGAAGCCAACACCTTAGGTTGGGAAGCAAGCACTGGAAGCAACTATCTGGAGCTCTGTACAGTTGTGGGATGTGGAACTGTGCAAGCATGAGGATCCCTTGAGGAGCTTATGGTCCTGAGGACAATGAGAAGGAAGAGTCTTAGAGAACTTCTTGTCGAGCCTCTGCTGGGAACTTAGTTTCTTGTTCAAGAACTTCAACTTGCGAGTCTACACCTTGCTCTGCTTGAACGCCGCTTGATCATCCCCGTCTGCATTCACCTTGGAACTAAACATCTTGCTGAGCCACTCAGAATCGATCGTGAAGTCATCGATTTAGCTGCGCTTCTCCTTCAGCACTTGGACATCAGTTGCCTTGTCAGAGTCCCCAGAGCTTCTTCCTTCTTGAGCGCAGTTGAACTCGGCCTCTGTTGGAAATCCTATGAACCGGTGAAGGTTCTCTTTGACGTAGAGCTTATACGCGGTCCGGGCGTGTCTGTGGCATCTCACCCTAGACTTTATGAAGCGCTGTCTGTGCTTAATTTAGATGTCACTCTACAGGTGCTGAAGGATGTTTGCGTAGAAAGTGATGCCTATGTCCATCTACATTACATTGCTCTCCTCCTTCGTCGCCTTCAGGTGTATGAACATCTAGGAACCATTCACTTCCTTAGAGAGGCCCAGGTACTCATCCTGTCTGATCGCGTAGTTGTAAGGCAGTATTCCCAAGTTCTGCTTTGCCTGCTCTCTGAGGAAATCAACAACCATCCAAGCCGACTGCCTTTGTTCTCTGAAGTAGAGCATGGTCTGGATCATACAGATCCACTTCCCTAAAGAGTTCTTGACCTTCGGATAGTCTTGTGACCGCTCAGAGACCCTGTCATTGAACCCTTCGAGTTTCTGACTAGCGAAGCCATGCTTTCTGAATTCAATCCACATCATAAGTTCAAGTGGAACATACGGATGGAAGTCCAGCTAGACTCTCTTGGGTTGCACAAGAGTCAGCTTGTTCTTGGCTCTCACAGTGAGATTGTGCTTGTGTATGAGCGCAGAGTCTGCAATATGGACGTCGTCAGGTTCCTTGTGAGATCTGAACCTCTGGAGTTGATTGAACAGCCGGAAGTTCGTTCGCTTGGCCAGCACTTCCAAGCTCGCAGCATTAACTCCTGCAGTGGTGGTCTTGAAGTTTCTCCAGAAGTCTTTGGTGTGTTGAGGACGGGAATGTGAGCTACTGATGAACTGAGAGACAAAGCGGTCTGTGACGTTGACCATTGAGGCGATTCTCTCTTGGTTCATACCGAAGCCTTGACTCTGGCTCTTGAGAGATTCATTCTTCCCAGTCGCTTGCTTACTCTGCACTCGCTTCTCTGAAGCCAGAGACTCATCACCCAGACTGAAGCCGATGATCCTGAGGTCCTCTTTTATCTCCTCTAGCTCGATTCTGCGCTGGTTCGCTCGAGCCTTGCTGTCAGTGCTCTATGGACTCTGGGGCATTACAGAGAGTTGGTCCTTGTAATCAGACTGCATGAAGTAGATTTCTGGATTGCTTAGGTCGGCCAGGTCCACAACCACTGGCGACTGGAGATCTTCACGCCTTGGGGTTCTAGTGATGTGCTTATCTCCAGGATGGTACCTGAGCTCATGCTGGAGCAACAGTGCGTTGAGGTCTGGCTCGTTTGGGTCAAGGAGACCCTGAGTTTGAAGCTGAGCTTGTTGATCGATTCTCAGGAGCTACGCTAGAGTTCCTTAAGCAGAGGCCTAGAGACCCAGATCTCTCTTCTCACAAACTCCAGTAAGGTCAGTTGGTTAAGCAACTCATTCATGCTGCTCTTGAACTGCCTCTCGTAGAGGAGAAGCTCCGATCCTTGATCTCTTTCCAAGGAGATTCCATTTAGACACTGTTGTCTCCATCTTTGAAATTTGAATTTGATGATCTGTCACATCTCCAATTGCGACTACTGTCTCTTCACCCTTGGCTTCCTCATCTATGAGGACATCAGCTGTAGTGGCTATAGTGTCTGGCGCTTACAGTGCAGCTATAGAGAAGTTAATCAAGACAGGGCGAACCTTGCAGCGACGCTGGAGCCTTGCACCTTCTTTTGTGCTTATTCAAATTCTTCTTCTGAAGAGTTTAGCCACAGGCTTTGCACTCAGTCATAATTCGCTGGACGTTCCGCTACTAGTTAGGCAGCTACTGAGACGGAGCACCTAGCTACGCAGTAGGGAGCTAGCTTGTGGTTGTGGGAGTGGCTGTAGAAGCGTGGATGGCGTTTGGTAGTGTTTTCATGAAAGAAGCGGGTTTTCAATTTAAATTTGATATTAATCAAACGATTAAATCCTTTGGCTGGAGCCACTCGACATGAGCTACTTTATCTAAAAATAGCTATCTCTAAATCCGAGGGACCCAGGGCCCTAGAAACACTCAATCCTATAAAGCCATGCGAATCTAAGAGTACTTGTGCGATTCAATCATCGCAGAGACCAAGAGATCTGGGAGACGACTGGTCATTGTAGGTGTAACTCGAAATAACTGCATATACTATACTAAGACCTAAGACTAAGACTATATGTGCTTCTAGAGAGTTACACCTCCCAGAAGGGGTCAGCTCAGACATCCGATGGTCCCCAGACTCAACCGGCACTCACACCTGTTGATCAGATAGATGGCTTTATAGGATATACCATCAAAATCGCCTAGAGACCTCGGATTAAGGGACCTGGATTTATTATTATAGACCCTTGGAGCCACTCCTTAGAAGGATTAATTTAGTCCTAGACAGACCCAACCACAGCTTAAATCCGCAGGCTCTTCAGCGCAGCAAAGCACTAAGACCACTCCTGCAGATCATTCAAGGGTGCCTGGGATGGCAGTGGTGAGTAGAATCTGAAGGAACGGTCGTTGGACCGAGAAGTCGATGAAGGATTTTCCATCTCAGAGACCAGCCGAGATCTCTCATTGCTATAATAATTTCTAGTAGACCGCTCTCCTACAAGCAGCTCCAGGCAGTGCTGGCCTAGACGACCAGACAGGAAGAAGCTCTGAGGAGAACTAGTGCATCATATGCTCCGAGAGATAGTCCAGGCAACGGAGCAAGGGAGTCGAGGATGAGGTGCATCTACTTGTCTTTGAGACATCTTCTTGTTGGTTCTTCTTAACTTTCAAATTGCTGGCCTTGTCCAGTTGAGCACAAGACCCCAGCCTGTGAGCGACAAGCTCTTCACCGCCAGCTTGGGTACTGCCAGAGAGAAGATTCCAAACCAAGACTAGGTGCAGCAAACGTGAAAGAAGCCTGAAGCTTCGAAAGCAGTTGAACCTCAAATTCAAATTTTGCCGGTTAAATTCAAATTCCTATTAAGGTAGGATTGGTAACAATTTTCTAATTTCACAGGTAACAATTTTCTGAAGTCTTCTTCTCCGAGCCTTCTACTCATTCAACTCTCTTGGCTAGAGCATCACACACATATGACCGTGTCTCCTAGTGTCTGACGGTCGTCCAGAATGAATAGTGCCATGTGGAGCGATGTCCATGAGCACAGGCGACGAGAAGTCTGGGACTTTTCAGGAACCTACACTCTTGTGAAGACCGAAGCTATGCTCAAGGCATCAGCCAGATTTGGCACTCCAGCTTTCCTTTCTTCAAGCATACAGACGCCTGTGCGTCCCTCAAGCACCAATGGCCATGTGTATATACATACAGATGCTTTGCGCCTGGACCAGAGCCTGGTGGAGGTCATCAGACCTTGGTGGGAGTCTCCTGGACAAAGGTAACATTTTTCTGAATCAAAGGTAACAATTTTCTGAATGGAGCCCATGAAGGGATCGAAGATCCCTCATCAGAGGTCTTCACTGCACTTCTTTGTCCGAGATACACTCTACAGGCATGTAGTCACATCCAGAGTCTGCATCCGTGGTTCATGTACAAGCATGAAGTGACCGTAAGGCACTTTATCCGGGAATACAGATCTCTTTATAGCTCTGGGCTGTATTGATAATTGAGCTTATAATTGCTGAATCCAGATTAGAAATGGACTTCTCGACCTTAGACTTTTCGCACCCGAAGCACGCGCTCATGCCCTATGATCCGAAGCACTACCTGTACAGGACGATCCCTGTGAGCCAGCAGGACTTGTAAGGCTCATGTGTGTAGAGACTTTTAGCTTCGCGTTCGCAGACAACATTGTACAGGCATTAGATCTGCACTCTCAGAGCTCCAACATAGAGCACTTCAAGACCCTGTGCTACGCATACCTGAACCAGCTCTCCATCAAGTACCCAGTGAACCTGGCCGATCCCTGGGACCCTGCCGTGGTCCTGCATCTGAAGCCGATAAGAATGGACAGAGCGCCACCGATTGTCTTCACGCACCAGCACCCGGCCGTCGGGGATGCAGCTTCTGTGTACTCATGCAGGAGCGTTGTGTACATTGTTGCCACAGCGGATATCGACCGGGATGTCAAGCTTCTCCTGGACAACTTCTACGAGGAGTTCATCGCCCTCGCTTCGGGGATCGAGCTCACAGAGACGCCAGCTTCCTTCATCCACACAGATGAGACCGTGTTCTCGCGCGTCGGCCGTCTGAGCAGAAGACTCCTGGTGCTTCTCCGGTCATACAACCAGAAGTTCCGCATCACATACACCAGGCTCGCCGACGACCAGCTCTGCGTCCAGATTGATTCCTTCATGGGCTGTGCCAGCATCATCGCGGCGACCGTGAAGGCGGTCCTCGATCACCTGTGTGAGTACAAGACAGACCGTGAGATGCCTGTGATCGCTTGGAGCATGGTTGCGATTCCAGATCCGAGTTCACTCTTCGTGCACTACAAGTACATGACAAGCTACCCGATCTGGGACTGCGCCATTGGCAGTTTCCAGTGCTGAGACACCGGGATGAGCGTGAGTGACTGACTTAACTTAGACTCTTAACATGTTAACGATCACTATGGTTAAGGCTTAGGAATCAGGAGTTTAAGTTGTGAAGAGAAGAAGGCCCGCGGACGCGACGGTCTCATGTTCAGGCGTTGTTCTGGTTGTCTGGTTGGCTGCTCTTGAGGACCAGGGTCTTGCCGGCGGGGTCCTGAGCGAAGACATTAGGCTTGAACCTCTTGGTGGCGGCGGCGCCGGGACCTGAAGGGTTGATGAAGAGCTGCTCATCTGGCACGTTCTTGTTCTGCTTCTTGGTCGCGTCGCTCAGAGAGTACTAGAGCTTCGGTCTGCTTTGGTTGCTTCTATCCGCGATCTTTCTCTTCTTGGCGCCCACGTTGAGCAGGTGCAGGGCTCTTCCGCGCTGGTCTATAGAGCTGGGTCACGGTACGCTGCGCGCACGGGTACTTACTCTTCATGGTGATGTTGGAGTTGACGATGAGATTGTAGAAGTCGCTGGTGATCTCCACGTACTTGCTCTTCCTCACGGCTTCCAGTTCCTTTCTCTATTCGAGGCACTTCCTTATGTTCTCCGGGAAGAAGTCTGGTCTCTTGGTGTTCACGATCTGCAAGTGCTTGAACAGGGAGTGTGCGTACGTTGAAGAGGAAGTCTCTGTTGATGAAGCGCTTGTCACTCACCTCGGGGAAGTACTTTCTCAACTCTGCGTCATTGAAAACCTGTGCTTGTAGTTGAGCGACCGCGAACTCACTTAGGCGCGGGACCGTCACGATCTTCAGCTCCGAGTTCATCAGGCACTGCAAGGGCGTCAAGGCACAAGGACTTACCAGCTTCCTTCCGGCGAAGACGTCTCTCATGAAGTCCACAGTGCACTCGTTGAACGGAGGAAGGTAGTATTAGCCTACAAGGATGAAGGTAACAATTTTCTGACCTGTGACAGTGAGGATCTTGTAGATGTCTTGCTTGCTGCGCATGATCTGCACCAGGTCCTGGGTGAGCACTCTGTTGGCGGACGAGCCATAGAAGCCATCGTTCCCAGTGAAGCGCGGCTCTCTGTTCAGCCGAAGGAATCCGTTCGCAGACAAGGTGCTTGTGTTCGTATTGGTGCGCGCGGTCGTCGTGGTGCCCATCTGTGAAGACTAAGCGCTGAACTTCTCTTCTTCGTACTGCTAGTGCTGAGAGTCCCGAAGGCCTCCACTGATCTCATCCCGGGTCCTGATGCGATTGTTCTGGTTGAAGAAAGGTTGAGGCATGCTAAAGGGATTCTGGTTGGACCTGGGAGCCTGGTGCTGCTGCTGGTTTCTTGGATCCTGACCAGAGAAGTTCTATGCAGATCCACGGCCCTGAGAGTCGAGCACAACTGTCTGGTTGCTGGGGCCTTTGCCGAAGGCGCTCCCGAAGTTGGACCCTGCGTTGCTCTTGTTTCGCTGAGAGACGTGCCGGTACTTGTCTTCGCCAAGGCTCTGGTCCGCATCCGAGGCCATCATGTACTCACTGACCAGGGTCTTCTCATAGAACTGCTTGAGGCCCTAGTTCTGCTGTCCCTCGCCATCGCCGCCATCGTCCTCTTCGGGCTGCCTCTGCCCAAGCAACTCTGAATTGATGGAGCTATTGAGATCTGACTGGTTCGCGATCTCGAACTGCCTGGACAGGTCAAGGCTCTGCATGCCGTTGTTCAGGCCGGGCTGAAACGGATGGTCATGTATCTTACACTTACTGAGAACAACTTGGACTTGCCGTCAAGGTCGAACCGCGCTGGGGTCACTTGCATGCCTTCTCCTCCATAGGCGCCGTCATCAGCGTCGCTAGGGATCTCGCCTTCCTCGTAGTCAGGTTCTTTGCGAGCGGTTCTCTTTGAGTCACTGCTGGAGCTGTTCATTTTAAGTTATGAAGATTAATACCTATAACAGTTAAGAATCAATCCTCTTATAGCCAGCCTTGTGCTCTCGCCCCTTCGGGGCAGCTTTTCATCTCTTTGTTGAATACTCAAACAACACACACACGCACCAATACCGCATCTGAATGTATGATCCCTGCTAGTGTGAGTGACAGTACCAATTAAGGCCTTTGCCTGGGAACAGACAATCATCGATTCCTCTTCATTGAACTTGAGCAAATCAGAAAAATGTTACCTGTGGGAATCAGAAAAATGCTACTTGCTTCAGAGGTCACAAGCTTGAACAAGCATCTTCACATTCAAGGTCCATAGCATGCCTTTGAACAAAACATACAGACAGCAACGGCGTATTGCACTAGAGTCTATGGCAATGAAGAAACAAAGCAAGGACATGCAGAAGAAAGCAGACACACTAAGAGAAGTGATGGCTGACTGAGTGATGATGGAAGCAAGCCGATAGAAGAAGTTGATGCTTCTCGCCGACCCATTCGGGGTCGACACACTCTCAGTTGACAAGCACAGATCCATGACTGAACACACAAGCAGATGCTTCGTTTGCCATCTGTGTTGCTAATTCAAGGACTACCAGAAGTGAGTGTGCAGACATAGATGAGGTCGCATCTCAAACAAAGTCCTAATACGCTTGCCCCTTCGGGGCAGCTCACCATCTCTATCTGCAGCACTCCGTGCTACACACACACACCGCCTTCGCAGGCGGATTTAGGGCCATAACTCGTACACACTACAATGTCGATGAAGACCCTCACCTGTGAACAGAGCGCTATCGTTTGTCTTCAAGTCACTTAAGCGAATCAGAAAATTGTTACCTTTGAAATCAGAAAATTGTTACCTACAGAACTCTTTGAAGCACACGGGAACTTCATCAATTGTAACATCTACAGTAGCTCCAGAGTCTGTGTGTGAGACTAGCAACGATAGAGCGCGACGGATGAAGATAAGTGCTTCTTGGAGAAGAGTGCCTTCGTTCCTGGACCTTGCAGTGATGATTGCGATGATTTAAATCTAAGTACGGTTAATTAAACAGCTCTAATATGATGTACGTTACCAGTCAAATTCAAAGTGTTCATTCTCCAGACCGTAGTAGATCTGGTTTCTCTGGGTCTCCATCCGTGGGCTTCCTTCCTTAGAGA
>QLAH01000732.1_pt1 | contig 12739 bp, 11 predicted proteins | sample 4693081 | NCBI WGS metagenome assembly QLAH01 (sample SAMN09425401, study PRJNA476045) | Lake water metagenome, whole genome shotgun sequencing project.
GAGAGCGTTTCCCGCTCAAAACCATGCTCTCCTTCATCCGCCAAGTCATTGAACGACATTTCCCCCTCGCCCAAGCTGTCTATCTCCCGATGTCTACATGAGTTTGTGATCTACTGAGACTATCTAAAAACAGGCGCACAGGCACAGTATCCGGCGGGGGCGGCAGTGGGGGTTCTGGCGGTGCGGGCGGTTGCAAGGTGGTCATCACCTCGGGCGGCGCGATGGTGATCAGGGTAGGGCTGAGGTGCAGATCGGGATACTCCAGGCGGTAGGACTCTAGGGCACGGGCAATGGCATCGGTGCGGCGGCGCTGGTCGCGGGTGATGCTGGCCTCGGTGTTGCCCAATCCGGGGGCATTCCAGCGGCCCGTATTGGGGTTGATGTAAGACCGGGTGCGAGCCACCACAATCGCCTCACGACCATCTAGTCCCCAGGTTTTCACCTCCGCTAGGCGTTCGATGTAGCCCACCCGACCAATGGCGGCCAGGGGCGATTGATTGGCCAGGTCAATGCCGTTGAGGGTTTCCTCTAGGGTCAGACTCATGCTCCGGTTCAAGGCCCGTCGCTCTAGCACCTCAGTTTGAGATTGCAGCCGTTTAAGCTGCTTGTGATCCGCTTCCGCCGCCGAGGCCGCCCCGTGTTGATAGGAAAACGTACCCATATTCCAGGCCCGGTTGCCCGGATCGGTGTGGCCATAGTAGGCGGCGGTGATGCCTCCTATGGCGGTGCGGGTGCCCTCGGCGCTGCCTACGGCCCGCGCTACCAAGGATTGACTACCGCCTTCAAACAGGGTAGGTAGCACCTGGGCCGGAGTCAGGGGAGCCGGATTCGGATCGGGAACGACCTGGGCGACGGGTGTTTCGGTATCCGCCAGGGAGGGTTGCTCAAATAGCCCGAAGCTGAGGACTACCGTATCAGACACCTCTGTATTCGTCACCTCAGCATCGGGCACCTCAGCATCGGGCACCTCAGCACCGGACACCTCAGCGGGTTCTGGGACGACCGCCGCTGCCTTAATCTCCGAGGGCGATGGGGCTAGGTTCTGGCTCCAGTCGAGGGGGCGCTGGGGGCAGCAAATCTCTGGCCTGGTGGCCCTCATTGAGCGCCACTGCCACCACCTGCCGATTGACGCCGATGGGCAACTGGCTAGGGGAATGAAAACGCATAGGCGGACGGGTGCCATGGGCCGGAATGGGTAGGGGGCGATGGGCTGCATCGACTCCTGGGTCGGGAACTGGGGCGTTGATCGGGTCTGGAGGGGGATCGGCTGGCGGTGGTGGAACCGACGGTTCAGGCAGATCGAAGCTGAGCCGGAAGTCTTGGGTCGCGGCTTGGGTCGCGGCTTGGGCAGGGGCTAGGCTCACCCAAAGCACCAGGGCACTGGTGGTGAGCAGGAGGAGAATCAGTTTCATTCTGGCGAGGGTAGACGAGGAGAAGGTAGGGTGGACGGCACGATGGGGAGGATCGCTGTGGCCTCATAGCCAATCCGAACGGCTAACCTCCTAAACGAATTGAGGCTTCGACCCGCTCAGCCTGAGCGGGATCAGCGTTTGAATCGGGGGTAAGCAACCGGGATTTGGGATTAGTTCACCTTGAATCGATAGCCTGCATACTCCTCTCCTTCGTAGAGCAGGATGATCTGGGTAGAAGGATCGAAGGCCAGGGGATAAACTTCGCGCTCGGCCTTTACCCCCGCCCGCAGCTCCATCGCCGCCAATCGGCAGTACGGCTCGGACACCACCTGACGCACGTTGTCCTTGGGGTCGCGCTCGGGAATGGTCAGCAGTTTGGCCAACTGATCGCGGCTGAGGCGGGCATCGCTGCGAATGATGGCTTCGCAGGTTTCCGCTAAGGCTGTCGTTGTAGTCGCCGCACGCTTGGGAAGGATGCCTTGGCCTTGGCCTAGCAGCAGCACGATACCCAAGACAGCCCCACCGGCCAGCAGTGACTTCAGTGGAACAGCCGTGGGAGATTCTAGGGGAGGACGGGTAGAAAGCATGGTGTTTTTCCTAGTAGCTAGAACAGCAAAACAGAGGTTTTTGGGGGTGCTTTTCCGGCGGATCTGCTTCGGCGGATACTCTGCGACGGATCTTCTGAGACTCTTCTGTGACGGATCTTCTGCGACGGATACCAGAACATCCCCCCAGATCCGGTCACACAGGACTACCGCCCTTTGCCTACTCTGCATCCGAAGTCACCCTGGGATAGCCCTCGACGAGTCAGAGGAGATAGCCGCCGATGAAAAGCCCACCTAGTGCTAGAGCCACACGGCTGATGAGGTTCACATCTGGGGCCGGAGGCAGAATCGCGCGATAGAGCAGGAGCGCAAGGCTGGCAAGACAAGCCACCACGGCCACCACACCTAGGCTCGGCAGAACGGTTAGCAGCCCATGGAGAGCTAGCCGTCCGGCCACACCCGCCCCAGCCCAGCCCATGGCCTCGGTGGCGGTAGGGGGCGGAGATGGTTCAATAGTTTGGGTTTGCAGCGGCGACCAGGCTGATAGCCCCTCACGTATCCATCGCCCCAAGCGACGCAGCCGGGGCCACAGCCGCCTAGGCCGAGGATGGCCCGGCGAAGGACGACCTTGCAAATGGGGACGCTGACCCGGTACCCCATAGGCTTGGCGCAGGTGATGGGCTAAGGTGTAGGCCTCTTGATGGGGCTGGGGGGGCACCGGGCGATGGCTTAGCACAACCTCGCCGTGGGCATTTAGGCTGGCCCACGCTGTCAGGGCTTGGTCAAAGTGAATGGGCGGCGGGGCACTAGCACTGGCCACCAACTGCTGTTGCACCCGCTGCATATTGGCAATGGCCTGTTCCTGGGCCAGGGAAAGATCGTTAATGCGCTGGGTGATAGCAGCCATCTGCTGACGATAGGCCAATAGATCGAGGGGACGGTGTTGCTCCCGATCTACGGCAGGTGACCTCTCCACGACCCGTGGCCCATGGCCTGACCGCCGAGAGCGCTGCTGTAGCATGGTGACGGCCTCTGCGGCCTGGGCAGCGGTACTATGAGCCTTAACCCCATAGGGCGGGGGCCAGTCTACCAGGAGATCAACGGGGGCTTCCTGGTTCATTTCCTGGCGTTGACGAAGCAGTTTGGATTGAATAGCCTGCAAGGCTTGAGCGTCCATGGCAAAAGCTAGAACAAGAGAACTAAATACAAGTGTACTATATGCTTTGGGAATGACAACCCCAAGGACAACAAATCAGCCCGCATCGGTGGATAGCGATCAACCAATCTGGAGATAAATGCATTGCAGACGAGCGGCAATTGGCCTAAATCCTTTGGATCCTTCAGGCACAATGGAGACAGAATCGGCTTAAGGCCGCACAATGGAAGCCACGTCACTGGAGTGGCGTTATCTCCCAGTGACGTGGCTTCCAGATCCTCTCAGCCCAGCCCGATCAACCACGAAGCCCCACCCTATCCCCGCCGCATGGTTAGCCCTGCCGCAGGGCGTCTCCTTTAGACCTTGTGAAGGCAGCCCCCAGCGATCCAACCTGCACCCAGCGATGATGAACCGCCATGGTTAAAGCACAGATTCCCCGTCCCTGGGGCCGCCACACTCCCCACCACCGCCAAGATCCCCCCTGGTTGGCTCCTGGGCCAGAGGCAGCCCAGGAGACGGGGCTACGGCAAAAATCCTGGCTATACCACAGTGTGTTGGCCTGCTTCCTGGGTGGACAGGTGGTGATGCGCGCATTGCAGGGGCGGATTAACCGCCAAAACACCCTCAACCAAATGGTTATCGTTGGCCCAGGCACCCTCATGCCCGTGTTGATGATTAATTTGTTTGCGGGCATGATTTTCACCATCCAAACCGCCCGTGAACTAGAGCGCTTTGGAGCCACCTTTGCCCTAGGGGGAGCCTTTGCCCTCGCCTTTTGCCGAGAACTTGCGCCCCTGCTGACGGCGGCGGTGTTGGCGGGCCAGGTGGGCACAGCCTTTGCCGCCGAACTGGGCTGTATGAAGGTGACAGACCAGATCGACGCCCTCAAAATGCTGCAAACCTGCCCCGTGAACTACCTTGTCGGGCCACGGGTTTTGGCCTGCTGTATCATGCTGCCCGTGCTGACGATATTGGGGCTAGTCGTGGGCATTTTGGCAGGGGCCTTCATTGCTCAGCAAATTTACCAGATGCCCGCTCAGCAGTTTTTAGAATCTGTACGGGCCATTTTGATGTTTGAAGATCTGCTGGCGGTGGTGGTGAAATCGGTGCTGTTTGGGGCGATGGTGGGGCTGGCAGGCTGCACCTGGGGGCTAACCACCACCTGTAGCCAGTCGGTGGGGCGCTCGGCCACCGCCGCCGTTGTCACGACCTGGGTGGGCCTGTTTATGGTGGATTTTTTCATCTCGCTGGTGCTGTTGAAGGGGTCTAGCGTCACCCTCCATTAGCATTGAGTATGATACGGGGTGTTTACTACCCTACCGAAAACAGCCCCATAACCCCAGGAGATGCGGCCATGGACACTCGCCCCCTCGGCACCACCGATATCGCCATTAGCCCAATTATTTTAGGCACCTGGCAGGCGGGCAAAAAGGGCTGGGTCAACATCGAAGACCAGGCTATCATCCACGCCATGCAGGCGGCCCTGGAGGCCGGCATGACCACCTTCGATACCGCCGAAATCTATGGGGATGGCTACTCCGAGGAGTTGGTGGGTAAGGCCCTGGCAGATCGTCGGGATCGGGTGGTGCTGGCGACTAAGGTTTTTCCCCACCATTTGCGGTTCAACCAGGTGATTGAAGCTTGCGAACAATCCCTGCGGCGGTTGCAAACGGAGGTCATTGACCTCTACCAAATTCACTGGCCAGCGGGAACCTTTGGCAGTGACATCGTGCCCATTGGCGAAACTATGGCCGCCCTGAACCAACTCAAGGATGAGGGCAAAATTCGGGCCATTGGGGTCTCCAATTTTTCCCGTGCCCAGCTTGAGGAAGCCGCCCAGCATGGCCGGATTGACAGCCTCCAGCCGCCCTATTCCCTGTTTTGGCGCGGGGTAGAAGCCGATCAACTGCCCTACTGCATCGAGCATAACCTGACGGTGATGGCCTACTCGTCGCTGGCCCAGGGGTTGCTAACGGGTAAGTTTGGGGCCGCCCACCAGTTTCCTGATGCCGATATTCGCAGCAAAAATAAGCTTTTTCGCCCGCCCCTCTACGACATCGCCCTGGCCGCCCTGGCAGAACTGCACCCCATCGCCCACCGTCACCACACCACCATTGGCAACCTGGCTCTAGCTTGGCTCATTGCTCAGCCCCAAACCACCGCCATTGTGGGCGTCCGTAATGCCCTCCAGGCCCAGGAAAACGCCAAGGCCGCCACTATTCAGCTCTCGGCCCAAGACCTGCAAGACATCAACTTCATTGGTCGTATGGTCACTGACCATGGGGATACCGACCAGGTGCTGTGGCAATTTCAGTAGCTCATCCCCTCATTCCGTTCAGCGATCCCAATTTCCCCCTTGCTCCAGGTCAGCCCAGTGCCCTACCGACACTGCAAGGAACCAAACACCTGGTCGGCATTGGCGGTGGCTTGGTCTCCGTGGGCTAAAATCCAGGCAAACTGCATACGGTCGTTGTGCTTGACGACCGCCAGCAGGCTGGTGGCGGGGTAGGTGCTTTGATCCGCCTGGTACTGCCCAGTTTGAACCACCACCGGGACGGGTGTGCCACAGAGGGGGCGTTCTTCGGTGCGGGGTGGGGAAAATTGGTAGTTTTTATCCCCAATCATGCCCTCTTGGAAGGCATCGAGGGTGCTGTTTTGGTTCTCGTCATACATGTAGTCGGGCAGACGGCCCATGGTGAGCAAGACCGAAGGTGGGGTATCGGTGCTGCTCATTTGGGTCACTTCCAGGCCAAACATATTCATGGCCAATACCCCCTCGCTTTCCCCTGGCATGGTAAAGCTGAAGGGCGTTTGTTCGGGCCTGACGCCCTCCGGGCCTAGGGCAAATTGCAGGGTACGGCCTAGGATCAGCACCAAGGCCACCAGGGCAGCGGTGGACAAGGCTAGACAGCCGCCACAGCCCAGACCAATCCATTTCCAGGGCACGCGGTTGTCTACATTGGCCGTCGATGCGGGCGATCTAGATCCAGGCTGTTGGGACATCGGCCTCTCCCACCGTTGAGGGATTCGCCTCCATCATACCTAACCTGAGTTCGGGATAAGCCAGCCGCTGCAATCTTGAGAAACCTGCTTCCAGCTTGCGCTTTAGACCTCACCCTAAATCCCTCTCCCTTGGGGAGAGGGACTTTGAGCCTTTCTAGCTCTCCTCTCCTCGTGGGAGAGGGGCTGGGGGTGAGGTCTAGGGGGTCTGGTCACTAGGTCTAACCCGAACTGAGGTTACCTAGCTTCCTAGGGAACTGGTCTAAGGGCTAGGTGACGGTGGATAATGCCAAAGACCTACTGGTGTGATAGAGCGAACGGTGAAATACTTTTTTCTTTCCGATGGTTGGGTAACAGGCCGAATCTGGGAATTTGGTGGCCTGTGGAATGAAATTGCTTGGCAGCGCAAACCCCACCTTCGCCGACTCAACTTAGCCATTCACGAACAGGGCGAAACCCTCTGGTTGTACCAGGTGGAGGAGGCGGTGCTGATGGTGGAGGTAAAACCGAGCGACGATAGCGAGTCGGCCTTTAATCAGGTGGTGCTCAAGCGTTTGATGACCGCCGAGCAGGTGATCGAACGCCTCTGTGCCGATCATACGGCCAACGATGGGGCCAATCACCCTCAATCACCCTAACGGGGCAGGGGACTAAGGTTGCTCACGGCCCGTTCTAGGCGGGCCAGGGCGCGATTGTAGTCTAGTTTGGCCCGCACTAAATTGCCCTCGGCCTGGGTGAGATCGCTGGTGGCGTTGAGCACTTCGGTTTGGGTGCCCACCCCGGCCTCAAAGCGAAGATTGGCTAGCCGGAGCGCCTGCTGAGCCTGGTTGACGGCAATGGTGGCGGTGGCGATATTGGCCTGATTGGCTTGCAGGGTGTAATAGGCTTCCTCAACCTGCGTGCGGATGAGGTTACGGGCATTTTCAAACTCGATTTCATCAATGCGAATATCCAGTTCGCTCTGGGCCGACCTAGCCCGACTAGCCCCACCATCAAACAAGCGCCAGGTAAGCTGCGCCCCTACGGCAAAACCGCTATCCGTTGACCTGGTAGCCCCCACCGGAGCATCGAGCAGGCTTTGGATGTCGTACTGGGCAAAAACCCCTAGGTTGGGACGACCACCTGCAAGGGCCACCCGCTGCTGCGCCTCGTTGAGGTCACGCTCGGTTAAAAACTGTTCTAGCTCGGCCCGGTTTTGGTAGGCCAGCACAATGCTCTCCTCCAGGGTCAGGGGCCAGGTGCCGATCACCTCTACGCCCAGGGTGGTAACGGTGATAGAGGGGGGGATATTCAGGCGGCGGGACAGTTGGCGTTGGGCAATGTCTCGCTGACTACGGGCCTGGATAATGTTCTGGCGGGCATTGGCCACCTGCACCTCGGCCCGCAGGACATCGAAGCGGGTGCCCACACCCACCTCCTCTCGCAGGCGGGTAATTCTCAGGTTGTCTTCGGCCTCTTCCAAAAAGGCTTGGTTAATCCGAATTTGTTCGCTGGCTTCCTGCACCGCGTAATAGTCGGTGGTGGTGTCGAGCCGGAGTTGTTCGCGGGTACGCTCTAGCGCCAGTTCTGCCAGCCGTACCTGTTCTTCAGCGGCCTGAATCCGGGCAGCCCGTTCCCCCGATAGACCCAGGTTATAGTCTGTTCTCACCCGCCCAGTCAGCGATGTGAGGGTTTCGTCGCTTTGGCCAAAGGTGGTTTGGTTGCTGGTTTGCAGGCCACTGCTTAAGTCTACGGTGGGATAGAGTAGGGCTTGTTCGGCCCGTAGGCCCTCCCGACTGCGCTCGAGTTGGCGCTGGGCAATGCGCAACTCCTCGTTGTTGCGATGGGCCAACTCAATGGCTTCTTCTAGGGAAATGGGCTGGGTGCCGATAATTTCGACTTCGTCGGGTCGGGTTTGCAGCCGCAGGGGGTTGGGGTGAGGATTAAGGTAATCCAATGCCGGATCCACAGCCGTCGGGTCGATGGGCCGACCTGCGGCTTCGCCCGGAATTGCACTGGGGGCAGTGGAAGGTGAGGTGGCTTCGGCGGGAGCATCCTCCCCAGGCTGATCCCCCTGGAGCGGCAGGGTTTCTGTTTCGGCCCCCTCCGATGCTGATGGTGCCGAAGGGCCTGGTTCCAGGGGTGCCGAAGGGCCTGGTGCCCCAGCCTCTGACGGGGTAGAGGCCGCCTCGGGGGCTGGGGATGAAACACTCGCATCATCCGTCGTGGTTGGCGGTGAGGACGCAGGTGTTTGGGCGTCCTCAGCGGTGTCGGCCTGCGCCGCCGCTCCCGCCGCATCCAGGGGGGAGGGCAGAGCATCGCCACGGGATAGAACAACGTGGGCCAATCCCTGCCCAGTACCATCGCCCCATGGCCTAGCCTGGGCAGCAGCAGGAGATGACGGCCAAGCAAGGGCAGCCGCCCCTAAACCAGACAGGATTAAGCGCCGACGACACAAGTCACGCATACACACCACAGGCCAGAGCAACGGGAAACGGAATGGAAACCCCAGGCAGACAAATAGCGGGTTTGGCTGGGTACTCCAGTGTTTTAGCATATCGGCATCTGACCGGACTTAAAAGCCACTTTTCTGTGATCCACCCCAGGATAGAGGGGGCTTGTGATCCAGAGCCAGACTCCCCAATGTGCCCTTGTTGTACCTAGCCGTAGCCTTTTCTATACCATTTACTATGCCAAACTAAACGGTTTAGTTCAAGGACGGAGGCTACCTAATCTGTCTGCCCCTCGCGCTATGGGAGACGCTCGGACGTGGGCCGCTGGCCCTCGGAAAAGATGGGCACAGCATAGAAGCAGACCATGGGGTAGGGGGAGTCCCGTGATGGAGGGAGGCGCTGTGCCGTCAGGAGGGGGCCCAATAGCCCACAGCGGGCTGAAGATCGGTGTAGGAGACCTTGGGCACCACGCCACAGCAGCCTTTGACCAGGGCATCGGTGTCGTCGATGGGCAAAATGGGCACATTCAGCCGCTGGCTGACCTCTGCCACGCTCATGTCGTCTAGGAAGAGGGTGTCTTCCGGTTTGCCCGTGTCGCTGGGTTTGAGCATGACCGTGGGCAGCAACACTGCGTCGCCTAAATCTTGCCCTTCTAACCCGCTAAGCAGGTCTTGCCCGGTCAGCAGTCCTGTTACCGTTAGGTCGCGGCCCCAATAGTCGCTGGCGAGGGTGGCCATCTGCACGGTCAGATCCTCCACCTGGTTCAGCCGATCCACAATGGGCTGGAAGGCGTGCTCGACGGCGTTGCCCACCACCCAGGTGAGGGTGCGTGGCGGATGCACGGCATCGGGCAGATAGTCGCTGGCGGACTGTTCAAACTGGTCGAGGAATTGGCGAATCGACCCTACGCCGTTGCCCAGTTGGGGATAGTCTTCGTAGTAGTCGGGGCTGGGCATGGGCTGGTTAGCCAAGAGGTACCATTCATCGGCCAACCAGGCAAAACGGGTGTCAAACTGGGGCAGAAATTCCGCTTGGAGGGCTTCTACCTGGGCAATCACCGCCGCCGCTTGGTCGGCGGTAACGGGGGTAAGTTCGTCCTCCGCCGGACGAAATCGGGTCAGCCCCACGGGCACCACCGCTACGGAGGTGACGGCGGGCACATCGCCCTGGTGGAAGCGGGCGAGATCCCGCAGGGTAGTGGTCAAATGATCCCCATCGTTGATGCCGGGGCAAACCACGACCTGGGCGTGAATTTGCAATCGCTGGGCTTGGAACCAGGCCAGTTGCTCTAAAATTTGGCCTGCCCTGGGGTTTTTCAGCAGCCGAGATCGCACCTCTGGCTCGGTGGCATGGACGGAGACATACAGGGGAGACAGGCGCAGTTGGGCAATGCGTTCCCACTCCTGGGGCAGCAGGTTGGTGAGGGTGAGGTAGCTGCCGTAGAGAAAGCTGAGGCGATAGTCGTCGTCCTTGAGGTAAAGGGTTTCCCGCTTACCGGGGGGCTGTTGATCGATAAAGCAAAAGGGACAGGCATTGTTGCACTGCATTAGGCCGTCAAACAAAGCCGTTTCAAACTCCAGCCCCAGGTCGGCGTCAATGTCTTTTTCGATCTCCACCCGATGGGGTTTGCCGTGGCGGTCTAGCACCTCCAGGGCCAGGTCTTCTTCGGCACAAAAAAACTGGTAGTCGATCAAATCTCTCGGATACTGCCCATTAATTGAAACTAAGGCATCACCGGGCTCAAACCCCACCTCCTCGGCAATGGAACCGGGTACGATGCGGGAAATGCGAGCCGGACGAATTGCGGATGCAGCCATGGCTTAAGGAACCCCCATCAAACAAGATGTAGCGGATTGAGAACACGCCTTTTACCAGGCTAAAAGCGCTGGATGAGCGCAGCCCTCTTGGAAGACCCGCTTGTTATTGAGTATGCCCGTCTGCGCCTTCACTTCCCCCATTTTCCCTAGAATGATTTTGCCCAAAACGCCGAAACTCAGGCCCCTAGGCTAAAACCGCCAAGTAACAATTCCTATCACCGCAGCCAGTAGCCGAACCAAACCCAGACCTCCCCATGGCCCTAGGTTGCCCAGATGCCCCCTGGGGTCAGGTGCACCAGGCTAGGTTGCCCCTGACTTCAGGAGCAACCTAGCGGGGCGGAGGCTGCATCGAGTCTGGCCCTAGGAACCGCTACGGGTTGGACAGTCGACCCGTGGCCAAGGCCAGCAAAATAGCTGCCCCAAAGGCAAGGCGATACCACACAAAGACCCAAGTGCTGTGCTGCTTGAGAAAGCGCAGCAGCCAAAAAATGGCCAGGTACGACGAAACCACCGCCGCCAGCAGCCCGCCGATGAGGGGCACTAGCCCCACCGTGTCTAATCCGTTTTCGATCAAGCCCTTCAACTCCACCAGCCCCGCCAGGGTGATGGCGGGCACCCCCAGCAAAAAGGAAAACCGAGCCGCTGTAGATCGCTCTAGTCCCATAAACAGCCCCGCCGTGAGGGTCGATCCAGAACGAGAGACCCCAGGGATGAGGGCCAAAGCCTGGGCCAAGCCCATCAGCACGCCGTCCCGTAGGGTCAGTTGGTCAAAGGTGCGCTGCCGCCGTCCTATCAGTTCTGCCACGGCCAGCAGCAGCGCCATCACTATCGATACCACCGCAATGGTGCCACTACTGCGCAGCGGGGAATTATCAAAGTCGGGAATCAGCAGCTTAATCAATAACCCCATGACCACAATGGGCAAGGTGCCAAGCAAAATCCCCAGACCCAGGCGAAAATCTGGCGCATCAAACTTGCGCTCTAGGGTGGCCTGCACCATGCCCACCGTCACCTGGCGCAGATCGTCCCAGAAATACCAGAGAATGGCCGCAATGCTACCCAACTGAATCACAGCGGTAAAGGCCACCCCGGGGTCTCCCCAGCCCAGCGCCACCGGAATCATCTTCACATGGGCCGTACTGCTAATTGGCAAAAACTCCGTCAGCCCTTGCACGATGCCAATCACGATGGCCTGAAACAGCGTCATCGCTGCATCGGCATCACTGGTCGTCTGTGCCAGGGGCAAGCTGAACCGATCTAACCCGATCCCTGTCGCCATGGCCAGCCAAGCCGTCACCGTTATCGTCATAGACCGTTCCCCTTTGCTGCGCTGTTGGGCATTCCATTAGCCCCCCTGCCTACTGGGGCTACCCCAAACTCAGGTGAATCAGAGGGCTAGCCTCAGTATGGGTGCTTAATATGGGTGCTTAAGGATAATACTAAGGAAAAGGTTAAGCCTGCGGAAATTCCCCAGAGGGCATGGCCCATCCCCCCTAGGGGCATGTTATGTTACAACTAGTTAAGTTGCCTCTAAGGTTTCCATTGAGTCTTTCCCCTGGCCTAACTCCGAGCAAAAGTCTGTTGCTGTGGCTCGCCGCTGCCCAGAACTGGCTGAGCCGTTCCCATCAGCAGATTCAGGTGTTTGGAGTGGCGCTGGGCCTGGTGATTCTACCCGTTTTTGTGCAAGCGCCCTTGGTACGCTACTTTCCCTGGGTCAGCCTAGCCATAACACCGCTGTGGTTGTGGCTAGGCACCGCTCTCATGAAACGCCCCCGTTGGGAATTGTGGGGCGACCTAACCGTGGGCTTTGGCTGGATTTGGCTCACCGGGTCGCTCTACTGGGGTTGGTTTCGGTGGGAGCCTGTCATGCATCTTCCCATCGAAGCCCTGGGAGTACCCATCGCCGTTCTGTGTCTGTACAAAGGCTGTGGGCGGGTGGGCAGCTACTTTTTCCTCGGTTCACTGCTGGGCACGGCGGTTACTGATCTCTACATTAATTGGATGCACCTCTTTCCCAGTTGGCGGCAACTCATGGAGGTAGAGCCCGATGTGGCTCCGGTGGTGTTGCAGGCAGCGGCGGTGGCCCTAGAAACCGATGTTGCGGCCTGTCGGGCTGTGATGTTGGCTGTCTTTTTGCTAGTGGCCACGGTCATCGCCCTAGTCACGTCTCGCCAGTTGGCTTGGTGGGCCTTTGGTGGGGCCGTTTTTAGCACGCTGATTGTAGACGGGCTATTTTTCCTCAGCGCCATGTTAGCCTCAGTAGATCACAAACTCATGTAGACATCGGGAGATAGACAGCTTGGGCGAGGGGGAAATGTCGTTCAATGACTTGGCGGATGAAGGAGAGCATGGTTTTGAGCGGGAAACGCTCTCGAAA
>QLAH01000733.1_pt1 | contig 12729 bp, 11 predicted proteins | sample 4693081 | NCBI WGS metagenome assembly QLAH01 (sample SAMN09425401, study PRJNA476045) | Lake water metagenome, whole genome shotgun sequencing project.
AACCTGGTCGCCGTTTTTGATATAGACTCCGGTTCCCGATTCCTGACGAACAATGGCAACTGTGGGAACTACGATCGCGCTATTCAAACTGCCAACTTCAACGCTAATCTCAACATTCATTCCAGCTCTTAGCAGGGCTTGCGAATCGTCCAAAGAAATTTTGACTTCAAAAGTAGTGACATTTTGTTCGACGGTTGACTGGGGGGCAATGGCAATGATTTTTCCCTGGAAGGGCCGCTCCGGGAAAGCATCTGCCTTGATCTGCACCTTTTGACCGATCCGCAGCCGTTTGAGGCTGACCTCTGAAACATTGGCGACGATCTGATTCTCTGTAGCGATTGCCAAGATAGAAGATGATGTGGCAGAATTTTCTGCGCTTGCTGCCGTTGTCGGTGCGACAAAAGCGCCTGGATCGGCATACTTGCGGATCACTCGCCCCTGGAAGGGAGCCCGAATGATCGTGTCATCAAGCTGGGTTTGAATTTGCTCAACAGCTCCTTGGGCCGCCATAACCTCCGATTTGGCTGCTGCAATGTCTTCACTTCTAGACCCAGCGAGTTGGAGCGACAGGGATTGTTCAGCTTGCGTCACCTGGGCTGAGGCTGCATCTCGCGTAGCCTGAGAAGTCTCCAATTCTCGTCGGGATACAGCTCCAGAATCATAGAGCATTTGGTTCTGGTTGAGGGTCAGATCGGTCGATTTAAGATGGGCAAGACTCTCGGCCAATTTGGCTTTTGCCTCGGCCACCTCCTGAGGACGTTTACCAGCCTGTAGCTTCTGAAGATTGAATTGTGCTGTACCCAATTTGGCTTCGGCCTGGGTCAGCTGCGTCTGTAAATCCTTGTCATCCATATAAGCAAGAATTTGGCCCTGCTGCACAGTATCTCCTTCGTTCACGAGGAGATTTTTCAAGATTCCCGATCGCTTAGGACTGATGTTGATCAAGCGCTCGGGTTGAACAGTTCCGTTTGCCCGAATGGTGATTGGCAAGGTTCGCTGTTCAATTGCAACAGTTTCAATCTGAGTCAACGACTGGGACATGGTGAAGAGAAGATGGCTGAGCAGCCATCCACATCCGCCCAATAGCAGCAGTGATAGAATCCGAATTAGCCAACGCAGTCTGGCAGGATTTGCTGATAGCGAGCTGGATTCAGAGGAGGGATATTCGGGCTGAAGCCATAGGGGCTGCGGCATTTTTGAATTAGGCCGGGCTGAATTAGGCATTTTTGTAGGCTGGACTGAGTTGGGTTGCGCTGTGGGGTGCAGGGAATCAGCCGGGGTCTCTGAATCAAGTGGCAGCGATTTGGAAAGATGAGATGGGTCTAACCGCATAAATCCGCTCCATTACGTTCGATTCTTCTTCAGTTTAGGGAAGGGCATAGCGGTTTACATCGATCAAACTTCCCAGCTCAAATGAGACTAAGGTACCGATTTGGGCTGCCAGATGTCGCGCTACGCAATTGCTGAGCCCGGGAGGAAGCTCCGTCCCCAAGTCGGGTTTTACCCCTCCCCTCTCAGCAAAAAACAAGCAGGGCATCACAACCAAGCTAGCGACGCTGCATCTCCTGGATGTCTCGGCCAGAAGTATACCGATACCCAAACGCGGCATCACCAGAATCATCCAGGATTTCCGGCGTTAGTAAAACAATCACTTCTCGTCTCAAATTCTCGCGTTCTTCGCTGCGGAACAAGGCTCCCAGAATTGGAATATCGCCCAGGATAGGTACCTTTGTCACCGAGGAACGGTCGCTATCCTGAATAATTCCAGACAAAATCAGCGTTTGGCCATCGCGCAGTCGCACCTGCCCAGATTGCAGCGATCGGGCAGAGAGTAATGTTGTTCTAGACCCATCAGGATTTTCCTGTTCTCCTGCCGGAGCTGTGATGGTCGGTGCGACCGAAAGCGCAATAAAACCGTTGTCATCGATTCGATCAATCGCAACCGCTAGCGTCAAACCAGCCGCACGCGGATCGTCTTGCTCAAAGCTGACGATCTCGCCAGAATCACTCAATGTTGTTGTTCCGGTCGTGGTTGAGACTTCTTGGGTGAGAGCGACCGTAGCGGTTTGCCCTTCCTGAACCAGCAGCGTTGGATCTGTCAAAATCTTAGCGTTGCCATTGACGATCTGAGCATTTAATTCAGCCGCGAAAGCGTTGCTGCTGTTTCCTTCGGAGCCTTCACCGTTAAAGTCATTGATGTTGATAGACATTTGGCCAGCATTGTTTTGTACAAAAACATCGTTGATCCCAAACGAAAAGCTGCCGCCAAAGGATTCGGTTGCTGATAAGTTCACGTCAATCACTCGAACATTGACTGCGACCTGTCGCTTGCGAATATCTAACTGGACGAGCTGGGCCGCAGCCGTTTCAATTTGCTGGGGTGTTCCCGCCAATGTCACCATGTTGGTACGCTCATCGCCAAAAACGAGTAGCCCTCGAAGCGGCGGTAAGGAATCTTGATATTCTACGCGCTGGGTTTCTAGCCGTTGCTCGGTGGTGGTCTGGGTCTGCGTTACCGCAGGTTGCAATACGTTCGTGTCGTCGTTCTCGCTGAGCGATCGAATTGGCACTGCGTTGACGCTGGTTACGAGCCGCTCACGGCTGACGGCACTCTCGGCCCCCATTGCCACTAAAAAATTGAGTGCCACCTCGACCTGAACTTGATTGAGCCGTAGGCTCCGAATCAAAAGGCTGCGGGCACCGTTTGGCAACCTGGTTCCGACAAAGATGGTTCGCCCCTGGCGGTTGGCCTCCAGGTTGGTCAACGCCAACACGGCATTGAAGACATTTTGAATTGACTCGTTCTCAACGTCTAGAGAAATTGTGGCTACGGAGGGCGCGGCTGTGGGGAGTGCCGCTGTTGAGCTGCTCTGCGACTCAGGTGCGTCTGGCTCATCAAAAGCCAGATTGAAGCCTGCCGCCCGAGCTAGAAGTATCAAAACCTCTCGGACTGGTGCTTCGCGCAACACCAGCTTGGGAATCACCTCGTTTGTGTCTAGATTGATCGCCGCTGGGGCAAAGCCAGTTGCAGAAACGGCAATATCGCCAACGGGCGGGGCAATTGCTCTGGGTAAAGTATCTGGTACGGAAGCGTTACCCGTAATAGTCACGGTTGGATCAGGCACAAGTACATCTGCCGAAATTTGTTGGTTTCGCGCCCGAGAATTTTCAACGCGCTCAGCAGTAATCGTCTCAGAATGAGGACTGGGCGATTGGTCAGAAGAAACAGGATACTCTGATCGAATGTCGAATACGATCTTGCCTGGGGTTCGCTGCACAATATCGCCTAAAATCGTGTGGGAGTCGCTGACGGCAATAATGCGAATACTATTGCTATCCATCTGGCTAACGGTAATCGCCTGGATTCCAGGAGCGGGATTCTCCTGGCGAAACAGGTTACCAGTTTCCAGAGCAAGCTGGACATTGACGATATCTGCGACCCACTCCTGCTGCCTTGTAGCGGTAAAGACCTGGGGCGATTGATCGGTATCGCGAGTCGAAAGAGAGAGTTCAAATCCGGTCTGGGTGGGTTGAACTTGAATGGCAGTAATGCTTGTCGCTGCGTTGACCGGTTGGCTGCTCGATACAATCACCAAACTTGTCGCCAGACTTGTCGCCAGACTTGTCGCCAAACCTCCGACCAAACCTGTCGCCAAACCTCCGACCAAACTTGTCGCCAAACTTGTCGCCAAACTCCCTGCCAAAACTGCATAAAGTGGCTGATCAGGTTGTCTCACGTTGCCTCCTCACAAAAACGGTGAAATCCTTGCTGTCTGTACAGGTTCGGAATATCACCCATGCTATGGACAAACGGAGCGCCTCACCTGATGCAAAAGTTCCAGATCTGTTGAGGCAATAGTACCAGCTCGCTCTAGGACTAAAGTACGATCAGCCTGTGCGACGGGAAGTTCTACCCATTTTCTGTGCAGCCGAACTGGAATTAATTTCTGAGCTGGGACAAAAACGTGCTGGCCAGCAGGGCAACCTGGGTTCGATCGCGTAAATTGAGACAGTTGAGAATATTGCTCACATGATTTTTAACCGTGCGTTCTGAAATGCAGAGAGCTTCGGCAATTTCGCGGTTGCTGGCACCAATAGCAATCAACTGCAAGACTTCGCGTTCGCGAGGGGTGAGTTCAGCAAATTCGGCGGGCAGAGGCGAGGGATCAGACACTATAGGTGCAACCAGGGTTTTTTCAAACAGTCCTGGCCCCATATGCGTATAGCCCTTATGGATCGATCGAATTGCCTCTGCCAACTCATCAGAGCGTGTGTCTTTGAGCAAATAGCCTCTCGCTCCATAGCGCATGGCCTGCAAAACGTATTCGTCGTCATCAAACGTTGTCAGAACCAAGACTTTGACCTGTGAAAACCGCTGGGTGATCTGCTGGATCGCAATGACACCGTCCATGACGGGCATTCGAACATCCATCAGCACAACATCAGGCTGCAACAGCTCAACTTGGTTTAACGCAGTTTGCCCATTGTCCGCAGTCCCAACAACCTGGATATTTGGCTTAGTTTCCAGAATACTGGTTAGCCCTTGCTGGATAATCACCTGATCGTCAACAATCAGAACTCGAATGGTTTCACTCATCTCGATTTTGATCCACAATCGAATATAGGTGCAGAGACTAGCCCTTGACTTGAGAGCATTGGCCCAGTTCTGGCTATTCACCCAGATGCGGACTGCTGTAGCTCATTCTGGATCTCATTACCCAGCGGAATCAGAATAATGACCTTACAACCACTTCCCGGCTGGCTAATCAGCCGCAGTTGCCCGTTGAAGGCCGCAGCCCGTTCTTTCATGCCCTGCAGACCAAAACCGGTCTGATTTTGCTGCGGATTAAAGCCTTGACCATTATCTCTAACTGAAATCACCAAATGCTGAGTTGTTCTCTGAGCGTCGATCTGGACTTCCGTTGCTGCACTATGCTTCTGAACATTGATCAGCGCCTCTTGAAGAATTCGATAGACCATAATATTGATCTCAGGCGATAAGTTTCGAATATTCGCAGTTGAACAGATTACGTCGATCTCTGATACCTGTTTAAATTCCTGTACTGCTGCATAGATCAGAGCTTGCAGGGGGCGCTCTGTAGCAGGAAATGCACGTAATGTTGCGACAGATTGGCGTACTTCTTGCAAGGCTCTTGACCCGAGATATCTGGACTGGGAGATAAAAAAGAGGGTTTTTTCTGCCTCCTGCGGACAGAAAATCATCGCATTCTCCAGCTGAATGATTTGGGCCGTTAAGGCGTGACCCAGTGAATCATGAATTTCGCGGGCAATGCGATTACGCTCCTGTAGGGTTGCTTGATTTTCAATGCATAGAGCATATTGATGCAGCCGATTATTGGCAATGGCTAGCTGTTGACGACTTTGATGCACGGATAATAAGCTGGTGACCAACAGCGTTGCGGCCAATAGCATCAGCCCAAAAGACATACTGCCACTGAGCTGTATTAACAGAATTCTCTTAGGTGAAAAGAAAGTTGGATCAAGCTGCCCCGTTTGAAGGCTTTGGAATAGGCTGCCTATTTTTTGGCTTTCCTGGATCATCGCCAGCGAAAACAAGGTAAACGCCAGCGCTAGAATCGCCAGGCATTCCCGCAACCTGAACATTTGACAGCTACGGATCACCAGAATAACGATCAAGAAAGGAAGAGCCCGGTTGTTATCACCCAGCAGTATCGGCAGGAAGATCAGGCCAAACTCTAGAGCTGTGTAAAGAATTCTATGATGTAGACGAGCGTAGGTTAAGCGCAGACCTAGCAAGCTAAAGGCAATTGTGCAAAACAGGGTGCTCAAAGATGCCTGGGGCGTCATGAAGAGGGGCGGCATTGGCATGAATGGGCCTAAAATAGCTAAACCGAGTAACAGCCCTTCTACCAATAAAATTAGCCGTCGAAATGAGCGCGGCACGGGAATCTGCACATCCCGATCGAAGGTCTGAGCAGGGGTGGTCGTTGGGTGATCAAGCATACTAGGTCAATCCATTGCGGATTTAGGCGATTCTTCCCAGTGTATGCCATGCAAATGGGCGGTTCTAGGGTCGAATTGCCTATCTTTTGGGCCTGCGGACGCGCTTTGGTTAGGACTTTAGTCCCGGACATTCAAGCTCACATGCTAGACCAAGCCGCTGGAGAGGATGACACCGGGCTGCACCTCTGCCACCTGCTCAAAGCCAACGGGCGCACTCCAGTCTACTTTGCCCGCATACCTGCGTCTAGCTCCAGGCGGCGGCGGCTCACCCGTATTACGCTCGCTCAGGCTGCTGTAGCAGTTGAGAGTCGTGAATTGACCTTGCCACAGACGACGAGGATCGGACTGAGCAGAGTATCAGGAACTTGGGTTGAGGTTTGCGAAACTGTCCATTTTTTCGAGTCAGGTCTGTACAATTACCATAGAGTTATTTATTCGGTGTGCGTTTTTATCTACTCGCACCCTAGAGGATGAGTAGCTTTTCTGTCTACTCCACTTCCCTTAAAACTATCCGAAGTATTGTTAAGTCAGCGTTTTCAAATTCTCCCACTTCACCCCCACTAAGTCGTTACACAGGAAAACTGATGCACCTGCGCTATAAGTTAATTGCTGGGGTTTTGCTCCTGTCAATTATTGGGTTTATTGCCCAGGCTAGTTTTGCCCAAAGCCAACCTGCGCCAGGGAATCAGGCTGCGTTCCCTGGCGTTCTATTTGAGAATGTTCGCATCTTCGATGGTACTGCATCGCAGCTCTCGGCTCCGTCAAACGTTCTGGTCGTTGGCAGCACGATCCAAACCATCTCGACGGGCGACATTTCTGCCCCAGCAGGCGCAACTCGGATCAACGGCAACGGTCGCGTTCTGATGCCAGGGCTGATCGATGTCCACACCCACATCTTCATGGAAACTACGCCGGTCGAAGAACTGCTCTCGCCCAACACCACGCCAGAGACGATCTTTAAAGCAGCTTCAGCTAACGCCACAGCCATGCTGATGCGCGGGTTTACCAGCATCCGGGACATGGCCGGCCCCGCCTTCCAGCTCAAAAAAGCGATTGACCAAGGTGATGTGGTCGGGCCGCGCATCTATCCCTCCGGCGCCATGATTTCGCAGACCAGTGGCCATGGCGACTTTCGCTCGCTGGCCGAACTGCCCAGAACTGCTACATCACCGCTGAGTCGGGCCGAAGTCTATGGCGTCGGGGCAATTGCCGATGGGGTAGATGAAGTTCTGCGCCGGACGCGCGAGCAGCTGATGCAGGGTGCCACCCAGATCAAACTAGCGGCGGGGGGCGGCGTGGCCTCGGCCTATGATCCGCTGGATGCCAGTCAGTACACCGAGGCGGAATTTCGGGCGGCGGTCGAGGCGGCGGACAGTTGGAACACCTATGTAGCCGTTCATGCCTATACTCCCAAGGCAATCCAGACGGCAATCAGGGCCGGGGTAAAATGCATTGAGCATGGACAGTTGATTGATGAGCCGACGGCCAAAATCATGGCAGAAAACGGCACCTGGCTGAGTCTCCAGCTGTTTCTGGCCGATCAGGATGCCAATCCCTATCCGGAAGGCTCGCCCAATCGGGCCAAACAGCTCCAGGTGTCCCAGGGCACCGAGAACGCAATCCGGCTGGCCAAGCAGTACAACCTCAAACTGGCCTGGGGAACAGACACCTTACACAGCGCCCAGATTTCGACCCGACAGGGAGCACAGCTCGCAAAACTGGCCCGCTGGTATAGCCCTGCCGAAGTGCTGAAGATCGCCACGAGCACTAACGCTGAACTGTTGGCCCTGTCTGGACCGCGCAACCCCTACCCCGGCAAGCTGGGCCTGGTGGCAGAAGGCGCGCTGGCCGACCTGCTGCTGGTCAATGGCAACCCGCTGGAAGACATCAACCTGATTGAAAACCCAGGGCAAAACTTTTTGGTGATTATGAAGGATGGGAAAGTCTATAAGAATCGCGCCTGAAAACGACTCTGAGAATACCTCTCGGAATATCTTTGAGAAGGTAAAAGATCACGAGCTGAGAATTTTGATATTTTAGATAAAGTAGAGCCGGCAGAACATTGATAATCGTGCTTTAGTTGCAGCTCACGCCCTTGATGATAGCCTCGGCTCAAATTACCTTGATGAAGAACAGCCGGCTGCCCGTGCGCGTCTGGATGGCAGCACTGAGCTGCTCGGCGCTGTAGCTTTCCGTATGCACAACCGCTCTCAGCTCAATCTGGTCATTTTGCTCTAGGCGATACAGCACCTCATCGAGTTCCTCTCGCGACAGCAAAGGCTGTAACTTTTGCCGCAGATAAAACAGGGGCAGATAGTTTTGGTCGCCCTGCTCGTGATTCAGATGGCGAATCGCTTCCAGTACCTCTGAGTCGGTGGGTTTGGTGAAGCGGGGTTTGTCGGGCTGCTGGCGAAAGGCTTGAAACTGATGCAACAGATCGGCTAAACAGGCTTGGCCCTGCGGCGTCAGCCAAACCTCGGCCTGCTGGCGCTTCAGGCGGGTTTCGGCCTCAATCAGGCCACGATTTAAGCAGGATTGCAGCAGGGCATCGCGCTGCACTGCACTGAGGGAGCTGCTGCGGAGCTGACCCAAGCTGATTTTTTTGGCGGCAGCAATTCGCTTCAGCAGCCTGAGTTCTAAATCGGCCACGGGCACCTCGTCCCCAATCTGGCTCAGGGCTAGCAGCGCCTGTCCCGCCGCAGAGAGCCTGACGGCCACAATTTCGCGACTGAAATCCACCAGTCCATCCTGTTCTAGCTGCTGGCAGATTTTGGCTTTGGCCCGAAAGTACTTGAATCCTGAATAGCTGAGATAGGCCCGGTAGTTGCGACAGGCTTGCAGCTTTAGCAAAAAATTCAGTTCGTCCAGGGCAGAGGGGTTCATGGCGCTGTGGGCCAGTCAGATCCCCTTTATTGTGGCGCGATTTCGACAAACCGGGACTCCAGAGCGCAGAGCGGCGGCAATGGCTGTAAGCCGGCTTGAAGTAGGGCTTATCGACCGACAAGCTTCGATAGAGAGATCTAATCATCGGGGATCAAAGATTGAGGTCTTGATCAGGTATTATCAAATTACTATCAATCCTAAATCAAGTATTGATATTTATCTATTGTTAATCCTGGCTTGACTACCGAGAGCGGCAGAAGCAGACCTGCTTCGGCTCACGGCCCTTTCGGTTAGCTCGGTTCTGCTATTGGGGCAACTCCTGTGTTAGAAGCCTTTGTTTTTGCGACGATTTTGTGCGGATTTTTTGGCATCCTGCTCAAGCAAAATCTGCTGATGAAAATTATTGCCATGGATGTGATGAGCACGGGCGTGATTGCCTATTACGTGTTGATTGCAGCCCGAGACGGCACCCGAACGCCGATTTTGACAGGCGCTGTTCGCAGTGACTATGCTGATCCGGTTCCACAGGCGGTGATCCTGACGGCGATTGTGATCGGCTTTTCGATTCAGGCGCTGATGCTGGTGGGCGTGATGAAGCTGTCGCGCGACAATCCCACCCTGGAAACAAGTGAAATTGAAAAACAGAACCAGCCTCGCACCCCCTGATCGGAAGCCCCTGGACCTTAAATTACTATGAACACCCTGACCATTGCCTGGATTACCCTGCCCTTTTTCGTGGGGTTTGTGATTTATCTATTGCCCCAGCTCGACCGCCTGCTGGCCCTCGGCGTGGCAATTGCTTCGGCAGGGTATGCCATGCTGTTGCTGGTGGGGCCATTTGCCCAAGCTCCGGTGAACCTGCTGCTGCTGGAAAACTTTGGAGTGACGCTGTCGGCGGATAATCTGAGTGGCTACTTTATCTTGACCAACGCGCTGGTCACGGCAGCCGTGATCCTCTACTGCTGGCAAAGCGGCAAGTCGGCGTTTTTCTATGGTCAGGCGATTATTCTGCATGGCAGTGTCAACGCCACCTTTGTCTGCTCCGACTTCATCAGCCTCTATGTGGCCCTGGAGGTGCTCAGCATTGCCGCTTTTTTGCTGATTGCCTATCCCCGCACCGACCGCTCGATTTGGGTGGGACTGCGCTATCTGTTTGTTAGCAACACGGCGATGCTGTTCTACCTGGTGGGGGCGGTGCTGATCTACAAAGCCCACCACTCTTTTGCGTTCGATGGTCTGCGGGGAGCGCCACCGGAGGCGCTGGCCCTGATTTTTATGGGGCTGCTGGTCAAGGGCGGCGTGTTCGTCTCGGGCCTCTGGCTACCCCTAACCCACTCGGAGTCAGAAGCGCCGGTTTCGGCCCTGATGTCGGGCGTGGTGGTGAAGGCGGGGGTGTTTCCGCTGGTGCGCTGTGCCCTGGTGCTGGAAGAAATTGACCCAATCGTGCGGATTTTTGGGGCGGCGACGGCGCTGCTGGGCGTGATCTATGCCGTGTTCGAGAAAGACACCAAGCGAATGCTGGCCTTCCACACGGTGTCCCAGCTCGGCTTTGTGCTGGCGGCCCCGGAGGTCGGCGGTTTCTATGCCCTGGCCCACGGGTTGGTCAAGGCGGCCCTGTTTTTGATCGCCGGCAGTCTGCCCAGCCGCAGCTTCAAGGAACTGCACCACATGCGGCTCGATCGGGGTCTCTGGATCGCCCTGGTGATGGCCAGTTTTTCAATCTCCGGCTTTCCGCTACTGTCAGGCTATGGGGCCAAGGTGCTGACGATGAAAAATTTGGTGCCCTGGCAGGTGATCGCCATGAACCTGGCCGCCCTGGGAACGGCAATTTCCTTTGCCAAGTTTATTTTCCTGCCCCACGGAACCGCCGAGCCCGCCCAGAAAATTCCGCCTGGCCTCTGGCCTGCCATATTGCTGCTGATTGGTGGATTGGGAGTGGCCAACGTGGCCTATTACGATGCCTACACCTGGGGCAATGTGGTCAAACCGCTGGCGACGATTGGGCTAGGCTGGCTGGCCTACGGCCTGATTTTCCGTCGCGTCTCGCTGGTCTTTCCCCGGATGCTGGAGCAGTTTGATCATTTGATCGGGTTTATGACGCTGGTTTTAGTAATGCTATTTTGGATGGCTCTGGCATGATTGGACATCTGATTCTGCGGTTGACGCTCTGGTTTTTACTGACGGCCAATTTCAGTCCGGCCAATATTGCGATTGGTCTGGCCGTAGCCCTGCTGCTGCCCCGATCCGATCGGACAACCGAATCCTTGAAAGACTTGCTGCAAATGCTGGTTAAAATTCTCTGGGCCATTCCCCAAGCCTACATGGAATCGTTCGAAATGATCTTCCGGCCCCATTCTAAAGAAGATATTGTGCTGGAGCGAGTCGAAACCCGGCGCTCGTCGCGACTGGTGTTCCTCGATATTTTTCTGATTACCTTTACCCCCAAAACCATTGTGCTTGACCACCACCCCGAAGGCTGGTACGAAGTTCATCGCGTTCAGCCCAGATCGACCAAACGCCCTGCCCTGCCAATCGAGACTAGGAGGCAGCCATGAACCTGATTCTCATCCCCATGCTGGTAGCCCTGTTGATTCCGATCTACGAAGCCTGCAAAGACAGCGACATCTGGCAAAAAATGCTGGCCTTTTCCAGCGCTGCCTCTAAGGCGGCGATCATCATTTTGGTAGTAGCCGTTTGGCGGGACGACTGGATGATTGGCGTGGCGGGCGTGATCATTCTCAGCGTTGGCAATGCTGGCCTGATGCTGCTAGCCCAGATCATGAAACGCATGAACGACGTGATTCACGAACGGACGGGAGAGCTATGACCAATCTGCTTAATTTCCTCAGCTACGGTTTGATTTACCTAGGTCTATTTTTCTGGTTTTACGGCACGCCCTATCTGCTCAGCCGCCGCTCGGTGTTATTTAAGCTGCATGGCCTGTCGATTGCCGACACCCTGGGCTCGATGGCGATTGTGGCTGGCCTGCTGTTGCAGATGCCCGAAGCCTGGCCGCTGCTGATTCTGGCGATTATCTCCCTGGCGCTCTGGAACACGATGCTGGGGTATGTGCTGGCCCATTGTTCGAGAAGTGGAGAGAGCTATGACTGAGTTTGATGGGGCCGATCTCTATCTCTATATCATCGTGGCGCTGTTGCCCCTGTCGGCCTGCATGGTAGTGTTTCAAACCAATCCCTACCACGCCCTGGTGATTCGGGGGCTGCTGGGCGCGATTGCCGCTCTGGTTTATACCGTGCTGGGTGCGCCAGATGTGGCCCTGACCGAAGCGCTGGTGGGAACGCTGCTGGCCATCACCCTCTACGCAATTACCGTTCGGTCTTCGCTGGTGATGCGGCTGGGCCTGCTCAAAGATAGCCCCAGCCCGTCCTTTGACCAGCTCCTGGCCGATCTACGAACCGTGGTCGGACGGCACTATATGCGGCTGGAGCGCGTGATCTACAGCAACCCGGAGGATTTAGAGCAAGCCCTGCTTACCAAAGAGGTTCATGCGAGCTGTAGCCCAACCGATACCCTGGAACCCAGCCACCAGACCACCGTACGGGTCCATCGCCTCTACGAGCTGCTGCAAGAGGAACTGCCTGCCGGAACCCAGCTTGCCTATGCTGATCTAACGGCTGGCCCAACGGCTGGCCCAACGGGTTCTAGCTTACCGAGCCTATCGGAGGATAAGTCATGAAGTGGGGCATGAAATGGATTTACGTCCTGGCCGGACTGGCACTCTATGTCAAAATGCTGTTTTTGGCAAACCCTGCCCCCGACTTTGCCCTGGCTTCAATTGTCGAAACGGTGGTGCAGGAAAGCGGTGTACCCAACGCCGTATCGGGAATTATTTTTCGCAAC
>QLAH01000734.1_pt1 | contig 12726 bp, 9 predicted proteins | sample 4693081 | NCBI WGS metagenome assembly QLAH01 (sample SAMN09425401, study PRJNA476045) | Lake water metagenome, whole genome shotgun sequencing project.
GTTCTGGTCGGCATCAGGACACAGGCTGAAGCTCTGGCTGGGGAGTGCTCTTCTTCTCCTGCAGAGCCATTCCCATGATCACCATCCCCGGCCAGAAGAGATAGACAAGAATTTCAAGATTCTCGCCAAACGTATACATGAATAGGAGGATGATGATTCCCAGCCCTGCTGAGCCAAGTTGATAGTGGGGACTGGCCGCGCGGCGCAGCAGATCCACCCCCGTTGCCAGCATCGGCACCGCAATAGCGAAGAAACCCACGATGCCCTTTACAAAAAGAACTCCGGCCCAGGTGTGATGGGAGCCAATGGCCATGTACTCCACCAGATGGGGGCCGCCTTCCACAACTCCATGCCCCCAGATCGGAGCCTCAGTCTCCCAGCGATGGAAGGCGATTCGTTTCAACGCAAAGCGAACACGGGTCGAGCCAGCCCGAGCCCCTTTGAAGCCTTCCCAGTAGTCGTTGATGGCGGTCAGAATGGTCGTCGCGAAGATCCCGCCCAGATAGGAGACAACCCCAAGTGATATCAGCATGACCGGTTTGCGGAGTCTGGAAACCACGAACGTCACGGACGGGATCAGGATGATGCAGAGCTGGGCCAGACGTGACTTACAGACAAAGCACATGACGATCGAACCGGCAATCCCGAGCAGCTTCCATTTCTGGTCCTTTTCCAGGAGGCAAATCATGAAGTTGATGTTGCCAACAAAGCCAAGGGCTGGCCCCCACGGTGCAAAGAGACGCCAGCGAAGATCACCTGTGCTGCCATCGATTTCGTAGAGAGGAACATCAAAGAACTCATTTCCCGGACCACCGACGGCCCTCAGTGGCGAGACGTAGAGGACCTCTGGAAGCCCCAGATTGGGGGTCAGCATCAGAAAAGGCATGATGAGCAGCGTATGCAGCCCGACGATGCAAATGGCACGGGTAATGATGCTGCTGCGGATCGGCAGGGCTCCGGCTAGCGGGTAAAGGGCCAACGCGGCCCAGCCCTTGGCCCAGCCGATGGTGGACTTGATGATCGCCCCCGTACCGAGGTTGAAATTCACATGGCCTGCAATCAAGGCAACTTCCATGACGATCATTCCGATAATCCAAAGCCAGATCACTGGAGAAATCGAAATCTCTTCATTCTCTTCTGGGTGATCCATGCGGGCCAGGATCTTGATCAGCAGACAACCCAGGAGTAGCCAGCACAGAACAGATCCCACCACATACAGCCCACCGACCAGCCAGATGGGGTACGTGCAGATGATCGACCACCACACCAGACGCTCTGGCACGTTGATCGGCTGAAGATCATCCTCAGAATGAAAGGCCTTGGAAAGAAGCGTCTTGAGTCCCAAAGAAGTCTCCTGGCTAGGTTGAGACCCAACGGCCGAGCCGCTTGATCCAGGGCTTGCGGATCCATAAGATCCAGAGACCTGTCGTCGTCAGGATGGAGCCAAAGGCTGAGCCAGCAAGCACCAACGATCGTTTTGGTGACGTGGCTTTCTCCGGCAGGGATGGCTCAACAGCAATCTGGATCAGCGGGAAAGCTGCAAAGATGTTCGCCTGGCCAAGATCCAGTTTGGCCAGTGTGGAGGCAAAGACGGCTTCTGCAATCTGTTCATTCCGCTTAAGGTTCTCCAAAGAGGACTGCCGCTGGGACATCAACCTGAGCCGTCCTTCCAGGGAACTGATCTGTTGATCAAGCTTGCGGACCTGTGAAGCTGCGCCAGTGGCATCTGATTGATAGTTCACCAAGTTCTGGAAGAGAGAATCGCGGCCCGAACTGGCACCCGTCAACGCCAGGCGGATGAGAGTCTGGGCCGATGCAGGGCGACCAAGCAAATCCTTGGCACGCTGATTCATCGCCACTCTGGCAGCATCCTGCCGCTTGATCTCTTTTAGAATCCGAGGATTGTTGCGGCCAAACTTCGACATCTGAACCTTGAGTATGGCGGTGGCTTCGCTGTAGTCTTTGACATTCTGTTGGAAGATTTGATCAACCTGTAACTTGAACGCATCTGTGGCCTCGGATGGAGACAGACCCAGGCTACGGCTTAACTTCTGCAGCCGACTCTCTGCCTGGGATTGCTGAGCAGCAAGTTCGGCCCTTTGCTTGCGGAGCTGTTCAATATTGGCCGACAGAATCTCAACCTGTTCGATAGAGGTGAGGCCAGACTTTCGCTTGTATTCGGAAACTTGCTTTTGAGCAGTCTCAAGCTTCTGCTGGGTTTCCAGCAGAATCTCCTGTGCTGGACCTTGCCTTTGCTCGATCTCGCTGACACGCAGCTCATTGAGACGCTCTACCATGGCGTCATGTAAGGCATTGGCACGCTTGCGAGCATCTTCAGGCGATGGACCGGTGGTATCAATCTGCATCAGCGTTGTGTTATCAATATTCTTAATGCGCGGCTTGGCGAAGTCCGCCTTGGGAATATTGGCAATCTTGGCAGCCCTTGCTAAAACCTGATCGCTAACGAAGATGAATTCATAGTTGGCTCGAGGATCAAATGTTGCCAAGCCAAGGGATTCGTTTGATGCCGTAGCTTGACCAATCTCAGGCAGGCTTAAATTCACAGCGTTAGCACTTCCAGGTAAAATCAAAGCCCAGGAGCTGGTATAGACAGGCTTCGCCAGCAGAAGATAAAGAATGCTGGATCCCCAGATCAGGCCATTCGTACACGTAGAAACGAAAAGATAACGGCTCCATCGCAGTTTGTCCGTGCGACTCAGCTTTTTCCACCAACCCTTCGGATTGGGAGCCTTCAACCCAGGGATGTTCCGAAACTGCTCAGCAAAAAGCCGGGTCGCCTTGCCAAAGGGTTCTTTCACGGCCTGCACCCTAGGCTTGAGTCGTTTGACGATAGGCGGAGAGTCTTTCACTATCTCTTAGGGAATGCTGCGGTCATAAATCAAGACAGCTGGATTGAGAAACTGCGTAAAGATGCTGAGAACAGCCTGGAAGTTGGTCATCTTGGAGTCATAACAGGCAACACCATCGTCCGCCATGAGATAGGGGTTGTTGCTACTGTCTGTGGACGCACGCAGGAGGTCTTCGACCCCCCTCTCGTAGACGGTTGTCTTTCCAGAGGTCCTTTCTGTTCGTACCAGGATGGCGCGGCGTCTCGCATTGGTGACCATGGTTCCACCAGCACAGTTGGCTGAGATCACCGCATGGGATAAGCGAGAACCATAGGGGAAGTTCCTGGCCTGAGTGCCAATGCCAGCAACAGAATTTCCAGCCGCCGGAACGGTAAGATTCGAAATGTTGATCTCAACTTCCGCGGGCGTAATGTGAGAAGGGCGAACAATCAGTGGGTTCACGGTACCAGTATCGGGAACAATGACTCGATCGCCGGCAATCAGCGGGATGTCGCTAAAGGGTTCCCCCGTGAAGGCGCCGGACAGATCGATCACTTGTTTTCGTGATCCTCGTTGCATCTGCACCGCGGTGACATCGGCCGTGGGGGTGATGCCTCCCGCACGACGCAGGGCCGTCGTGAGCATACGATTGAGCGGGGCTTGTCCAGACAGTTGAACAGGAGTCTGGGTCTGCTCTACATCACTTAACTCATTGATCAACACCCGGCCAGGCTGAAAAGCGGACCCAATCACAAAGACCTGGACCGGTGCCCACTGCACCACGCTCAGGCTGACCCTGAGGAACGATGGCTGAAAAAAGCCCTGTTGCACAAGGGCTTGGGAAACCCGCCTCTGAAGCTGTTCCGGTTCCAGACCTACAGCTTGGATTCCTTTGATATAGGGAAGTTCCAGCTCTCCATTCAGATTGACTTCAAAGATTCCGCTGAACTCTTCTCCTTCAGGGATGGTCACCTTGACCCGATCACCTGGTGAAATCGGCAATGCAAGGGACGTTCCCGCCGTGCCAACCCAGCAGGCGAGTCCAAGGAGCCACAATCGGAGTTTCGACATCTGTGCCGATGTTGAGCAGTTTCCCTGACGGGCCCGCCGAAACAATCTTAGCTGATTCCTAGTCCGCGAGCCAGGCGATAGATCTCCGGGCGAATCTCTGGGCGAAACGCTGGGCAACAATGACGCGCGCCCATTCAATCCATGGATGATTTCCATGCCCCAGTGGTACGACCACTTCAACGTCCCTCGGTGTAACCCATGGTGGGACTGAACGCAGTCGGCTGTGTCCGCGGGTCTCACTGTTGCCGATGTCCTCGACGACCCCTGGCCAACCCGATCATGGGGTGCCGTCTGAGCTGATTGGCTACCGAAAGGTCCTTACTGAGAGGCGCTGCCGCTCGGCGGGGTTGGTGATCCGCCATCGTTTGCGCTCCCCGTGGTGAGCGCCTCACCCTGCTCGGCAACACCAGTTCCCGTGATCCGATGGCTTTCAGCCAGTGGCGCCGGGAGGGGCTGGAGCCGGAGCAGGCTCCGCCGTGCGGGCTCAGGCTGCGTGGTGCCAAGTTGCTCGGGGAGTCCACCAGCAGGAGGCTGGAGAGTTGCCGGTCAGCAACGGAAGGACACGGTCGGTCTCTGCCGTCGAGACCGCCCGTGGCGAGTCTTGGTTCGTCAACCAGATCTCCGTGTTCCCACGAATCCTGCGCGGCTTGATAGAACAGTCGTTCAGGCCCGATCTCCTTTCAACGTACCACCGGGTAGATGCGGACCACGACCTCAGGGATGGCCGTGCCAGATGGCTGTGCCATGCCCTCGCCGCCGCAGGTCACCGGTGGCGCCGGCGGGACGGTGGGGATGACCACCTTGGCCTTCAGCTTCGGCAAACGTTCCGGCGGCGCACCCTGTCTTTGCCAGCCTTCGCACCCGCCCAGTGGCTGTGCTGCAACGGGTGCGGTCCCCGCAGACCGCTGTCGTGCGGCCAACGGATCCGCGACACTCAGCCCCGTGAGCAGGACTGCGGCACCGGGAGCTGGGGAGGATGGCCGCGATCGGTACGGCAGCCAGAGGCCCGTCCTGGGGTTCGAGGGACGGAAGGGCATGAACCTGTCCCGTAGTTTCAAGCCGATTGCTTCAGCCAAAGAACGTTCAATTGAGTGACGGTTGCATTCCCCTGGCAGGGCGCAGAGATGGCCGCAGCAACCGCCTTGGCGATTGTCGCCAGGCGTTGACGGGTGTGCAACGTCATCACCTTTCCGCTTCCAGGTTTCTCCCCCTGTCGTGACGCTGCGTGGGCCATCTCTCCTTCAACCCGTACGCCATGGCGGCAAGGATCATCCTTTCCACGACCCCCAGCCCCGAACAGATCACAGCTGGAGACCGGCCATTTCCCGGAGTCATGGCTCAGCCATCCCGCGCCCCGCGGCAGGTCTCGCGGCCACGTGACCATCCACACGACCCTGAATCATGGTGCTGAGCTATAATCAATCAGTTTGGTCGCTTGAGGCACATGGTTGATATCGTAATTGTGGCCACGGCCAATTATCTTTGGGGCGCTGCAGTCACCGTGCGCTCTGCCCTCGAGACCTGCAGCACCACCCTTAACGTCTATGTCATCAGTGTTGACCTGTCTCCGGCGGACAAGCAGCAGCTCTTCAACTCCTGGCAAACCGCCAATCTCGGTACGATTGAGTTCATCGACTTTGACCTTGGCCAGGTTGATGGGTTTCGAAGCACCCTGCTCGTCAAGAGCAAATCTCCCTATGCTCGCTTTTTCATTCCCGAATACCTGGCCAAGGTCTCTCGCTGCATCTACCTGGACACGGATCTCATCGTCTGTTCGGACCTTCGCTTCTTGCAATCACTTGATCTGCAAGGCAAATCCAGTGCCTGTGTGATTGATGGTGGCATCGCCACCCCGGAGCAGCAGCAGCGCCTCCGCGAAAAACTGAAGCTAAAGAATCCCCACCACTACTTCAACTCAGGGGTGATTGTCATGGATCTCGACGCCTGGCGAGAGCGTCAGATTCAGTCGAAAGCCTTGATGACGGCCCGTGACAACCATGACTTGCTTGATCAAATGGATCAGGATGCTTTGAACATCGTCCTGGCCGATGATTGGCTGATCCTCGATCCTAAATGGAACACGTCCAAGGGCAAGGCCGATAAGAACTTCTCCGACGGCATTATCCATTTCTTGGGTAAGGTGAAGCCCTGGCACGCTGATTATGCTGCGAATTTCCAGGATCAATGGTTTGCCCTGCTGGATCGAACTGCATTTGCTGGCCAGCGTCCGGCTAGCCTGCTGGGCATCGCAGCGGCTTACCGTAAGTTGGCCCGTGCGATTCCTACCTATGAGATGGTGAAAGGGAAACTCCGTCGACTCATCCGGTCTGCTTGATTTCAACGGGACGCCATATTCGAAGTATTGGGGCCCAACCCCATCCATTTTGAGTGAGATCATGCCTATCGTGCTTTCTTTTGCGAGGTGAAGACTTTTTCTCGCAACACCTCATGCCCGGCGAAGAATCTGCTCTGATCTCAGCATTGCCTCCTTCATTCTGGGTTCTGCCCCGCATCGCTCCTTTGGTTGATCACCACGCCTCAGTTGGATGGTGGCGGCTTTGACGCCATCGCTCGGCGCTGATTCAAGGATCTGGCGGCCAGCTCCCAGTCCAGGCGGCCGTGGATTCTGCTCTTCGCTTCTCTGAAGGCGGACCGTCCGCGGAGCCATATCTGTGTTGGACTGATACGATGAGAGTGAGTCTCATGCTCCTGTTTCATTCTGTAGATCTGGGGAAGGCGCCACCTGAGGAAGGCGCCAGACGTTCCCCCATCAAGACCAGAACTGTTTCTACCTGCTGCCATCTCCCGTGCGCATTGGCCTGATCAACGCCTACAGCACCCTGAATCTGGGGGATGCAGCGATCTACAGTGCTTTCCGCAAACTCCTTCCTGACGCAGAACTGGTGGGTTGCGTCCAGGATGAGCGGCCCGATCCATCCCTTGGTGTCACCTTCCTGCCCGATCGCCCCAGGAACTGTGGGGCCTACGTCAGCGTTGGCGGTGATATTTTCAACAATTCGCGTGAGTGGTTCGTCACCAAGGCGTTCCTGCAGAATCTGGCCGAGCTGAGGCACAGTCCGAAGCGCACCATCCTGTTCGGCCAATCGATTCCCCGCTCCTGCCACGGCCTCAGCTTTCTCCTGTTGCAGCGCTACTTCAAGCGCCTGGCCGCTGTCTGTGTGCGGGATGCCGAAAGTCACCAGCGACTCTGTGCCGCCGGGGTGCCGGCACGGTTGTCCTACGACGTCGCCTTCGTTCTGGAGAGTTCATCCCCGGCGGAGGCCGCTGCGCGCCAATGCCTGGAGCGCCTGGCCATTGATCCAGGCCAGGCGGCCCTGCTGTCCGTGCGCGGTTTCGACAGCATGTACGGCCATGACAATGGGGCCTTCGTCGCCCGAATGGCCCAGCTCAGCGTTGAACTCACCGGGGCAGGACTGAGGCCCATCGTGTTGATCCAATCGGGTGCCTATGGTTCGGACAATGACCTGGAGGTGGCCGCCGCCATCCAGGCCCGTGCCCCCGGCACCGCCATCCTCAACCCGTTCGTCGCCGATCCGGCCGTCCCGAGCTGGCAGCTCGCCATGGCCCTGTTCGCCCTGGCGGACTGCGTGGTTGCCGTGCGCTTTCACACGGCCGTTCTCTCCCTGGCGGCCGGACGGGTTCCTTTCCATCTCCACTATTCCAACAAGGGCCGGGACCTCTGCCGGCGCCTCAACCTGCCCGGCTGCGATCTGGCCAGCCTGGATCCCCCGTCGGCGCTCCCGGCCATTCTGGCCACCCGGGGGCGCCGGTTTGACCACCAGCCCATCCGTGAGCAGGTGCGCCGCGACTTCCAGTGGTGCCTTGATCAACTCCCCGGCATGGGCTGACGCCCATCGCCATGACCTCTCGGGTCCCCCTCGAACCCCTGGGCTAGATTCATCAATCTGGCCGTTCGACGATGTACGGGTTGGTCAACCGGGCCATCCAGCAGATGGTCACCAGCCACCACGGGGAGGATGTCTGGCAGCGCATCAAGGTCAGGGCTGATCTTGAGGATCTCGATTTCTTCTCAACTTACCAGGCCTATCCCGACGACGTGACCCATCGGCTGGTGGCAGCGGCCAGCGAGGAACTTGGCCTCTCGGGTGAGCAGATCATGCAGGCCTTTGGCGAATACTGGATCACCTACACGGCCACGGAAGGCTACGAGCAGCTCCTCGAGAGCACGGGCGAGACCCTGCCGGAATTCCTGGATCACCTCGACAATCTCCACGCCCGCGCCGCCCTGGCCTTCCCAGAGTTGCAGCCACCTTCGTTCCGTTGCGCGCACGCTGCCGACGCCTCCATGCAGCTGGAGTACCGATCCAGGCGTCGAGGGCTGGCCCCCATGGTGACCGGCCTCCTCCATGGCCTGGGGAAGCGTTTTCGTACCCCCCTGGAGGTCGACCAGATCGCGTCCCGTGACGCGGGCGATGCCACGGACCTGTTTCAGGTCCGTCTTTCCCCGCCATCCGATTCTGTCGCTGCCCTGCCGGATGACGGCATGACAGGTCCATGAAGGTTCGTCGTTTCTGAGGGGTCCGTCCGTGCCGTTACCTGACCACCTTCTTGACCCCCTGTTTCCCTTCCATCTCGTGGTCGACCGTGGGCTGCGGATCCATTCCGCCGGCTCCGTGCTTCGCCGCATCCTGCCTGGCCCGGAGCTGCTGGGGCAGCCCCTCGATGACCACTTCCAGCTACTGCGCCCCGATGTACCCCTGGACTTCGCCAGCCTGAGTGACTGCACAGGCCGGCACGTCATTTTCAAGTCCGGGGCGATTCCATTGCAACTGAAGGGCCAGATCTGTTGCCTTGACGAAAAGGAACAGCTGCTGTTTGTTGGTACGCCCTGCCTGCTGCAGCTGGAGGACCTCAAGACCCTGGGCCTGAAGATCAATGACTTTCCGCTGCATGACTCTCTGGTCGACTTTCTTTTCCTGCTCCAGGCCAGGAATGTGGCGCTCAGCGAAAGCCAGAAGCTCAACGAGATCCTGACGACCCAGCGGGGGGAGTTGCGGGAGTCGACCCAGCGGCTGTCGATGCTCAATGCGGAGCTGGAGGCGGCAAAGCTCGCCGCTGAAGCGGCCAATGCCGCCAAGGATACGTTTCTGGCCACGATGAGCCATGAGATCAGAACCCCGATGAATGCCATCATCGGCATGGCCGGTCTGCTGCAGGATTCCCAGCTCGAGCCGGTGGAGCGGGAGTATGTCGACATCATCAACAGCAGCACCGATTCCCTGCTGACGATCATCAATGACATCCTCGACTTCTCGAAGATCGAATCCGGTGCCATGCAGCTGGATGAGCAGCGCTTCGACCTGCGCATCTGCATCGAAGAGGCCCTTGATCTGAGTGTCCCCCGGCTGCTGGACAAGGAGGTGGAACTGATCCTGGACATCGAGCCCAGCCTGCCCACGGCCGTGATCGGTGACCTCACCCGACTGCGCCAGATCCTCTGGAACCTCCTGAGCAATGCCGTCAAGTTCACCTCCCAGGGGGAGATCGTCGTCACGCTGACGGCGGAGACTCCGGCCGCTGCGGCCGTCCAACCGACCCCCTGCCGGTTCACCTTTCAGATCCGGGACACCGGCATCGGCGTGTCCGACACGCTGATCCCCCTGCTGTTCGAACCCTTCCGCCAGGCCGATCCCTCCACGGCCCGCCGCTACGGCGGCACGGGCCTGGGTCTGGCGATCACCCGTCGGCTGTGCGAGTTGATGGGGGGATCCATCAGCCTGGCCAGCGAGGAGGGCGTCGGCAGTGTCTTCACCTTCGATGTGCTGCTCCATCGCGATCCGGCCGCTCCGGCCAGCAGCACCGCGGAGTCGCTGGCGATTCCGGCGCCAGCGGCGGCCGCCATCCTGCTGCTGATCGCCAATCCCACCCTCCGCGGCCTGCTGCAGAAGCAGCTGGGGTGGATGGGGCTCCCGGTGATCGCTCCCGATCTCTGTCAGATCCCGATGCGGGTCGCCTACCCGGAGGTTGCCGCTGTCGGCCATGGGGCCGTGGTCATCGATGGTCGGTTGCTCGGCTGCGAAGGGGAGACGTCTCCGCCCCCCTTTCTGCGGGATCCCTTGCTCCGGGCACGCCCCTGGATCGTCCTGGCCGACCGCTGCAAGGGGTCCGCGCTGGATGCGATCACCGAGACGCCGCCCGTGATGCTCACCAAGCCCGTGCGACTCCAACAGCTCCGACTGGCCCTGATGCAGCAACTGCAGAGCCCAGCGGAGCGGCCCCATGCTGGGGCACCAGCGCTGGGGTCCGAACCGGCCCCGGAGGGTGGTCGCCATCGCCTAGCCGATCGGCTGCCGCTGCGGCTGCTCGTCGTCGATGACATCCCCGTGAACCGCCAGCTGGCGCTCCAGTTGTTGCAGCGCCTGGGCTATCGGGCCGACGCCGTGGCGTCAGGCCCGGAGGCCCTGGCGGCGGTCCAGGTGACCCCATTCGACGTTGTGTTCATGGACGTGCAGATGCCGGAGCTGGACGGCTATGCCACCACGAGGGCCATCCGGGGGCTGCCGGCTCCGTTCGTCCAGCCCTGGATCATTGCCATGACCGCCCATGGCCGTCCGGAGGATCGCCAGGCCTGCCTCCAGGCCGGCATGGACGACTTTCTGGCCAAGCCGATCGTGCCTGCCCAGCTCACCTATGCCCTCGAGCATTACCAACCCCGTTCCCAACCCGAGGCTCCAGCGGGGGGAGCGGCCGACCCGATCGACGCTGCCGCCTGGGAGGAGCTGGCCCAGGCCATGGGGGACGGGGCGGCGGCCGTGCTCCAGGAGCTCATCGACCTCTACCTCGATGACGCCATGCGACTCGTCTCGGCTGTGGTCATGGCCCACCAGTATCACGACGCCCCCGCCATGATCGCCGCCGCCCATTCCCTGCGCTCCCCGAGCGCCAGCCTCGGGGCCCTGCGCCTGGCCGGCCTCTGCGCCCAGGTCGAGGAAAGCCTGCGCTCCGATCCGGAGCTGTGGCCCCAGGTCAGAATCGACCAGCTGCTCGTCGAGGCTGGACGGGTGACCGAGGCCCTGCGGCGGCGGCGTCCTGTGCAAGCCTGACCCCCATGGATGGCAGCTCCGCACCGATCACGGTCCTGCTGGTCGATGACGACCGCATCCATTCCCGCATTCTCGAGGTGCGTCTGCGCTCGCAGGGCTATCAGATCCTGGTGGCGGATTCGGGTGAAGGCGCCCTGGTTCAGGCGCGCCGCTGCCCCCCCACGGTCATCCTCTGCGACTGGCTGATGGACGGCATGAATGGCCTGGACGTCTGCCGGGCCTTCAAGGCCGAACCGGCCCTGGAATCCGCCCACTTCATCCTGCTGACCTCCCGCTCCCGGGTGGAGGACCGGGTGGAGGGGCTGGATTGCGGCGCCGACGATTTTCTCAGCAAACCAGTCGACCCAGAGGAGCTGCTGGCCCGGGTTCGCTCCGGCATCCGCCTGCACCAGGCCAATGAACGGCTCAAGCTCCTGGCCAGGGAGTTGCACCAGCAGAAGGTGCGGCTGGATCAGGAGCTGGAGGAAGCGGCGAGTTATGTGCGATCCCTGCTGCCCGAGGCCATCGTCGGCACGGTGCGGGCAGACTCCCGCTTCGAGCCCTGCCATGAGCTGGGTGGTGATTCCTTCGACTTCTTCTGGCTCGATGAGGACCACTTCGTCCTCTATCTCGCCGATGGCTCCGGCCATGGGCTGGCCGCCGCCTTCCCCTCGATTTCCGTCCACAACCAGTTGCGTTCCCGCTCGTTGCCCGTCGATCTGCGCGATCCGGCGGCGGTGCTGCAGACCCTGAATGCCGGCTTCCCGATGGAGCGCCACCAGGGCCGGTACCTCACCCTGTGGTACGGGGTGTACCAACCCTCCAGCCGCACGCTGCGATTTGCCAGTGCGGGCCATCCCCCTGCCCTGCTCTGGAGCCGCACCGGCGCCTTCCCCAGCCGCTGGCTGAAGGGTCAGGGCATGGCCGTGGGTCTGTTCGACGATGCGACCTATGCGTCCGAGAGCCTGGAGGTGGGCGAGGGGGCCTGTCTGCTTGTCTACAGCGACGGACTGTATGAAGTTCCCCGGCCCGGTGGTGTGATGGGGACCTTGCCCGAATTCATGGAACTGGTGGAGCACTGCCGAGGTCTGCTCGCGGATGACGATGGCCTGGATCGGCTGCTGTCCCAGATCCACGATGTCACGGATAATGCGCCATTCACCGATGACTATTCCGTGATCCGCGCCCTGCTGTCTTGATCGCCGGCAGGTCCCTGGGGAGAGGTCGATGGGGGTTCAGGCGTCCGGTTGACCGTCCGAGAGAAGGGCAAGGCAGGCGTCACTGTTTGGGACGATGATGAACACCTTCTCGGTGCCGGTGAGCTCCAGGACGATGCGCACCTGGCTGCAGAGACCGCAAAGAAACAGTTGCTTCCCTTGCTCCCTCACCCGCTTGAGCACGGACACCAGCGCGCCGAATCCGCTGCTGTCCATGAAGCCGATGCCCTGACAATCAATCAGGATGTTTCTTGGCTTCTCCGCCAGAACCGCACCCACCGATTGCCGCAACGCATCGCCACTCGGGCCATCAAGAAGACCCTGGGGTTTCAGGACGTAAAGATCACCCGCAGCAAGATCATCCACCAATTGAATCTCAAATTCGGGTGATCTTACCATTGACAGCCGCTGAACTCTCGCGCGGCGGGGCCCTTGGCTCCAGGCCATCAGCCGGAGGCGTCGATCGGTCATCCCATGGGCGCCTGGGGCCTTGGGCCTGGGGTCATGGGCCGTGGCCGTGGCCGG
>QLAH01000735.1_pt1 | contig 12709 bp, 19 predicted proteins | sample 4693081 | NCBI WGS metagenome assembly QLAH01 (sample SAMN09425401, study PRJNA476045) | Lake water metagenome, whole genome shotgun sequencing project.
CCCCAAAACCCCAAAACCCCAAAACCCCAAAACCCCAAAACCCCATGAGAGGAAATGAATAGAATCTAAGCTTTGAGATTTAAATTTATTTGAAGCTAGTTGAAGTACTTATTAAAGGATATCCTTAAATTTATAATCCAATAAAGTTTGAAAGAAAGTACTTTCATATGAATAACGACCCTAACTAACAGGTAAATTTAACATCTCAGTCTTCCCAATTTAACCTTTCTAACTATAGAGTAAAGGAGTTTACTCACTTAAGGGCGGAGGCCGTCAAGGCGCTCCCGGTATGGGCAATCATACCTCAAACGTTTTCGCTCTTGGAGCAGCATCTTCATCCAAACAAGATCGTTCCTACTACAAGAGTCTCTATCATTTTAACGCTGATGTAGAGTTAGCTGAGTATTCTTTACCAGTTTTGGCTAACTAGCAACCTTCAGTCCCTAAACACGGTCAGCCAACAAAGCTTCCTTCGGGAGTTATAAATTCTACCCAGCTACCTCCTATTTAGTAGAAAAGCGTATCTGAGAAAAAGAGAATGGATGGATCCTATGATGAAGAACATGCTATCGATGAGGAAGAGGACATGGAAAACGCTAAAGAGATGGACGATGAGATGAATGGAGACATGGATCCATATGGAGTAAGGCTACTTAATATATTTGAAAAAGATTCTGAAAGCTTTCATATTTGAATTTCAAAATGGAGGCAATTAAATTTTATACCAAATACTAATGATTACTATAGGAAGAGGAAGACTAGATGAACAAGAGTCTGACATTTGATGAGTTTAGAGAAATAATAGAAAATAATGAGGATGAATCTAAGAGCAAAGCCATGCAAGCTAGAATGGCTAACTTTATCAGAAAAGGAACTCCAATCTATGACATGCTAATTAAGATAAAGAGTGGAGAACAAGCAATATCATTCTTTGCTTAACATGGAAATAGCACTCCTATTAAATTCCTTAACTGCAATAGGACAGCTGTAGCTCCTCACATCTTCAGACCTTACGACTTAGCTGTTCTCATGGATGAGAAGAATGTCAAGGATGAATACTTCACTGTATCTGCTCAAGGAGTGGTGCATATGTGCCCTGAAAAAGGCAAAAAATACTCAAAACATGACGCCGTACCAACTGAGTTCTTTTCTCTTAGTGACTGGATGCAATAATCGACAATGTTTAATGTCTTGACGTCCATGAAATTCTTCAAAACATACCTTGTAGGCAAGGTCTTTAGTCTCTGGAAAGGAAATGTTCGCTTTAAGATGTACAATAGAACTAGATAGAATTTGGCAAGAAATTTGATCTTTTCAAGACCAGCTTTTCTAGGTAGCTTCATGGAGATCAATAAGACACTTTTTGAAATGAAATCAGTTTAGACTTTTATTGTCCCTAAAATTACATCTAAAGTCTTTGAGATAGAGGACTTCTTCAGAGAGCAAAAGAATGACAGAGAGATAGTTAAACAACATTACAATGACAAAGTTGAAGAAATTATGAAAAAACTTGATGGACTTATCTCTTAAGTAGGAGAGTCAAGAACTCTTAGAGAAGAAGAAGATCTTGAACATGCTAAGATGGGTTAACAGACCAAAAATAAATCAATGGTCCTTCAGAAACAAGAAGATGAGCTGAAGGCAAGAGTCCTTAGACTTGCAAAAAGAAACTATCACAGTCTTGGTACCTTCATTAGACTTGTAGACTACATGGTGGTTGAAACTCAAGTTAAAATAAATCAAGAGAGCGCTGATCTTATTCTCTATGAGATGAAAAACACCAAAAAATACAGCATATAGACCATCGTGACTTATGATACTAAAGAAAATGGACTCTAATTCAACCCAACCAAGAATGAATTCTTCACATAGTTCGATAAATTACTTGGAGATATGCTCTCAGTGATGTACGAGGTTGTCAGAGTCATTAATAATCCAAATTTCAATCAATTCATTTAAGGATTGATATCAGACAGTGGCCCAAAGTTCAAGTAAATAGTTGAAACTTCTTTTACTTATCTAGCATCCAAAGAAGCTATTTAACAGAAAATTGAGCAAGGATTTAGAGAAAAGCATGCTGAGATTTAAAAAATTGAGAGTTGTAGAGAAATCAATGAATTTGAGCAAAATTTTGATTTTTAGGAATTCAAATCCCAACACTCTGATTTAGAAACCATAAAAAGTTAGCTCGAAATTCTTTCAAAATGGGAAGCAAGTATTACCAACAACATTAAAACTCAATATCTATCAGGTTTTATAAATATCATTGGTAAGAAGCTAAAAGAAAGATTAGCCAAGAAAGTTAAAGATGAATAATAGGCTATTAAGCAGTATCTATTCGAGCTTGCTGATCAGAAAGGAAAAGATATTCTAAAAGGCTTCGAGAAAATCAAGATTGCCTTGAATAAAGCACCTCACTCTCTAACCACATACGTTGAATACTGTAATAATCTAAAGATGTGCTAAAATCAAAGAGACAATTTAGTTGAAGAGAAAAAGAGATTAGAAGATATGAATGCTGTCCTCAGAAAATTTAAGCTCAAGGAAGAATAAAACTTCAATACTTCTCACTAGTTACTATTATCTAAGCTCGAATAAATCGCTTTGAATATTAGTGAAGTTGATATCCAAATTCAAGAGGCTCAAGGCGCTTGTGCTACATAAAAAGATGGCTTTGTTGAAGAGCTTGATAGAAAAATTAATGAAGAGAAAGAAAAAATTACAAACCACTTGGAGAAAATAGGATCTGAGACTTTAATATCCAAAGCCACACCCTTTAATACAGCATTAGAAGAATTGAACAAAACAAAGAAGAAATTTGATGAGTCTTGCAAAAGATTGAGTCAATATAAGTCCTATCAAGAGACTTTAGATATCAATCCAACTCCTATTAAGGAAATTGATGATTTCACTAAAAAGTTTGATGTTAGACAGAAACTATGGAAAAATAGAGATAAATTCGCAGAGCTCACAAGACACTGGTACTATGACTATTTTACAGATCTTGATGCCAATGAGGTAGTCTAGATTGTTAAAGAGTATGAAAAAGATAATATACTGTTGAAACAATAGTTACCTAGAGATGTGAAAGATGAAGTATTAGAACAACTTCAAACTGAGGTTAAAATGGTATCCTAACATTGCAACTTGATATCTGCACTTGGAAATAAAAATATGCTTCCTCGCCATTGGGCAAAGGTCTTCGCTCTTTTTGAAAGTGGTGCTCCTCCTCCAACTAACAAATAATTCTCTCTCTAATAGCTTCTATCTGAGGGTATCGATCAACATTATGAAAAAGTTGAAGAAATTTCATCTATGGCTACAGGTGAAGCAAGCATTGAATAAACTCTAAATGAAATCATAAACTTCTGGCTCTAAGCTTAATTCACTGTACTTAACTATAGAGACTTTAAGGATCGATTCATTATTGGAGAAATCGAAGATACTATAACCTAGCTTGAAGATCACTCAATGAGTATTTAAACCATGATGGGAAGCAAGCATGTCACTGAAATCAGAACTTTGGTAGAGAGCTGGGAGAAAAGATTGGGAAATTATGGGTACATCATCGATGAGTGGTTAACCTTCCAGAGACAATGGATGTATCTCGAAAACATCTTCAATGCTGAAGACATCCAAAAGCAGCTTCCAGTTGAAGCCAAATAGTTCTAGCAAGTGGATAAGTTCTGGAGAGATCATATGATGAAGACTAAAAAGAGTCCACAATTCCAAGAACTTGATAAGCAGCCGATGCTTTTAACTAGATTTGAAGGTGCAAACAAGTCTCTTGAAGAAATTTAGAAGAAACTTGAAGATTATTTAGAAACTAAAAGAAGCGCCTTCCCTCGTTTCTATTTCTTGTCTAATGATGAACTTTTGGAAATCTTATCTCAAACAAGAAACGCTCATGCTGTGCAGCCTCATTTAAGAAAATGTTTCGATAACATCATGAAGATTGAATTTAAGGCAGAAAAGAATTCAAAAGAGATTCTAGGAATGTGGTCTGCTGAAAGCGAATATGTTGCTTTCTCTGAGTCAGTGTTTGCTGAAGGAAATGTTGAGTTCTGGCTCATGAATATTGAGAAAATGATGGTAAAATCTCTGTATGATCAAACTAAACTAGCCTATGTGGAGTATCCAGCTGATCCTATTGAAAGAAATGAATGGCTTTTCTCATATGCAGCTCAACCTGTTCTTACAATTGATCAAGTGAAGTGGACTTTTGGAGTTACTGCAGCTCTTGGAGAAATCATGAGAGGTAAAAATAAGAAAGCTTTGGATGAGTTCTTAGAAGAATCAATTAAGTAGATCAATAAAATGGTCGAACTAGTTAAAGGCTAGCTGACAAGACTTGAAAGATCTGTCATTGGTGCTTTAGTTGTGCTTGATGTACATGCTCGTGATGTAGTTCGCCAAATGATTAAGGCTAGAGTCGAAAATATTAATGACTTTGAATGGACTAAACAGCTCCGTTACTATTGGGAATAAAATGAAGAGGTTGAAGATTGCTTTGCAAGACAAACTAATACAAGATTCTAATATGGCTATGAGTATTTGGGTAATGGACCTCGTCTAGTTATCACTCCTTTGACAGATAAGTGTTACATGACACTCACAGGAGCCTTGCATTTGAATTATGGTGGAAATCCTCAAGGTCCAGCTGGAACAGGTAAAACTGAAACTACCAAAGATCTTGCTAAAGCTTTAGCTATCTAGTGCGTCGTGTTCAACTGCAGTGATGGTCTAGATTTTAAAATGATGGGAAGATTCTTCTCTGGACTTGCTCAAGGTGGTGCTTGGGCCTGTTTTGATGAGTTTAACAGAATCGATATTGAAGTGCTCTCTGTTATTGCTTAATAGATATTGACAATCTAATCAGCTGTAAGAGCTAAATCCCCTGAAGTAGAATTCAATGAGAAATTAATACCTCTTAACTTAAGATTTGGAGTCTTTATTACAATGAACCCTGGTTATGCTGGTAGAACTGAATTGCCTGATAACCTTAAAGCTCTTTTCAGACCTATATCTATGATGATCCCAGATTACAGACTAATTGCTTAAATCATTCTTTTCTCTGAAGGTTTCTCAGCAGCTGATGATTTAGCCAGGAAGATGGTCTAGCTTTACAAGCTTTCATCAGAATAACTTTCCAAGCAAGATCATTATGATTTCGGAATGAGAGCCGTGAAGTCAGTCCTTGTTATGGCAGGATCTCTAAGAAGAAAGAACCCTGATACTGCTGAAGATATTGTGCTAATTAGAGCTATGAGAGATTCTAATGTGCCAAAGTTCCTAGAACACGATCTTCCTCTATTTGAAGGTATAGTTACTGATCTGTTCCCAGGAGTCACAGTACCTTCTATTGACTATGGTCAACTTCAAGTCGCTATTGAGTTCCAGTTAAGAGAAAGACAACTATAAACACCACCAAAGTATGTTAAGAAGGTCATTCAATTACTTGAGACTATGATTGTTAGACATGGAGTCATGTTAGTTGGTCTCACTGGTACTGGAAAGACAACTTGTTGCTAAGTTTTAGCTAAGGCTTTAGCTCAACTCAAGGATGAAGGACATTAAGATCCTTGGTACAAGAGTGTGCATATTGACACTTTAAATCCTAAATCAGTTACTATGGGAGAACTTTTCGGAGAAACTAATGTCTTTACTAATGAGTGGACTGAGGGCTTAGTTTCAAAGCTTGTTAAGGATGCTGTAGCAGCTCTTGAAACTGATAAAGCAGATTAAAAGAGATGGTTGAACTTTGATGGACCTGTAGATGCTCTTTGGATTGAAAATATGAATACTGTCCTAGATGATAACAAAATGCTTTGCTTGATGAATGGTCAAAGAATTAAAATGCCAGAAACATGCACGATGATGTTTGAGGTATAAGATTTGAGAGTGGCGTCTCCTGCTACTGTTAGTAGATGTGGTATGGTCTACTTAGAGCCTATTCATCTTGGATGGGAACCATTAGTTGATACTTGGAAAGAGAAAATGTCAGAGACTATTCCTCACAATCATCTTGAAAATATTATCAAGAACTTCAAAAGAGTCTTCAATAAGCTGCTACCATTCATTAGAGAAGAGTGTAAAGAAAGTGTAGAAAGTGTTAATAACAATCTTGTGCAATCTTGCTTGAAGCTAATCTAATGCTTTTTGAACCCTGATCATTTAGATATCAAGAAAATTACTATCTATCCAGAAAAAGTAGTCTTGACTTATCTTGTATTTTCCATGATATGGTCTATCGGTGGTAACCTTCATGATTCATCAAGAAGAGCTTTCAGTTAAGCATTTAAGTCAGAAGTCCTTAATATTATGCCTGAATTCCCTGATGGAGACATTTATGAATATGGAATTGATTAAACAACTCACAAGTTTGAGCCATGGGTTGAACAAATACCCAACTTTGAATTTGACCCAAATAAAAGTTTCTTTGAAATTCTAGTACCCACAAGTGATACTGTGAAATACAAATTTATTTTGAAAACTCTAATGTACAACGGATATAATGTTTTGCTTACTGGTGAAACTGGAGTTGGTAAATCAGTTATCACAAAAGACTTCTTGTTCTCTTCTCCAGAAGATATAGTTTATGCATTCGTCAATTTCTCAGGAAAAACTACAACTAAAAATCTGCAAGATGCATTTGAAGGTAATCTAGAAGCTAAGAGAAAAACATTATTGGGACCACCTGGTGGAAAGAAGATGATTTTCTTCATTGATGATGTCAATATGCCTTAACTTGATACTTACGGATCCTAACCTCCATGCGAACTTTTAAGATAAACAATCGATTCTACTGGTTTCTATGACACAAAGAAGCTAATCTTTAAATAGATTAAAGACACAAAGTTTGTTTGCGCATGCGCACCTCCAGGAGGTGGTAGAAATGCTGTCACTCCAAGACTTTTCAGACACTTCAACATGATTTGGGTTCCTGATCTATCAGCAAACTCAATGAAAACTATTTTCACTGCTATTTTAAAGGGATTCTTAGACTAGAATGAACAATCTGGACTTAATATTTTTGCTGAACCCCTGATCAAATCTTCAGTTGAAATCTATCTTAAGACTATTAAAGATTTCTTACCCACACCTGCCAAATGCCATTACACCTTCAATCTTAGAGATCTTTCTAAAGTTGTTTAAGGAATGCTAATGATAAACCTTGAGAACTTAGAAGGCAAAGACTACTTAGTCTATCTATGGGTGAATGAGACATACAGAGTATTTAGAGATAGACTTGTAGATGATAATGACAGAGAAAAGTTCAATGTTCTTCTTCATGATATTATGGAAGACAATCTTTCGATGGAGTGGAATATGAAAAACTATAAGAATGTCCTTTTCGGTGATTTCGAGACTGGTGATATGCAATATTTAAAGTTAGGAGAGACAAATGTATTGATACCTAGACTCGATGAGCATCTATCATTGTACAACAATGAAAATCCAGAAATGAACCTAGTATTCTTCTCAGACTGTATCCAGCATTTAGCTCGTATTTCAAGAGTCCTCAGACAGTAAAGAGGTAACTCACTCCTCGTAGGAGTCGGTGGTTCTGGTAGAAGCTCTATGGCTAAGCTTGCAGCAAGTATGAATGGAATGAAGATTGTTTCAATTGAAATTAGCAAGAACTACAGAGAGAAAGAATTCCATGAAGATATTAAGAAAATGCTTATGAAGTCAGGAGTTGAAGGAGAAAAGCAAGTCTTCTTGTTCAGTGACACATAGATTGTTAGGGAGAGTTTCTTAGAAGACATCAATAATCTACTTAACAGTGGAGAAGTACCAAACTTGTTCCCTGCTGAAGAAAAAGCCTAAATTTGTGATGAACTAGCTCCTAAAGCTAGAGAAGCTAAAGTTGGTGAAAATAGAGATCAGATTTACTCTTACTTCGTTCAGCTTTGTAGAGAAAATCTGCATATTGTCTTGGCATTCTCACCTGTAGGAGAGTAATTCAGAAATAGATGCCGTCAATTCCCATCCATTATTAACTGCTGTACTATTGATTGGTATAACCCATGGCCTTAAGAAGCCCTCTATTCTGTTGCTCATAGAGAATATAGCGCAAAGGAGCACGAACTTGGAATTTCAGATTATATGGACTAGCTTTGCCAAATGTCCGTGCAAATTCATTCCAGTGTTGCCAATACATCAGAGAAGTTTTTTGCAGAATTAAGACGTAGAAACTACACGACACCCACATCTTATCTCGAACTTATCAAAACCTACATTGGCATGTTAACGCATCAAAGAGGTATTGTTCCAATCAAGATTGCTCGTTACTAAGGAGGTTTAACGAGACTTTCTTAAACAAACAAAATGGTAGATGACTTAAAAGCCATGCTTATAAAACTGAGACCTGAAATTGACAGAAAGGAGGAAGAAACTCAGAAACTTGTGGTTGATTTAGAAAAGCAACAAAAGATTGCTGCTGAGTAAGAAAAGTATTCAGAGAAGGAAGAAGCAGAGACTCAAAAATTGTTTAATGAAGTCATGGTTATTAAAACTGAATGCGAGGGAGAACTCCAAAAAGCTATGCCTATTTACAGAGAAGCCCTTGCTGCTCTCAATACTCTTAATAAGGGAGATATTATTGAAATGAAATCATATCCTAAGCCACCTGAAGATCTCGTACTAGTTGTCTCAGCTGTTTGCTTGATCTTAGGTCAAAAGGAAACTTGGGATGAGGCTAAGAAACTTATGAATCAGCCAGAAGCCTTCATTACTAGCTTGAAAGAATACGACAAAGACAAGATCAAAGAGACCACTCTTAAGAAGCTCAAGAAGTATACTCAAGATTCTAGATTCATACCTGCTCTCATTGAGAAGAAGTCACAAGCAGGTAAATCACTCTGTCTTTGGGCTAAGGCTATTGATAACTATGCTGAAGTTATGAAGATCATCAAGCCCAAGCAAGAAGCTTTGGCCAAAGCAGAAGCTGAACTTAAAGTTGCACAAGATGAGTTGAGATTGAAATAGGCAAGTCTTCAGAAAATTAGAGACATGATTGCCAGTCTATAAGCTAACTACTCGGCAAGTCAGAGAAAACTTGAGGATTTAACTAGATAGAAAGAAAAGATTGAAGTCCAACTGTAAAGAGCAGAAAAGCTTGTAGTAGGTCTTGCAGATGAAAGTAAGAGATGGGGTGAGACTGTGAAAGTCCTTGACAAGGATTTGATCAATTTAATTGGAAATATCATCATCGCTGCTGGCTATATTTCCTATGTAGGAACTTTCACATCAAAGTACAGAGAAAACTTACTGAAAGAATGGATGACCTTCTGTAAGGAAAAGAAGATACCTTTCTCAAATGATTTTTCAGTTGAGAGAATTTTAGGAGATCCAGTTTAGATAAGAGATTGGAATATTAATGGCTTACCAGCTGATAATCTTTCTGTTGAAAATGGTTTATTCGTTACTCAAGCTAAAAGATGGCCTTTAATGATAGATCCGTAATCATAAGGAAACAAATGGATTAAAAATATGGAAAAAGATAATAATTTACAGGTTATCAAACTGTCCTACGCCAAGTTCCTATAAGTTGTTGAGAATGGAATAAGAATGGGTAATCCTGTCCTTCTCGAAAATATTGATGAAACTTTAGATCCATCATTAGAGCCACTTTTGATAAAGAATTTTATTGGAAAAGGATCAAATAAGAGCATAAGACTTGGTGATAACTTGATACCTTACAACAACGATTTTAAATTCTTCATTACTACAAAGCTCGCAAACCCACATTATCTTCCTGAAATTTGTATCAAAGTTACTATTGTTAATTTCACTGTGACTCCCGAGGGTCTCGAAGACTAGTTGCTAGTTGATGTCGTGAAGTATGAATAACCTGATTTGGAATAACAAAAAGATCAATTAGTAGTACAGTTAAGTGACTTTAAACGCTAATTGAAGGAATTAGAAGATAAAATTCTAAAGCTAGTTAGTGAAGCTGGAAGTGATATCTTAGATGATGAAGAGCTCATTATTACTTTAGATTAGAGCAAGCAAACATCTACCAACATCAATGAGAAGATGATAGACGCAGAAAAGACAGCTATTCTTATTAATGAGAGCAGAGAGAAATACAGAAATGTAGCTAAGAGAGGTTCAGTCTTGTACTTCGTTATTGCCGATCTGGCTATGATTGATCCTATGTATCAGTACTCTTTGGAATTCTTCTCAAGACTTTTTAACAGAAGACTTGATAAATCTGAGAAGAGTGATTAGCTTGATAAGAGACTGAATATCCTAATCAATGATATCACTGAATCTTTCTTCATTAATATCTGCAGAGGTCTCTTTGAAAGAGACAAATTGCTCTATTCTTTCCTTAATGCTTCAAGTATCTTAAGAAGAAGTGGAGCTATCGGTGTTGACGAATGGAATTTCTTCTTAAGAGGCTCTGTGACCGATTTCAGTTCTTATGATAAAGATATTGACTACATAAATGAAGCTATGTTCTTTAAACTCTTAGGACTTGAAGAGACTCATTACAACTTTAAGGACATTTCACAATCTTTCAAAGATAGAGGTAAGATTATATAAATTCTGAATGCTTATAGTTGATGCTGTTACTTGGAAAGACATGTTGAAGTCAGAAGATCCTCACTTGATTGATTTACCTTAAGCATTTGAAGAAAGATTAACAGCTTTCTAAAAGCTAATGCTTATCAAAGTAATGAGAGAAGAGAAGCTAATGTCTGGAATCAAATAATTTGTTAAGACCGAGTTAGGCGATAAATTCATTGAAAGTCCAGCTTTCGATTTGATGGGAGCTTATGGTGATTCTATGAATACATCACCAGTCATTTTCGTACTATCCCCTGGTGCTGATCCCATCACCTATCTTGTGAATCTTGCAAAATCTAAGAATATGGAAGCTAGACTCAAAATTCTCTCACTTGGTTAAGGATAGGGAGAAATTGCTAGAAGATTGATTGAGCAAGGTTAATTAACAGGAGACTGGGTTTGTTTACAAAACTGTCATTTATCAGCCAGTTGGATGCCAGAATTAGAAAAAATCCAAGAAAAACAGAATGAAGCTGAGATGCATCCCGAATACAGACTCTGGTTGACTTCTATGCCAAGCAAGAACTTCCCAGTCCCAGTGCTCTAGAGCGGTATTAAAATCACTAATGAGCCACCTAAAGGTCTTAAAGCAAACCTCAAGGGTACTTTCAATGAAGTAACAGAACAAGACTATGAATCTTGCACTAAACCAAGAGAATACAAAAAGCTTCTATTCGCACTAGCTTATTTCCATGCAGTCATTTTAGAAAGAAGAAAGTACGGTGCCATTGGCTGGAACATCCCTTATGAATGGATGAACTCTGACTTCGTTACTTCAAAGACCCAACTTAAGATGTACTTAGATGAGCAGCCTGAAATTCCTTACATAGCCTTGAACTATCTATGTGCTGAAGTTAACTATGGAGGCAGAGTCACTGATGACAAGGATATCAGACTCATCAAAGCCTTGCTTAAGAAGTATTTCTGTGCTGAAATCATGAATGATAACTATAAGCTATCCAAACTGGAACACTACTATGCTCCTCATGAAGGACCTCTCTCGGACATTAAGAATTACATAAACCTGCTTCCTCTCGAAGACGATCCTGAAGTTTTCGGTCTGCATCCAAACGCCAACATAACTTTCGAGCAGAAAACAGTGAGAGAATTTATGGACACTATCCTCGTAATCTAACCCAGAATTTCAGGAGGCAAAGCAGTGAAAACCTCAGAAGAAATAGTCCAGGAGCTCGCCAGAGAAATAGTAGGCAAACTACCCAAGATCCTCGACAAAAGAAAGGCTCATGAGAAAACTTTCTCCATCACAGAGCAAGGTCAGATGATCTCTCTGGGTGTTTTTGTGGGCCAGGAAATCGACAGATTCAACAAACTGCTCTCGGTGATGAAGAGCACGCTGGTCAACTTGGACAAAGCCATCGAAGGTACAGTTGTCATGTCTATGGAACTCGAAATGATGTTCAACAATTTCCTCAACAATAAGGTCCCAGCAATGTGGGAGAAAGTAGGTTATCCATCATTGAAGCCGCTTAGTTCCTGGGTAGTTGATCTTATCCACAGAGTAGACTTTATGGGAAAATGGCTGTATCACGGACCACCTTCAACTTATTGGCTCCCATCTTTCTTCTTCCCTCAAGGCTTTATGACAGCAACGCTTCAACAGTATGCTAGAAAGACTTAAACTCCTATTGACACATTGGCATTCAAAACTCACATTAAAGATCACTTTGACGACGGTGTTAAGGAGGCACCTGAGGATGGAGTTAACATTCATGGACTGTTCTTCCAAGGTGCTAAATGGGACTTTAAAAAGAAAATGGTAGATGACAGTGATCCTAAAGTCCCCATAGTAAAAATGCCAGTTATTTGGCTAGAACCTGTTCTTGAAAAAGATGTTCCAGAAGAGAAGATTTATCATTGTCCTCTCTACAAGACTAGTGTTCGTGCTGGTGAGCTTAGTACAACTGGACATTCCACGAACTTCGTTTTATTCCTGCACTTATCATCAGAAGTGCCTCAGGACTACTGGATCAGAAGAGGAGCAGCTCTCCTATGTATGACAGATGATTGAGCAAATCTCTTCTATATGATTCAAACCCATAACTCAAACCTTGATTTAATAACAAACTAAAGACAGTCACGAGTAGGCTCATGGGGTTTTGGGGTTTTGGGG
>QLAH01000736.1_pt1 | contig 12666 bp, 6 predicted proteins | sample 4693081 | NCBI WGS metagenome assembly QLAH01 (sample SAMN09425401, study PRJNA476045) | Lake water metagenome, whole genome shotgun sequencing project.
AACACTAACGACATTGCCTTTACGGTGACGCAGAATTCGCTCAACCGGGCCGAAGCCGTCGCGGCGGCAATTGCACCCGCCCTGCGCAACCAGCAGCCCGCCCTGGGCGAGGCCGAGGTGATGGTAGAACGCCGCATGGCCAAGGTCAGCATTGTGGGGGCCGGAATGATTGGCCGCCCCGGCGTAGCCGCCCGCATGTTTGCCACCCTGGCCGAGGCCGGCATCAATATTGAAATGATCTCTACCTCCGAGGTGCAGGTGAGCTGCGCCATTGCCCAGGACGACTGCGACCGAGCGATTGCAGCCCTCTGTACCGCCTTTGAAGTCACTAGTTCGGGAGCCAAGTCGGGCGCTTGGAGCCGCAAAACCGCAGAGCCGCTACCGCCCGTCCGGGGTGCTGCGCTTGACCTGAAGCAGGCCCGGATCGCGATTCGGCATGTGCCCGACCGGCCCGGTATGGCGGCTCACCTGTTCAGCCTGCTGGCCGACCACTGCATCAGTGTCGATATGATCATCCAGTCCCAGCGCTGCCGCCTGATCGATGGGGTGGCCAGCCGCGATATTGCCTTTACGGTGGCTGCCGCCGATGCCGAAGAAGCCCAGGCGGTTGTTCAAGCAGCCGAATTGGGTGCGGTGGAGGTGACGGTGGATCGCTCGATTGCCAAGGTCAGCATTGTCGGTACCGGCATGATCGGGCGTCCGGGCGTAGCCGCCCGCATGTTTGAGTCCCTGGCCAAGGAGCAGATCAATATCCAGATGATCGCCACCTCAGAAATTAAGGTGAGCTGTTTGGTCGGTGAAACCGAGGGTGTCAGGGCCCTACAAATTGTTCATGCGGCCTTTGGGCTGTCGGGCAACGAGCGGATTGTAGTCCCCGCTTGATCCTGTATCTCGGTCCCGCACCTCGGTCCCAAGCCCCTACCTCCGCTCCCGATAAACCTCTTCCGCCACCCGTTTCAACCGGCGTAGCTGGGCCTGCATGTCCTGCTTCGTCCAGTTGCGGGCAAATTGGTTGAACCCATACCGCACGACCGGATTGGGGATTTCGAACTCAAAGCGATTCAGCAGCGTCGTGCCCCGCTCCAACGGCTGGCATTCCCAGCGATCCCGGCCCTGAAAAAAGCCCTGAAACTCCCAGACCACCAGCCCCGGTTCTCGCTCAACCACCGTGCTGCTCAGGGTCGGCTGCACCAGCGGAATTTGAATCACAAACTGGCTTTTGCTGCCCTTGTCGGTACTCCAGTCTCCGACGGGTTGACAGCGCAGGGCCGGATTTAACCAGCGGTGCATCAGCGTTAAATCGGTAAAACACTGTTCTACGACCGTGGCGCTGGCGCTAATTTTAATGGACTGCTCAAAAACCTGAGTAGGCATCTGACTGCTTCGAGGAAATCCTGTCTAAACGGTATGTTCTAATCGGTCTGGCACAAGCTGGCGGTATAAACTGCTAAAGCCCAGCTTGGGTTCGAGCAAGCCCAGCAGTTGAGCTGGATCGCTGTTTGTACTCTAGCAGTCGAACCCATCTGCTGGGGCAGCGGCTGGCTCTGTCGCAGGGAGGAGAAGAAAATGCTGGCTTGCAGAAGAAAATCAGCTTTAATGATTAAAAATATTCGCGCAGTCTGGCATTCTCACGCAAAGCACTTTATTCTTCTAGTGAGGTAATTACAGGGCTTCTGCTCTGTGACGTTCTGAATTGGCTAAATCAGTTGTTTAATAGGCCCCAAAAATAAGCGCTAGGGCTTCACTCTCCTGAACCAGGAGGTTGGACCTATGAAACGGTGTTGTGGCAGACTCCGCAATTCCCGTAGATCGGCTTATTTTTTAACTACTCGATTTCTTAAGCCCATATCTTCACAATTTCCCCCAAAATACCATGAACTACATTTGGTGCGTCACCGCTGGCCTCTGGCCTGGAGGCCTCTTTTATCCCTGGTTGGCTCAGGCAAACCCGGTTCAAACCACGGTTGATTCCGTTCAAACGACCGTTGATTCCACAGCCAACGCTACAGGCCGCTTTATTACCCAAATCGGCTCCTACCTGCCCAACCTGCTGGCGGCAATTGCGATTCTGATTGTGGGCTGGATTGTGGCCCGCATCATCGCCTCGCTGTTCCAGGGCTTGCTGAAGCGAACTGATTTCGATAACCGCATTGCCAATTGGATTTCGGGCCGCCCCGCTTCTGACGACTCGATTCCAATTGAAAAATGGGTCGGCACAGCCATTTTCTGGCTGATCATGGCCTTTGTGATTGTGGCGTTCTTGAATGCGCTACAGCTCTCGATGGTATCGGCTCCGCTGAATGCCTTCCTGAACCAGATTTTTGCCTACCTGCCCCGGATTGCGGGCGCGGCAGTGCTGGCTGGGGTGGCTTGGCTGGTGGCTACGCTGGCTAAAGCCGTAGTTACGCGCGGCCTGAGTCGGTTTAACCTGGATGCCCGTCTAGCCCAGCAAACCGGCGAAGACATGCGCGAGTCGCTCCAGCTGAACGAAACCTTTGGCAATGCGCTCTACTGGTTCGTGCTGCTGTTTTTCCTGCCGCTGATCCTGGGCGTACTGAATTTGCAAGGACCACTTCAGCCGGTGCAAAACCTGCTGGATCAGGTTCTTTCGGCCCTGCCCCGGATTTTGACCGCAATTTTGATCAGGGTAATCGGCTGGTTCATCGCCAAAATTGTCCGCACCATTGCGACTAATTTTCTAGCTGCGGTGGGCACCGACCAGATCGGGACTCGCATGGGGCTATCCCAGACTGCGGGCGGTCTATCGCTGTCGGGGCTGCTGGGAACGATTGTCTATGTGCTGATCTTGGTGCCCACGGTCATCGCGGCTCTGGATGCTCTACAGATTGCCGCCATTTCGGCCCCGGCCATCAACATGCTGAACCAGATGATGGCGGCCCTGCCCCGCATCTTCACCGCTGCCCTGATCCTGGTGATCTCCTACGTGATTGGTCGATTTGTGGCCGATCTGGTGGCCCGAGTTCTAACCAGCGTCGGTTTCAACAATATCTTTAGCTGGCTGGGCTTTCCCTCTACGGCCAACCCCTTTGCCAGTACCGTTAGCCCCGATCCTCTAGACCAATCCCTGGGTCAGTCTACGGTGATTCCGCCTTCAGGTACGCCCAAACAAACGCCCTCGGAAATTGCCGGGATCGTGGTTTTGGTCGCGATTATGCTGACGGGCGCTGTGGCTGCCGTTGAACAGCTGCGGTTTGCCGTCCTGACCGACATTGTCCGCAACGTGCTGGCTGTCTCGGTGAATGTGCTGGGTGGCCTGGTGGTGCTGGGCATTGGCCTCTATTTGGCTAACCTGGCCTTTAGTTTGATCGCCCGCTCGGGAGGCCGCCAAGCCAGGGTTCTGGCCCAAACGGCTCGGATTGCGATCATCGCCTTCTCCGCTGCGATGGCCCTCGACCGCATGGGCGTCGCCTCCAACATCGTCAACCTGGCCTTTGGTCTTCTGCTGGGCGCGATGGCCGTGGCAATCGGAATTGCCTTTGGTTTGGGCGGTCGTGGTGTCGCCGACGATCTGCTGCGCGGATGGCTGGATTCGTTTAAGCGCGATTAAAGCAAACCGGGCGAGCTGCAAGCCCAATTAAACTCCTGAATCAATCGTTTTAACCCCTGATGGACTGCATTCAGGGGTTTGATTTTTGGGAACCTGATCTGGAGCCTGATCTAGAACCTGATCTGGGGCGGCAACTGCCGTTTTGAGCTGATCGATGGGCAGCGGCTGATAGAAATAGAAGCCCTGGGCATAGTCACAGCCGATATTTTTGAGAAACACCGCCTGTTCAAGGGTTTCTACCCCTTCGGCAATTAGCTTCAGCTGGAGGGCCTTGCCGACCCAAACCATCGAGAGGCAGATCGAGGCATGGGTGCCGCACAACTCCTTTGGGGTGAACTGCCGGTCTAGCTTTAAGAAGTCGTCGCTGGCCAGCAGCGATAGCCGGTCAAAGTTGCTGGCCTCGATGCCAAAATCGTCTAGAGCCAGCTTGACGCCCAAACTACGCAGCTCGTAGCAGATCTGGGCGATTTCTAAATCTGCGTAGCTAGCCAAGGGCGAATGGGCCTCCAAAATCTCCAGGTGCAGGCTCTGGGAAAAGCGCGGATGCTGGCGCAAAAGGGTTTCGATCCGGGTGCGCCGGTCGGGATGCAGCAAATCCTCGACGCCAATGTTCACCGAAACAAAGAAATCGGGATGCTGCCGCAAAATTGGCTCCAGATCCTGCTGGGCCTGCTCTAGCACCCAGAGGGCCAAGTCTGTCGTCTGGCCGGCCATTTCCAGGCTAGGCAAAAACTGGCTGGGCGGAATCGTGCGGTTCTCCACCCGCAGCCGAATCAGGGCTTCTACACCCCGAATCAGGGCAGGACTGTCGGGCGGTTCTGCTAGTCCCACAATTGGCTGGTAGACCAGGTAAAAGTGCTGAAAAAAGTTGGTATCGCTGATGATGTGCTGCACCGTGGCCAGAATTTTGGATTCGATCAGCCCCACCAGTTTCGAGGATCCCTGGATCACCTTCAGGTGGGCGGCAATCATTTCGGTGATGTCAATCGAGATGCCGACCAGCCGCTGAAGCTGGCCCGCTTCGTCAAAAATCGGCTTGCAGCGGGTCTGATAGAACCGGCCCGGTGCGGTGGAGTCAATGCAGGTAAAGGTTTGGCCAGAGTCGATGCCGGCCTGAATCGTCTTGAGGGTGGGGTGTCCCGGTGGATAAATGTCAGACAGCGATCGGCCAATCAGATCACGCCGCTGCAAGGGCAGGTATTCCCCATAGCGTTTGGTAAAAATCCAGTCGTTGTTCTGGACTTCCAGTTCCCAAATTACTCCGGGTGTTTCTGCTAAAAAATGTTCTAATTCGTGATCCATAAAATTTGGCACCAGGCTTGCTCAACAATCTGCTGTTCGATCCAACAACGCTTCAAATCAGGCTGAGCGGACGGCAACCGCGCTTCCAGGCCAAGATCGGATTTTTAATTAATCTGAACCTGTAATTTGAACCTGTAATTTGAACCTGCTGAGTTGGGGAAACGCGACAGGCTCTAGAGTCAAATAACTACATGGGAGTCAAATAGCCACATGAGGCCGCTGATAGTCACATAAAACGGTTACATAGAACGGGCGCATCAGAACGGGCGCATTACAACGGGCGCATCAGAACGGGCGCATTACAACAGGCACATCAGAACAGGCACATCAGAACAGAAGCAGCTTGGGGAAGATGCTTAACTCAGTGTAGCTCTACGGCCTCCTCCAGTCAGGATGCCTCAAACCGCACCGCAGAAATGCCTCAAGCGTAGGCGCTTTGAAAGGGGGCATCCCAAAACCAGTCGCCCCGAAACTCGACACCCCGAAACTTGGCACAAATGCTAAGGTGCTAAACGGGGCTGCCAGATCGGTAGCTGCAAGATCAATCGATTTGGGCTGAACGCCATGAGTATTTTCACCCTGCAATCGGTCCGTAAGGACTTTGGCATCAAAGAAATCCTGAAGGACGCCAGCTTCAGTCTTGGCCCGACCGACAAGGTGGGGTTGATTGGCACCAACGGCTCTGGCAAATCGACCCTGTTGAAAATGATTGCCGGACTGGAGCCTATTGACAGCGGCGAACGCCTGGTGAATTCGGGGGTGCGGCTGGTCTATTTACCCCAGCAGCCCGAAGTAGACGAAACCAAAACCGTGCTGGAGCAGGTATTTGCCGACAGCGGCGACCAGATGCAGCTGGTGCGGGAATACGAAGAAATTTCAGATCAGCTGGCCCACGGAGCCGGAAATCACGACCAGCTGATGGCCCGTCTGTCTAAGCTCTCGCAGCGCATGGACGCCACGGGAGCCTGGGAGCTGGAAACCCAGGCCAAAATTGTGCTCTCAAAGCTGGGCATTGTGGACCTTGAGGCCAAGGTGGGCAACATGTCGGGTGGTTACCGCAAGCGAATTGCTCTGGCCACGGCCCTGCTGTCTGACCCGGACGTGCTGCTGATGGACGAGCCAACCAACCACCTGGACGCCCTCTCGGTGGAATGGCTGCAAAGCTACCTGAACCGGTTTCGTGGAGCCCTGCTGCTCATCACCCACGACCGCTATTTTCTCGATCGCGTCACCAATCGAATTATTGAGCTGGATCGGGGCGACCTCTACAGCTACGACGGTAACTATTCCTATTTTCTAGAAAAAAAGGCGCTGGCCGAAGAGTCGGAAGTCAGCTCCCAGCGCAAGCATCAGGGCGTATTGCGGCGCGAGTTGGAATGGCTAAAGCGCGGCCCCAAGGCTCGCAGCACCAAACAAAAGGCCCGCATCGACCGGATCCACGAGATGCAGAACCGCGAGTTTAAGCAAACCCAGGGCAAGGTGGATATTTCAACCGCCGGACGCCGGATTGGCAAAAAGGTGATTGAGCTGAATCAGGTGAGTAAAAGCTTTGGCGACCGGCTGCTGATCAAAGACTTTACCTACGAGTTCAATCCAGAAGATCGAATTGGGATCATTGGCGGCAACGGCGCGGGTAAAACTACGCTAATGAATATGATTACGGGTCGAGTACAGCCCGACAGCGGCACCGTGGAGCTGGGCAGCACAATCCACATCGGCTATTTTGACCAGCATTCTGACGATTTGGCGATCAACCCCAACCAGCGTGTGATCGAATACCTGAAGGACGTGGCCGAGCTAGTCAAAACCGCCGATGGCGAAGTGATCACGGCCTCCCAAATGCTGGAGCGGTTTCTGTTTCCCGGCAGCCAGCAATACGCTCCGATTAGCAAACTGTCGGGCGGCGAGCGGCGCAGGTTATTTTTGCTGCGGGTGCTGATGAGCGCCCCCAATGTGCTGATTCTGGACGAACCGACCAACGACCTGGATGTGCAAACCCTGACGGTGTTGGAAGACTATCTAGAAGACTTCAACGGCTGCGTGATTGTGGTATCCCACGATCGCTATTTCCTCGACCGCACCGTGGAAACCATCTTTGCCCTGGAGCCGGGCGGCGCTGTCCGGCAATATCCCGGCAACTATTCGGTCTATTTGGACTACAGGCAGGAAGCCGGAGAAGAAGAAAAGAAAGCGGAAGAGAAAAAAGCAGAGAAGCAATCGGCTGAGGCCGCCCCGCAGACCGTGACCCAACCGACCGACTCGACCAAATCGCGCCGCCTCTCCTATAAGGAAAAACGCGAGTTTGAACAGCTCGAAACCCAGATTCCGGCCCTGGAAGCGGAAAAGGCAGCCCTTGAAACCCGCCTCTACAGCGATCCGCCCAGCGACTTTACCGAAATGCAAACCCTGACCGAAACCCTGGCCCAGCTAGACCATAAAATTGAAGCTGCCACGGAACGCTGGCTGGAACTGGCTGAACTGGCGGATTAGGAAGTGCTTTAAAACTTGGGGAAGATCACAGCTCCTAGCATTGCGGCAGTAAACGAAACCTATCGCCACTAGCCAGATGCCAAAATGGCGCAAGCTGCTGTCGAATCTTGTTGGCCAGCGCCTGATAGACATGGACCCACAGATACTCTTCGAGGTAGGCATCCATTCCAGAAAACGGCGAAGGCATAGCGGCAAATTAGCACAGTGCAGCTATTATAGACGACATTCAGAGCTGGGGATTTGACAGGAAGGCAGCTAAAACTGCTGCTACAAACCCGTGCGCCTGTTCGATTGTCTGTTTCTGAGAATAGGACTGCTCTAAAGCTGCCTGAGGAAGATGTCTGAATGGGCCAAAGTGCTTCTGGACTAAAATATTAGAAGATTCGCGAGGTGTGCCAATGACATTCACAGCGACCGACTACAAGTACATTGAGCTGGACAAGCATCAGGTTCCCTATATCGCTGGAACCACAATGAAAGTTGTAGAACTAGTTGAAGCGCACCATGCCTATGGTTGGAGTCCAGAAGAGCTTCATGTGCAGCACCGCTACCTCAGTATGGGGCAAATTCATTCAGCCTTGGCCTACTACTGGGATCACCAGGCAGAACTGGACGCCGACCTAGAAAGGCGCTTTCAATACGCTGAAGCCCAGCGTCGGGCAGCAGGAGAATCGCCGCTTGTTAGGAAGCTGCGTGCCCAGCGTCTGATTCGATGACCATCCCTTTCTATATGGATGAACATATTCACTCCTCGATAACGTTAGGCTTGCGCCTTCGTGCTGTGGACGTGTTGACAGTTCAAGAGGATAGAAATTCAGGCATATCCGATGTTCTGCTGCTTGATCGAGCAACTGAGCTGGGACGAGTTGTTTTTTCTCAAGACCAGGATTTTCTGGTAGAAGCTCAGCGTCGTCAAGTTGCGGATATTCCTTTCGCAGGCGTGGTTTATGCTCAACAACGAACCATATCAATCGGGGATTGCGTTCGAGATCTGGAGATTATCGCAAAAGCCTGCAATCTTGAAGATCTGCTCAATCAAGTCCAATTTTTGCCATTGTGACTCTGAGGAAGTTTGCGCTAAAGCTGAACCAGGCGGAAATTTAAGTGTTTCGGTGGGGTTGATAGACTGGAGGGAATCGGGCAGGAGGACGTGATGGAAATCGTGACTAGCTGGATGCTAGATGGCGCGAGATAGGAAGCTCAACTGCTAGTTTTGCGTCAGCTGACCCGCAAGCTGGGAGCACTGCCAGAAGCAACTAAGCCCAGGTTAACGATCTGCCGACCGAGCAGTTGGAACAGTTGGCTGAAGACCTGCTAGATTTTACCCGTCTGCCCGATTTGGAAACCTGGCTAGCCTCTCAACAGTAATGTGCTGGCCAGCGCCTGCTGAACATCGACCCACAGATACTCTCCTAGCTAGGCATCCATTCGGGGAAACGGCGAAGGCATAGCGGTCAATCAGCGTAGTGCAGCTGTTGTAGACGATGTTCGACCTGGGTATTTGGTTGCGATCCCGATTGGCGGAGTAGACTTTTCTGTGTTGCTGAGCCGCTTAACCCATCCGCAGATCAATCACGAGCTAATGGGGAAAGAACACTAAAGTGTACTGAACCTGAAATGCACTGAAGTCCTTGCCCGATTAGCCCGCAGTTTATTCACGAGCGGAAGCAATCCGTAGCAAACCGTTGAACTGACATAGAATCCTGGACAAACTCATTCTGTCTAATAATATACGCTCTGTTCATTCGCCCGTTCCATCTGTTTTGTCATTTCTCTGTAGAGCCGAAACCACTTCTGGATAAACCGGGATAAAAGGCGAACCTGATTTGCTGAACCGAATTGCCCAAGTTCTGGCTAAGGAGAAATTCCTTGTATTCCCCAGATCGAGGTTGGGTAGCTGGAGTAATTTTTCAAGACCGGCTGCATTTCCCTTATTTGCCAATGCCCCTGCTGCATAATGTCTAACATATGGGTCTTGGTCAGACAGCGCTGCAATCAGTGGCTCTACTGCTCTGTCACTGTCAGTCTCACCTAGCGCCTCTGCTGCGCTGCTTCTAACATATGAGTTTTGGTCAGACAGCGCTGCAATCAGTGGCTCTACTGCTCTGTCACTGCCCATCTTGCCTAATGCCTCTGCTGCGTTGTGTCCAACGAATGAGTCTTGGTCAGACAGAGCTACAATCAGTGCCTCTACTGCGCTATCACTACCAATATTGCCTAGTGCCTCCGCTGCTTTGTTTCTAACGTTCCAGTCTTGGTGAGACAATGCTGCAATCAGTACCTCTACTGCGCTGTCACTGCCAATCTCGCCTAGTGCCTCCACTGCGCTGTATCCAACGTTCCAGTCTTGGTGAGACAATGCTGCAATCAGTAGCTCTACTGCTCTGTTACTGCCAATCTCGCCTAGTGCCTCTACTGCTCTTTCTCTAACTTCCCAGTCTTGGTGGGACAGAGCTGCAAACAGTGGCTCTACTGCTCTGTCACTGCCAATCTTGCCTAGTGCCTCTACTGCACCGCTTCTAATGAATGAGTCTTGGTCAGACAGCGCTGCAATCAGCGGCTCCACTGCGCTGTCACTGCCAATCTTGCCTAGTGCCTCTACTGCGCTGTATCTGACGTTTGAGTTTTGGTTAGACAGAGCTGCAATCAGTGGCTCTACTGCTCTGTCACTGCCAATCTCGCCCAGTGCTTCTGCTGCGCCGGTCCCAACGAATGAGTCTTGGTCAGACAGCGCTGCGATCAGTGGCTCTACTGCTCTGTTACTGCCAATCTTGCCTAGTGCATATGCTATGTTGTATCTGACATGTGAGGAGTCTTGGTGAGACAATGCTGCAATCAGTAGCTCTACTGCTCTGTTACTGCCAATCTCGCCTAGTGCATATGCTATGTAGTATCTAACATGTGAGGAGCCCTGGTCAGACAGGGCTGCAATCAGTGGCTCTACTGCCTTGTCACTGCCGATCTTTCCTAGTGCCTCTGCTGCTCTTTTTCTAACATATGAGTCTTGGTCAGACAGGGCTGCAATCAGTAGCTCTACTGCTCTGTTACTGCCAATCTTGCCTAGTGCCTCTGCTGCGTCGGCTCTAACATATAGGTCTTGGTGGGACAGTGCTGCAATCAGTAGCTCTACTGCTCTGTTACTGCCAATCTTGCCTAGTGCCTGTACTGCTCCGCGTCTAACGGATGACTTCTCATGGTACAGGGCAGTTTGGAGAACCTGAATAAGTTTGATCTGAGTTTGACCAAGCGCCACCACAACAGCTTGAATGAACTCTGCATACGGATACAGCAACCAAAACTGATAGACACGATCGATGATCTCGTCAACCAGCGGATGCGACAGCTCTCGACATTCAGCCACACATCGACCCGCCAGCAGCAACTGCGTTTGGAAAATATCGTCCTTCTGGGCCATAATCGCCTCAATCAGCGGCATCGGGTTTTCCAGCAGTCCCGCCAGCAGGGTTAGGGTTTCGTGCCAGTCGTAGTTCCAGCAATAGGTCTGGACTAACTCGGTTACGTAGGCCGGATTCTTTTTGTTTTTCTTGATCGCCCGCTTCAAGTACGAGGCGGTGAAATATTCCTGGAACGTGCGGTGCAGAAACAGGTATTGGGTATCGCTGCGGTCGCGATATAGCTTCTGCAAAATTCCGTCCGCTTCCGACAGCTCCGCAATCAAGTCGGCGGTTTTGGCATCGCGCAGATCTCTGGGCGCATCACTCGCCTCCAGGTAGGCTTCCACCCAGTCGTAGAGATCGGCATAGTCAAACACCTCCCGCCCCTCGCAGGTGAAGTGGTAGGCCAGCGCCTCCAGCAGCCGGGTTTTCGCCTCCTTCAGGTGGTCCGGGTTGCCCTGGGGATGCAGCCGCGTCTGGCCCCATTCGCTCAGCATACAGGTAACGGCCTGCTCATAGATCTGGCTGAGGCGGGCGGGCAGAGTGAGTTTGTCGTGCTGGTAGAGGCTGCAAATCAGCGACAGCAGCAGCGGGTTTTGGGCCAATCCGGCAATCTGGGGCCGCTCTCGCAATGCCTGAATCAAGCCCCGTGCCGTCACCGATTGATCCGTCAGCGAGTCCTGGGCGTTCTTAAACCACTGGTTGATATACTGCTCGGTCTGGGGCTGGGTAAACGGGACAATTTCCATGTCCTTCGCCCCATCCACCAGCCTGCCGCCATAGCCGACAATCCGCGAAGTTCCGATGATCGGGCCAGCCTTGGCAAACTCGTTTAGCTTCTCCAGTAGCCTCGGACGCTGCCGATCCGGCACCTCATCCAGCGCATCCAGCAGCAGCAGCACCTTCCCGCCCAAGAGCTGCGCCTTCAGAAACTCATTCAGAAACCCCATCACCTCAGGCCTGTTGCAGTGCTTCAGCAGATCGGCATGGCGCTCCTGCATAATCGCCAGAATCGCCTCTAGAACCGGCATCTGCTCCACCTGATCCGCCAGCGTCGAGAGCCGAATCAAAACCGGCAGGGTAATTTCGTTCAGCGCCCCTCCCTGCTCGATCTCCTCCATCGCCTGCTGAACCGTTTGGCCCACCTCCCGGCGCAGCAGCGTCGTTTTGCCCATGCCCGGATCGGCTAGAACGACAATCCGCGACTCCTGTTTTCTCGCCTCCTGCCAATCCACCTGCTGCCGCTGAACTTCCTCTTTGCCCATCTCCTTCATCGCATAGAGCCGCTTCAGCTCCGCCTCCGATTCAGCATAGCCACCAATCGTCTCCACCGTATGCCGATAGCGCCGCTCCAGCGTCACCTGGACGGGAATGTATTGGTCCTTCAGCACAATCGGCTCGCGGGTGTGAAACAGCCGAATCGTATTGAACCCACCGTCAATCGCCGCCAGCAGTTCCCGCACCGCCTGCCGCACCGCCTCTGGAGCCAGCCAAAACGCCTGGATCGGGCTGGGATTGGGGTTGACCTTGAGAACCGGAATCCGATGTTCCTGGTTTTGCGCTTGAACTGGATTGCCGTCCTGATCTACTACCGTCGCCTTACGGCTCTTGGCATCGCGAGACCCAGCCTCTCCCAAAACCGCCGTTCGACCGATCCCAAACGCCTTTTCGTAAGTCTCTCCTGCCCCCAGCCCATCATAGAAAGCTTCCGCAAACGCAATCGCCGCATCGTCCCGCACTGGCTGACCCATGCCAATTACGTAATTGAGATGCGCTGCTAAAGCGTTGGTCAAAGGCTCTGTATCACAGGCATTCAGCACCACGCACTCGATCCGGTCGGCAAAACCCTTTAGCAAACTCGTCAAAAATTCATTCGAGGCAACCTTCGCCCTGCCTTGCTCGTCCTCCAGC
>QLAH01000737.1_pt1 | contig 12665 bp, 8 predicted proteins | sample 4693081 | NCBI WGS metagenome assembly QLAH01 (sample SAMN09425401, study PRJNA476045) | Lake water metagenome, whole genome shotgun sequencing project.
GGGGAGGTGGAGATCTTCACCGTCGCCCTGGCGGATCAGGTTGTGGCCGGGGATCAGGCCTCGAGGTAAGTCGTCTGCTCCAGGCTGGCCTTCAGGTGGGCCATCAGGCGACGGGCATCGCTGATCGCCAGGTCGCCCCGGCCGATGGCCTGCTCGCTGGCCAGCCGCAGCCGTTCGAGAAGCAGGTCGGGGTCGTGCTCCATCGCCTCGAGCACCTCGGCGTTGGTGTTGCCCCGCACCACGTGGTCGACCCGGTAGCCGCCGCCGGCCGCCAGCCGGATGTGCACCGCATTGGTGCTGCCGAACAGGTTGTGCAGGTTGCCCATCACCTCCTGGTAGGCGCCGCCCAGGAACAGCCCGATCCAGTAGGGCTCACCGGGCCGCAGGCCGTGGAGTTCCAGCAGGGGCTTGACCTGGCCCCGGTCGATGAAGCGGGCGATCTTGCCGTCGGAATCGCAGGTGAGGTCGGCGAAGCTGCCCAGCCGGGTGGGCCGTTCATCGAGCCGGTGGATCGGCAGCACCGGGAACAGCTGGTCGATCGCCCAGGTGTCGGGGGCCGAGCGGAACACCGAGAGGTTGGCGTAGTACGTGCCGGCCAGCGCCGCCGGCAGGGCCTGCAGCTCCTGGGGGATCACGGTGCCTGTGGCCAGGCCCTCCAGCTGGCGGGCGATCGCCTGGCAGCTGGCCCAGGTGAGGCGCTCGGCCGTGGCCCGCTCCGGCAGGCTCAGGTAGCCGAGCCGGAAGGCGGTGAGGGCGTCCTCCTTGAACTTGAGGGCATCGTTCCAGGCCTCCTGCAGCCGCTCCACCACCGACCGTTCCTCCCCGTCGGGGCTTCCCCCCGCCGCGATCGCCGTGATCACCGCATGGGTATCCCGCAGGTTGCGCAGGATCAGGGCCTCCCCATCGGCCGGCGGTGGCACCGCCTCGGTGTGGCCGCCGGCTCCCAGCACGTCGAACACCAGCACGCTGAAGTGGCTGGCCAGGGCCCGGCCGCTCTCGCTCACCAGCGTGGGGGGGCGGATGCCGTGGGGCTCGCAGCACTCCCGGATGGTGGCGACGACGTCGTTGGCGTAGTTCTGCAGCGAGTAGTTGGTGGAGGCGGCGGTGGCGGTGCGGCTGCCGTCGTAATCGATGCCCAGGCCGCCGCCCACATCCAGGAAACCCATCGGGGCCCCCAGGCGGGTGAGCTCGGCATAGATCTGGCCCGCCTCCTGCAGGGCGTCCTTGAGGACGGCGATGTCGTTGATCTGGCTGCCGACGTGGAAGTGCAGCAGCCGCAGGTCGTCGAGCAGGCCGGCCTCCCGCAGGCGCTCCACGGTGGCGAGCACGTCGGGGATCGAGAGGCCGAACTTGGCCCTCTCCCCCACCGAGCTGCCCCAGCGGCCGGTGCTGCGGGCCGAAAGCTTGGCGCGGATGCCGATGAACGGGGCCCCGCCCAGGGCGCTGCTGGCGGCGATGATCCGCTCCACCTCATCGGCCTGCTCGATCACCACCACCGGCTGGCGCCCCAGGCGCCGGGCCAGGATCGCCGTCTCGATGTAGCGCCGGTCCTTGTAGCCGTTGCAGATCAGCAGGGCGTCGGGGTCGTCGAGCAGGGACAGGGCGATCAGCAGTTCGGCCTTGCTGCCCGCCTCCAGGCCGAAGTGCCAGCGGTGGCCGCTCTCCACCAGCTGCTCCACCACGTGGCGCTGCTGGTTGCACTTCACCGGGAACACCCCCTGGTAGCGGCCGTCGTAGCCGTACTGGGTGATGGCCCGCTCGAAGGCGCCGTGGAGCCGCTCGAGCCGGTCCTCGAGGATGTCGTCGAAGCGGATCAGCAGGGGCAGGGTCAGGTCACGGCCCTGCAGCTCCCGCACCAGCTCCACCAGATCGAGGGAGCCGCCGCGGTCGCCGCGGGGCTGCACCATCACATGGCCCCGGGCGCCCACCCCGAAGTAGGGATCGCCCCAGCGGTCGAGCCCGTAGAGGGCCGCCCCGTCGGCGGCGCTCCAGGCGTCGGCCCGCCCGGTAGGGCCGGTGGGCGCGCCCGGCGGGCTGGACGGGTCGGCGAGCACCATGGCGCCTGGGAGGAGGGAAGCCGGTCGGGGCGAATCTAGGCGTGGCCTTGTGGCGGCCGCCCTGGCCTGGGCGATGCAGCAGCTTCGGGTCACCGGCGGGGCCGATCCACGAACCTGTACAGCCTGTACAGGTTCCGAGTCGTGTCGGCACAGGACGGGCAACCCCGGCAAGGCCGGCCGGGCGCCCCGCCGAAAGGGCACGGGGTTGCTTGCCAAGCGGCAGGCCCAGCGCGGACGATGGCCCGAACTCCTCTCCCTTCCCCATGGCCACCGAACGCACCTTCCTCGCCATCAAGCCCGACGGGGTGCAGCGGGGCCTGGTGGGCGAGATCCTCGGCCGCTTCGAGGCCAAGGGCTTCAAGCTGGTGGGCCTCAAGCAGCTGGTGCCCAGCCGGGACCTGGCCGAGAGCCATTACGGCGTGCACCGGGAGCGCCCCTTCTTCGCCGGCCTGGTGGACTTCATCACCAGTGGGCCCGTGGTGGCCATGGTGTGGGAAGGCGACGGCGTGATCGCCAGCGCCCGCAAACTGATCGGCGCCACCAAGCCCCTGGAGGCCGAACCCGGCACCATCCGCGGCGATCTGGCGGTGAACATCGGCCGCAACGTCATCCACGGTTCCGATGCGCCGGAAACCGCCGTCTTCGAGATCGGCCTCTGGTTCCAGCCCTCCGAGCTGTGCGAGTGGACCCCGGCCGACCAGGTGTGGCGGGTCGAGCCCTGAGCGGCCATCCTGGGGGCCTTCCGGTCCCCGGCCCATGCTGCTGCGCAGGAGCCTCCGGCCTCCCACCCCGTTGACCCTGGCGGCCGCGGCCGTGCTCGTCGCCGGCCTGGCCCTCGCCCTGCCCGGTGTCACGGCGTCTCCCCGGGTGCCCCGGGTCGTGGATGTGCCATCCCGTCCGGCCTTCGTGAAGCCGCCGAAGGCCTCGGAGCGGCCGGCCCTGGTGGGCCAGGTGCTGGGTCCGTCCACCGTGCTGCGCACCGAGAACCCCGGCCGGCTCCAGATCCTCCTGGCCGATGGGCGCAGCTTCCGTCTGGGGGGGAATGCCCAGCTGCGGATCGAGCCGACCCTGCTCGACCTGGTGCGGGGCCGGATCATCGCCTGGATCGATCCGGGTTCGAAGGGCACCACGCCGCTGCGCATCCGCACCCGGGTGGGCACCGCCTCGATCCAGGGCACCACGGTCTTCATCGAGGCCACCGCCGACAAGGTGCTGTTCCTGAGCTGGGAGGGGCAGGTGGAGGTGCGCGCCGCTGACGGCACCGCGTACCGGCTGACCAGCGGCCAGCGCCTGGAGGCCACGCCCCAGGGCTGGAAGGGCCCCCACCGCATGGATGCGGCGGAAGTGTGGAAGCGGCGGCGCATCAGCGAGCTGCTCAACGGCTTCCAGGCGCCGATGCAGACCCTGCCGGTGATCGAACGGGAACTCGGGCTCAGCCCCTGATGCCCCCCTGGCCTGGCCTGGGGCGCCGGCTCTGGTGGCTGGCCCTGGCCGCCCCCCTGCTGGCGGGTCTCGACCGGGTCCCCCTCACCCCCCTGGGCCAGGGGCCGCGACTGCTCGACGACCAGCTCGTCCAGACCTTCTTCCAGCTGCGGGGGGCCCGTCCCGCCCCGGCCGACCCGGTGATCCTGGCCATCGATGCCGACTCCCTGGAGCTGGGGGAGCTGCTGGCCCCGGCCGAGCGCCAGGTGTCGCCGCTGTGGCGGCAGATGGGCCCCTGGCCCTGGCCCCGGGCCCTGCAGGCCCGGCTGGCGGCCCATGTGCTCGAGCAGGGGGCGGCCCGGGTGCTGTTCAACATCGAGTTCAGCCAGCCCAGCCGCTTCGGCCCCGCCGACGACCGGGCCTTCGCCGCGACCCTCGCCCCCTGGCGCCAGCGGGTGCACCTGGCCGTCCACTACGACGTGCGCCAGGAGGGGGGGGTGGAGCAGAGCCGGCTGCGGCTGCCGATTCACCCCCTGGGTGCCCCCGGTCTGACCACCCTGCTCCAGTCCCCCCGGGGGGTGGTGGAGGCGGTGCCGGGCCAGGACTGGATCGCTGCCCGGCTGGGCGATTTTCCGCCGCCCCTGCCCCGGCCGATGGCCTTCCTGGTGCGCCCGGCACCGCCGCCGCCGGCGCCGATGGGGCTCGACTTTCCCGGCCCCGCCGGCACCATGCCCCGCGTTCCGGCCTGGCGGGTGCTGGAGGTGCCGGTCTCCACCTGGCGGGGCCGCACGGTGCTGATCGGCGTCACGGCCCCGGGCCTGGGGGACCTGCAGGAGACCCCCTTCGGCCCCATGGCCGGCACCGAGATCCAGGCGGTGGCCCTGGCCAACGTGCTCCAGGGCCGGGGGCTGGGGCGGCTGCCCCTGGCGGGGGACGGGCTGCTGCTGCTGGGCTGGGGCGCCCTGGCGGGGCTGCTGCTACGGCGCCCCGCCAGCGCCGGCGGCACCCTGCAGCTGGCGTTGGCCCTGGCGGGGACGGTGCTGGTGGCCGGCTGGGCGGCGTGGACCCTGGCCCTGCTGCGCCTGCCCCTGGCGGCCCTGCTGCTGGCCCCCGTGGCCGGAGGCGGGGTGCGGGCCGTGGGCCAGGGGCTGGCGGAGAGCCGGGAGCGGGCCTATCTGCACCAGGTGCTGAGCCGGCGCGTCTCCCCCACCCTGCTGCGCGACATCCTGCGCAGCCCCGGGCCGGTGTGGAACCAGGCGGTGGGCAGCCGGGCCCGCTGCGCCGTGCTGTTCAGCGACCTGGTGGGGTTCACGCCCCTGAGTGCCGTGCTGGAGCCCGCCGAGCTGTTCGCCCTGCTCAACCGCTACTTCGAGGCCATGGCCGGGGCGGTGCTGGAGCAGGAGGGCCTGCTCGACAAGTTCATCGGCGATGCGGTGATGGCGGAGTTCGGGGTGCCCCGCAGCCGGGGGGATGCCCAGGAGGCCCGGGCCGCGGTGCGGGCCGCCCTGGCGATGCAGGAGCGGCTGGAGGCGCTCAACCTTGAGCTGGCCGCGGCGGGCGCCCCACCGCTGCGGCACGGAATCGGGCTCCATTTCGGTGAGGTGATCGCCGGCAATCTGGGCTCCTCCCAGCGCCTGGAGTTCACCGTCGTGGGGGCCAGCGTCAATGTGACCAGCCGCCTGGAGGGCCTCACGCGCCTGTTCCCCGAGCACCCGATCCTGATCAGCGGCGATCTGCTGGCGCTGCTGCCGGAGGAGCTGGAGGTGCTGCCGCTGGGGAGCCACCGGATCAAGGGCTGGCCCGTGCCCCTGGCGGTGTACGCCCTCCAGGGGTTGCGGCCGGCGGGAGCCGCGCCTGGCTAGGCCGCCGCCGGGAACGGCCGGTCCCAGCGAAACGGCGCCAGCAACGCGTCGCCCGGCTCGCCCGCCCCGGAGCCGTTGCCGGCCGCGGTGATGGCTGCAGCGATCCGCTCCGCCGTGATGGCCGCCAGCAGCACGCCGTTGCGGTGGTGGCCCGTGGCCAGCCAGAGCCCTTCGATGGGTCCGGGGCCGAGCAGCGGGGCGTCGTCGGGGGTGCCGGGCCGGAAGCCCCACCAGCGCTCCATCGGCGGCCACAGGGCCGCCTCCGGCAGCAGGGCGGCGATGCCGGCCTGCAGCTGCTTCTGGCCCTCGGGGGTGAGGCCGTCGTCGAAGCCGGCCTGCGGTTCGCTGGTGGCGCCCACCACCAGCAGGCCGTCCTCCCGCGGCACCAGGTAGGTGCCGGGTCCGAACACGACCCGCTCCAGGCTGGCCCTGGGGCCCTGCAGCGACAGCATCTGCCCCTTCACCGGATGCACCGGCAGGGACGGCAGCAGCCGGCCGCTCCAGGCGCCGCAGGCGAGCACCGCCGTGCTGGCGGCGATGGCGTGCTCGCCCCCCTCGGCCCGCCGCAGTCGCACCCCCCGCAGGCGCCCGCCGTCGCCGGTGAGCAGCTCCAGCACCTCGGTGCCCTCCTCGAAGCGCACCCCCAGGGCGGCGCAGGCCCGCTCCAGGGCGCGCATCAGCCGGCGGCGGTTGTCGATCTGCCCGTCCTGGGCGAACAGCAGGCCCGCCCGCCAGGCGGGCCCGATCCCCGGCACCTGCCGCTCCAGGCCGGCCCGATCGAGGGGCTCGCCGAAGGGGGCCGTGGGGTAGGCCTCCCGCTCGGCCGCCCCGGTGAAGGGGACGACGATGCCGCAGGGGCGCAGGCCGCAGGGGAGGCCGCTGTCGGCCTCGATCCGGGCCACCCAGGCCGGAATGCGCTCCAGGCTGGCCTGGCCCAGGGCCAGCATCGCCCCGCTGAGCCCCTCGGCGTGGGGGGCCAGCATGCCGGCGGCCACGAAGCCGGCCGCCTCGCTGCGCCGCCGGCTGAGCACGGTCACGGCCCGGCCGAGGCGGGCCAGCTGGTGGGCGATGGCCAGGCCGATCAGGCCGCCACCGAGAATCAGGACGGGCTCGGTGTCGGGACGGGGGCCAGCCAGGGCGCTCATCTCCAGCTTGGAAGACCCCCATTCAAGCGGCCGCCTGCCGCTGCCTAGGATCGCCCCCAGTGCCTCCGGCCGAGCGCGGGGGGCCGACAGCGCCGGCAGGACTCGCGACCATGGCTGAAGCAAAGGAACAGGGGGCCTGGGAGGCCGTGATCGGCCTGGAGACCCACGTGCAGCTGGGCACCGCCAGCAAGATCTTCACCGCCGCCTCCACCAGCTTCGGCGACGATCCCAACACCCACATCGACCCGGTGGTGTGCGGCCTGCCCGGCACCCTGCCGGTGCTCAACCAGAAGGTGCTGGAGTACGCGGTCAAGGCGTCCCTGGCCCTCAACCTGCAGGTGGCCGAGCACAGCAAGTTCGACCGCAAGCAGTACTTCTATCCCGACCTGCCCAAGAACTACCAGATCTCCCAGTACGACCAGCCGATCGCCGAGGACGGCTGGATCGAGGTGGAGGTGGCCGAGAAGGGCAAGGAGACCTACCTGAAGAAGGTGGGCATCGAGCGGCTGCACATGGAGGAGGACGCCGGCAAGCTCGTCCACGCCGGCAGCGACCGCCTGGCCGGCTCCACCCACTCGCTGGTGGATTACAACCGGGCCGGCGTCGCCCTGGCGGAGATCGTCTCCAAGCCGGATCTGCGCACGGGCCGGGAGGCGGCCGAGTACGCCTCGGAGATCCGCCGCATCATGCGCTACCTGGGCGTCAGCGACGGCAACATGCAGGAGGGTTCCCTGCGCTGCGACGTCAACATCTCCGTGCGCCGCGGCCCCGACGCCCCCTTCGGCGTGAAGGTGGAGATCAAGAACATGAACTCCTTCTCGGCGATCCAGAAGGCCATCGATTTCGAGATCGCCCGCCAGATCAAGGCCTATGAGGCCGGTGAGCCGGTGGTGCAGGAAACGCGCCTCTGGGATGAGGGCAAGCAGCTCACCAAGAGCATGCGCAGCAAGGAGGGGGCCTCCGACTACCGCTACTTCCCGGACCCGGATCTGGGGCCGATCGAGGTGAGCCCGGAGCAGCGGGAAAGCTGGCGCTCCGAGCTGCCCGAACTGCCGGCGGCCAAGCGCCACCGCTATGCCGAAAGCCTGGGGCTCTCGATCTACGACGCCCGGGTGCTCACCGATGAGAGGCCGATGGCCGAATACTTCGAGGCGGCGGTGGCGGCCGGGGGCGACCCCAAGGCCGTGGCCAACTGGGTCACCGGCGACATCGCCGCCCACGTGAACGCCAACCGGCTGTCGATCGCCGAGCTGCCGCTGAAACCCGAGCAGCTGGCCGAGATGGTGCAGCTGATCGAGGCGGGCACCATCAGCGGCAAGATCGCCAAGGACCTGCTGCCCGAGCTGCTCGAGAAGGGCGGTTCGGTCAAGGCGATCGTGGAGTCCCGCGGGCTGGGCATGATCTCCGACCCGGCGGCGATCGCCGCCATCGTGGCGGAGCTGCTGGCGGCCCACCCGGAGGAGGTGGAGGCCTTCCGCGGCGGCAAGACCAAGCTGCAGGGCTTCTTTGTGGGGCAGTTGATGAAGCGCACCGGTGGTCGCGCCGACCCCAAGCTGGCCAACCGGATCCTCAGCGAGCAGCTGAAGGGCTGAGCGCCGCCTCCACCTGCGGCACCAGGGCCTCCGGCCCGCCGCGGTTGTCGAGCACCACCGCGGCCAGGGGCCGCTTGCGCGCCAGGGGCCACTGGGCCGCGAGCCGGGCACGGGCCTCCGACTCCGTCAGTCCGTCCCGATCCATCAAGCGCTGCAGCTGCTGGTCCTCGTCGCAGTCCACCAGCCAGATCTCGCTGCAGAGCGTGTCCAGCCCTGCCTCGAACAGCAGCGGGATCATCAGCACCACGACCGGCGCTTGTCGCAGCCGCTCCAGTTCCGCGGCGAAGCGCTGGCGCACCAGCGGATGCACCAGCTGCTCCAGCCAGCGGAGCTCGGCGGCGTCGTTGAACACGATCCGCCCGAGGGCCCCCCGGTCCAGGGCCGGCAGCGGCTCACCGCGCTCACCGGCTCCCTCCGCCACCACTTGCTCGCCGTAGCGCTCCGCCACGGCCCGGGTGCCGGGGCTGCCCGGCGCCAGCGCCTCGCGGGCATAGGCATCCGCATCCAGCACCGGCAGGCCACGGGCGGCCAGAAGGTGCCCCACGCTGCTCTTGCCGCTGGCGATCCCTCCGGTGAGACCGATGCGGCGCTGTGCCATGGACGGGTGCTGTGCCATGGACGGGTTGGGTGGAAGCGGAGGCTGGAGGCGTCGTCGCCGGGACGACGGAACGTGAGCTTTCGCCCTGGTCGGCTGACAGATCCGCCGGCGAACCGCAAGCTAACGGCTGGCCTGTCCCCAGCCGGCGCGATGCAAGTCTTCAGCTCCTGGTCCGAGCGTCAGGCCCGCCTCACCCGCTGGGTGCTGCTGGTGGGCTGGCTGGGGCTGATCGTCAGCCTGTTGCTTCCCGACGTCGATCCCTGGCCGTTCGACCTGGATCGCTGCGGCCCCCTGCTGGAGTGCCATGGCCGGGAGGGCAACCAGATCTTCTGGGGCCTGGTGGTGCCCAGCGGTCTGCTGATCCTGGTGGCGCTCAGCCATGAGGTCTGGCGCCGCATCTGCCCGCTGGCCTTCCTCTCCCAGCTGTTCCGCGCCCTCCGCTGGCAGCGCACCGTCCCCGGCAAGGGCGGCCGCCGCGACGTGGTGAAGATCGAGGCGGACTCCTGGCTCGGACAGCATCACGTGCAGCTGCAGTGGAGCCTGTTCATCGCCGGCCTCAGCCTGCGGCTGCTGGTGGTGAACAGCAGCCCCCTGGGACTGGGCCTGTTCCTGGCGCTGACGGTGGCGGCGGCCCTGGCGGTGGGCTGGGCCTACGGCGGCAAGGCCTGGTGCCAGTACTTCTGCCCGATGGCGCCGGTGCAGGCCGTGGTCACCGGCCCCCGCAGCCTGCTGGGCAGCCCCGCCCACCTGGAGACCACCTCCCGCATCACCCAGTCGATGTGCCGCACCATCGGCGAGAAGGGCAAGCTGCAGAGCGCCTGCGTGGCCTGCCAGGCCCCCTGCATCGACATCGACTCCGAGCGGGCCTACTGGCAGACCTTCAGCGGCAAGAAGGGTCTGGCCTGGGCCTGGGCCTCCTACCCCGGCCTGGTGCTGGCCTTCTTTCTGCTGATCCGCGCCGCGGGGCCCGGCGGCATCGACTATCTGCGCAGCGGCCTGTGGGCCTATGACGCCCGCGCCGTCGATCAGATCGCCCAGCCCCTGGTGCTCTGGGGCTGGGACACCGTGCTGCCCCGCTGGTTCACCATGCCCGCCCTGCTGGTGCTGGGCGGTGTCCTCTCGGTGGCCCTGTTCGGGGCCCTGGAACGCTGGCTGCGATCCGGCCTTGCCGGGCTGCCGACCGAGCGGGCCGCGGCCGTGGCGGGCCATCGCACCCGCCTGGCAGCGACCTTCCTGGCGGTGAACATCTTCTTCTGGTTCGCCGATCCCTCGCTGGGCCTCCTCGGCCCGAGGGGCGGGCAGCTGATCCGATCCCTGGTGCTGGTTGTCAGCGGCATGTGGCTCTACCGGGGCTGGTCCCGCGACAAGGCCACCTACACCCGCGAGAGCACCAGCGCCAGCCTGCGCAAGCAGCTGGAGAAGCTGGTGCCCGAAATGGGGGATCTGCTGGACGGGCGCTCCCTGGCGGAGCTCAGCCCGGGGGAGGTGTTCACCCTCGCCAAGGTGCTGCCCAGCCAGATCAGCCAGACCAAGCGCGGGATCTACCGCGAGGTGCTCTCCGACCTGTTCGGCAGCGGCCGGCTCGACCGCGCCGCCGCCCTGGTGCAGTTGGAGGAGCTGCGCCAGTCCCTTGACCTCAAGGAGGAGGACCACCACGCCGCCGTGCGCGAGCTTTCGGTCAGCGACCCCCGGATCCTGCAGCTCGACCATCGCCAGCGGGAGATCCGCAGCCTGCGCCAGGAGGCCGCCGCCGAAGCGATCGAGGATCTGCTCGAGGCCACCGGCCTCGGCGACCTGAGCGCGGCTCTGGCCGACGGTGAGCACAGCGATCGGCTGGAGCGGATCCGCCAGGCGTACGCGCTCGATGAGGCCAGCTGGTCGGAGCTGCTGGCCTCCTTCGGTCCCGTGTCGAGCTTCGCCCGCGAGCGGGCCGAGGAGCAGCTGCAGCAGGTCCGGGACAGGCTCGCGGCCCGCCAGGCCCTGGCGCAGGCCGCCGCCGGCGAACCACTGCTGCGGCCGCTGCTGCCGGTGATCGACCGCGAGCTGGTCAGCCTGTTCGTCACCGTCGCGCCCTCCCTGCAGCCCTTCGCCGCCGAGGACCCCCTGGTGGAGCGCTTCCATGGGCTGCTCCCCCATGTCCCGGAAGGGGTGCTCACCCAGCTGCGGCGCCAGGACCGGGAACGGTGGGCCCCGGCCAGCACAGGGGTGCCCGCCCCCCTCGACCCGCTCCCCGATCCGGCCGACGTGCTCGATGGACTGTGGCGGGACCCCGATCCGGACACCGCCCTGTGGGCCCTTTGGGTGCAGGATCAGCGGGATCCGGCGCGGGCGGCGGCCCTGCGGCGGGAGCCGAGGGTGGGGCTGCCCAGCAGCGCGGCCCTCGACCGGCTGCGGTCCGGGGAGGGGCTCGCCCTGGGCGGGCGCCTCCGCCGGCTCCTGGAGGTGCCGCTGATGGCGGGACTGTCGCCGGCGGCCTTGATCAACATGCTGCACTGGGGAGAGGAGCGGCAGCTGCAGAACGGCGAGGTGCTGTTCTCGGTCGGCGATCCCCCCGACACCGTGGCGATCCTGCTGGAGGGCAGCTGCGAGGTGCGGCGCCCCTCGCCCAGCGACGGCGGGCTCGAGGCGATGGCCCGGATCCACAGCGGCGAACCGATCGGCGAGGTGTCCTTCCTCGTTGACCATCCCCGCCGCGCCGCGGTGCGGGCCGTCGACGGACCCGCCACGGTGCTGGTGTTCGAGAGCTCGGAGTTCGAGCAGTTGCTGCAGCAATCCTCCGAGTTCAACCGCGGCCTGCTGCACACCCTCGCCCTGAGGCTCGAGGACTCCTACGGCAAGCTGGGCACCACCAACGTCCCCCGCTGAGTCCGTGACCCCTCCCTCTCCGTGGCAGCCGATCCCCGGAGGCGTCACGGCCCCGGAGGGCTTCCTGGCCGCCGCCGTCACCGCCGGCCTGAAGGCCTCCGGCCGGCCGGATCTCTCCCTGCTGCTGGCGCCGGTGGGGGCCGTCTGCGCCGGCACCTTCACCACCTCGCTGGTGCGGGCCGCCTGCGTCGACCTCTGCGCCGAGCGCCTGGCGGCCGGCGGCGGCCACGCCCGGGCGGTGCTCACCAACTCCGGCCAGGCCAACGCCTGCACCGGCGAGCGCGGCCTGGCCGACAGCCTGCGGGCCACCGCCGAGCTGGCCGCTCGCCTGGACCTGGCGCCCGACGAGGTGCTGATCTGCTCCACCGGCGTGATCGGCGTGCCGATCCCGATGGAGGTGCTCGTGGCGGGCCTCGATCCCCTGGTGGCCGCCCTCGGCCCCACGGGCGGCGGCGCGGCGGCCGAGGCGATCCTCACCACGGATCTGGTGGCCAAGGAGATCGCCCTGGAGGCCCAGCTGGGCGGCCGCAGGGTGCGGATCGGCGGCATGGCCAAGGGCTCGGGGATGATCCACCCGGACATGGCCACGATGCTGGGCACCCTCACCTGCGATGCCGGCGTGCCGGCCGATGTCTGGCGGGCGATGGTGAAGCGGGCGGTGGACCGCTCCTTCAACGCGATCACGGTGGACGGCGACACCAGCACCAACGACACGTTCCTGGCCTTTGCCGCCGGCGAGCCCCTGGGCCCGGAGCACGTCGAGGCACTGGAGGCCGGCCTGACGGCGGTGTCGCAGCACCTGGCCCGGGCGATCGCCCGCGACGGCGAGGGCGCCACCTGCCTGATCGAGGTGCGGGTGGAGGGCGCCAGCGATGACGCCGGCGCCCGCACCATCGCCCGCACCGTGGCCGGCTCGTCGCTGGTGAAGTGCGCCGTCCACGGCCGCGACCCCAACTGGGGTCGGATCGTGGCCGCCGCCGGCCGGGCCGGGGTGGCCTTCGACCCCCTGGCCGTGGCCCTGTGGCTGGGGGAGCACCAGCTGATGGCGGCGGGCCAGCCCCTGGCCTTCGACCGCCCGGCGGCCTCCGCCTACCTCAAGGCCCGCGCCGCCGGCGCCTATCTCG
>QLAH01000738.1_pt1 | contig 12661 bp, 12 predicted proteins | sample 4693081 | NCBI WGS metagenome assembly QLAH01 (sample SAMN09425401, study PRJNA476045) | Lake water metagenome, whole genome shotgun sequencing project.
CAGCGCCTCTCGCGACAGGGGAACCGTAGGGTCAGGCAAGGTTGAGCCGCCCACATGGCAGTTCTTGCAGTTGTTTTCAAAAAACTGTTTGCCTGCCGAAAGCTCTGCTGCCGAAAAAAGCTGGGTTTGTCCCTGACCATCCACCGCGACTGGAACCGGTTCTCGCACACCCAAATAGCGACGACTATATTGATCCTCGGCCCAAGCGGTCGGCGTCACGGCCAGCCAACTCAGCCCTAGGGCCAGCAGCAGGGCCGCAACGCGAAAACCAAACCGGGGCAAACAGACCATGAAAATTATCAAGGTAATCAGGTGCAGAAAACAGCTTAGTAATAGATCTTGCCACCGCCCCACTTGACGCCAACCACTTTGGGCTGAAGCATGATGTGGCCAGCAATCGCGACCAGATCATCTTCGGTCAGGTTACGCATCTTGGGAAAAATATCGGTGCTCTGGGTGCTGGGATGCAGTTCAGCAATCGAATCCGCTCCGTCAAACGTGGTGGGGTTATGCATATAATCCACCAGTGCTTCCAGGTTGTCGCGGCGAGGAGAAGCCAGGGCAAGCGTTTCGGGGTCAAGGCCAATGTTGGGGTCGGTTTTAGTGCCGCCACCCACATGGCACTGGCCGCAAGCGTAGTTAAACAGGCGCTTTCCTTCAGATACTTGCTCAAGGTTGAGAGTGATCGAATCACCCTGCTCGTTGAGCTGAACTGTTCGCGTAGCTGCATCTAGCTCAGCAGCCGTTGCGCTTCCTATAAAGAGTTGAAAGGCAAAGAAGAAGGTGACTGCAAGCAGCCAGAGGGATTTCTTAAACATGGTTCTCCTTGAAAGCGTCCTCAATGATCGAGATGACATGAGTTCAACACAGCGAGACTCAATTCATCGGCAGGCGGACGGCGAAAGGAGGAAGCTGAGCGTAATAGACGCAATCCGGCTGTACTACACTCCAATAGACTGTATCTCATGACGAACTGTAACCCATGACGGATGTTACCCCATGAGGACGAAGTCAACCGGTGATCCAAACCTGGTCAAGCAAACGCTGAGGAGGCTTACAGGTAGCAATGGTTCAGGTAGCAAGCTGAACCTGGGTCGCGACGCATTGCCCAACGCATCGCCTAGCCAGGACTGCGCGACGACTTAACCCGCATTCGTACCATTTTTGTACCGTTCCGGCATTCCTGATCCTTTCCCGATCAACCCATCGGCTGATTGAGATTGAGCTTACTCATTCAATATCATGCCACTGAATGGCCGCTTTCCATAACTGGAATTTAGGGATTGCCCAATTCAACTTCGAAAACCCAGCCGCTTAGCCTGACCAAACCCGTTTGCCCCAGCTCAGCCGTAGCCCCGTTGGACAGTAATGGCCTGCTAGCGATTACTAGCGCCCACTAACGATAATTTGTGAACTGTAGATCGACCGGATAATCTTCCTGCTTTAAGCGTTGAATGACGCCCTGTAGGTCATCCTTGGCTTTGGCCGAAACCCGGACCGCGTCTCCCTGGATCGAAGCCTGCACTTTCTTAAATTCGTCGCGAATCAGCTTAGCGATCTGCTTAGCGATTTCGCTGCTAATGCCTTTTTGCAGCTTGATCTCCTGCCGCACCCGGCTGCCGCTGGCCGATTCGATCTTGCCGTAGTCAAAAATATTTAGCGACAGATTACGCTTAGCCGCCTTGGTTTGCAGAATCGTATGTACGGCCTGTAGCGTGAACTCACTGTCGGTGTTGACGGTGATGACATCCTCTCCCAGTTCCACCGTAGTTTTTGTGTCTTTCAGGTCGTAGCGAGTCCCAATTTCGCGCACGGTTTGATCAACCGCGTTGACCAATTCCTGCCGGTCAAAATCGCTCACGACATCAAATGAATAGGTTGAAGCCATATTGCCAAGAAATGTAGGAATCACAACAGCGCTGAAGCGCCAACAGAAGCTGACTGGAGCCTGACTGGAGCTTAACTAAAGTTAGCTGAGCCGTTAGTCTGGCCATGTCCAGCTATTTTTCGGCCATTAGTTGGGCATTAGTTGGGCATTAGTTGGGCCAGCAGGTTCTATCTGCCATCGATCATAGCTAAACCCGGTTCAAACGCTGCAATTCGGCTCAGCATTTGCTGACCTGCCAGTTGCCTCTATGCCCCTAGCTGATCTGGGCCAGACTGGCTCCCATCAGAATGGCAATTCCTACTGAACCAATCCCAAACATCAGCGAGCGCAACAACGGTACATTCAAAATGTAGAACACCGGGTAAAGCGCCCGCGCCGCCACATAGGCCAAGGCAGCCCAGCGCACCTGAGCCGAATCGACCTGGGTAACGTAGGCCATCAAGGCCGCCGCTGTAAACAGCATGAACGACTCAAAGGCATTTGCATGGGCCCAAGTTGCGCGCTGGGCGTAGGCCGGCAGCTTATCAAACAGGGCGCGGGGGGCCGAGGTGTCATAGCCAGCCTGTAGCCGACCATAGCCAACCACAAGAAACGGCAGGTAGATTAAAACGGCGGCGGCCACGATACAGTACAGCAGCAGGGCTGGAGTCGAAAGCTGCATGAATAGCATGGCATTTAGTTCTGATCAGGAATAGCAGGGCAGGGATGGCAAAACAGGCGGCAATTAGCCAAATTACACCCAGCGACCGGGCTAGTCGAAGTAGAACAGCGTTACCACTTTGCGCTGCTCTTCGGCATCACTGCAAGTTTTTAGCAAAATTTGACTGTCGTGAAAGGCGAAGCAAATCAGCTGCTGACAGCGTGAAATGATTTCCTGGTTGCAAACCGCACTCGCCTCGGCCAGCGAGAGGTGATCATATTCAGGATTCTCGACCAGGTGAATCACCTGTTCCAACTGCTCCCGCGACTCTCTGGGCTGACGCTCTAGGCTCTGGGGCAAAATCACGGTGAGCAGGGTGGGGTCGGCCCGCATAGCGCCTCGGATAGCAGCTGAATTTGTTCCAATTGCGCCTGATGTGAGGATGTGATTACCGGATAAAACCAGCGCATAACTCATCAGCTCAATCAGGTGCTGATGCGTAATTGGTACATGACGCGACCCCAAAAGGGCTATCCGTTTTGATCCAGTCTGCTGGATCGCGGCTAGCTCTTGCAGAAAATCGTCAACTTTAGGCAAATCTACAGATTGACTCAAAGACTAAAAAGCGGTGGCTGAACGAACAACCCCGCCATTGTAGCAGGTGTCAGGCAAGGAACGATAGCTCAAGCGATTTGCTTCTCCCCTTTTCACCCCGAACTACAGATCCAGGGTTGGGATATCTTCCTCTAGCCAGTCCAGTTCGTCGTCAAACAGATCTTGAGTCTCTTGCGTCAAATTTTGAGTCGAACCCACACCCGCTTTGAACTGGGGCAACATCTGGATCAAATCAGCAGGCAGAGGAGCCAGCACCTGGGTGGAATCGCAGAGGAAAAAGGTGAAAGAGACGCCGCCCAACCGCACCTGATCGCCGTCCTTGAGGCAAATCTGACGAACCGGCTCTCCGTTCACTAAAGACTGGTTGCGGCTGCCCAAATCAATCAAATAAAACCCCTGGTTGGGGACATATTGAATCGCAGCATGGCGGCGAGAGAGTCGAATATCCTGCACCGAAATTAGAGACTGGCGGTTGTCGCGACCAATCACCCAGACCTGCTGGGGCTGAACAATTGCCTGGGTTTTACCACCCATCAAATTGGTGACTAAATAATTTTGGGACTCAGAGACACAGCCCTGAACATAAGGCAAACTGAGGCTAGCCAGCGACCGCCCCGCTAGGTTTTCAGAGGCCAGAATTTCATTCAACAGGCCGCGATGGTGCTCGTAGAGCTTGAGAAACACTTGATACAGCTTTAGCTTCTCTTGCAGTTCTGTATGCTCACTCATATTGACAAGTGAGGATGCGTAAGCCGCCAATTCATTCCGATTTGCCATATCAAGACAATCCTAACAGTCCTAGATTTAAGGGTTTTTGCAAATGATTGCCTGATGTCGTCTGGGTCTTATCGCCTAGATCCTTGTGGCCTAGATCTTAGTGGTAGATGCCGCGTGAACCTAAGAAACCAGCCCCCAAAACAGCTACAGTTCACAAACTCAACAGTATTAATAAAGTTATCACCCTAAAAAAGCTGCTCGTTCCGTTTGCCTCACAGCAGTAAGCTGACAGAAAAATCGAAAGCTAGAAGCTATTTTGATTTAAGGCAAAGACTGAGACCGCTAGAGAGTTTTGCAACTGCTGCCAAATTAAATATCTACAAGCAGATCAACGCCATTGCTCAGCAGGCAAAAGCTCAAGATGGAAAACAGCATGTAGATGAGAAGAACCCTGAAGGCAGAGAGTTTGCGGCTTCAAAATTGACGAGGTCAAACCGCCCAATGGCTGCAATTTTAGGCAAAGCGATTGGATTAGCCGATTGTGACCTGCTAAATCGATCGATTGAATCTGGCCGATTGAGTACTGTGGGCTAAGTACGGTTTAGCTAGATACGTTTAGCCAAATACAGTCTGGCATAAGGGAGGAATCTGAACAGATTGTGGGGTAATGCTGGAATCAGGGGCTGAACTTATTGAATGCTGAACTTCTTGAATACTGTGGGGGCAAGCAGTAGATTGGGCAAAATCGATGCAAATTTTTGCCAAGCCAGTCTTGGTCGAACAGATTGAGCCATGCAAGTTGTGATGCTTCCCTGATCCGAACTGTTTAATGCTGTTTCACAAATCAGACCCAGATGCTGCCTGTTTGGACCGAGCGCTTTGCTAAGTCATTCTGTCCCGCCAGGTTTGCCATTCCAGATCTACTGTCACAGCTCAAACTCAGCTTAGAATCTGACTGCGATTGGGATAACCGCAAAAATACGGGAACTTTCCGGAATTGTTGCCGATTTAACCCGCTACTGGGTCAAGAAGCTCAGTAATTCCCGATTAACGGTTTGGGGGACTTCCTGTTGAACCCAATGGCCGCATTGCCGCAAGAGCTTGAACCGGAGCGGCGCAGAAACCAGCCGATCGAGGCGTTCTGTCAGCTTCTGGCTAAACAAAAAGTCTTCTTCGCCCCAGAGCACCAGCGTCGGCACTGTGATGGGAACGGGTGAACGGCTCCAATCAAACCAGGTTTGGGGTGAGAGCAACTGCCGGTAATGGTTTAAAGCTGCCGACAGCGCGCCGGGCTTCTCCAGCGCAGCTCGATAAATTTCGGTGTCTTTGCTGGTAAACGCGCCTTTGCGAACGGATTGGCCCTGAAACAAATTGGTGACAATATTGGGCAGGTTTTGCCGAATCAGCCATTCCGGCAGGGCCGGCACTTGCAGCGCCAGCAAATACCAACTGCGCCGAAACTGATCGAGATTGCTAAACATTTCCTGGCGAAACTGCTGCGGGTGGGGACCATTTAAGATTGCCAGCCGGTCGAGCAGGGTCGGAAACCGATGGGCAAAGTGCCAGGCGATGGTGCCGCCCCAGTCATGCCCGACAATATGCGCCTTGGTGTAGCCCAAACGCTGGATCAGCCCCTGAATATCGGCACTCACGGTGTCCAGGTCATAGCCTGTGGCGGGTTTATCAGAGTCGTTATAGCCGCGCAGGTCAGGGACGACGACTTTGAAGTGCTTGGCCAGAGCAGGAATTTTATGACGCCAGGAGTACCAGAATTCAGGAAAGCCATGCAGCAGCACCACCAGATCCCCTTCGCCCTGGGTCACGCAATGTAACCGGATGCTGTTGGTTTCGATGAAGCGGTGCTGCCAGCCAAAACTCATACTTGTCATAGACGGTGGAGAAGTAAAGAAGAATGGGGAAGTTGAGCAGTTTTAATCAGGTTGCCCACCCTGTTCACATTGACCTGGTAGATCTACGGGAACTAATGCAGCTGTCTGCGCTCAGCGTGACCTCTTGAGGCGAGCAGTGTTTCCGTGACACCAGGGCTAATCGGCTTCCAGCAAGAATAAGGTCAGCGAAATACAAGGAGTGTGGCCTGTTGACGGGCCTTGCGACCGAGCGGTGAACTCTAGCCAGCCTGTCTCTATCAGCATAGCGATAGTCTGTCCCCTTCAGCATTGTGATCATTTTCCATCACCTTGATCCCACATCACCCGGGTATCCCATTGGACAGGCTGAGGGCAAGTGAGCAAGTTGAGCCAACTCATCAAATCAGAGGCGCTTTCGTTAAATCATTGGGGTCAGCGGTTCCTAGCGGCCCAATTCCTTTAAAATATGTAAAGGTTTTTCAGGATTGGGTTTTGACCATGCGTGTTGCGATTGTGGGAGCCGGATTGGCCGGGCTGGCGGCAGCCGTTGAGCTAGTCGATGCGGGCCATGAGGTAGAAATCTTTGAAGCCCGCTCGTTTTTGGGCGGTAAGGTCGGAAGTTGGGTAGATGTAGAGGGCAACCATGTTGAAATGGGCCTGCATGTCTTCTTCAATAACTACAGCAACCTGTTTGGCCTGATGAAGCAGGTGGGAGCCTATGAGAATCTGCTGCCGAAGGAGCATGTCCACAATTTCATCAACCGGGGCGGCGAAGTCGGTCAGCTCGACTTCCGGTTTTTGCTGGGCGCGCCCTTCCACGGCCTCAAGGCATTTTTCACCACCGGGCAGCTCACTCTGCAAGACAAGCTGCAAAACGCGCTGGCCCTGGGCACCAGCCCAATTGTGCCGGGCCTGGTGAACTATGACGTGGCCATGAAGTGGATTCGCGCCCTCGATCCGATCAGTTTTGCCGACTGGTTTCGCCGTCATGGCGGCTCGCAAAACAGCCTGAAGCGGATGTGGGATCCGATCGCGCTGGCCCTGGGGTTCATCGACACCGAGCAGATATCGGCCCGCTGTATGCTGACGATTTTCATGATGTTTGCCGCCAAAACCGAAGCCTCGCGGCTGAACATGCTGGCCGGTTCGCCCGACGAGTATTTGACCAAACCGATTGTCAATTATCTACAGGAAAGAGGCGCGAAGGTGCACACCCGCCGCCGCACCCGCGCCATTCAGTTTGCCGAGCAGGATGGCCAGACCCAGGTAACGGGTTTGGTAATTGCCAACGGCGACGACGAGGAAACGGTGACTGCCGACGTCTACTTAGCCGCCTGCGATGTACCGGGAATCCAGCGGTTGCTGCCCTCCGATTGGCGCAAATGGCCCGAGTTCGACAATATCTATAAGCTGGAAGCCGTGCCCGTCGTGACGGTACAGCTGCGGTTTGACGGCTGGGTGACGGAACTGGAAGATGCCCAGCAGCGCCAGCAGTTGAAGCAGGCCGCCGGAATGGACAACCTGCTCTACAGCGCCGACGCCGACTTTTCTTGCTTCGCCGATTTGGCTCTGACCAGCCCGAAGGACTACTATCGCGAAGGGCAGGGGTCGCTGATGCAGGTGGTGCTGACACCCGGCGATCCGTTTATTAAGCTGAGCAGCGAAGAAATCGCCCAGCACGCCCTTAAGCAAATCCACGATTTATTTCCGAGCGCCCGCGACCTGAACATGACCTGGTTTAACGTGGTCAAGCTGGCCCAGTCGCTCTATCGAGAGAATCCGGGTATGGACCCCTACCGTCCACCCCAGAAAACTCCGGTTGCCAACTTCTTCCTGGCGGGTAGCTATACCCAGCAGGACTATATCGACAGCATGGAAGGCGCGACCATTTCGGGACGGCAGGCGGCTCAGGCGATTTTAGAGCCGACCGGCTACAAGGTAAAAGGGACGGGGTTGTTTAAGTACTAAATCATGGCTTACTGGCTGGAACATACGGTACAGATTGAAGTGGCCGTGCCCATTGAGACGGTCTGGAGTCTCTGGTCTGACCTGGAGCAAATGCCGCGCTGGATGAAATGGATCGATTCGGTCAAGGTGAATCCCGAAAATCCAGATCTATCCCGCTGGAAGCTGGCCTCAGGCGGGTTTGAGTTTAGCTGGCAGTCCCGCATTACCAAACTGGTGCAGCAGCAAATTATCCAGTGGGAATCGGTGGATGGCCTGCCCAATCGCGGCGCAATCAGGTTCTATGACCGGGGCGACCACAGCATTGTCAAGCTGACCGTGGCCTATGCCATCCCCGACATTCTGGGCCGTGTGATCGACAACGGTTTGTTAAATCGGATCGTTGAGTCAACCCTCTACGCCGATATGGAGCGGTTTCGCGACTATGCCCTGGCCCAGCAGACCCACTAAAGCCTACTCTTCCGACCTACTCTTCGGATTTGCGGGCCGCCAGCGGCAGGAAGATGGTCAGCACTTCGCCTTCCTCAGGATGCTCTCGCACAATCAGCTTGCCGCCAATCGCCTGAAACAGATTTTTGGTAACGGCCATGCTAAGGCTAAGGCTGCCGGTGTCGGGCTGAAACATCAGCATCTGGCCAATCGAGCGCACAACTGGGGCAAACCCAATCTTGGCTCGACCGTCCTTGTCCTTGGTGGCCCAGCTGTCCTGGGGCTGGGAGAGCATTTGCAGCTTGAGCTGGTTGCCGGCGGGCGTCACCTGCACCTGAATGTGGCTACCGGGCGGCAGGCGATGGGTGATCCGGTCGATCAAGCCCGTCAGCGCCTGATCCAACATGACGGGATCGGTGACAACCAGCGGTAGTTTTTGGGGCAACAGAATATCGAGCGTGTGGCTATACTGGCTGGCCTGCTGCTGCCAGCGGTTGATGTTTTGCTGAATCATCTGGGACAGCGAGATCGGGGCCAGCGGCATCAGCGCCGTTTTGAACTGGTTGGTTTGAAGCTCGGCGGCCCGGAAAATCAGGTTGAACCGATCGATTTGTTCGGTGCATTCCCGGTCGATCACTTCCAATCGTTTCAGCACGTCAGGATTCAGATCCTTGCGCTTGAGCAGCAGGCGGGTCAGGGTGCGAATCGTGGTTAGCGGCGTGCGCACCTCATGGGCCAAAGCTTGCAATAGCTCCGTGTCTGCGGTCGGCGGGTCGGCGGCCTCCGGGCTACTTGCTGTTGCATCGCTGGGAGGAGCAGCTTCAACCCGCTGAAAGGACGGCTCTGGAGCGCGCTTGTCGGTCGGTCGTCCTTCAATCACCTCGACGGGTTCGGGTAAATTGGCCAGCATCAGGCGGCTAAACTGGGTGACGAGCTGGTAATGGGGCACGACGGGCGGAAACTGCTTCACCAGTCGCTTTACAGAGGCCAAAAACTGGGGCGCCATCAGCTGCAGCCGCGCCTGGAGCGAGCGCCAGACCTGCCAGACCACATCGGGATCAAACGAGAACAGAAAGGATGGCTGACCTGCCTCGGTTTCGCCCAGGGTCATTACCAGGCTGAATTCGGGCGTGAGGGCCAGGCAAAACTGCTCGGCTGCCATCGGATCGTCCGATCGTAAGGGCAGCGTAGGCACGGCCTTCCAGGGAGTCTCGGCTGCGGCTGCGGCAGGTGGCAAAAGCTGCAAAACTTCGTTTGAAGCCCCCACTGTAAATACCCAGGTGGCAATCTGAGTCATCCAGTCGGCCTGTTCTAAGACAGGGAATGGCCCCGATAGCAGCAAACCCTGGACTGGTGTGCCGATCGCGTTAGCGTCGCTGTTTAGCGTCTGGGATTCTGACTCAATGCTCTGCTGCAAGAGTTGGTTGAGGGCAGCAACGGCACCGCTCCACTCTCGCTCAGCCTTGAGGCGCTGCTGAGCCGGAGATTTGAACTGCTGACCGCTGGATAAACCTTCTGGTTTTATTGACTCGATATCAGATTGTTTGGTGCCATTGACGCTAGCCTGACCGCTGGGCGCAGCTGGCTGAGCTGCCAGACTGTCACTCATGGCTAACAATTCACTTAAGCTTGGCAGATACCACTTATGCACGATGCTCCTACCGCTTCATTAACCAACTGACCTGCAATTTCTGCAAATCTATAGTGCAGTCTTTCAGGTTGGGACGGGCTACCGGGGCGAGGTCGCCATGCCCTCTGTCTTAATCTGAACGAATAGCGCTATAGCTGCAAAGACCAAATATTTAGGAAACGCAATCGATACGCTCTCTGAGCTGTACCTCTTATTCAAACAATACCGGCAGGTACAGATTCCTAACAGGTTCAGAACCGAACTTGCGGAGTCGCAATTCCCCTCTCTTGAGGTCAGCAGCGGAGAGTTAAGCAGCGGGTAGGCGAGGAATTTTATAGGAAGCATTGCTGTTGAGCTAGCTTACCCAGCCACGAGCTAATCAAGCTAGTCAACCAAGTCAATTCCCCTACTGGGCCTTGACCCGCAGATTACCATTCATGTTGTCGTAGCCTGCAATAAACCCGTTTCTCAGGGTGACAGTGCTGTTGCCATAGTAAAACGTTTCGGTGCAGGTGGAGGGGCTGAGCGAGATCTGGGTGGGAGTGCCCTGAACCCGCAGCACGTCTTCTCGATTCGACGTCAGGGTCCATACCTGCAAATTACCACTGCCCGCTGCAATAGGTCTGGTTCGCACCTTGAGCGTGCCGGCGCGATTGTTGTAACCCACGACGCGCTCGTCGGCCAAATCGATCGTGCTGCCGCCGTAGTGCAGGGTTTCCAGATCGGCATAGCCGTACTCAGCAATGCGGCTGGGCGTGCCTTGAATTTTAAGCACGTCGGTTTTGGTCGAGCCCAGATCCCACTGGCCATTCTGGACAGCAGTGGGAACGGCAGTTGAGGTGGCCTTGAGGTTGCGATCGAAGTCATCGTAGCTGCTGACAAACCCGTTGTTAAGCTCTATCTGACTGCGGCCATAGTGCAGCACTTCCTTGCAGATAGAGTCATAGCGCTCTGATTCCTGGGGCTTGCCCTGTAGCTTTAGCACCGTGGCTCGGCGAGAACCAATACCCCAGAGGTCAGCACCGCCAGACTGGCCCACGGCAGACGCTAGCTGAGTTTGAGCATAGGTCAGCTTCGTTTGGTATTCCTCAACTTTTGCTTTGGCTGTCGAGTAGTTTTCATCTGCTTTGGGGACAGTCTGCATCAGTTCAACTGCTTCCTGCCACCAGTCAGCGACCTGCTGCCATTCCTGGGTTGATTGGGCCGATTGGGTGAGTTGAGCCGCACTCATCGCTCGATTTACCCCCCAGCGAAAGGCATCTGACTTAGAGATTTCCTCCGTAACCTGAGGCGGTCTGGCGCTTGTCATCACCAGAGCAATACCTAGACCAACCATTGAGCAGAGCAGGATCAGCGGCAGCAGCGAAGGCCGACGGCGCGGGTAGGTGCGGGGCTGAATGGTACGCCTCACTTCGACAATTGGATAGGCCGTTTTGCCATTACTGGGGTAGCCATTGCCGTTACCGTTATACTGACCGTTGCCGTTATGCTGGCCGTTACCGTTGTGCTGGCCGTTACTGTTGTGCTGGTCATTGCCATTGCCCTGATGAGATTGATTATCCATGCGGTTTTGGCGCTGCTTGCTAGCCGACAGGTTTTTCCCAGTATACTCAATCCAATTTGCCCGTCCGTTCAGGCAGCAAATGAAGCCGCCGGAACACCGAACGCTAATGAATTCAAACCCAGCTAGGGGCTGAACTTCTTGCTATGACTGGACTCAGCAGGGGATTGATCACAGCCCCTAGAGATTTGGTAGGCTACCAGCCATTGGCTGATGAATTGGGCCGCAGTACCCGAACTGTAGGCATCCTGGCTTTTGAGCTGTCCCCAACCCTGAACCGTTTGGGGCGCGCGCCACAGGTCGAGATGGTCAACGGCAGGGCTGGCATAGAAGCTGGTTTTGCCTGCTCCCAGCAGCGCCGAACTCCAGTGGGTAAACGGATCATGGCTGAGCCGATGGACGGGAAAGGAGCACCAGAGGGGTACCCCCCAGCCGTCAAAGGCGATCAAGGCGACGACGCGACCGCCCAAACCCTGCCACAGGCTGGCCAGAGTCGCAGCCCCAACAACGCCGGCACTAAAGCCAATTAGCAAAATTGGCGTTTGCAGGGCAGCCGATCGAGAGCGGTGCTGGGTCAGCCGGTCGAGCAAAAAGCTGAGGATTTCCCAGCCCGCATAGGCCGATTCTGGGGCGGTTGGAAAAACCAGCGCTTCGGCCAGCAGGTCAGGAAACGCCGCCCTAAACCGCTCGGTGAGCTGGGGTGGATGGATACCGGGACAGATCAAAATTTGCATTTCAAATTTGCAGGATCAGAGCTAATTCAGAGCAAGCTACAGCATCCTAACGAAAACCCGTGGCTGACGCAGATCAGCCTGGCCAAAAGCATCCTCTAGCTCGTTCAGCCCGCTCAGCTCGTTCAGCCTTCCAGACATCGCGAAGCGCAGCCAGAACGGTACACTAAGGATTGGCGTTTACCCTGCCTGCGGTTCAATCGGGAGAAATGCGATGAAGCTGCGCTCGTTCTATTCGATCCTAGTTGGCGCTGTTGCTGTGCTGCTACTAGCCAGCGGAGCCGGAGCCTATTGGTTAGCGGGTGGCAGCCCTGCCCCAGTTGCTCCTAGCTTACAGGCATCACGTCCTACCGCAGCCCTGTTTATCGCGCGACAGGCACCGGGCATGGTGTCACTGCTGACCAACCCCGAACGGCTAACCAGCTTTTGGCTGGCAGAGCCAGCACGACCCAACTCATCAGAACGTTCAGCCGCCAAGAAATCTGCTCAACAAACTCAGGCGCTCAAACAGCGCTTAGCTCAGGTTCAGCAAACCCTGTTTGGCCAAATGGGGCTGGACTACGAGCGCGACATCAAATCCTGGTTGGGGGATGAGGTGACGTTTGCCCTGATGACCC
>QLAH01000739.1_pt1 | contig 12616 bp, 10 predicted proteins | sample 4693081 | NCBI WGS metagenome assembly QLAH01 (sample SAMN09425401, study PRJNA476045) | Lake water metagenome, whole genome shotgun sequencing project.
ACTGCCGCAGCCGCAGACTGGTTTCTGAAGCTAAAGCCAGCGTCTGATCAGGTTCTAACAGCAGCAATTCGCCCAGGGGCTGACTTAAAGCCGCGAACTCCCGCCGCCATTCCTCCACCTGAATAATTGCAGCTTCCAGAGTCATTTGATCCCGGCTAATCCCAGCACTCTGCCACATCAAGCGCGATAGCTCCTGCCGCCACTGGTGCAGCCGGTCTGAATCCAGCAGATCCAGATCAAACCCCATCTCCCCCATCTCCCCCATCTCCCACATCTCCCCCACCATCAAACTCTCCAACTGCGCGCCAAACACCAGACATTCCAGCAGCGAATTGCTAGCCAACCGATTCGCCCCATGCACACCCGTGCTGGCCGTTTCACCGACGGCGTAAAGACCGGGTAAGGTGGTCTGGCTCTGGTGATCTGCCGTAACGCCGCCCATCCAGTAATGGGCAGATGGTGCAACCGGAATCGGTGTGGTAAACAGATCAACGCCCCAGCGCTGGCAGACCTGGATAATGTTGGGGAAACGGTGGCGAATCGTGGCAATTGGAATAGGGCGCAGATCGAGGTAGACATGGCTCTGGTCAGGGCTCTGGTCAGGATGCTGGGCCAAATGGCTAAAAATGGCGCGGCTAACTACATCACGGGGAGCCAACTCGCCAGCAGGGTGGTAGTCGAAGGCAAACCGGCGTCCGTTCTGGTCAACCAGGTGGGCACCCTCGCCCCGCACAGCCTCGCTGATCAAAAACCGGGGGGCGCCGGGAACCGTCAGGGCGGTGGGGTGAAACTGGACAAACTCCAAATCGCGAACTTCTGCCCCAGCCCGCCAAGCCATTGCTACGCCGTCGCCCGTGCTAAGGGTCGGATTCGTAGTCTGGGCGTAGATCTGGCCGCCGCCGCCTGTGGCTAGCACTACGGCACCTGCCCTAACCGTCAAAATTTGAGCTGCATCGGAGGTGTCATACAGCAGCTTGACACCCCGGCAAACTCCCCCCTCCACCCGTAGGTCGAGCGCAAATCCGGGCACCACTCGAATGTTGGGCCGGTTCAAAACCTGGGCAATCAGCGTTGTGACCATGGCCCGTCCGGTTGTGTCAGCAGCGTGCAGCACCCGACGGCGCGAGTGAGCTGCCTCCAGGGTGAGGGCGAGTTGCTCTCCCTGCCGGTCAAACCCGACGCCCATCTCGACCAGAGCCTTGATGCAGGCAGGAGCCTGTTCAACCAGGAGCTGCACAGCCTCGGGTTCACAAAGTCCTGCTCCGGCCCGCAGGGTATCCTCGATATGCAGCTGAGGCGAATCTTCCGGGGCAATCGCGGCAGCAATTCCGCCCTGAGCCCAATCGCTGGCCGAAAGCGACAGGACTTCTTTGGTAATTAGCCCAACCTGAAGATGGGCGGGTAGGCAGAGCGCTGTGTAGAGTCCAGCGGCACCGCCCCCAACCACTAAGACATCAAACCGAGCAGGCAAGGCAGGATGAACCACAGGCGACAGGGGGAGAGAATGGGCAAAAAATCTGAATCGGGCAAATTTCCAATAAAAAATCGCCCCTGGTATGCGGCAAATCGCCACAGCAACTCAACCCAAGAGCGACTCATTTCACTAAACTATTGACTCACTAAACCATTAGACAATGCGAACCGGCCTTGACCTGCCCGCTACTTGCCCTAACAGCTAGCGGTAAATACCGTTGTTAAATCGGTCGCCACCTTCCACAAAGGTATCTTCGGGGGCGGAAAGCGTAAAGTTGCCCATATTGGCCTGCAAAATCTCGACCTGACGCGAGGTAAGACCTGGCATATCCAGCACGTCATTCACGTCATTAAACGGGGCGTTTTGCAAAATCTTCCGGGCCAGGGTAGGGTACAGCCCTGGGTATTCCATGAAGGCGCGGATATTGGTGTTATTTAAATCGATTTTTTTGCCGAACTCGGTCGCCAGCTTATCATCGGCGCGGTTACGAAACTCTGCGGCCAGCAGGGGCGACGGGGTGCTCAGATGCCATTCCGCCAAGCCAGCGGCCATTGCAGATTGCCCGGTCGGCAGCCCCAGGAGAGCGCCCACAGTCAGACAAAGTGCCATTACCACGCCAAACAGTCGTTTCATCGGTCTCATCCCTCCCAGTAGTCGATTCAATTTCATCCTAAATGGTTATAGACACAGCTTTCTCTCTTAGAGACTATCATTTTTCTTTCCCAGTTTTGAGAAATCTGGCAGCAGTCGTCGCCCTAGCCCAATTTCTCAACCAGATAGGCTTGGCCCAGCACCCTCACCCGATCCCCAGCCACCAGCTTGCGGCCCCGTCGCAGCTCCAGAGCGCCATTCACCTGCACATGCCCATCCTGAATCAGCAGCTTGGCCTCGCCACCCGTTTGGGCTGCCCCAACCCATTTCAAAAACTGATCCAGTTTAATCGTGGCGGTCTCTCTTGATTCGACCATGCTTTTGCTCCCCCGCTTGTCCAATTCTGCTAACCCCATTCTGCTGGTTCAACTCTATTGGCCCACTTTACCTGTACTGGCCCACTTTACCGGAGCCCTAATTGGAGTCGTAAGATTGAAACAGGGGCCAGTTAAGTTATGGCCTAGCCTGCAGGCTGACCTGCGGTTTCCCCAATTCCCTGTTTCTCTTCAAATCTTGACCCAACTTGACCAATATGACCTATTGCCTTGGGATTGTAACGCGACATGGTCTGGTAATGGCGGCTGATTCCCGCACCAACGCTGGCGTAGACTATATTTCTACCTACCAAAAACTGTTCGACTTTTCTGACCCTGGGCAGCGGGTGATTTTGCTATGCAGCTCCGGCAACCTTTCGATTACCCAATCGGTACTGAATGTGCTGGAGCAGGATTTGCGGCTGCGCGAAAGCGAAAACCTGCACACCATGTCAACCATGTACGACGTGGCTCGCTATGTGGGAAGCAAAATGCGCTTTATCCAGCAGCAGGAGCGCAACTGGCTGGAAAAGGACGGGATTGACTTTAAATGTACGCTGCTCCTGGGCGGGCAGATTCGCGGTGAGTCGCCAGCCCTCTACATGATTTACAGCCAGGGCAACTTCATCCAGGCCACGACCGAAACACCCTTTTTGCAGATCGGCGAAACCAAGTATGGCAAGCCCATCCTGGACCGCACGCTGGGATTTAACACAGCGCTGGAAGATGCGGCCAAGGTGGCGCTGCTGTCGATTGATTCCACCATGAAGTCCAATATCTCGGTGGGACCGCCGATTGATCTGGTGCTGTATGAAGCCCATTCGTTTTTCATCAAGCATCAGGTGCGATTGCGGTCGGGCGATCCCTATTTGGAAAAGATGCGCGGCCTGTGGGAATCGTCGCTGCGCGAGGCGTTTGAACGAATGCCCAACGTGGATTGGAATCAGTACGGAGAGGACGAGCGTTAGGCTTTAATTGGGCAAGATCTCGATTTTGAGACAGTAGGACATTTCTGACTGGGCCTCCACGGTTTTCAAAGCCCCTTCTACTGGCCCCGACTGGGCTGCCGTTGGAGTTGCCACCAGCGCCACATGACCGTTGGCCACTGCTAACCCGTGGGTGGGGTCATAGCCACGCCATCCGGCTCCGGGCAAGTAGACCTCGGCCCAGGCGTGCAAATGGCGGTCATTGCTGTCGGGGTCACCTTCCTGATAGCCGCTGACAAACCGGCTGGCCAGTCCGGCGGCTCGACAAACCTCCATAAACAGCACAGCATAGTCGCGGCAGGAACCCGCTTTCTTGGCCCAGGTGATGCCAGGAGGGTAGGGACTGCCGGTTTCCCGCATTTGATAGCCGCAGTTCTGGTAGATCTTCTGGTTCAGGGCCGACAAAAACGCCACCGCATTGCCCGAGCTGTCCAGCCAGAGTTCTTGGGCCAGTTGAGATGCGGTTGGATCAACGTCAGGCCCAAACCCGCCCGCAAACTGGCCGCCCCGGTAGGGTTGAAGCTGGTGCAGCAGCAGAGCTGGGTAGTTGAAGGGCAGGGTTGTGGCCCAGGGTTCAAGTAAATAGTTGAAGGGATTGCTGCGAAAGGTTTCCACCTCTGAAGTCGCTTCGATCACCAACTGGGTTGTGCCCTGCTCAGCAAATCTGGCCTTGAGAATAGCGTTGCCGTCCAAATCCAGGCTTTCGTAGAGCTGCTGTGGCTCTGGATCGAGGCGGAGCGAAAACTGCCGCAGCCGTTGGGTGACATCGCAGCGGGGTCGCAGCCGCAAAACATGAGGGGCCAGCAAAACGGGCCGATCGTAGCGGTAGGTGATTTGGTGGAAAATCCGGTAGGGCACGGGTTAAGTTGAGCAAAAGTCTCACTTAATGTACAGGATAGCGGGCAGAAAGCTGTATTCAATTTGGCCGAACCGTTTGGCCTATTTTGGCTTGCCTATTTTGGTTTTAGTCAGGACTTGAGGCAGGCTTTTGCAGCTACCGCAGATCGCCGTTAAGGGCTGCCAGTCCTGTAGCAGCCCCCACAAACCGGCCTCAATCTTTCCTATTCTCAGTCTTCTCGAAAAAGAGTCCTGCGACCCCAAGGCTTTGATTCTCTATGCCGGGCAGTTTGGTTCTGTATAGACTAAAGAATATAAAATTCTGTCTACTACTATATTCAAGCAAAATTTTCTTGGTCATACTCCGTGGAATTGTATTGACCGTTTGGCAAAGTAGGCGCTGCTCAAGCGTGATAACTTCCTGCTGGCAGTCCTTGTCCTGAAGCTTGGAGATTACATGGTCTGCATAAGCCTGCTGGTCGGGGTTTAATGCAGGGATTAACAGAGCTATCCCTGCCAAGGAAACCGCACCGTAAGGTAATATTCTCATGGCTTTATCCTGGTGTTGAATACAGAGCTAGCCGACAGTTACCGTTGAGAGGCACGACAAAAGCGTTGTTGAGCCGCCGCAATTTCTAAATCACAGGTTTGTAATTTTTGCCCGTACTCGGCCTGAATAATCTTCAGGTTGTTCTCATATTGCTGCTCTAGCAGATGTCTTTGTTCAACCACCCATTGGTGACACAATCTTTCTAACTCTTGATCGGTTAGACCAACGCCACTGTAGGGACATTGGTTGGGCAAGTATTTTATTGCTTGTTGCAATTGGGTTTCTAAATCACTGACCTTTTGAGTGGCTTGCTTGTGGTAAGCCTGCTTTCGCTGGCTCCAGTGGCTTTCGTCCTGTTTAGCTAGACCCATCGCTAGCGTGTAATCGGGGTTGCGGCAGTCGCCGGCAGGAAAGAAAAGCAGCCTGTAGCTCAAGGTTTCGACCTGATGCTGTACTTGTTTAACCGCATCGAAATCAAACCTATGCAGGGGCCAGAGATAGGTATCGTATTGCTTCCTCAACTCTCGACAAGCTTCCGGCAGGTTGGCCAGTTCGCCTTCGGTAATTGAAGTGGCAGTTTGAATGCTAATCGGCAACAGCGCCGCCAGCAGAGGCACAATGGGGCCGCCAGCCAGTCCAAACTGAGCAAACGTCGCCCATGTCACCACATATTCAATCGTATTAATCAAAAGCGCCACGCTCATATTGATGGGGGTACTTTTGACCAGCGGTTCAAGTTCAATCCTGTAGAGCAAATCGCGTTTGACTTGGTAGTCTCGTTCTGCGAGTTGATTGTCTAATGAAGTTTGACGGTGAGTCTGCTTCAGGGTCGATAGGGCTGCTGTAGCCAATTCTCGCAGGCGGCGGTTGGTATAGGCCCGACTCGTACAGGTTTCGCTGATATGGGCCATGATGCCACCCAACGCTAAAGCAGTGGGCAGGGCTATGTTGCCTAGCGGAGCCGTAACCATCTGTGCCGCGTAGGTCATCGTCACCATTCCGGTTGCTACTCCCAGAATTCTCAGGCCCTGTTTGTGGGACTGAGGCGCAACAGGTTTGGTGAGGCTCGCTTGTCGATTGCGAGCCATTTCATCCATTGCCCACTGTTCAACATAAGCTTTTGCTTCGTCTACAGCCTTGCTAGGCTGCCGCCGTAGTGCAGGCCCCGAAATCCGCAGCCATCCTTTGATCTGAAATTTAACTTCTTCAATCACAGCACTGGTATCAGAAATTTGCAGCAGCGTTGAGGGGTGCTGAGTGCTTAGCATCGCTTCCTCCGATGGGGGAAATAGGGTTGCTATCAAATCTGGACGAGTCAGGGTCAACAGGACAGGCTAAAGGCGACGAGCCCTCGAAAACGCTTCTTCCAAGCAGTTTTGGGCGTCGGTGTTGGGACAAATGGCGAGACGAACCACACCTTGAAACTGCATGGCCAGATCTCCCTGCAGTGAGCCGGTCGGCCCCAGAATCACCACCACGCCTCTATCGCTTGCAATTGCTTCGAGTTGACGACGCAGATGCTGCCAGTCGTAGATGGGTTGACCTGGACCAGGTTCTGCCGCATCCAGCGTGAATACAGCAACCACAGGTTTGGTATTGCCTTGCGAACGCTTATGCTGAATTTCGAGAAGGGCACGGTCTACGGCAAGCGGAAAAGACGTACCCAGCACTCTACCGATCGAAGGGAAGGCCGTGCTTTGGCATTTCTCGAACAGGGAGAAATTACTGCGCACGATTTGGTTATGCAGGAGTTCGGGAAAATCGGCATAGTGAATTTGAACAAATTCATCGTTGGGCTTCAGCGAGAAAATGCTGGATCGACAAACCAGTTGGTTGGTAGCGGCCAATCGGTTTCTGGCTGAAGCAGAGAAATCCAAGGTCTGCACCAGCAGAACTCGGGTTGTCAAAAAATCTGCCAGGAAAGCAGTGCCCAATAATAAAGCTGTTGCCCCTGACAGAATTAATGAAATCGGTGGGCGAGGCAGGCTAGAACGAGGCCGATTTGAACGTTGATTCTGTCTCTCTTGAACTACAGTCATGGGATGAACCCCTTCGCTAGATGGATGGTTTAAGACAAGTAGAACCGTCCCCTCACAAAAGCCACGATGTTGCAGTTACCAGACCACATTCTTGGCCTCATTAAAAACCCTCATTTAAGAGGTAAATCAGTTTTATCATGTCTGCCCCCAAAAGCAAAGACCTTGAAATGAGACTTTTAGGGAGCCGCTGTCAGGCAACCATTCCTCGCCAGTCCGATGGCTGCTCCAAAGGGCTGGAAAGGGTTGAGGATGGGCGAGTAGAGGGCTTAAGTCCCAGGACTAGACTGCGAGCTACAGCGGTTCAGGGACTCATTACTATCTGTTTACAAACGGTTATCTAGACTTACAAAGTTTTTATAATCAGGACTCTGCTGATTGTGCTACTAATAGTGAGGGCTTTATATGTGGATTGATGACTCAGATTTCTCCCAATCTCCTCAGAGATCTCGCTAGCGACGAAGGCTTGTCTGAGGCTGACCTCCAGGTCTTGCATCTTGCCCTAACGGGAAAAACTCCGACAGAAATCAAAGAATTGCTCGGCGCCCAATCGGAGAATGCGGTACAAAAGAAGCTGGCTCGAATCTACGCCAAGTTCCGCATTCCTGGAGCTGGGCCGGGTAAGCTGGCGAAGCTTCAAACAATCCTGATGGACCGAATTCAGGCCAGACAGGGCAAGAAAAAGGTTTTGGTTGCTTGGGCCAGTCAGCAGGGACGGCTGCAAGCAGAAGCGATTCAAGATTTGCTCAAGCATCCTCAGATCAAAGCTTTGACGCTGAATTTGGAAGCCAAAGAAGAGAGCAAGAAGCTTGAGTCTGAGCTAGAATGGGTAGAGTTGGGAGTGATCTGTTTACCCGAAGCAGCTTTAACGCCAAGCGTGAATTTTGTGGTGGGGTTTTTGATGGGCAGGCTGAAGACGCTCTGGCTTGCTCAACTGTGCCACAAACGCCAGCTTGAGTCGGGCTTGCCGCTGCCCGCCGTAAATCTGAACAACTCCCAGGATCTCACCAGGCTTCTGCATCATGTGCTGGGTGGCGAATTGCAGGATGTGAAAGACTGGGTGGCTTTCAAGACATCGAGTGCAACCTGGACAGAGAAAGTAGCGCAATTGATGGAGCAGCCAGTTAGCACCCCTGAAACGCTGGAGCCAGAAGATTCAATTATCCAGGTCGGTCAAAAACTGTTGCGGGAAAATTCCCATTTTGTCAATAATTCGGTCTTCCATCAAATCACGACTAGATTCCTGGCCGATACCCATCAATATATCGACGGCATTAGAACCAAGAATTCAATTTTCTCGATACCGCTGGAGCTGTATCCTCGCTATCTGGTGGCGCTGCAAGTAGAACTCAACGTCCGGGTCATGGCTGTCACCATCATTGACAGTGTGGAACAGTTTTGGCCCGACGAAGTTGGGGACGAAATTAGCGAGACGGCGAGAAAAGACAGCGAAAGGCTGTTTGTGTTTACGAGCGAAAAGGATTTTAATAAAAGTCTGACCTTTCTATTGAGACATGCCGCTCGCTACAAGGTGTATGTCACGACCAAGGATATCTACTTGCCCTACGCCGAGGAATTTTCCCTCCGCGATCGGCCCAAAAACTGGCAGGAAGATTTCAGTCTGCCAACCAAAAAGTTTGCAATTATTGAGAATCCTGAGAACGGCGATCAAATCATTGGCTGGTACGACGAAGAAAATATCAAAGATAAAAGGAACAAGCGGCTTGTTCACTTCTCGCCGATCAATGGTGAAACCGATCAGTACAAAAAAGTGCTCTCCAACTTTCTAGAACGTGCGAATACCCGTCAAGGCGTGTTTCAGCTCACAGAAGACTCTGGTTGGAGCGATCGAAAACTACCTGAAAAGCTTAACTCAGTGCGAGAAGAGCTGTTTACAAAGCGACCCAAGAGTCCTGCCAGATCGCCGAAAGAATTGCTGCTGGATTTGCAGCACCTGCGCAACGAGTTGATGCAGCTAGACACTAAGGACGAGGTGATTCAGCGAGCGCTTGAGGTCGTACAAACGAAGCTGTCAGCGCAAGTGGTTTCTATCTTCCTTTTCAATAAAGACGGTCGCTTGCAGCGCGTGGGTTTGAAGGGAATCGACCTGCAGGGGCGGCCCGTGAACCATCCCGATTTTTTTCCGAGCGAGAGCTATGCCGTGGGAGAAAGTTTTACTGGAAAAGCCGCAGTTTCAGGGCCAGATGGCTTTGGCGAACCGCGATGGACCAACAAACTGCATGAGGAGTTTATCTCTGAATCAAGTAAGCGAGAGTATTTATTTACCTTTGATTCCATTCAGAGTGCGATTGCCGTTCCCTTGAATGGGCGTCATAAAACCTATGGCGTCATAGAGGTGCTGAATAAAATTGACTCGATTACCAAACGGGTGATTCCCAGCCGAGGCTTCTTGCAGGACGAAGTTTACTGGCTGGCTGCAATTAGTTCAGCCGTCGCATCGGCAATTTCTAATATTCGCATAAGCGAACAGAACAAATTGTTTGCGGATTTAAGCAGCTATCTGGTCAGCAATAGCTCTGATCCAAGCAGTGTGTACAGCGAGGTAGCCAAACATCTGATCTCAAAAGAAACTGCCTTCAAAGCTTGTATTGTAAGAGTTAGAACTCCTTCCGGCAGTTTAAAAGTGGCAGCCAGAGATGGCGAGAATGTGGCCTGGGAGCAGAGAATCCAAAATAAAGATGGGAGAAAGCCAGGCGAGGGATTTGTGGGCCGTGTGATTCAGTCAAGTGAACCCAAGCCGGTTGTAGTCAGTCGAATTGCAGACCAACTCGACAAGTTCATTAACCAGGACTGGATTCATGCCAATCAGTTCAAGTCGTTTGGCTGTTTTCCAATGATCTATAAAGGCGAGGTAGTAGGCGCGATTTCCCTATTTACAACCTATGAATACGACTTCCACAGGGAATGCAGAGATTTTCTGGAAGGAATTACCTCTCTGGTTGCTGCTTTTATTGGCAGAGTTGAGAAAGAGAAGAAGATCAGTGACGTAAAGGCACTCGTTGAGAGCTATTCAACCTTTTCTTCCGAGTCCCAGCCAGAGCTCGACGAAGAACTACCCCAACAGCAGGAGGCTCAGCAGCAGTCACTTCACCATGTTTTTCTAGAACAGCTACAGGTTTCCCTAAACAGTCCTCGCTTATCACAAGTGGTTGAAGTGACCTCACACGAGCATTTGGACTAAAGTTTGCCTGCACCCCAGCCTGGAAAACTGCCGCACAGAAGACGGATAGGTCATTTGCTGTCCTTCCATGCGAATGAGGCATTAGGCCGATTGGGCCATAAACGACTTGGCCGACTTGGGCTTCACGTAGACCTGCTGACGAGGATAGAGCTGAAGGGCATTGAACTGCTCTCGCGAAAGATTGACCATAAAACTCTGCCCATCTTCTAGCGCCACTTCTACCTGAATTTCCCAGCCCAAATGCACCACCCGCAGCACCACAGCCGGGACCGCTTCGCCATCGGGTTCTAAAGCCACAAGCACATCATGAGGGCGCAGAAACACCTGATTGCCCTTGGGTTGGTAGCCGACTTGACGGAAGATTGAAGCGGTACTGGGCAGAACATTGACCGGGCCAATAAAACTCATCACAAACGGTGTGGCCGGGTTGTCGTATAGCTCAGCCGGACTGCCCACCTGCTCTACCCGGCCTTCATTCATCACCACAATATTGTCCGAGACTTCCATGGCCTCTTCCTGGTCGTGGGTGACAAACACCGTCGTAACATGAACCGTATCGTGCAGGTTGCGTAACCAGCTGCGCAGATCTTTGCGAACCTTGGCATCCAGTGCGCCAAAGGGTTCATCGAGCAGCAAAACCTGCGGTTCTAGCGCCAAAGCCCGCGCTAGGGCTACCCGCTGCCGTTGGCCGCCAGAAAGTTGGGAAGGATAGCGCTCGCTGAGGCCATGCAGCTGCACCAGATCCAGCAGTTCATCGACGCGACTGCGAATTCGGGCCTTGGGCTGCTTTTGAATCTCCAGTCCAAAGGCGATGTTTTGGCGGACGTTCAGGTGTTTGAACAGGGCGTAGTGCTGAAACAAAAAGCCAATGCCGCGCTTCTGAACGCTTTCGTAGGTGGCATCCCGCCCGGTCAGAAAAATCCGCCCCGAGTCGGGTAGCTCCAGGCCGGCAATCAGCCGCAGCAGGGTGGATTTACCGGAACCAGAGGGTCCCAACAGCGCTACCAGCGAACCAGTCTTGATCTCAATACTGACCTGATCAACGGCTTGAAAGCTTCCAAACGCCTTGGAAACATGATCTACCAAAATCCCCATACGCTAACCTTCTGCGACTTCTATTTGTGAGCAGCTCCTGTCGAGCAATCATCCGAGCAATCGTTGAAACTGGACGATGGCCGAGCTAAGCAACAGCCAAATCACGCTCTTGAACAACACTCTAAAACATTCTGCCGAGAAAACACAATAATTCGATCAAGATACTGGTGTTTACTTGAAATTTAGAGTAACTTAATTGAATACCCCAGTAAACCGTTGATCTTAGTGATGTTTTATCCTAGCCTGCGTCGAGCTGAGGCGCAATCGCTATGCCTCATTGAGTTTGCTCAGGTTTCAGCATGCAGGTGCAGGTTCAAGCAGATCGCAAATTTGCTGCAAACAGTTCTGTTCAAGCATTGCAAAACATCGCTAACCTGCTCGAATTACCGGGTTTTCAAAATAGCGTGAACTCATTTGTCGTTTTAACTGTTTTAAGGAAGCAAGGAAGCTATGGTCAGGTTTAGAATCAATCGGCTGATGCGTACAGTCTGGGGGTGGATTTCCCTATTTCTAGTCGGGTTAAGCCTTTGTCTGACGCTGACGGCCTGCACGGGCGGCAACCAAACCGCGACCACTACGTCGGGAGAATCCCCAACTGCTCAGGGCGGCACGGCCAACCTGACGCTGGTTTCGTTTGCCGTCACCCAGGCAGCCTATGAGCAGATCATTCCGAAATTTACGGCCAAATGGAAGGCCGAGCACAATCAGGAGGTGGTGTTTGACCAGAGCTACGGTGGCTCCGGCTCCCAAACTCGCGCTGTGATTGACGGTCTGGAAGCAGACGTGGTGGCCCTGGACCTGGCCCTTGAACGGCATCAGCAGCATGCCGTCCAGGCGGGCCACCTCGCGCGGGTCGGTGAGCCCGTGGATGCCGATGACGATGGCGTCGTGTCCGGCGCGCGGCTGGGCGCGGTAGGTGCCGAAGAGCCGGTCCCACCAGGGCAGGTTGAAACCGAAGTTGGAGTTGGTCTCGTCGTCTTCGACCGAGTGGTGCACACGGTGCATGTCCGGCGTGACGATCACCAGCCGCAGCATGCTATCCAGCCACAAGGGCAGCGCCAGATTGGCGTGGTTGAACATCGGCAGCACCGCAAGCAGCAGCTCGAACACGATCAGCGCCCAGAGCGGCGCCCCCAGCGCCAGCGCCACGCCCAGCTTGAACAGCATAGACAGGCCGATCTCCAGCGGATGGAATCGCAGCGCCGTCGACATGTCGAGATCGCGGTCGGCATGGTGCACGCGGTGCAGCCGCCACAGCAAAGGCAGCCGGTGCGTCGCCCAGTGCTGCGCCCAGACGGCCAGATCGAGCAGCAGGATTGCGATCAGCCCCTGCGCCCAGAAGGGCAGCCCGATCTGCGGCAGCAGCCCGAAATCAGGATGGAGCGCGTAGCCGGTGACCGCGCCGAACACGCCGATGAACACCAGGGCCTGGACGCCCCGCTCGATCGGCATGTTGACCAGCACAAAGCCC
>QLAH01000740.1_pt1 | contig 12610 bp, 11 predicted proteins | sample 4693081 | NCBI WGS metagenome assembly QLAH01 (sample SAMN09425401, study PRJNA476045) | Lake water metagenome, whole genome shotgun sequencing project.
CTCAAAGTCTTGCAGTTGCGCCTCTGGTGTGTCGTCTTTGAGGAGCTTGGCCACTTCTCTGAGGTGGTATTTGAGTTTTCGTTGTTGGGCTGAGTCCATGGTTCTGTTTCTTTCCACTCTCTCATCCTCGTCAACCCCGAGTATTTATACTCATGTCATAAGTGGGATGCTCCCAAACAAAGTTTCAGCAGGTGGAACTGATGCATTGTTTAGATCTATATGATTTTGAATAGACACTCCCTCCGATTGAAACTTAATCGTAGCTACTCGACGACCTGTATAAGTCTCAACCATTCCATACACAACAAGATCATGAATTAATTTGTCTAATGCACTCATCGAATATGTCACACTCATTCGTAAAAGATCACAATAGCTACCCGGCAAATTTAGATCTTCAACACAGTGCTTATACAAATAGCGTAGCTGTCTACTATCGTTCAGGCTCTCTTCGAATTGCTGAATAATTAACATCAATCTACTACTAATGACTTAACTTTATCAGCGAACTCATTGAATAGCCCATTGAATTTATCTCTATTGGTAATCATGCCGTCTAGTACAGTTCCGGCCTCATTTATCTCGTGGTCATTCAAAGCAAATACTGGAACACCTGCGGCGAAAGATTTTGGCAACAACCCCTGAAAGTCGGGAATTTCTGAGATACATAGCCCGTTTTGTATGAAATCATTACCGTAGACATCATCAGGCAAAACCATATTTGATCTAGCTAACGCAGGCTTCAAACCGTCTCTAAACCTAATCTTTATATCTTGAATATTGTTTTGATATGGGAGGGCGGCTTTCCCCTTCCTAACATTAAATCTTTGAATAACTGAATCTAGAAGCTTTGGCGGTTCAAGATTAGGGGGGTAAGAAGAGTTGGAAAATAGCTGCCCACTCTGACTCAACCACGATGACCATCTAGGTAGAATTAAAGCTAATGTATCCAATGCCATTAATGAAAATGGGTCTGGGTTCGTTGGAACCACAACGTAATTCGAACACATCACTAAATTTTGATTTATAGAGCTAAGCCCCGGATTAAGGTCAATGATCGTATAGTCAATGCCATATTTTTCTTCTACGAGCTTAATGAATGCGTGAAAAGCCCCTGGCAAATTTTCCAAAGCAGAAATTGCATTATTTGATGTAAGGGCAAAGGTAAGAGAGGCCTCGTATTCGGATAAATTTTGATGCCCTGGAATTAAATATAGATTGCTATTTCTCTCTGGCACATAACATTCAATCGGGGACAAAGGTTCGGGCCGGCCTCTAAAGGCGACTTCAACGCCGTCACGAATATTTTGCGTTTTGGTCTCTTCATTTATATAGTAGTCGTCAAATTTTTCGATCAATAGGCTCGTCAAATTACATTGCGGGTCGGCATCAACCAATAGAACCTTTGAGCTCTCTGCGAGCTTCCAACCTAAGTTGTATACAGTAGTCGTCTTGCTAACACCACCCTTATGGTTAAAGAATACGATTCTCTTACTCATCATTTTCTTCCACTTTAGTAATTATCGAATCTATGTGAATCTGGAGGCCTAACTCTTTATTAGAGGGAAACTTTCCGCTTAATAACCTCATACGGGATCTTAGGTGGAAATCTGTCCACCTAAATGCCCCGACAGGGATCTTAGGTGGAAAAATTTCAGCCTAAATGCCGAATATGGGATCTTAGGTAGAAAACCTCAGTATAAACACCCGATGCCCTGGGAGCCTAGTCACTTAAGATTTTCTTAAAATAGTACATAAATACTATGAATACATCGACTCCTCCAACCAAGCGACGGCTGATTTATACCCATGTGCTGAATCGGGGTGGGCGAGGGGTGAAAAGCCCGCTGGATTAAGTTGAGGCAGGCAGATCGGGGAGTAAGCCTAGGCGGATTCTGCACGGCTATTCCGGGTTCATGACTGAAGCTGTATAGCAGTATACGGTTTATGTTTTTAGAAACGGCTGAAAGCCTTGTCATGCCTAGATATAGGGTTAACTTATCACCATATACCCGGAAGAGCCTTCTGCACCAGTTTTCGGAATCAAGTATCGCTCCAACAGCACGACATTTCCCAATGGCAGAAATCGGTGGTTGGAAATAGCAGAGGTCAGGGTTGCAAGATCTCGCCTGGTGAATTGCGGGGGATCTTGACCCTGGTATTGTCTGCGCTTCCCGACCTTAGAAATCAGCGTATTGAGGAGGGCTGGCTCCAACGCGGTTGGTAATGCGTGGGTATTTGACCCTGGACTTGGGCTGGGCAATCTCCAACACATCAACTTGGTGCCACCAATCATCGCCAAAATCAAACCAGTAACCAAAAGACTCATCCGTAACTAAGCCCAACGTCCCAATGGGGGTCTTGGCCACGTCCCCCGCCAACCCATCGGACATGGCCGCTGCCAGCCCATAGCGTTTGGCGTTCGGGTCGTTGGGGCCAGCCCCTTTCAACTGAAACTCATACATGTGTTCTTCTTCGCGGTTAAAGGCTTTGAAGATCACTCGATGCAGATCGACGAGGGTTTGATCGCCCCGAATCTCGATGGTGCGGATGATGCACGGGTTTTTCCGCACAAACGCCTCAGTAATGGGACCATCTATTATCGCGACCTCTAGAACATACAGCGCTTGCAGGGCATCGGCATCGGGGATTGGGGGGGTGGCTTTGGCGGCTTGGGGTGGGCGGTCTGGGCCAGGGTCGGCTGGTGCAGCTCCCCCTCCAAGCAACGCCACAATGGTATCGCTATCCTCCTTGTGCCCTGGAATATAGGGGATCAGGCCTTTGGCATAGGCTTCTATCTGCGCCCCCAGCGGTGCCCGGCGGATATCCATGATCAGCCCATTCACCGACAACATCCAGATCAGCGGATTATCCTCCACTCGACTGGGCAAGCACCAGTCGGGGTCGAGCTGCCGCATCTTCAGCGTGTCGCGCACCAGCTTGGATTTCCCTTGCCCGGTGCTTTCCGCCACCCCAAACCACCCATAGAGGTTTTTGGCGCTAATATGGGGCGTTTGGGAACTGTCGAACAGAAAATTGACCATCCCCACCGCGTGGGCGATGCCACAGGCCCAGGATTTCGCCTGTCCTTTTTCGAGGGGGGAAGGCCGCTTTCGGCAGAGGGCCGCCGTGGCTTGGCGAATCAGTTGGGCATACTCGTCATTGAGATGCTGCTGGGCAAATTGGTCGGTCAGTTCCACAATGCTGTCGAACTTCGCCGCCATGGCCTTGGGGACGGTTTCGGATGTTTGGGATTTTGCCATCGTTAGAGTTCACTATACTAGCTGAATCATTCAACCAATATATTGTTATGTTCCTGCATCAAACGCCCCTGTATTCCCGCTGCCTAGACCTTAAGGCCCGGATGACCGAGTTTGCCGGGTGGGAAATGCCCGTGCAATTTGGCGGCATCAAGCAGGAACATGGGGCCGTCCGTACCCAGGCGGGGCTGTTTGACATTTCCCACATGGGCAAGATTCTCTTTCGCGGCAACGGAGCCTTGGCGGCTCTGCAACGGCTGGTGCCCTCCAATTTAGGACGCCTAACTCCCGGCAAGGCGCAATATACGGTGCTGCTGAATCCCCAGGGCGGCATCATCGACGACCTGATCATTTACCTGAAGGATCGGGATGCATCGGGGACGGAACAGGTCTTTGCCATCGTCAACGCCGCCACCACCGACAAAGACACCGCCTGGTTTCTAGAGCACCTAGCCGGAACCGGAGTGGAACTGGTAGATCAGTCTAGCGACTTTGCGTTGCTGTCGGTACAGGGGCCAAAGGCCGTAGAGATTCTGCAAACCTGCGTCCAGGAGAACCTGTCCACCGTAGAACGTTTTGGCCATCTAGACGGCACTGTCCTCGGAAAACCTGCCTTCCTGGCCCGCACCGGATACACCGGGGAAGACGGCTTTGAGATTATGCTCGACCCCGCCACCGCTGGGGAACTATGGGATACCTTGCTGGCAGCGGGCGTTACCCCCTGCGGCCTGGGTGCCCGCGATACCCTGCGCCTAGAAGCCGCCATGGCCCTCTACGGCCAAGACATCAACGACACCACTAGCCCCCTAGAAGCTGGCCTAGGCTGGCTGGTACACCTCGACGAAGTCGGGGACTTCATCGGTCGGCCCGTCCTAGAGCAGCAGAAAACAGACGGTGTTTCCCGGCGACTGGTAGGCCTGAACCTCTCCGAACGCCACATTGCCCGCCACGACTATCCCGTTCTCCATGGGGGTGAACCCGTGGGCATCGTCACCAGTGGCACCCTGTCTCCGACGTTGAACATCCCCATTGCCCTAGCCTACGTGCCTAGTGCCCTCGCCAAAATCGGGCAAGCCCTAGCGGTGGATATTCGTGGCCAGCAGCGCCCTGCCACCGTGGTGAAGCGACCGTTTTACAAGGCTTAGCCTCCATGCTGGCCCCAGGGATCTGTGGGTGGGGTTAGTAGCAGTAGCGGTCATCCCGAATTCTGGTGTGGCCTTGCCCTTTCCGCATGGCCCCCAGCAGAGTAGACACCACAACGCAGCGATGGCTCAGGCGGCCTCCAGATCCAACCAGCGTAATACGGCCTAGGGAACTGGTGTTGCCCATGTGGTCAAACCTGGCGTAGTGAATGCCGTCTTTGCTAGGTAGCGTGTTATCTTCACTAGCCAGTCTTACCCCTTCAATCAAGGGCGTCCAGTGGGCAACTTGCACCGCCGACACAGAAGCCGGATGGCTGGCCCATTCTAAAAGATCATCCCGTTCTCGCAGGCTAAACTGCTGGGGCTGAAGATTTTGGCTGGCCTCTTGCTGGGTACGGCGCAATGCTTGATAGATCATGTCTTGGGTCATGTTGACACGGCGTTGGTCGAGGAAGCTAAGCCAACTGGGCAGCGCAATAGCGGCTACCACAGCAATGATAGTGACAACGACAACGGCCTCTAGCAGGGTAAATCCGGCCTGGGGTTGGGCAGGTCTAAGCAACGTAACCAGCGGTTGGGTCAATGCCCAAGGCCGTCGGGGAGGGAATGGAGTCATGGTGTACATTTACAGGTAGATGCCCCTAACTGGCCTAGGATGCCCGCCCCTGCTATGTATCCCGATATTCTTCTGTTTTCTCAGTCAATTGGCTCATCCCTGGGTGCATTGGGGAAGACCGTCCTGCACACATCCGTAGGCGAGGTGATGGCCCAGGCAACTCCGGCAGCCTCGGTGGTGTGGCAGCCCATTCTCTACGGTGTGCTGCTACTGGTGATGGTGGTGGGGGTGCTGGGAGCGGTGATTCCGGCCCTACCTGGGATCAGCCTAGTGGTAGGTGCCATGGTGATTTGGGGGTTTGTGGTGGGCTTTGGTAGCCTGAAGTGGGCTCTGGGTGTTGCCATTGTGGCCACGGTGCTAAGCGTGGTGATTGACTACCTGGCAGGAGTGCTGGGGGCGCAGCGGGTGGGGGCCAGCGTCTGGGGCCAGGTGGGAGCCTTTGTCGGTATGTTCTTGGGATTATTTGGCCTGCTGCCTCTGTTGCCCACGGGCATTCCGCTGCTGGGGCTACTGCTGGGTACGGTGATTGGAGCTTTTATTGGCGAATTTCTCCACCGCCGCGAGCTCAAGCTGGGTCAGCGGATCACTCAATCGGGCAAAGTAGGTCTGGCGATTGTGGTGGGTACCCTGGTGGGCAATGTGCTCCAGGGCATTTTGGCGCTCATTGCCTTCGCGGTGTTTGTGGTTACCACTTGGCAGGGCGTTTGGGCGATGCTGTGAGATCTTCCTAAATCCCTCTTTTTAAGGGTTTAAGGGGGACTTTGAATCCAGTTCCCCCTTTTTAAGGGGGGTAGGGGAATCCAACCTCAGGTCATTACTCAATCGCATCGCCCTGCACGCCCTGGACAATGCGGGACAGTTCGCTCTTTTCATCCACGGCAATGCGGGTGGGCGAACCGCTGATGATCCGCTCCAGGTTGCGGAAGGAGTCTTTGATGTCGGGGCCGTGGCTGCTGATGGTGTATTCCCGAATGCCCTTATCGTGCCAGGAACCGCGCATTTTGAAGACGTTGATAGCACGAGACATTTCGCCGCGCACCTCTACGTATTGCAGCATCAAAATGGTGTCGGTGATGGTGGAAATGTGGGACTCGGTGATGGAATGCAGTCCCATGAACTGCTCAGTGGTGTTGGTGAAAAATCCAGTGATTTCTTCCTGCTTGGCAAAGCCCGTTACCCCAATCACAAACTGCCGGAAGGAGTTGTTGCTGACGCCGCGATCCAACGCCGAGAGGGAGTCGATGGCCATGCGGGCGGGCTTGAACTGGGAAATCTCGGTTTTGATGATTTGCAGGTGGTCTTCTAACCCGGCGGATTCCGGGTAGGCGCAAATGATCTTAAGTAAGCCCTGCTGCTCCATGGCCTCAAAGTCGATGCCCCAGGAGTAGGCGTTGCGCGAAAGCTGGGCGCGGGATTCTTCGTAGGCAAATAGGATCGCCCGTTCTCCGGCCTTGCAGCCATCCACCAAAAATTTGCTGACCAAGAGGGTTTTGCCCGTGCCCGTGGCCCCGGTGGCCAGGATGATGGAATCTTTGAAGAAACCACCGCCACACATTTCGTCCAGGGTAGCCACACCGGAGGATACCCGCGCATTGGAGGATCGCTGAGTCAAACGCATAGCCCCCAAGGGGAAAATATTGACGCCGTCGTTGGTGATGGTGAAGGGATATTCCCCCTTCATGTGGGTGGTGCCGCGCAGCTTGAGGATTTCCATGGTGCGGCGGCGGCGTTCCCCTTCTAGGGCGTTGCGGACAATGACCACATTGTCCGACACGAATTCTTCAACCCCAAAGCGAGCCACAGGGCCGTACTCATCCAGGCGCTCGGTGGTCATCACCGTGGTGACGCCCATCAGCTTGAGGCGGGCCACTAGGCGGAAAATCTCTCGCCGCACCACGGAAGCGGCATCGTACTGCTGGAACACCGCCGTCACCGAGTCGATGGAGACCCGCTTGGCCTTGTATTTACGGATGGCGTACTGAATCCGCTCGATCAGGGCCGACAGGTCAAAATTACCCACAACGTCCTGACCCTCTGGGTCTGGAGAGGCGTCGAGGATGAACAGCTTGCCCTCGTTTACCAGTTTTTGCAGATCCCAGCCAAAGCTGTAGGCGTTTTGGATGATGTCTTCTGGCGATTCCTCAAAGGTGACAAACACCCCTGGCTCGTCAAAATAGGTGATGCCGTTGTAGATAAACTGCACCGCAAACAACGTTTTCCCGGTTCCAGAGGTGCCGCTGACCAAGGTAGACCGCCCCATCGGCAGACCGCCATGGCTGATGTCGTCGAAGCCTTCGATCATGGTGCGGGTTTTGCGCACCCCCAAAGGCAGGGTGGAGGAGGGCAAATCGGGTTGAGCGGTGTCAGTCATGGGGATGGCGTACGGCGGGCATGGGGCAATAAAAGGAACACAGACAGACGTGGTTATCGAGCATTTAGCATACCGTGATCTGACTAGCTATACATATCGTCCTCCCGGAGTTCGTCGTAGAGCAGATCGAGGCCAATTAAAACCCGCTCGCGATCCGACAGGTCGCCAATGATTTTTCGCACCGGGGGCGGCAGAATTTTGGAGAGAGTGGGGGTGGCCAGGATCTTATCCTCTTCAGCCAGCTGAGGGTTTTTCAGCACGTCAATTACCTTGAGTGCGTAAACCCCCTGGAACTCCTCTTCTAGAATGTTGTTGAGCGTTTTGAGCGCCCGAATGGAGTTAGGGGTGTTGCCCGCTACGTAGAGCTTCAGGATGTAGGTTTTTTTGACGGCACTCATGGGCATACGCTCTGCAAAGATAAAAAATGTTGGAACAACCTAGATGAGAAACGGAACCGATTATATCGAGCAGACTGGGGCCCTTCTCAAAAAATTATCTTGGGTTAAACTTTCTACGGTTAGGCTTTTGATGATGGGGGCTAAGGCTCTCTGGGGATGGAGCGGCGATACATTTCGCAAAGGTGGGCAATCACGTCGATGAGGGTGAGGCGGTAGTCCAGCAAAATTTCCTCGCTGCGCCCCTCCAGCTTAAGCTGCTTGGAGAACTCATCTATCAAGTTCATGTGCATTTCCACAATCAGGGCCACCGAAATGTCGGCCATGAAGGCTTGGTTGACAAAGGTGTCAATGTTTTGGTTGAGACTGGCATCGTTGGAAAAGTATCCCAGCACAATCTTGCGGTAATCAATTTTGAGCTGGTTGAGAAGCGTCTCACGGTCAACCTGACTCATATTGCGTAGGAAGTATTCGGGGTTGCGCTTGTAGTAAACGCCAAGGTAGCCCAGGCGGGCTTTGAGCTTGTCGGTGAGGCGATCCTGTTGGGCGCTCAGCAGTTCGGGCGGTGGGACGGCGGCTTCGACGGTGGGAGTGGCTTCGGCGGTGGGAGTGGCTTCGGCGGTGGGAGTGGCTTCGACGGTGGGAGTGGCTCCGGTGGCGACTTCTGGAGTAACAGGCAAGGCACAGGCCTTAGCGGGCAACGCCAAAAACTGCTGAATGGCTTGATGGATGGCGCTCTCAAGATGGTCGAGTTGGTTGCTGGGCAGGGTAACCACGGCCCCGTGGTAGATGTCCTTCCAGGGCAGATGGGCCACGCCATGGCCAGGGGTTGCCCCTGCCGGGGTCACCGCTACCACGGGCAGCAAAATTTCGGCCTCGGCCAGGGAGGGCAGCCAACGTTCCAGTAGGGCATCTTCGGTGACAAGGCAATCAATCTGGTCGCCCCGATCCCGCAGCTGCACCAGGCTCTCTTCGATGGTGGTGCCCAGGCACACGACAAACCGATCTGGGGCCAGGAGTTGCCCAGCTTCGGCTAGCGATTCCCTCGACCGAGCGAGAACGTATATCTGTAGAGGTGCAACCAAAGTAGCTAATCTGCTAAAAAACGCTAAACCATCTCCGGTTGGCTATCAGAACGTTATCCTAGAGCCCGGTGAGGTATCAAATGTTTATATTTGTTAATTGTAAGGGCTGGCCGCCAGAATGCTGCTTTCCAACCTCAACTTCCCTCCTCCAACGACCCTGGGCTGGCGTTTTTCCCTGGCTCCACAAGGCTCGGACACACCGTTAGACATCCTAGAGAATGCTACCGTCGCCCCCTCCATGGCCTAACTCCGCTGCACCGTCGGGGCTGTTGTCCTGGCTATTGCCCTGGCCTAGCTACGACGGCAGCACGTCTCTGCAAACGGTGGTGACGGATCTTGCTCCAGCGATGTCAGACCCGACCCGGCGACCCTGGCCTAGCTATGTCATTTTGGTTGATGACCAGCAGCGCCCCCAGGGAGCCTTGGCCCTAGGGCTGCTGTGGGCGGCTCAGCAGGGCAGCCATGGCCAAACCGCCCACCTTCACCTGCAAGACTGTCTACCTTGGATCGAGCCTGTGGCGATCCTGCCCGCTACGACCGCCGCCGCCGAGTTGAGCGGTCGGGTGGCGCTGCCGTCTCCCCCCTGCTGGGTGGCCGTAGACGAGGAGGGTAAGTATCTGGGCGTGGTCGATGTGGGTGCGGTGGTGGCGCAGGGGATCCTGCACCCGTCAGGGCTGGCCCCCACGACCGTGGCCGATCCCCTGGCGGCAGCCTCGGTGCAGGAGCAGCGGTGGGTGATGGCTATGAGCCATGCCCTTAAAACGCCGCTGACATCCCTGCTGGGGTTGTCTACGCTACTGTTGGATTACCGGGTGGGTGCCTTGAATGATCGCCAGTCTCGCTATGCGGGGCTGATGCGGCGGGCTATTCGTAAACTCATTCGCCTCGTGAACCAACTGGTAGACTGGATGCGCCTAGAGTCGGGGCAACTTGATTTGGACGTGGCCCCGGTCGATCTGAAGGCCTTAACAGCAACGCTGTTGCCCACCTTCCTCACCAGTTGGCTACCCGATGCCGCCACACCGCCCGCATGGATGGCCACTTTTCGCTACGAGTTGCCTGCCCATAGTCCTGATCTACAGGCAGACTCGCTCCGGCTGCAACAGAGTCTCTACGGTGTTTTGGGCTATTTGATTCATCGGGGGGCCACGCCCCAATCCCTGACCCTAGAGCCCTGGGGGCCTTGGCTAGGGCTAACGGTGTGGGCTATCTCAGCGGAGACAGATGCCCCCTCCTCTCCCCCCTGGACACCCGCCCTAGGAGCCGAGATCGATGGCATGGAAACCCTAGGACTGGCCCTCGCCCGTCGTCTGTGCCAGCGGCAGGGCGGCGATTTAGTAGGTTTTTGTTCGCCGCAGGATGGCTATTGGCTGACGTTGCTGCTGCCCCTGCCCCCCACCAACGCCTGGTTCCAGTCGGCCCCAGATCCTCAGCCCCTCTGGAACAGCCTAGCCGCTGCCCAGGGTAGGCCTGGTCGGGTGGTGCTGTTGGTGAGTGCCGATGCCGATTGCCTTGTCCAGATACAGGGGCAGCTTGCCCCGGGGCCAGATCGCCTGTTGCTGGCTACCCGTTGGGCCGAGGCCCTAGACTTGGTGCAACGACTGGCTCCAGCCCTAGTCCTGGTAGATGACCGTGGCGGCCCAGGGGCCATGGAACTGCCCCCCGATCCCGTGGCGGCCCTCGCCTCCCTGCGGCCCCAAACAAGCGTCAAGTGGATGACCGCCCCCCATCCCCAGGCGTGGGCGTTGGATCTAGAGGCGTCCCCACCGCCCGCCACGGAGCCTGCAACCGATCAACCGCCCCCTCCGACGCTGCTGGTTTTGACCTACCTGGGCCAGTTCGCTGCGTCAGACCGCCGTGCGGTGTTGGGCACCCCCTGGCAGACGGCCCTCCAACGGCAGCACTGCCGTTTGGTGCAGGCGGATGATTTGCCCCAGGCGCGGCTACTGTGTCGGGTGTGGCAGCCCCAAGCCATCGTGCTGGTCGAGGGACGGGGCTTTACCCCAGAGGATTGGGATTGGGTGACCCAGTGCCCTGAACTGATGCAGCGCCCCTGGGTCAGGTTAACGACCTTAACGGCGGCCCATCCCCCTGGGCTCCGACTGGTGGATGGGTCTGCCCTGGTGACACAGTCGATCGCCACAGGGGTGGCAAGTTTGATACAGATGATTCGGGAAGCCCAAGGGTAAAATAAAGAATCTAGGAAATCTACACGCTGAGCAAGCGTTATTATTACTTCACGTTGTTTCCCTCTCTGGTTGCGCCCGTCGCCTTTCTCCCCTCGAAAGGTTTTCACCATGCTGTACTTGGCTTCGTCCTATCCGGCTTTTATCTTTATCTAGGGTGCTAGGGCGTGCTAAGAACCCAGCGATTACCGTGAGGGTTTACCCCAAATCTGGGAAAGCCTCAACAACAAGAGTGTCTGATTTTGCCCTCTCTCCCTAAGTGTCTGTGGGTAGTTCTCATCGTTTCAACGCCCAACTAGTGGGTTATCAACGGCTGATGGATAGCCTGCCGGGGATTGTCTTTCAGTCTGCCAATGATCAGGATTGGTCAATGCAATACCTGAGTGAGGGTTGCCTAGGGCTGACGGGCTACTCGGCCCAGGCCCTATTGCGAGGAGACGACGGCATCACCTACACCCACATTACCCACCCCGAGGATTTGCCTCGGGTGATAGATACCATTCGTCGCCATGGAGAGGCTAGGCAACCCTACGAGGTGGAGTATCGCATTCAGACCCGCAGTGGCGAACAAAAGTGGGTGTGGGAGAAGGGCATTTTTGTGACCGACGAAGCGGGGCAGGTGGTTGGGCTAGAGGGATTTATCACCGATATTACGCCGCTGAAGCAGTCGGAGGTGGCCCTGCGAGTGGTGGAACAGGCGCTACGTTCGCGGGAATCCTTCCTGCACCTGGTGCTCGACAGCATTCCCCAGCCCGTGTTTTGGAAAGACCGTCACAGCCGCTTTTTAGGCTGTAACCGGGCCTTTGCAGAGACCATGGGCCTACCCAATCCCCAGGCCATTGTGGGCAAAACCGACGCCGATCTATCGGCCATCAGCGCCGAAGATATGGCCTACTACCAAGCCTGTGACCGCTTAGTGATGGAGCGCAACCAGCCCGATATCCATGCCCTAGAACCTCAGCGCTATGCCGATGGACAGCAGCGGTGGATTGATTGTAGCCGCCTGCCCATGCACAACGAAGATGGCGAAGTGATTGGGCTATTGGCCATTTTTTCCGATATTACCGATCAAATCTTGGCTCACCAGGCCCTCAAAACCCGTGAAGCCTATCTGTCGGTCATCTCAGCCCTCCAGCATCAGTTGTTGTCCTGGCGGTCAGACTGGAAAGACCCTGATTTAATGGCAATCTTTGCCAGTCTAGGCCAGCTATCTGGGGCCAGTCGGGTCTACGGCTACGAACTCTTTGAGGGATCGGCCCCAGCGGGAGAACCGGGCCAACTGCTGCTGCGCCAGCGCTTTGAATGGTCGGCCCCCGGCATCCCCTCGACCACCCACCTGCCAGAATTTCAGGTGTTGCCCGTGGTGCCACTGTTTGAGGACTGGTTTGAACAACTTGCCCAGGGTCGCTGCATCAACCTTACCCAGGATCAGTAGATCACAAACTCTCTTTACTACCCTCAGTTTGGCCCTCACCCTAAATCCCTCTCCCAAGCTGGGAGAGGGACTTTGAAGGACTTCCGGCTCCCCTCTCCCTCCTGGGAGAGGGGCTGGGGG
>QLAH01000741.1_pt1 | contig 12598 bp, 24 predicted proteins | sample 4693081 | NCBI WGS metagenome assembly QLAH01 (sample SAMN09425401, study PRJNA476045) | Lake water metagenome, whole genome shotgun sequencing project.
GAATCCAGTCGAGGTCACTAACCGTAAATAAAAAACCCTAGTAAAATAGGGTTTTTTTGTTTTTTATACTTTAATCTTGCACAACTTTTGCACAGCAAAAAAACTTTTTAATCTCCAACTATTAAGTTGTCAATTCTGCATTTTGTAACCAAATAGGTTTTATTGCCTTCTAATTGCCTAATTACAGCCTCTCTCGCTTTTTCTTGATTTGTAGCACAAACTAATTGAGTTAACTTAAATTCGTGGTATTTCATTGAATCAGGAATATTATTTTTTTCTCTGTATTCATCTGTAAAAAAATACTCTGAATGTGACATATAGTATCTTTTACCTTCGGTTGGCAAATTATCATTTACATCCTCCATATCACATTTCAGTTTTACAAATATACCTAACTTGCAGAATCGCTTTGATGCTGTCAATCGGCATTTCTATATCTTCAAATTCCTCGTTTTTGGAAACCAGGAGAATATTACCTTCAATTTTCGAGCGTTTCATAATTTTGATCATGCACTGCTCATTAGTTACGATCATATACTTCATCCCGTAATTAAAGAATGTACGGTCTTTAATTAACTTGTAGGCTACTTTATCACCATTATTGATATCCGGAGCCATAGCGTGACCGTGTGTAGGTAATGCAATATCGGCATCAATACTATTTGGAATGTATAAATAATCATCCGGCTTTACTCCTTCAATTAAACCACCTTCTGAAATAGTAACTAATCCGGAAGCTACATTTATATTATAGTATGGAACCGGACGAAACATCGAAGCTTTAAAATAAGATGAAGACGGCTCATTTACTATAGAATTGTTTTCGCCACCATTTAATATATAGTTTCTATCCCAACCTAGCTTATCACAAATTGCACTTATTTGAATTATAGAAACTGAATTCCTAACAATTGATTTTCGCATACCATCCCCAGTAATCCCTCCTACTATATCAGCAAGTGCCGAAAAAGACAAATTACTCTTTTTTCGTAAAAAATCTACTCTTTCCCCAATAGTTTTCATGATGTTATTTAAAATTATTCTAAATTAATACAATTTGTATTTATTTTGTATTTATTGTATTAATTTTTATTTACATTTGTCTTCGTTAAGACATAGTAAATAGTTGTTTATATATGCAAATATATTACTTTTTCTTTACAAATGGCGATTTTTCGATATTATTTTAATTTCATTAATACATAACAATACAAATGAGTCTATTAAAAGCATTAGAAAAAACTAAAATTTCCGGAAATAAGACTAAAATTATTATAGGTAAAAAAATAACCAAAGAATTTGCAAATCCGGAAACGCCAAAACACAGATTAGTAGAATTATTGCAGTTGGCTTATCAATTCAATATTCCACAATTCGATGAAATGTTAACTTGTTTTAAACCAAATATAACCATATGAAAAATGACGGAATCACCGTAGAAGCTAAAATCACTTCTAAATCAATGAAAAAAATTGCTGAAATGGCAGTTGCTATGATTGAGCAAAAAGTAAAAATACCACCAGCTAAAGAAGTAAAAAAAGGTTATTCTCTTAATGAACTGGAAGACCTATATAATATTAAAGCTCTTACTCTAGCAAGACATATCCGTGATGGATTACTTAAAGCAAGTAAGCCGGGAAAAAGCTATGTGGTATTAAAAGAGGATTTTGAAACCTATTTAAAACAAAACAGAAATGAGTAAGTTTTTTTCAACCCCTATAAACTCTGATACTTGTGCGATAGTTGATGAATTGCTTTCTAAAGGCTTTACGGAGTTAGAGCAGTCCGGACAAGGAAACCTTTTTATTGACACCGTAAACAAAACATACTGGCAATGCGGTCCTGAAAACCTAGAGGTAAACAGAAAATTTGTCGGTAACATGAATGAAACTGTAGAACAAATTAACCTTAATCAAATAAAGTCATGGCAGATTTAATTCCTCAAGAAGAAATTACAACCCAAGAAATTAGTACCGAAGTACTTTATCTTCAAGACAAAGCACAAATTGATATTCAAATTTCAAGTGCAAAAGCTTATCCAAGAAATATCACACGTTCAGTTGAAAACGCGATTGCTATTGCTACAATGGATAAAAAAACCGCTTCTACTTGTACTTATTCGGTACCAAGAGGAGGAAAAGCAATAACCGGACCATCCGTTCATCTTGCTAAAATTATTGCTCAACAATGGAAAAACATGCGTATTGAAAGCCGTGTTATTGATATTGACGCTAAACACATTACCTGTCAGGGAATTTGTTGGGATTTAGAAAATAATATTGCGATTAAAACAGAAGTAAAGCGTTCCATCATGACTAAAACAGGAAGAATGAACGACGATATGATTACCGTAACTGGTAATGCCGGAAATTCTATTGCTTTAAGAAACGCAATATTTGCTGTTGTTCCAAGAGGAGTTACTGATAAGGTGTATAATGCTGCTTTAGCAACGATTACCGGAGATATTTCAGACGAAACAAAATTATTAAAACGCAGAAAACAAGTTTTTGACGGACTAAAAGATGCTTATGGTGTAAACGAAACTGAAGTGCTTTCAGCAATTGGAAAAGCATCAATAACACACGTAACTCCCGAAGATTTAGTAGTGATTATTGGTATTGGACAAGCTATCAAAGATGGAGATACTACCGTTGAAGAAGCTTTTCGTAGAGAAAAAACAAATGTTGCTTCCAGAAAAGAAGCTGTAAAAGAAGCTAAAGCAGCAGCAAATCAAACCAAAGCACAAGCCGAACCAACAGCTCAAAAAACAGAGGAAACAAAACCCGAAGCGAAAGCAGAAACGCCAGAGACTAACAAAGTAGTTTTTGAAGAAGCAGACATCTACACAAAAATTGGTAACTGTAAAACTATTGAGGAATTAACCGCTCTTGAAAAAACAGCACCAAAAGACGATCACGATTTAGCTGTGCTATTTGCTGATAAGAAAAAGGAATTAGCAAAACCGGCCGGAGAATTGTTCGACGCAAAAGGAATGGCTTAAATCTTATTTTTTAACTGGGAAAATCTTAAAACATAATGAGTATATATAGAACATACAGCCCTGAACAGCTAGAAAACCACTTTTCGCAGTTCTTAATAAATAGCTGGTCTTATTCAAAAGTAAATACATTCTCTCGAAACGCCAAAGCTTTCGAAATGGAATACATTTACGGCTACCGTTCAAAGTCGTCACCAACTTCCGTTGCCGGGAACGCATATCACAAAGCCGTGGAAATGTATTTTTCGATGATGAAAAATAACGAACCACTGCCGGATTTAATACAAATGGAGCAAATCGCTTTTGATTATATCGAGGAAATGGACGCTAGAGATTGGAAACTACAAAAAACCTCTCCTACTGTTTCGGATTCTATCGAAAAAGCCAATAAAACTGCTTCAAGCTTGATTAAAAACTTCCTCAAAGATATTTCGATTTACACTGAGGATTTAGCCGAAGTTTTGGAATCGGAAGTATATCACAAAGAGGTTTTCGTAACAGTAAACGGTGTGGACATTCCTCTCCCTCTTGCTTTTAAAATCGATTTAATAATTAAAACTAAATCCGGCAAGATTGTAATTATAGATCATAAGTCAAAAGGTTCTTTTACAAATGAAGCAGATATAAAATTAGCCATCGGAAAACAAGCCATCACCTATGTATTAGGTTATGAAGCAGCATCAGAAACCAAAGTAGATGAAGTTTGGTTTATTGAAAACAAATATTCTGAAAACCGAGACAAATCGCCACAACTTGTAAAATTCCCATTAGACTTTTCAGGCGATAACGAACGGAAATATTTCGAAGCAATGCTTTATGAAGGATTGAGAGCCATGATTCAAGCGGTAAACGACCCTGATTATGTTTATGTAATGAATGACAGCGACAACTTAGTTGATTTAGCTGAAATGTATGACTTCTGGAACAAAACACTTCTAGCAGAGGTAGAAGATTTTAATATCGACCCAACTAAGTCCGAAATGGTCCGAAAACGTCTAAAGAAAATCAAAGACACCGGCATCAAAACTATTAACCCATCTGTAATAAAACAATTCCGTAAAAAGGCTGCGGAGTTCATTCAATACGATTATTCAAATAAAGATATGACACAGCAAGAAAAAATTGAGCACGTACTTCGTGGATTCGGTACGGTTGTAAGAGTAGCACATGTATTCGACGGATTTTCAAGTAATACCTATTTACTTGAAATACAAGCCGGAGTTAAAATTAGCTCCATCGCTTCACACAAATTAGATTTAGCCAACGCACTAGATGTAAATACAGTTCGCGTATCTCAAAATTTAATTGTGTGGGAAGGTAAATCTTATTTAGGAATTGAGGTTTCCAAAAAACGTGAACGTGATTTGCTTTTCGATAAAAAGGATTTAGTAGATATGAAAATCCCAATTGGAAAAGACAATTTTGGAAAAGTAATTCATTGGGATTTAAACAACCATTCTGCTCCACATGGATTAGTGTGTGGCTCAACCGGTTCCGGTAAGTCAGTTTCGCTACGTTCAACTATTGAATTTGCAAAACTAGCAGGTGTAAAACAAATTATCATTCTAGATCCAAAATTTGAATTCTGTCGAATGGGAATTAAAGGAGTTCAAATAGTAAGTGATATTGAACAAATTGAACAAGTCATGAAGCTATTGGTTGAAGAAATGAATGAAAGAGTTGAATTAGGTAGAGAAAGTAAAACCTTAATAGTTTTTGACGAGTTTGCAGATGCTCAAGCACAAAGCCGTAAAGGGAAAGAACTTGATATTTATGAACAAGTTAAAGTTGGTTATTACAAACAGTCTATTAAAGAGCAATTAGCTGGACTTCCTCCACAACCAAAATATGAAACAAAAAAAGTCAGTACCGATAAATCCCTTGAAGAAAACCTTCGTATTCTTTTACAAAAAGGTCGTTCCGTTGGGTTTAGAATTATTGCCGCAACTCAAAGAGCTTCTGCTAAAATTATCACCGGAGATTCAAAAGCAAACTTTCCTATGGTTATCTGCTTCCGGGTGCCTAAAGAAATCGACAGCCGTGTGGTAATTGATGAACCAGGTGCCGAATCATTAGCCGGTGGTGGTGACTTTTTAATCAAATCACCTGAGTATATGGATGTAGTTAGAGGTCAAGCATATTACTATAATAAATAGGTTATGACTGAAAAAATAGAAATAAACGCAACATTGGTTTTTGAAATTAGAAACAAAAACCATTGGGTCAATAGTTTTCCGGGAGCATTACCAAAACTTCCTATGAGTGAAAAATTTATTTGGGTTGATAGACAAGGAAATACAGCAACTTGCGGAGAGGATTTTATTGATGCTGAAAAACTTGAAACCTATCCAATAAAAATTTATTGGCTCTCAAGAACTTCTCACACAAACAATCCTGATTACGTTCAAAAAATCAAAGAATTATTTTAATAAATAACCATGGCAAAAACAAAACTAACACTCGCAAAAATGGTAGAAAACAAACTTTCAAAAATGGAGGTTAAAGACAGTTTTTCTACAAAAGAATTTATTAACGAACATTGGATAGAAGGTTACAACTACTTTACTCGTAGAAGTTTTGACGTGTTTTTATGCCAATCTAAAAAGAATTTTCCTGAAAGAACTTACAGAAGTATTAAAGGAAATGTAACACGGATAATGTAATGGGTAAACTTGATATTAAAAACTTTAAAATAATCCGAAATCGTCAAAAACCTGACTTTGCCTGGATGCACGAACTAGAAATAGGAATTTACAGATTCCGGATTCTAACAATGGACGGCGGATTTTCATACACCGCCTCAATTGAAAAACATATTCCGTCAGCATTACAAAAACACAGAAGAAAAACTATTTTCTCCGAAAAAGTTGATTTTGAGTTTATGGCTCCGGACTTATTTAAAAGCAAATTGAAAGAATTAAAAATAGAATTATAACCTTTTTAAAATAAATATCATGATTAACCTATTCAATGCTCAGATTGAGAACCTAAGCCTACACAAAGTAGGAAACAAAAGCAGAAATGAAAGTATGGTTTTATCTTCGGAACCATACAGATTAAACGACGAAATCACTCCGTTATTGAAAGAGTTTTTTCTGAAACCATTTCGTGAAAAAGAAGAAGCGTATTACCAATTTGCTCATGAAGTAGATTTGGAGTATAATACAGTTTTTCAATTAGCTTCAACTATTTTCGGTTACGGAGAAATTCTAAAATCAAATTCCAAAGAAGATTTTCAGCCAGTTATTGATAATATTCATTTGCTAACAACAAAAATAACACATCATTTATTTGAGCAAAGTAATCATCCTCATATCAAAAATGGTGAAGTATATGTAGTTCACTTCACTAACGTTTCAATCGACAATATCGTAACGGATGCAATCGGTATTTTTAAATCTGAAATCAAAAAAGACTTCATTCAGATTCAAGAAAATGGGAGCCACCTAGAAATGATGTTGGAGCAAGGTATTCTATTGGAAAAAATCGACAAAGGAGCTTTGATTTTCAACTATAAAAAAGAAGATGGCTACAAGATTTTAACAATCGATTCCAACCGCTACGATGCTCGTTATTGGCTTGAGCACTTCCTTGGAGTAGATGCTTTCCATGACGAAAACTTCAACACCAAAAAATACCTGAAATTCTGCCAAGAATTCGCAAAAGATGTAATCCTTCCGGCTGAAGATAAAAAAGAGGAAGTAATGTTTATGAACCGTGCCGTAAACCACTTCGCTAAAAACGACGAGTTTGAAGAATCTGCTTTCCTGAATGAAGTAATGGATAATCCTGATATGATTCCGGAATTTAAAAGCTACAAAGTAGATCGCGGAGAAAAATACAGTATTGAGGATTTAACCACTTTCCCAATCTCAAACACCGCCGTTTCAGAAGCAAGAAAGAAAATTAAATCAGTAATTAACCTCGATACAGGTGTTCAAATCAAAATTAACATCATGAATCCAGAAAGTGCAGAACGCTTTATAGAGAAAGGGTATGACGAAGAAAAGCAAATGTATTATTACCTGGTTTATTTCAATAAAGAAGTGAAGTAGTGGAATTCTATAAAAATTTAAGTTTAGAAGATATAGTTTACTACTGTGAACTTGATTTAGTTTGGAAAACTGAAAAGTGGTTAAATGTTTTAGGTTTTGATGGTTATATGATTTCTGATATTGGACGAATAAAAAGTTTACCTAAGAATATATGTAGTGCTGTATCAGATACTGGATTTAGAACCACCAAACAAAAAGTTTTAAAACAAAGAAAAGATAGAGATTCATATTTACAAGTAAATCTAAGACGAAATAAAAAACAATTCACCTTTAAAGTTCATAGGCTGGTAGCGATCAACTTCATACCAAACCCTGAAAACAAACCAGAAGTAAATCACAAAAACTTCATTACCACATGTAATATGAAAACAAACTTAGAATGGAATACCGCAAAAGAAAACACAAATCATAGATTAAAAAGATACTTTAAAAATAAAATATCATGCAAAGAACAGACATAATCGGCCATCTTGGCCAAGACGCAGAAGTAAAAGACTTTAATAATAATCAAGTTATTAACTTTAGTGTAGCAGTTACGGAATCCTACACAAATAAAACAACCGGTGAAAAAGTACAAAACACCACTTGGTTTGAATGTGCTAAATGGGGACAACAAACTCAAATTGCTCAGTACCTTAAAAAAGGTCAATTAGTGTATGTAACCGGTAAGCCAAAAGCTAGAGCGTGGCAAAAACAAGATGGAACTAATGTAGCTAGTTTAGGAATAGAGGTTTTTGAAATTAAACTACTTGGTAGTCCTAAAAATGAAAATCAAGGAAGTGCTCCGCAACAGCCTAGCTCAAATCAACCAACTAACACCACGGCTCAACAAGGTAACGAAGAAGAGCACGACGATTTACCGTTTTAACCATGCTAGAAACAGTAAAAAATACCGTAGAAAATACGCTGAATATTAGCTTTAAAAACGAATCTCGACAAAGAGACATCGTTGATGCTAGAATTATTTTTACATTAATTTCTTCAATAAAACCCGGTACACGAATCAAACATATAAGCCACCAATTAAATAAAGATCATGCCACAGTAATCCATTATAAAAAAACCGCTTTAAACTTAATTCAATTTAATAATCAGTTTAAGAAAAAGTATATAAAGTGTTTATTATCAAATGGTAGTACGGAAAAAGAAATTACATACCAAACAAGTAAAGAGTTCATTCAAAAAATCATAAAAAAAAGAAAGTAAGAAATGGCTTTACGAGATCAACCATATTTACCATTATATGTTCAGGATTATCTTTCTGATGAAAAATTATCTTGCTGCACATTATCTAGTCAAGGAGTATATATAAGAATACTTTGTGTACTTCATAAATCAGAAACTTACGGAGGTATTTTGTTTAAACAAATTCCTAAACAAAACTTTAGCAGCATCCAATATTTTGCTTTCATAATTTCGAAACAAATTGGTTGCACACTTCAAGAAGTTGCTGATGCACTTGAAGAACTTTTATTTTTTCAGGTTTTAAAAATCAGGCAGGTGGAAAATATTGACTACCTCTATCAAAAGCGTATGGAGAAAGACTTTGATGTAAGTTTAAAGCGTTCTTTTAGTGCAAAAAAAGGCGGTGGAAACCCAAAATTAAAAAAAAATTTGTTTAAACAAACCCCTAAACAAACATATAAACAAAACCCTGAATATGAAATTGAAAATGATAATGAATATGAAAATGATAATAATGGAAAAGAGAGTGTGAGAGAAAAACCAAAAAAATTTACAATTCCAACTATTCAAGAAATTTCAAATTATTGTCTCGAAAGAAAAAATACAGTTGACCCACAAAACTTTTTTGACTTCTATCAAAGCAAAGGTTGGAAAATTGGAAAAAATCAAATGAAGGATTGGAAAGCAAGTGTGAGAACTTGGGAAAAAAATAGCAATACTAAAAAAACAGAAAACGATGGATCCGGAAAACAAATTACAAGTAAACAACAATTTAGGTTTAGCAGTTCAGACGCAATCTCGTCCATTACTCGCCAAACTGAGTGAAGATTATCCTAAAATTAGGAATGTTGTTGATGCAAGTGTAACCGATGGTATGCTAAATTATTTAATTACTCTTCTGAACATCAAAGTTGAGAATGAGCTTCAAAACAATGATTTAAAAATTCAGATGATTGTAATTCTCGATTTTATCAAAGATAAATTTGGTTTTTTAACAGTTGAAGAAATACGACAAGCATTTAAAATGTATGTAGCTAAGGAACTCGGATTTAAAGAGATTTATCGAAACCTTGACACAATTGTGGTTAGTGATGTTTTGAATGCTTACGTTGATTTTAGAAATGAAAGTTTACATGTTTACATGTCTAAAAAAGCCAATTTAAAACTCGAAGAAAAGAATAAACTAAGCGAGGAAGAAAAAGACAAACTAGCTATTTCCGCTGTTGAAAATTTCTTTAACGATTACAAAAAAAATAGAGTTATTTCTAATCCTTTTTTCTGGGTATTTGATTTTTTGGTTGAAAAAGGAAAATTAAAAATTCCTAATGAAAATACTCCAAAATTAGCTTCTTATTATTTAAAAAAACATGATGAAGCAAAGCAAATTCTTCAAGATGAATTTGAAAATAAACCAGCTAAAAGTAGTAAAGAAAGAGACGATATCAGAAAAGAACTTAAAGAAATTTATAGTGGTAATTCTACAAAAATTGATTTAAAAATAAAAGAATTAGTACTTGTTGACTATTTCGAAAAACTAATTTCAGAAAACACAAATACCATTTTCAAAGATGAAATCAAATAACAAATACCGACTAAATTGGATTGAAATTCTACTTCTTCAAGCCGAAAAAACAATCTGGGGCAGATTAGCTATTGGAATTACAATTCTTGCATTAGGACTTTTATTTACCGCTGTCCTTTCCAAAACAGTGTTGGATTTATAAAACTGAAAATTATGCCTAAAAAAGAAATAATTCAAAAAATAATTTTAGCAACAAAAATCCTAGATGGATTAAGCTTAGATATTGCAGAAGAAAAAGGAGCTGATAACAATCAAGAAGGATTACTTTGGGATTCTGTTTACAGACAAGCAATTCGATTAAACGAAACAGCTAATAGGGTAAAAATACAAGTTAAATTAAAAACGAGATAATGGAATCCCAAGTAATTGAAATCACAGCAGAAACATCAGGATGTGGATTCTACATGATTTGCAATGGTAAAACTTTCAATCTTCACATTCCAAAAACCGGAATTAGTTTTAGTGGAAATATTGAAACTGTTTTCAAAAAATTCATTCAAGAAGTAAAATCAAATCGAGTTAAATCAAAAACCGGAAAAAAACCATTTAGATATGAGTAAACTATATTTCAAATCAATCGACGATATAAAGTGTCATTCGTTAGAATATCACATAGAGGATGCTAGACAAGAAGAATTACAAGAAATAACTCTTGTAGAAGCAATTCCTGATAAAGAAACTAAGGATTATGTATGGTGTTCTCATTACGAAAACGTAGAAGAAAAATCTTTATGTATTAAAATGAATTGTCCTGCTTACACTTCAAAAAGCGGTAGAGGTGTTTGTGAACATCGTGGAAAATTATATACTCACGGAGAAGAGGTAACTTTTAAAGTTGAATAAAATGAAAGAAGTAGTACAGCAAATTATCAGCAGAATTAGCTTCACAATTTTTGGTCAAGAATTAAAAATAAAAGTGAGTTATGATAACATCCATGATAACGGCAGAATTTATATTCAAGTTGTTTATGATGCTCCATGTACTAAAACAAATACAATTGAAACATGGAAAGGTAGAAAATGGTATTTGTCTGAATTTATGACAACCGATGAAATTGTAAAAACATGTTATGTTGCAATAGAAAGTTGTGTCAAACATGAGGTTATGGAATCATTTAAAGTAGATGGAAAAATTCTATTTAATCCTCATGTAAATTTTGAAATATTACTAGCTGTATCAGATAACGAAGTCTTTAGAAAATAAAATAAAACCAATGAAATACTTCAGTAAAAACATAGTCGAAGCCGTTCAGTATCTTGGAAACAACACCCAAGAAATGATTGATTTTACTAACAACCAAGTAGTAAAACATGAAATTTACTCTTGTCTTGTAGGTTTACATAAAAATATAGAAACCGGCGACTATGTTGTAAAAACCGAATCCGGTTTTGAAGTATATACTCCCAATCATTTTGAAAATAAGTTTACAAAATTAAAATAAACCCGGAGAAGCCGAACACCGGAACCATAGTAGGCAAAATAAAAAATTATTTTTTACCATGACACAGTCAGAATTAGTTGTAGAAATCGCCGAAGAATTAGGCGTAAACAGAACCGAAGCTAAAAAAGCTTTAACTGGAGTTTTAAAATGTATCGGTTCAGGAGTAAGAAGTTCAAAAAAACTTTCTCTTCCTGGATTCGGAAATTTTAAAATCGAAACCAGAGCAGCAAGAACCGGAAGAAATCCTCAAACCGGAGCTCCTCTTCAAATTCCTGCAAAGGACATCGTGAAGTTCAAAGCACAATTTTAAAAACTTTTAAAACCTTAGTGGTGGTATAGGGAAACCACTAATTTTATTATGAAAAATTTGAATTTTGGACAAGCTATAGAGGCTTTAAAAAAAGGTAAGAAAGTTTCTAGAGAAGGTTGGAATGAAAAAGGATTATTCGTTTTTATGCAAGTACCTTCAATAATCAATCAGGTAATTGTTCCTAAAATGCAATCATTACCACAATCGGTAAAGGATGAATTTGAAAGACGTTTTAATGATCCAAACGAGCAAATTGATTCTATCTATTACGATAATCAACTTGCTTTAGTAAATCTAAGTAATCTAATTACAGGCTGGTCACCATCAACTTCTGATGCACTAGCAGAAGATTGGATTGTTTTAGATAACGAGGAACAAACAAGTATAACAGACGAAGAAAGAATCGGAAAACCTCTTTCAGAATTGTTTGTGATATTAGAAGATTTAGCTAAATCACAAAAAACACTATATGGAAATAACAGTGAAAGTGTAAAACTTACAAATGTTGCAATTGAAGAATTAATGGAGGCTGAAATTGCAATTAAAATAGCTTTCAAGTTACAATAATGCCAGAGTACAAAACATATCCAAAACAAGCGTACTTAAAAGGCAATCCAGAACTCAACCTTCTTAGAAACGAAAGGAGGTTGGTTCTGCTTGCTTTAAAAAAGTCAAATTGGAAATTAAACAAAGCTTATAAATTAAATTTTCCGCTTCAAAACATTACCCTTGAAACATACAATTTCATACTTCTACGCCATCATATTAGCGTCAAAGAAAAAAAATATCTTAAACTTTCAGAAATACAGTAAATTTATACTTAGTATAAATATTTTAACCTTTTTATTTGTATTTTATATAAATTAATTTATATTTGCAGTATCAAAACGGTCTGCAATCGGTTTGATATCGATTGTTCCGTTAGATACTCTGAAAAGACAATATCAAACCTTACAAAGACCGCAGACCCTTTGTAGGGTTTTTTGTTTTTTGGAAAAAAAATTAAAAAAAGTTCTTTGAATTAAA
>QLAH01000742.1_pt1 | contig 12583 bp, 12 predicted proteins | sample 4693081 | NCBI WGS metagenome assembly QLAH01 (sample SAMN09425401, study PRJNA476045) | Lake water metagenome, whole genome shotgun sequencing project.
AGGCCCCTCCAGGAAGCCGGATGCCACCAATCTCAAGCTCAGAGGGGTCGTCAACACTCATAGCATCAGCTTACCTGAAGAGCTGCAATTGAAACCCCGACTCTTTCATCACCCCCTGAACAGTTACAGTCAATCTCATGTTGCAAACACCTATAGGCTCTTGATGCATGCTCATGAATAACAGCCTCAGTAAACTCATAGGATATTAGTTCAATCCCTTTCGCGTTCGGCGGCACTTCTTTACCTGCCATACGGTAATGTCCAGCATAGGAACTCTCAAAAAAAACGCTTTTGTAATTAGTCCAAGCGCAAGTAAACTCAGATTGTAAAAGACTCAACATAGCGCGATCACATATCGGCCCCAGAGACTGCGGCATTAAACACCAATGGGCCAAGGCTCTATAGGCATTAGGGAAGATGGACATGCAACTTGTATCGACGTGGAGCTTCTGGACATCTTCAGGGTCATCCCCATCAACTATAGAGCCGTCAAGAAGCGCGATGTGCCTTGAGCTGAAGATAACATCACTCGATGTTAGGAAATGAGTCTGGAGAACCGATCTGGTATGTAGAGGTTCATACCAGTTATCGGCATCAAGATACATGACGACATCATAGCCTTCATTCATGGCAAGAATCCCACCGATTCCCCTTGGCGTGTTGCCATTATCGCGATGGCTAATCCCCAAGCAGATATGGCGGCAATCCCATGTCGATAGCTCCATCTTTGGCTCACCATCCGCGATCAGAAAGTGAGTGCATTTATCGGCTTGAGACAATACGCTTTCGTGGCAGCGTCGAAGCTTGCCGATATCTTCATAGCAGTAGGGTGTGATTACCGCTATTTTCAATGGCTGTACTGGGTCGGGCTTCATCGCCATAACACGTATTCAAAAAGAAGGAAATCGATAGGTTCATCTATTTTCAGCTTTATGAGACTGGAAATTAGACATACTGAACCCATAATCGAACCAGGCCACAGACGCAGCAACTCACTGATCTTCAGAGAGACTGCCCGTACGCATGGCCAGCGACCAAGTACCATCCGGTGCCTGGGCACAGTAATAGGCATAAAGTGTGTTGTTGAAGGTGTGCTGGAAGAAACAAGCTATCCCATCACCGAAAATCGGATTTCCTGGAATCTCGGCGAAGCCGCCATCAGGCCGATCACTGACGAGAATGCGTGTCTTCCATACACTCTGCTCATACGTCACGCTCTGCTCATAGGTCTCTGTGGCCATATAGTAGGTGCCATTGTGGTAAAAAACTTGCGGCGCGGCGAGAACGTCAGGGGAACGCGCCAGCATGATCGAATCAGCGGTGGCAAGACCCTCAGGGGTGGCCGCGCCCCGCACCCAAATCTCCGACTGGGCGTTGCTCATGTGCCATGGCTTGCGGAACCAGTACAAATAGAATTTCCCACTTGGTGGATCTCTAAACAGCGTCACATTATGGTTCCAACTCATCTGAACGCCGGGTTCCGTCTCAGGCTGTACCAGTGTCGTGGGCGATGACCATACTTTACCGTCAGCACTCGTCCGGAGGACAATGTAAGTGACGGGGGACTCCCTCTTCATCTCGAACCCCACGTCGTGAACCATATAGAACACGTTGTTGACAAGCTGCACGGAGGGCCACCGGGAACCAGAATCGCGCAGTAGTGGAGTTGGGTCTTTCTGCCAATGGACGAGATCGTTGCTGTAGGCAAGACCGAGATCGCCACCATCCGTAAGCCCGTAGTAGCCCCAATAACGGTAACCGCCCCGATTAGCCTCAACGACGCTGAGGGTGTGGGGCGCTGAGCCTTCCCACGGTAGCGATTGTGTCATTACGGTGCGTTCGCTCGACATCGGGAAGTAGCCGCCCAAATTGGGAAACACGTAGAACAGCGGCCCCGTCTTGTTGACGTAACCCCATTGGGCCATCTGGTCATCGTTGACTTCGCTGTCAGCGGCGGTAATCCAGTCTTTGTCGTGTGGATGCCACCATCGATAGACAGGGACGGTGCCCGGCTTCTGCGTTGGGTATGCGAAAAACTGAAAGGTCTTCTGAGTGTATCCCCACGCAATCATTTGGTCGTCTGAGGGGCTCCCGTCGGGGATGGTAATCCAGTCTTTATCGTCCGGTTGCCACCATCGATAAACAGCGACCATCTCGGGATTACCGATAAAGAAAGCGTAAAACTGAAGGGTCTTTCGCAGACACCCAGATGCCAGCATCGCAGCATCCGTAGCCTCATCATCTTCCTGTGTCACCGTAATCCAGTCCTGGTCATTCGGTTGCCACCATCGATACACCGCCATGGGAGCCGCCGTTGGCAGAGCAGAGTGCACGCCCGAGGTGCTTTCCGGCCCCTCTCCCCCTTTCGATTCAAGCGCTGGCACAGTAGACATATCGAAACACCCCTAGGATCAAAACAAAACCGGATTTACAACTCTTCTTAATTTCATTGTACGACGATCTTTTCGTCGGTATTAGCCGTAACCTACCTTCCGCAGGTTGACCAATAATTAGCCAGATAGGCAACCATTCTCATTCTAGAACTCGTCTATCAAAATAATGAAGATGGCTATATTTACGAATTAGCTTGTCTACACGCGAGAGGGGTATAGCCATAAGCTTGAATCCACTCGCGAATAATCATTCTTCTCTCAGGTTCATAGGAACCTGCTTTGGTGATCCAACTAGCATATTGATCACCAGCCCATAGATTATCTAATAGGTCTGGAACATCATCAGTACCCAGAGGAGAATGAACAATAGTCTGGGTCTTGGATTTTATGTATGAAGCAGCACTTAAGTGAAAATCTTCTGAGTTGGCTAGACTAGGGGGATCAATAGATGCCATATCAATCAGACTTTTTCTAGAAAACGTCCAAGTATTGCCACCATAATCAACCACGGTATCCTGGGAAATTGGGTCGAAATTACCAATCCCATACTCATGCAAGTCAATGGAGAATGTGCCAAGCCATTCTGGATTCAGGGTTCGACCGTTAGCTGTAACGATTGCAGAAAGTCTTTTCGCTTTGTCTAAGCACGACCTGTTCCAGTCTTTGCCAGGGATAAGGTCATCGTCCCATAGAATGTACCAAGGTGATTTTACTGGCAAGCAGGCATAGAAGCGACCATGGTACTTAGCATTCCAATTTTCATTGTGCGTGTACTGAATGGTTGCAGACTCCCAGCGTTGATCTGCAAAATAGCTCTTATGCTCGACGTAATTTGAGTTGTGATAAATCAGAACCTTACTTGGCAAAGCTGTCTGCTGCATCAAACACTCAACTTGCTCAGCCAAAGTGCTTCTCTTGTAAATGCAGAGTACTTGACAGTAGTCGGCTTTTTGGGTCGAGTCTGAGTTAATGAGGCACTCAAGACTGGACATCAGAGTTTCTTCAGTTTGCATATGAGCTTGAGCTATTTTTAATATTCTGCATGAGCCGCGTTGATTATACCCTTGTTGGCTAAGCTGTCTTGATTTTAATCATCCGACCTTAATTTTCTGTAACCCTTCAGGGGTGGGACGAACGAATACTTCTCGGCCTACAACCACCTCTCCCTAAAGCAACGGCAACTCTGCTAGGCACATCGGATTTGCGATCGCGCAGCGCCCTGGGGTCAACCCAGCTATCAACACCTGGTTCGATACGGCAGGGTTTTCAACCCAGACGAAGACCCGCTGAACTGGGTTAGCTAAGGCCGACGGATCGGCAGTTGATCCGCATAGGGGAAGAACGCTTCATACATTTGGGTCTGCAAGGTCGGGCCTGCGGTCAGAATGTCCCCGGTTTCTAGAGAACTGCCACCTCCGGCGAAATCGGTCACAATGCCGCCCGCTTCTTGGATCAGCAGGATCCCGGCGGCGATATCCCAAGGCCTCAGTCCCATTTCCCAAAAGCCGTCGATGCGCCCACACGCGACCCAGGCGAGATCTAAGGCCGCCGCTCCACAGCGGCGGATATTTGCGCCTCCAGCGATGACGGTGCGAAGCATTTCAAAATACGTATTGTTATCGCTCGGATACCACAGCGGAAAGCCCGTACACAGCAACGATCCGGCCAGCCCCGATTTCTCGGTGACATGCATGGGTCGCCCATTCAAGGCCGCCCCTCCGCCACGGACGGCGGTGAACAGTTCGTCGCGGGTCGGGTCGTAGATGACGCCGCATTCGAGGCGGCTAAAGTTGACCAAAGCGATGGAAACGGCAAACTGGGGAAAGCCGTGCAGGAAATTGGTCGTGCCGTCCAGGGGATCGATAATCCAGGTGTACTCGCTGTCGAGACGACCTTGGTATCCGGCCTCTTCGCCCAAAAACGAGTGGGTGGGGTAAGCCTGACTCAGAATCTGGATGATCTCCCGCTCTGCCGCGTGATCCACCTCGCTGACAAAATCGTTCAGCCCCTTGCTCATAATGGTGAGTGAGCTAATTTGATCGGCCTTACGAAGGATCACGGCAGCAGCAGCGCGAGCAGCAGCTGTGGCGTCCACTAAAAACCTGTTCATGGCACAGGGCATGGTCGTCGCATGATGAATGTTCATAGGTAAAGCACGCCCCTACGCACACTACCGACGCCCCTCCCCCACCGCGTGGCGCTGCGGTAAAGCCAAGCGGCTTGGCAGGGCTTTTCGCCAAATAGCCAGGGGATGTGGGCCACCATCCATCCCCATTCCCAAACCGCCTGCCGGAGGTCTGACCGTGGCATACCAGCACTGCGGTACGTTTTGAAGAGTTGAGGATGGGAGCGACCGTAGCAGTAAGCTTGGTGTGCAATTCCGGCCAAGTCGGAGCGCAGCCGATAGTGCATGATGGCTGTGGGCGCGTAGCCCATGCTGGCCCCAGCCAACTGACCGCGCCAGAAAAATTCCACATCTTCAGATCCGTAGCGATAAGACTTATCAAAGCCTCCCAGGCGCTGCCACACGTCCCGGTGCATCCCGGCATTGGCAAACGGCGTGTACGGAAGAAAGTCGAAGCTATCTAACAGTCCGTCGAACGTCTTCAGCGGCCTAGCGGCCAAGGCCACCTCGTCGTTCAAGGTTTTCCGCTCAATATAGCCTCCCACCATATCGTGGTGAACCAGGGCCTCTGCCATCGCGCCGACCCAGTTAACGTCCGCAATATCATCGGCGTCGCAAAACAGAAGCCGCTCGCCACGACTGGACTGACTGCCTGCATTGCGGGCATGGTTGGCACCGCGAGCATCCGACGCATCGACCAGTCGCAGGTTAGAAAATCGGCCCATCCAGTCGTTCACGATGTCACGGGTATCGTCCTGCGAGCCATTGTCGGCCACAATGACTTCCCAATCGCCGCTATAGGATTGCCGGCTGAGCGCATCCAATTGCTCGTTGATGGTCGATGCACTGTCGCGAGCCGGGATCACGACAGAAACCAATCCGGACTCAGACTTCACGATTCACCACACCCTGACTGCTTAACAAAACCCATTTGACCCGCGTAGGGGCCTAATCCAGCGACGCTAGCTGCCCCGCATTGGGCGGCCAGGGCGAGGGCATCCCTCACATCGGCAAACGCTGCCAACCCAAACGTCAGCGCCGCCGCAAAGCTGTCGCCCACACCATAGCTATCCACCATGGGGCTGGGGGGCGGCATGGGCGGGTAAGCACAGGCTGGCGAACCGGGCAAACTATAATGCCCCCCCGCTTCGCCATCAGTCGAAACGATCAGGCTCGGCGGGGGGGAAAGCAGATCGGGATTGTAGCGTTCCGCAGAATCGCGGGCGCTGCCGATCAGGGCATCTAGGGGGACAGCGGCGGCGGCGGCGGTCAACAGTTCACGGCAGGTCACCACCAACTTCCCCGCAGATCGCGCCCACCGCAATACGTCCGGATCGCCAGCCGCAAAGTAAATCGCATGGTAGTCGGCAAACATGTCCCAGGGCAATGGGTCGTCCGGGCAGGGTTGCAGACGCTGGCCGATGGTTACGGTGGTGCGTTCACCGGTGGCATCCACCAGGCTGACGGCCTCGCGGGTCGGTTGTTCTCGAAGGGCGGCAAACACCTCAACCCCCTGGCTTTCGAGTTCAGCCCGTGACTTGCGGCCCGTCGCGTCATCCCCCAACGCCGTAAAGAAGGCACAGCGGCCTGCCAGCTTGGCCAGTTGCACCGCCGCTACTGCGCCACCGCCCGCCGCTCCCTCCCAAACCAGATCGGCATGGGTCACATCGCCCGCCACCGGCACCCGATCAACGCAAGCAATTCGAGTCCACTCGACGTGACCGATCACCGCAACCCTAAGCGCACTCCAACTGTTTATATTTGTGTCTATATTTAAACGAGATGGCCATGTATTTGATCGAGACAGCCATGGGTCTGTTTCGCTGTCGTCAGCCGACATTGTTGAGGACTGGGACAAAGCCACCTCGAGGCCGTGGGAAGGCGTGTCGCCCATAGAATGCGACTCATAGATGTAATTAGCAAAACAATCTTACATGCGGCCCATAGAATGTCAACCAGCCCGGATCTCCCTTCCGCTGAGACTCAGGCCAGCCGTAGACGCGCCCGACAGGCCGCACCAAACACGCCCACGGCGGGATCGATGATTGCCTGGATAGGAATGGGCTCCAGCACGGCACGGAGGCGGCCCTTGGCGAGAAAGGAATCTAGAAAGACGGGTGATCGCAACCCCTCGATCTGCTTAGCCGCCGTGCCGCCCGCCAACCAAATGCCCCCTCGGCTCAGGCTGCCCAGGGCCAGATCGCCAGTGACGGAACCGTAGGCACCCAGCCAGAGGTGCAAGGCCTCCCGAGCCAGGGAATCTCCGGCCTGGGCCGCTGCCGCCACCGCTTCGGGCCAATCCTGGGCGTCTTCCGCTCGGTCGGTGGCCCAGGGGGGCAGCGGATCGCCATCCCGGCGCTCCGTCAGCAGCCAGCGGGCTATCGCCCCAAGGCCCATGCCACTCACCACCCGCTCGATGGAGAGGCGCTCGACGCCCAAATCGGCTTTAAGCCATTGGCTCATGCGCCACTCTGCCTCGGTTCGGGGGGCAAAGGTGCCATGGCCAGCTTCGGTAGCCATGCCCAGCAGACCGTTAGCCGTTGGCACACCCATAGCCACACCCAGCCCCGTACCAGCTCCTACCACCAGGCGCGGGGCCGTCTCCACCGCTGCCCCCGCCCGCACGGGGGTCACTTGGGCGGGTTGCAGGTGGGGCAGGGCATCGATAAGCACCTCGAAGTCGTTCACCAGTTCCACCCGGGGCAGGCCACAGTCTTGGGCCAGACGGCGCTCCTCAAGCTGCCAGTGAAGCATGGTCAGTGTGACCTGGCCGTTCCGCACCGGCCCAGCCACGGCAAAGCAGGCGACCTCTGGCCTACCCAAACCCTCGACCTCCTGGGTCTGAAGAAAAGCCTGCACCATGGGGGCCAAATCGGGCCACGCGGCGGAGGGATAGCGCAGCTCACTCAGGCGCTGGAGCCCTGTGGAAGAGTGGCGATAGAGACTGAGGAGAGATTTGGTACCGCCGATGTCGCCGGCCAGCAGAAGCGTCACTCTGCGGCTCCTTCGCTCATCGGAAGCCGCCGGATCGGCTCAGCCGCCAGCCCGAAGGGGAAATCATTGGCATTGGTTGCTTTCATGATGCCAAAAAACAACTCAATTAAACTCAATCAAGTCTAGGGCCAACAAGCTTATCATAATCGGTCGCTGGCGACCGCCATCGGCCAGATGGTCAGGGCCAACGCATACTCGAAGAATCAGGGATAAAGGGATAACGACGACCTCCTCGCAGACAATCCTGCACAGCGGACAATTTTTTGATTCCAAAGGCAACAGCGTGCGATGGTAAATGAGTGCCCGACCGGAGACTATGCCTACCGTACTCGTTACCGGTTCCGGCCAAGGCTTGGGGTTTGAATTCTGTCGTCAATACGCTGCGGCGGGCTGGAGGGTTCTGGACACCAGTCTCGCCCCCAACCCAGTCGATACCCTAGCCCGACTCGCCGCCCAGTTCCCCCGCGTCACAGTTCTTGCCCCAGATAGGGTGGATTTCGCAGCCAGCGAACAGATGTCCGAGTTCTTGACGGAAGCCGCTAGCGACCGGCTGATTTACAATGCTGGTGTCAATTCCAACAATTCAGATGTTGGCTCTGGGGCTCTTGACTATGGTGCTTGGAGGGACATGCTGACCATCAACTTTGATTTTGAAGGCCAGGAGATTCCGTGGTAAGCCAATAGACACGTTGGCAATTCCTGTGGTTCCACCGCAAGCCAATGAAGCAGCCTTCTCCCGATTCCTATGACACAGACCTATGCCCACCCTTGATTCCAACATATCGGTTAATACGTCAACCGTCATGCCCGCCCTGGTTTATGCCGGCCCTCAGGCAGGCGTTGATCTGATCACCCGTCCCATTCCTGAGTTCTCCGGCGTCGATGACGTGCTCGTGCGGGTTGCCGCCACGGGCGTCTGCGGAACCGACCGGGGTATCCTGCTGGGAAATTTTCCCGCCGTATCCGGCGTCATCCTCGGCCATGAGGCCGTCGGCGAAATCGCGGCTGTCGGCCCCGCCGTGTCCTCGCTACAGATCGGCGACAAGGTCGTTATCAACCCCACCTATTATTGCGGCACCTGTCGCCCCTGCCGCCGAGGTTCACCAGCCCACTGCCAAGCCAAGACAGGACGGGAGATCGGTGTGGATTGTGACGGCACTATGGCGGGCTATATCGCCCTGCCGGAGCGTTTCGCCCACCACATGCCGGACGGGATGAGCCTGCGTCGAGCCAGCCAGGTTGAACCGCTGGCCTGCGTACTGAACAATCTTGCAGCCGCTGCACCCAGGCCCGGTGACCATATCCTGATTTTGGGAGCTGGGCCAATCGGTACCCTCTGTGCGTTCGTTTTGGCTGCGCAGGGTGCTCGAGTCAGCCTGGCTGAGCGGGATCCCCAGCGGGCTGAACTGGCAAAATCGATTTTGCCCAACCGCGTCCCTGTCAACTCCGGGCCGACGGCAGCCCTCAGGCCGGACGTGATTATCGATACGGTGGGCATCCTGCTAGAAGAGGCCCTAGATCGGATCGAGGATGGGGGAACGGTAGTTGTGATGGGCGAACGCGAGGGCGTTGGAGCGACCATCGCCCTGCGATCCCTCGTCACCCGAGGGCTTCGCGTTGTAGGGGCTGGGCCTTATTCTCCCCGTGACTTTGAACTGGCGCTAGACCTGGCCCGCGATCTTTCCCTGGAAGCACTGATCACCCATGCTCTGCCGCTCGAACGGTATGCCGAGGGCTTTGGCTTATTGGCCGCTGGGCCGTTGGCCGCCGGAGGCTACGGTGCCATGAAGGTGTTGCTGGTCTCCAACGAACGGGGGCTTTCATGAGGCCCTGGGTTGAGGACGGCGTTCTTTTTGTGGACGGCAAACCGCGTCTGCTGTTGGCCGGAGAGTACCCGTACTACCGCGACCCCCCCGCGTTGTGGTTGCCCAAGCTGCGCGCCATGCGGCTGGCCGGATTGGAGGTGGTGAGCTTCTACATTCCTTGGCGGCATCACGAAATGATGCGGGCGAACGGCGAGCGGGTGCTTGTGTTCGACGCTGACGGCAACCGGAATCTGGTCGGATTCCTGCGCCAAATTCAGGCCACCGGACTCCTCGCCCTGCCCAAACCCGGCCCCTTCGTTCATGCAGAACTGCCCTTCGGTGGCTTGCCAGATCGACTCAGCCCCAGCCTCAATACGGCCCTCTGCGCCGCCGTATCAGCGGTGGGCGAACCCGTCCGATCCCAGCGGTTAGCGCTGCCCTCACCTTTCGATCCTGTGTTCTTGGCGGAGTCTGCGGCTTGGCTCAGGGCCGTTGGTGATCAGCTGCGCCCGTGGCTCTATCCAGATGGGCCGATTGTGTCTGTCCAAATCGGCAACGAAGGCCATTACGGCGAAATGGCCCTAGCCTTGAGCAGTCTAGATTATTCGGACTGCGGCTTGGCCGACTTCAAGCGCTCATACCCCAACCTGGAGGCACCGCGCACCGGGCAAACGCTAGCCCAGGTGGAAGCGTTGGCCAACTCTCTGGCTTGGGGCGATTGGAGTGCCCAAACGACCCTGGGTGGATTGGAGCGGATGGCGAGCCACCTTGGCGTAGATGTTCCGGTATTCGCCAACCATGCTCCGCCGAAGTCTGATAGCGCACGCCCTGGGGATTATTACAACTCATGGGTGGCGCGGAGTGGGGCCAGATCATCCACCATTCATTACGCCTATACGAGCTGGGTTGGCAACGTGGTTTGCCAAGACCGGGCGCTCCTCGACTATGTGCTGATGGCCTCCCGCCGTCGCGGCCCCAATCTCGAAGAGAACTGGTCGCTTTCCTGGGTGGAGGCCGATTGTGCCCATGCCTGCGTACCGATTTACACCGCCCTGATCGGTTTGGCCTGCGGCGCGACCGGACTGGATGTTTACACCGCCTGTGCTACCTCGGAATGGGGCAATCATCTGGTTATCGACCCAGACTATCTTGCGGAAAGCATGGGCAATCCCAATGTGCTTTCCCCGCCCTACGGCGAAGCCGCGCCTATCACGGCGACCGGGGCAGTCGGCCCCAGCCTGCCGCCCATGGCCCTATTGATGCATTTCCTGAAGTCTGTGGAGACGTTCTTAGCACAGGCACAGCCAGAACCGGGGTTGAACTTCTGCGTCGATCCATCCTATGCCGCCGTGGCGTTCTGGGAGCCTGCTTACGATGACCTCCCATCGCCTTCGGCAGCAGACACCTTGATCCCGTTCCTCTCCTACTGCTTGCAGCGTCAGATTCCCTTTACCCTCACGGAGCCAGATGGTCTGACGAGCGGCCCCATCGTTGCCGCCTCCGGTCGCTGGATGGCGGCGGATGTGCAGCAAGCGCTCGCCTCCCATGTGCAAAGCGGCGGGGCACTGTTGCTGCTGGGGGAATTGCCTCATCTGGATGAAGAGCTTAATCCCTGTACCCTCCTTGCTGATGCCGTTGGCGCGTTGGGAATGACCAAGCAGCCATATCCCACAGTGGTCGTTGCCGCCGACACGATTGACGTGGGAGAGTGCATCGAGCCTTGGTTGGCGGGCTTAACAGGCATCCGCCAGTCGGCTAGCAACCAAGATTACCTGGAATTCCGACGCATTGTGCCGGAGATCGGGGGCCAGTTCGTCTTTTTCTTTAGCCGCAGCGACAACGCTCTACGAATTGCCGCCGATGTGGATGGTGAGACCCTGACGCTGGTGCTGCCGCCGCGTGGCTGTGGCGTGGCGTTCGTTGCAGATGGTCAACTGATGGCGGGCTATCTGAAGGGGTTGAATGAGAAGACCAATGAGGGCGTGGTGCTCGACTGGGCCTACGGCAAAGACCGACTGCTCAGCCGTCATCCCTGCGATGTCTCGTTCCTTCGCCAGGGCGAGATCTTTGAATTCAGCACCCAAGGAGGCCCGCCCATGGTGCAGGTTGAGCGCATGAACAACAACCAATAGATTTCTGGGCAACTTTGCTATGCAACCAACACAACGCCGCATCCTATTGCTTGGTGCCTCCGGTTATGTGGGCGGTGGGCTGTGGAGCAGTCTCTCCCCCCGCCACTCGGTAACCGGAACCTGTTCGTCCCGAAACGTAGCGGATCTCATCCCGATTGATTTGCGCGACGAGACAGCCTTAGCCGCATTGGCGCAACAGGGTTTTGATCTGGTGATCCATGCCGCTGGTCTGGTAGACCTAGAGCAGTGCGAGGCCAATCCACCGCTTGCCCACGATCTGAATGTGCGTTCGGTCGAAGTGCTGCTCCAAGCCCTGCACGGTACATCCACCCGGTTGGTTTATCTGTCGTCCGACAATGTCTTCGATGGTCGTCTGGATGGGTATACCGAAGACGATCCACCCGCACCCTTAACCGTGTATGGCCACTCCAAGGTAGCCGCTGAAAATCTATTGAAGGGCAGCCAGCATTTAGTTGTTCGCATCCCCATTGTCTATGGCAGAAGCCCGTTTTCCGACAGGTTCTTCCAGCGTTTCCGCAAAGAAAAGACCTTGGCCCAGACCGACATCGTCTGCACCCCCCTGTATTTGCCGAGCCTCGCGCCCGCGCTAGAACAACTGTGGGATCACTCTGGACTGCTCCATTTCGGCGGTAGCGAGGTAATGACGCGCTATGCCCTGATGAGTCGGATACGCGATGCCTTAAACCTGCCCACTGAGATTGTTCCAGTGCGCAGCGCAGAGTTGCCCGGTGGCCAATTACGCCCACCCCGCTTGATCCTGCGCAGTAACCGACATTCGTTGTCGGGGCCTGGACTGGAGGAAGCACTCGCTGATCTTGGGAAACTTGCGTCGCCGCTAGATCATTAGAGTTGTTGTGAAACAGTGAGTCATTGAACAGGTGTCGTTTGGGGCTAGTGATTTTGTGTCCTGCGCCTATGCCGCCTCTAGATAGAAGTTCCACAGCCCAGCAGCCGTGACCATCGAGCGGTCATCAAAGCCCGCAATCCGGTTGCGATAGACCTGATGGGCAATGCCGTAGCGCTTGAGCCCTGAAAACGAATGCTCACACACCACCCGCTCGCTGGCTAAGGCTCGATTGTCAGCTTTCTGCTCGTCGCTGAGGTGTCCTCCGC
>QLAH01000743.1_pt1 | contig 12545 bp, 13 predicted proteins | sample 4693081 | NCBI WGS metagenome assembly QLAH01 (sample SAMN09425401, study PRJNA476045) | Lake water metagenome, whole genome shotgun sequencing project.
CTTCGACCTCAAGGCCACCGTGGCCAGCCAGGTCTACAAGGGGGTGGAGGCGGAAACCGACTCCACCCGCGAAGCGGTGCGCAGCACCCGCTCCCAGGTGCTGGTGCACGGCTCCTCCCTGATCAACGCCGTCTTCCACAGCAGCAGTGGCGGCCTCACGGAGAACAGCGGCGAGATCTGGCGCCAGCAGCTGCCCTACCTGGTGAGCGTGCCCGATTACGACCAGGCCAGCCCGGTGCATGTCTGGCAGCTGCGCGTCGAGCCCGACAAGCTGGCCCGGGCCTTCCGGGAGATCGACGGGGCCTTCCGCATCGAGGTGCTCTCCACCACCAGCTCCGGCCGCATCCGCCAGGCCCGGGTGACGGGCCCTGGAGGCTCGCTGCTGCTCTCCGGCGCCGAGCTGCGCCAGCGGCTGGGCCTGCGCAGCACCCTGGCCCGGTTCGACTTCGAGGCGACGCCCCAGGCCGCCCCCTTCCCGCCCCCGCTGCCGTCCCTGGAGGGGGTCTTCACCCCCGAGGGGATCCGCTCCCTGGCCTCCGGCCTGGTTCAGGCCCCCTGGCGAACCCCCCGCCCGCCCGCCGTCCCGACCCTCCTGGTGAGCGGTCGGGGCTACGGCCACGGGGTGGGCATGAGCCAGTGGGGCGCCTACGCCCTGGCCCTGCGCGGCGAGGACTACCGGCAGATCCTCCAGCACTACTACCAGGGGGCCAGGATCCTGCCCTACTCCGCCCTTTGAGGCGCCACTTGAGCCGCCACGCCCCCAGCGCCCCGGTCGCCGCCCCGGTCGCCACCGCCCCGGCAGGCTCCACCATCGCGCCGGTCGTGCTGGCCGATGCGGCGGCGGTGGCCGAACGGGTGGCGGCCCTGCTGCTGGCCGATCGGCTGCGGCCGGAGCGGCCCCTGGGCCTGGCCACCGGACGCACCATGGAGCCCGTCTAGGCCGCCCTGGCCCGGCAGCTGGGGAGTCTGGAGCCCGCCCTGGCGGCGCAGGTGCGCCAGGGTTGGAGCAGCTTCAACCTCGACGAGTACGTGGGGCTGGGGCCCCGGGATCCCGCCTCCTTCGCCGCCACCATGGCCCGCCAGCTGGTGGAGCCCCTCGGCCTGGACCCCGGGCGGGTGCGGCTCCCCGATGGGCGGGCCTGCGATCCCGATGGCGAAGCCCAGCGCTATGGCGCCGCCGTGGCCGCCGCCGGCGGCATCGGCCTGCAACTGCTGGGCCTGGGCCTGAACGGCCACGTGGGCTTCAACGAACCCCCCTCCGACCCTGCGGCCGCCTGCCGGCCGGTGGTGCTGAGCGACCACACCCGCCGCCAGAACGCCGGCGCCTTCGGCGGCGACTCCGACGCCGTCCCCCGGCAGGCCATCACCCTGGGGCTGTCCGAGATCCTCTCGGCCCACCGGGTGCTGCTGGTGGTCACCGGTGCCGAGAAGGCGGCCATCCTGCGACGCGTTCTGGAGGAGCCCCCCTCGGCGGAGCTGCCCGCCAGCTGGCTGCAGCAGCATCCCGCCCTCACGGTGATCGCCGACGCCGACGCCATGCTCAGCTGAGCAGGACCGCTTCCATCAGGGCCTCATCCGCTTCGAGGTTGGTGGTGACGCTGCGCACGTCATCGAGATCCTCCAGCACATCCAGCATGCGCAGACAGGCGGCCAGCACCGCCCCATCCTCGAGGCGACAGGGCAGGGAGGCGATCCAGCGGTGCTCCCAGCCCGCCAGCGGCAGGCCCAGATCCCGCAGCCCGTCCTGGAGGGCTTCCAGGTCGGCAAAGGCCCCGAACACATCGACACCGTCGTCGTCGATGGCGTACCCCGCCGCCGCCGGCCCGCCCTGCTCCTCCAGGGCCAGCAGGCTCTCCAGCAGGGTCTCCTCGTCGACGGCGGGGAGGGACAGCCGCACCACGGCCCGCTGATCGAAGAGGTAGCTGACGCAGCCGGTCTCGCCGAGGTTGCCGCCGTGCTTGCCGAAAGCCAGCCGCAGGTCCGCCGCGGTGCGGTTGCGGTTGTCGGTGAGGGCCTCGATCAGCACCGCCACCCCCCCGGCGCCATAGCCCTCGTAGCGCACCGCCTCAAACAGGTCGGCGCCCCCACCGCCCTGGCCGCTGCCCTTGGCGACCGCCCGGTCGATGTTGGCGTTGGGCAGCCCCGCCACCTTGGCCTTCTCGATGGCGGTACGGAGCTGGAAGTTGCCGGCGGGGTCGGCACCACCGCGGGCTGCCACGGTGATCTCCCGCCCCAGCCGGGTGAAGAGCGCCCCGCGCTTCGCATCCACCACCGCCTTGGTGCGTTTGATCTGGGCCCATTTGCTGTGGCCGGCCATCGCGATGTCGAGAGAGGTTCAGCCGGCGGCGTCGAAGACCAACCGGGGCAGGAGCTGGCCCTTGCCGTCGGCGCGGGCGATGCCCGCCAGACTGCCATCCGGCGTGAGCACGGCGACGGCCCCCTCCGGCGACTGCTCGACCGTACGGGGGAGCGCACGGCCGCAACGCCACGGCGACAGCTGGGCCGGATCGAGGCGCTGACGCGGCAGATCCACCAGCACGTCGAGCGGATCCAGCAGGGGGGGGAGGGGGCCGCTCCCCAGGCGCTCCATGGAAATGGCCTGGTGCAGGCCGAAGCCGAGGGCGGCGGTGCGGCGCAGGCTGGCCAGGGCTCCGCCGCAGCCCAGGGCCTCACCCAGGTCCCTGGCCAGGGCCCGCACATAGGTGCCGGCGGAACAGCGCACCTCCAGATCCAGGCGACCGCTGGCCGGATCCCAGCCGAGCAGGTCGAGGCCATGGATCACCACCGGTCGCGCCGCCAGCTCCAGCCGTTCTCCCGCCCGCACCCGGGCGTAGGCACGCTGGCCATCGACGTGCACCGCAGAGACCTGGGGGGGGACCTGGAGGATCTCCCCCAGGAAGGGGGCCAGGGCCCGCTCCAGCTCCCCGGGGCCGAGGGGGGGCACGGCCTGCCGCTCCAGCTCCTCACCTTCGAGGTCGTCGGTGCTGGTGCGCACCCCCAGTTGCACCGTGCCCCGGTAGGTCTTGTCGCCGGGGAGGTAGGGCAGCAACCGGGTGGCGGGACCCAGGGCGATCGGCAGCACCCCCGTGACGGCGGGATCCAGGGTGCCGCCATGGCCCACCCGCCGCAGGCCGGAGGCCCGCCGCACCCGGGCGACGACATCGTGGGAGGTGAGCCCGGCGGGTTTGTCGATCACCAGAAAGCCGCAGCCGTGGCGCAACGGGGGGGAAGGGGGCAGCCTGGTGGAAGTTTCCTTCATGCCCAGGCGCCGATGACCCTGCAGGACCGGCGCGAGGTGGCCTTTCTGGTGCTGGCCGGCATCTTCCTGGGGACCATGGGCATGCTCAACATCCTGGGCCTGACACGGTTCCTGACCCTGGGCAGCATCGGCTCCTTCCCGATCATCGTGGCGATCGGGGCCCTGCCGTACCCGGTCACCTTCCTCTGCACCGACCTGATCAGCGAGATCTGGGGCGAGCGACGCGCTTCCCAGGTGGTGTGGGTGGGTCTGATGCTCAACGGCTGGATCGTGCTGGTGCTCTGGCTGGGGGGCATCCTGCCGGGCCTGGACGGATTCGGTGGGGTGGCGGGCCTGCCGGCCGACACCCACGCCGACGGGGTGCCGGTGTTCTTCGAGGTGCGCCGGCTGGCCTTCGGGGCGGTGGGGGCCTCGATGGCCGCCTACATGGCCGCCCAGTTCACCGACGTGCGCCTGTTCCATTTCTGGAAGCGCTTCAGCAACGGCAAGGCCCTGTGGCTGCGCAACAACGGCTCCACCTTGATCAGCCAGATCGTGGACACCTCGGCGGTGGTGCTGATCAGCCACTACGCCGCCCATGTGCTGCCGATCCGGGCGGGTGAGCCCGTGCTGCCCCAGCTGGGCGTGTTCATCGCCAGCGGCTATGTGTTCAAGCTGGTGGCGGCCCTGGCCGACACCCTGCCCTTCTACCTGCTGGTGGGCTGGCTGAGGCGCTACCTGGAGGTGCCGGGGGACGGCACCGAACTCGGTGACGCCCCCGTGCCAGGGGCCTAGGCGGCCACGGCGATGTTGATGCGCTTGCGGTTACGCAGGCCGCGCTTGATCGACTCGAAGCTCACCACACCGTCCACCAGGGCGAACAGGGTGTCGTCGGAGCCCCGACCCACGTTGACGCCGGGGATCACCGAGGTGCCGCGCTGGCGGATCAGGATCGAGCCGGCGCTGACGGTTTCGCCGCCGTAGCGCTTGACGCCGAGGCGCTTGGAGTTGGAATCGCGGCCGTTACGGGTCGAGCCTGTGCCTTTCTTGTGGGCCATGGGGAGAACGGGGGGGAGGGGAAGCGGAGGGGAGGGAACGCAGGAGCGCCGGATCAGACGATCGCCTTGCCGCCCACCTTGATGGACTGGACCATCACACGGGTGAGTTCCTGGCGGTGGCCGTTCTTGCGGCGGGTCTTCTTCTTGGGACGCATCTTGTAGACGATGATCTTCTGGCCGCGGCGATGGGCCATCACCTTGAGCTCCACGGTGGCGCCTTCCACATAGGGCTGGCCCAGGGTGGTGCCGGAGGCATCCTTGACCAGAAGCACGTTCTCGAGGGTGACGGTGCTGTCGACATCGGCGCTGAGGCGATCCAGGTCGACGTAGCGGTCGGTCTGGAGCCAGAACTGCTGGCCGGAGGCCTCAACGATGGCGTAGGCACCGGTGGTGTCCGTCGTGGCGGATCCCGTCGCGGCGGCGCTCGGGAGGTCCTGCTGGGGGGCTTGGGTCATCACGTCAAGGGGCGTGGCCAGGCTGGCGGCAGGGAGCCGCCATTGGGCCTGGACGCACGGAATCGAAAGACAGAACTAAGATCCTCCCGTCCGGGCCCACCTTCCGTCAAGAATCAGCCCGACCAGGGGAGCTCCCCGCCGCAGCGGTCGATGCCCCAACCGGTTCTCACCATTCTCGCCCTCATCCAGACCCCCGCCCTGGCCGAGGCCTGCGCCCAGTGGCTCAAGGGGGGGCGCTACAAGCTCATGCCCGTGGACCCTGCCGTCGAGCCCCTCGGGCAGTTGGAGCGGCTCCGGGAGGATGTCGACGGCCTGCTGCTTGAGGAGGGGGCCGTCGACGCCAGCTTCTTCGGCACCCTGCACCAGCGGGGTCTGGAGCTGCCGGCCGTGCTGATCGGACCCGTCAGCGGCGACGTGCTGTTCCATGGCGCCGAAGTCCGCCTGCCCCCCGACCAGCTGGAGCAGCTGAGCTACAGCCTCGATGCGGCCGTCTCCCGGTTTCTACGCAGCCACATCCCATCGGCCGGCAACGAAACCCAGGCCGCCACCCCCGATGGCTGGAAGCTGTCGAACCGGCTGAATGGTCGGCTCGGCTACCTGAGCGTCTACTACAAGCGGGATCCCTCCCGCTTCCTGCGCAACCTGGAGGCCGAGGAGCGTGACGAGCTGCTCGACTCCCTGCGGCGCAGCTACCGCGATCTGCTGATCAGTTACTTCAAGGATCCGGCCACGGCCAACCAGGCGATCGAGACCTTTGTGAACACGGCCTTCTTTGCCGATCTGCCGATCACCAAAATGGTCGAGATCCACGTGAATCTGATCGAAGAGTTCTGGAAACAGCTCATGCTGAAAGGACAGAAGAACGATTTCCTGCAGGACTACCGCCTGGCCCTCCTTGACGTCATGGCCCACCTCTGTGAGATGTATCGGCGCTCCATCCCTCCGGACGTGCCAATCGTGTCCTCCCCCATTCCCGAAGCCTCCAGCCCCTCCGCCTGAGCCACCGCCATGACGTTTCGCAAGACCTACATCCTCAAGCTCTACGTGGCAGGCAACACGCCCAACTCCATGCGGGCTCTCAAAACCCTCCGTGACATTCTCGAGTCGGAGTTCCGTGGGGTCTATGCCCTGAAGGTGATCGACGTCCTCAAGAATCCGCAACTGGCCGAGGAGGACAAGATTCTGGCCACGCCCACACTGGCGAAGATCCTCCCCCCGCCCGTGCGACGGATCATCGGCGATCTCTCCGACCGGGATCGGGTGCTGATCGGCCTGGATCTCCTCTACGAAGAACTCTCGGAGGAAGACTTCAAGCTGGACATCGACGATCTCGAAGCAGGCGGAGAAGCCTCCCCTCCCGAATCCTCCTGAAGCCGTCCCGGCCAGGCCACCAGCCACCCCATCCCTTCAGCCCCTTCCCCTTCCATCCCTTCGATGCCGGATCCCAACGACCACGACCTCACCGCCAACCGGATGCAGATGCAGAAGCTTCCCACGGGAATCGAGGGCTTCGACGACATCTGCCATGGCGGTCTGCCGATCGGTCGATCGACCTTGATCAGCGGCACCTCAGGAACGGGGAAAACGGTCTTCTCGCTGAACTTTCTCTGCAACGGAATCCGCCAGTTCAACGAACACGGGATTTTCGTCACCTTCGAGGAATCGCCCCTCGACATCCTGCGCAATGCCTCCAGCTTCGGCTGGAACCTGCAGGAGATGGTGGAGCAGAACAAGTTGTTCGTCCTCGACGCCTCCCCGGACCCCGACGGCCAGGAGGTCTCCGGAAGTTTCGACCTCTCCGGCCTGATCGAACGCATCCACTATGCGATCCGGAAATACAAGGCGAAGCGGGTGGCCATTGACTCCATCACCGCCGTCTTCCAGCAGTACGACGCCATCTCCGTGGTGCGCCGCGAGATCTTCCGGCTGATCGCCAGGCTCAAGGAGATCGGCGTCACCACCGTGATGACCACCGAACGGGTCGATGAATACGGCGCCATCGCCCGCTACGGCGTCGAGGAGTTCGTCTCCGACAACGTGGTGATCCTGCGCAACGTGCTGGAGGGGGAACGGCGCCGCCGCACGGTGGAAGTGCTCAAGCTCCGCGGCACCACCCACATGAAGGGGGAGTTTCCCTTCACCATGGGCAGCCACGGCATCAGTGTGTTTCCGTTGGGGGCGATGCGCCTCACCCAGCGCTCCTCCAATGTGCGCCTGAGCTCCGGCGTTCCCCGGCTGGATGAGATGTGCGGAGGGGGCTTCTTCAAGGACTCCATCATCCTGGCGACCGGCGCCACGGGCACCGGCAAGACCCTGCTGGTCAGCAAGTTCGTGGAGGATGCCTGCCGCAGCAAGGAGCGGGCGATCCTGTTCGCCTATGAGGAATCCCGCTCCCAACTGCTGCGCAACGCCACCAGCTGGGGGATCGATTTCGAGCAGATGGAACAGGACGGACTGCTCAAGATCATCTGCGCCTATCCCGAGTCCACCGGACTGGAGGATCACCTGCAGATCATCAAGACAGAAATCAGCCAGTTCAAGCCATCCCGCATGGCGATCGACTCCCTCTCCGCCCTGGCTCGGGGCGTCAGCCACAACGCCTTCCGACAGTTCGTGATCGGCGTGACGGGCTATGCGAAGCAGGAGGAGATCGCGGGCTTCTTCACCAACACCTCCGAGGAGTTCATGGGAAGCCACTCGATCACCGATTCCCACATCTCCACCATCACCGACACCATTCTGCTGCTGCAGTATGTGGAGATCCGCGGCGAAATGGCCCGGGCCCTGAACGTCTTCAAGATGCGCGGTTCCTGGCACGACAAGGGCATCCGCGAGTTCGTGATCACTGGCAACGGACCGGAGATCAAGGATTCCTTCGCCAACTTCGAGCGCATCATCAGCGGTGTTCCCCATCGCATCACCACCGACGAGCGGGCCGACCTCGGTCGCATCATGCGCAGCGTCGACGGGGAACGCTGATTTCGGCCAGACCGAGGCCTTCAGCCCTGCAGCAGCCGCTGGTTGGCCCGATGGAAGCGGGCCATCAGCAGGGGACGAAACAGTCGCCTGAAGTGGCGCGTGGTCTGCTCACGACGACGGTTGAGAACCTGGGGAGACCTGCAGCCTTCCACCAGGGAGGTGGGGGCACCGATGGCCCCCAGGAAACGGGGCAGCACCCCCTCATCACCCATGGCCTGGTCATAGTCATACAGATGCAGCGGTGATGTCGAATGGGTGCGCCACTCCCGTGCGAAGGCGCTGTAATCGCAGAACTTGTTGTGGTAGCTGCCACGGAACAGGAACGTGAGCGCGAAGCCGGGATACCCAAGGGTCGCTCGATGACCCGATCGCGTCAGTTCGCAGTACAACGATTCGGAATAGTCATCGACACGGCGCAGGAACATCAGCCAGCTCAAGGTATGCCCTTCAGCCCTGAGGGTTGCTTCCAAGCGTTTCAGGCTGTCCGGCCGGGCAACCAGCAGGCTGAGATCCTCGCAACTGATCACTGCAGTGGGCAGGCGACACTCTCTCAGCTCAGCCACCAGTGCGTCCAATCCACCATGACGCTGATCCCAGCGCCTGTCCCCCAGAAGCTCAAAAGCAAGATGATGGTGGCCAGAATCCGGGGCATAGGTGCAGGCCTCTGGAACATGAATTCCGGCCGATTCAAGCGCTTCAGACTGCCGCCTCAGGAAGGCCTGGATGGATGTGGAACCCGTCTTATGGTCGCCGATATGGATGAACAGGTGCATCGACAAGCGCGGCCGGCATTGTTTCAAGCATAGGTGCGGATCGACACCACCTCAACCATTGATCGGATGGCGATTGCAGTGGTGAAGTGGGCAACGGACAGGCGGCGCAGCCGTCGCCGCCACGCCATCAGCCGCCTGCACCGGACCGCTTGTTGTCTGATTCCGGGACTGCGTTCCAGGGGCCGGTACGCACATCCCAACACCTGCATGGCCAAGCCTTGTCCCGGACCTCTGAGCCAAGGCCTGACGCCTCAGAAAGGCCTGAACAGAGGTCGTTCCTGTCCTGTGGGTTCCGACGGGAACAACGCCAGCCCCCCATGATGATCAATCCCATGGTGGGGGGCTGGCTGTCCCTCAGGCCACGGGAATCCGCCGTTCCTTGTCCATGTCGGCCAGGGTGGAGGAGCGCTCCACCTGCACCTGCAATTCATCGCCATCGGCGTCCTCCAGCGGCAGGTCGAACCAGAAGGTGGTGCCCACGCCAGGCTCGCTGGCCATGCGGGCCTGGCTGCCGTGTTTCTCCAGGATGCCGCGCACGATGGAGAGCCCAAGGCCGGTGCCGGCCTCGGTGTGGACGGCATTTTCCACCCGGAAGAAACGCTCGAAGATCCGCGCCTGGTCGGCCTCGGAGATGCCGCAGCCGGTGTCGGCGATCTCCACCCGCAGCCGGGGCAAGGGGGAGGTGAGGGCACAGGAGGGGTGGTCGCCGGGGCTGGCGCCGGGATCGAGCCGGCAATGGTCGGGCCAGGGGTAGGCCCGCAGCAGCAGCTGGCCGCCCCTGGGGGTGAACTTCAGGGCGTTGCCCACCAGGTTGTCGAACACCTGCAGCAGCAGATCCCAGTTGCCCCGGACCCGGGGCAGGTGCTGGTCGCCGGGGAAGATCAGGGTGACCTCCTTCTCCTCGGCGTTCAGGCGGTAGGTGCGCAGGGTCTGCTCGATGGCCGGGGCAAGATCCATGGGCTCCAGCTGCCAGACCCGGTCAGATTCCAGCCGCGACAGGTCGAGCACGTCCGTGACCAGCCGGGACAGTCGATCGGTCTCGGCGTTGGCAATGCTCAGGAATTCCTTCTGCTCCGCCGGGCTGAGCAGGTCGCCCATGTCGTGGAGCGTCTCCACGTAGCTCTTGATGTTGCACAGGGGGGTGCGCAGCTCGTGGGAGACATTGCTGATGAAGCGGCTCTGGGCCGCATTCAGCTCCACCTCCCTGGTCAGGTCCTGGATGGTCATGGCGATGCCCTTGAGGCTCTCGCCGCTGGCATCCCGCACCGACTGGAGCACGATCCGCAGGGTGCGGGCGGGATCGCCGAAACTGCAACGCACCTCCGTGTTGTCCCGTTCGCTCAGGATCAGGCTCTCCAGCGGATCGTGCAGTTCCATCGCCAGGCGGTCGGGCAGTTCGGCCTCCAGTTCGCTGCCCTCCAGGTTCCGGCCTTCCCAGCGGAACAGGCGCCGGGCGGTGGGGTTGGCCAGCACGATGTGCCCTTCAGCGTCGAGCAGCACCGCCCCATCGGCCATGGTGGCGATCAGCGACTGCTGCTTCACCTGGGCGGCGGTGAGTTCCTCGATGTTGGCCGCCTTGTAGACCTCCAGCTGGGAGGCCATGGTGTTGAACCCGTTGAGCAGTTCGCCGAGCTCACCCCCCACCGGCAAGGCGATGCGGGTCTCGAAGTTGCCGCCGGCAATCGAGCGCACCCCCCGCAGCAGCTCCTTCACCGGCTGGGTGATGGTGAGGGCGTTGAACACCGAACCCAGGATCACCAGCACCCAGATGGAGATGAACACCGCCACGGTGACTTCACGGGTGAGGGCGGCACTGGCCAGGAGCGTCTCGTTGGGGTTGATGCCCAGGGCCACCACCCCCAGATAGCGGCCGTCACTCACCATCGGCACGAACACATCGGTGACCTGGCCGTCCGGGGTGAGGTGCTGGCGGATCAGGGGGTTATCGGGGCGGCGCTGGATGTCGGCCGGCAGCTCCAGGCGGCGACTGAGCAACCGTTCACCCATGCCGGTGCTGCCCCCCATGGGGATGCCCAGGTAGATCACGCCGTCGGAATCGGCGAAGAAGATGTAGCGGAGGCTGCGGCTCGACTGCCAGAAGCGTTCGGCCACCGAGGCCAGTTCGCGGTCGTTGCCCTCCGCCACCAGGGGGGTGACGTTGGCCGAGAGCAGCAGCCCGAGGTCCCTGGCAAAACGGGTGTCGCTCATGCGGGCATCGCGCTGGATGCCATTGAGCGCCAGGAACGTGATGCCCGTCATCAGCAGGCTCACCACGAGGGTGGCGACCGCCAGCAGCTTGGTCTGCAGGCTGAACTCGGCCCACCAGCGCTGGAGGCGCGCCCGCCAGAGGCTGAAGGCACCGGCGGCCTCGCCGCCGCTCAGGGTGGGGCTGGAAGCGGAGCGGGTCATGGCAGGGCCGGGCGTCGCGTCCGCACCTGATGGCCGATGTCACGGCGATAGACCATGCCCTCGAATCCCACCCGTCCCAGGCCGGCGTAGGCCCGCTCGAAGGCCGCATCGAAGTCCTCGGCCTGGGCCACCACCGCCAGCACCCGCCCGCCGGCGGTGACCACGGAGCCACCTTCGCTCCGGCGACTGCCGGCGTGGAACAGCTGCAGGTCGGGGTCGCCGATCAGCTCCCCATGGATCGGATCGCCGCGACGCACTTCGCCGGGGTAGCCCTCGGCGGCGGCGATCACGCAGGCGCTGCAGCGCGCTGCCGACCCCGCGCGCAGCGACACGTTCCGATTCCACCACATAGACAACCCCCTCGACCGCACGGGCGATCAACGTCGCATCGGCGAGACCGAGCATAGGCGGGCCGTCGACCAGCACATGGTCATATTTAGCGCCCAGAGTTTCCACCAGTTTTTGAAGGCGGTCGCTCGATAGCAGTTCCGCCGCACTCGGCGGCTGAGGCCCCGCAGAAAGGAAGTCGATATTGGCTATCGACGACTGCTGCATCAAATCTTCCCAATTATTGTCGCCGGCAAGATAATTGCTAAGGCCCTGCGTGTTCGTCAGGCCCAGATTATTGTGCATCGCAGGCCGACGCATGTCGCTGTCGATGAGGGCGACCTTGCGTCCGAGGCGCGACAGAACAAGCGCCAAGGCCATTCCGCTCGTCGACTTGCCTTCCGCCTCGACAGTGCTCGTGACCATGAAGGATCGCGGCACGCCGTGATCGGTCGAGAAAGCCAAATTCGATCCGACGGTAAAATAAGCTTCGTATATCGCGGATTTCGGATCGACCAGCTCGACATAATGATTGCCGTCCTCCGACACAGGCGTCGTGCCCAGGAGCGAGGTGTCGAACATGGAGGCAACCTTGCTCGGGTCGATCACCGTCTCGTCGAGATTCTCGAGGACCAGCACGACGCCCAGACCCATTCCGAGGCCTATAAACATTGCGAGCGCGAGATTCAGCAAAAGATTGGGCGACGAAGGCTTCACCGGTAGTTCGGCTCCATCGACGTTAGACACATTGTTCGCGCCAACACCGGCAACGCCGATTTCCTTATAACGCTGCAGGAGACCGTTATAGAGTTCGCGGTTGGTATCGACGTCCCGTTGATAAATATTGAACTGGATCAGTGCCCGTTCCTGCGTATTCAGCTGGCCGAGCCTCGCTTCCACTCGCGACCGCAAGCCCTGCTCACGCGCCACGGCTGCGTCGAAATTCGCCTGCACCGCTGAAACCGCACGCCGCTCCTCGCGGGCGATGCTCGCGTCGAGCGCCGCCAGTTCGTCGCGAAGCGACTTTGCGGGCGGATAGTCGGGGTCGAAGCGCGCGAGCATTCCCGCCAATTCGGCAGACACCTCTGCACGTTTCGATCGCTGGTTGTTGAGCGAAAGATTGTTGAGCGACCCCTCGCTGACGCCGCGCGCCCGCGCAGCATTCAACTCACCTTCGGCCGTCACGCGGTCAGCGGTCGCCGCCGCGAGCGCCACGTTCATCGATTGCAAATCCACGGAAGCCAGCGTTTGCATACCCGGGCTGCCGGTAGTTTTGCCCGTACCCGATGTTTCGAGACGCACAATA